>Ga0182024_10016039_pt1 | contig 14269 bp, 17 predicted proteins | sample P32metaG_FD_120480 | JGI IMG/M metagenome (GOLD analysis project Ga0182024, IMG submission 120480) | Permafrost microbial communities from Stordalen Mire, Sweden - P3-2 metaG (Illumina Assembly) | ecosystem: Environmental > Terrestrial > Soil > Wetlands > Permafrost | place: Sweden: Stordalen... | reverse complement strand
TCGTGGCCGTCGTCCCAGCGAATCCGATAGCGAGGCGAGGGATCGCCTCGGAGTACCTCCTCAACGACACCCGAGCGGGGTCGGCGACCCGTTGACTCGGACTCCGCTACGACGCGCTTGCCGACATCAAAGGCCATCATCACCCCTCATCGCTCAGCTCACCGGACACCAATCCCACCGGACGCAAGGTACCACCGCCCGCCGCCCTGCCCGGTCGGAAGGAGCCCGAGTAGACGAAGTCGTCGCGCGCGTATACGTCGCCAGGTCGCGGTCGAAGCGATCCGTACCGACCCTCCCGCTCGGTCCTCGCGCTAAACGCGCTGAAACCACGAGATCACGTGTGTCAGAACGCCTGCTGATCGCCGACGGCAGGAGCGAGCCGGGAAGGTCGCACGTCCGCGGGGGCGCTGCACGGTGGGCCGGTCGCCCAATAGGCTGTGCTGTATGGGTATAACGGGCCAGGTCCTCCGGATCCACGAGCAGCTCTATAAGCGAACGGACGGGCGCATTGGGCATCGCATGATCGGCGTCCCGACCCTGCTGCTCAGAACCACTGGTCGTCGCTCGGGCGCGACCCGGACGAACAGCCTCGTCTACGCCCGCGACGGCGACGATTACCTTGTTGTCGCCTCCAACGGCGGCGCCGATCGTCCGCCAGCTTGGCTCCATAACCTCCGCGCGAACCCGGACGTCGAGATTCAGATCGCCCGCGAACGTCGGAAGGGCACCGCCAAGGTCGTCGAGCCGACGGATCCCGGCTACGACCACCTGTGGAGCGTCGTAAACGAAAACAACCGCGATCGCTACAGCGCGTACCAGAAGCAGACGACGCGAGCGATCCCGGTCATCGTCGTCACGCCCACGTGATCACGGGACGCCGGCAGGCAGTGAGCGCAGGGCGATAGCCGGCACCCGTAACGTCGTTTGCGCGCCCGACGACCCAGCGTGCTCCCGCTACCGCGTTAGCGTTCGTCTCGACCGTGGCGCCACTCGCTCCCGCCCGACGACGAGCAGGCGGCATCGTTGATCGGCGACAGTGACCTAGCGCCCGAAAGGTCCCGGATCCGGGGGGACGTCGACGGCGTGCTCCTGGAGCGCAGCGAGCGAAACGACCTCAAGCGCCCGTTCATGGGTGGACGCCAGCACCACGTAGGCGGCCGCGCCGTCCTCGTGCGCCCGCAGCCAGTTCAACGCGGTCACGCACCAGCGGTCGCCGGGCGCGAGCCCAGGGAACTCGTGCTGAGGCATCGGGGTGATCAGGTCATTGCCGATACCACGCTGGTGCTCGAGGAACGCGGACGTGACCACCGCGCAGATCGTGTGGCTCCCCCGGTCCTCCGGACCGGTACGACAGCACCCGTCACGGTAAAAGCCGGTGAGGGGGTCGATGCCACACGGCTCAAGTTCGCCACCCAGCACATTACGGTCGGTCACCGCACCAGTATCGCCTGGCAGGCTTGCCGTATGCCCTGAGCACGTTGTTCATCCGGGCCTCCTTGGAGGCTGGGGGTGTCGAAGCCACCCAGTCCCAAGAAAGGACACCGGATGAAGTTGCACGCTAACGCTGGGCTCACTCTGAAGGGCCGTCGACTGCTTGTTGATCGAGTGCTCGCGCAGGGCTGTCGCCGGCGGAGGTCGCTGAGGCCGCAGGGGTCAGTGAACGAACGGCCTGCAGGGTCGCTCGTTTTCGCCAAGAGGGCGAGCAAAGCTTGTTTGATCGGTCCCACCGAGAGCTCTCCCTCTTGCAGGTCAGGCCCGGCGGACGGCGTGTGCGACAAGGTCGGCTGGCGCTCCGCGCGCGCTAAATCGCCGCCTTGTGGCGCTCACGGACCCTGGATCGAGCGCCTGCAGCGTACGCTCCGAAACGAGGATCTCGTCAGGCTGCGCCGACTCGGCTAGGCGCGCAGCGATGTTCACGTCGACGCCGAGGTAGTCCCGGCCAACCTTGCGAGGGCGCCCAAGGTGGATACCGGTGCGCAGTTGCGGACGGTGACCCTCGACGTTCACCGAGGCCACACGATCGCGGGCATCGAACGCTGCTTCAGTCGCGCTAGATGCGTCGCGGAAGACCGCCATGAGACCGTCGCCGAGCCGCTTCACCACCTGGCCTCGTCGCGTCAGGATCGGAGGTTCGATCGCTTCGTCCACTTCGCGGAGGAGTCCGACGGCGAGCTCGTCTCCCGCTTCCAACGCCCACTCGGAGAAGCTCACGAGGTCCGTGAAGAGGACCGCCACGTCCACTTCGCCCCGACCTCGACCTTGAGCCTCCGCGAGTCTCTGCCAGCTCTGAAGAACCGCAGCCCCAAGCTCTCCCGCGACGCCGGGTTCCTCTGCCCTGAGGGCGGCGAGCTGACGGAACGCGACGTCGACGGGGCGGCCGCGCACCTTGGCCAGCCCGTAGTCGATCTGTTGCTCGCCGAGTGCCCACTCCCGCGTCCTCCGCGCCGCGTTCAGCAGCTTGGGGCTCCGGTTGAGCCGACGGGCAGTCCCGGCGAGCCGCCTCGCGCGACGGGGGCTGGACCTCTCGCTCACGGCCGCAGCCTAGATCAGTTCGCCTGCCAGACAGGATCAGTGGAGCCAATCGGGAGCGAACCAGTAACCTCCTGCTTTGCAAATTGAGTCGCGGAGATCGCCAGCTGACATCAGATACACCCCTGCGCAGGGATCTTTTCGTCGGATCGGAGGGATTGTCACGGCGGGATAGCGCCCGATTTGTGCCCATCTCAAGAGATTTGGGCACAAGAACGGCCTTGTGCCCATGGGCCTAGCGAGGGACGAGCTGCGCGGGTTAGCACGTCCTGGGCAGCGAGTGGGGACGGGCCCGCCTTACGCAAGCTTCTTGAAGAGAGAAGCTCCTCGAGGCCCAGTAGTGTCCTTCCGCGATGGTTCCGCCCGTCTCGTTATGCAGCGCGCGACGCTCGATGCGCCCGCCGGGATCGTTCGCCTGACATGTGTCGCCTGTTCGGTATGAGCGCCGGGCGCACGCCCACTCGGGCGACGTTCTGGCTGCTCAACGCACCCGACAGCCTCGCGACGCAGAGTCACCGAGAGCCGGACGGGACCGGTCTGGGCTGGTTCGACGCTGATCGAGCTTCCCACGTCAGCAAGCAGCCGATCGCCGCTTACGACGATGCGGAGTTCGGGCGCGAGGCGCGCCAGGTCTGCTCAAATACATTCCTCGCGCACGTCCGCTTCGCCTCGACCGGCCCGCTCAATCTGCTCAACACGCACCCATTCGAGCAGGACGGGCGACTATTCGCCCACAACGGCGTGATCGAGGACCTTCCCGTACTCGAGGCTCACCTGGGCGATGACATCCGGCTGGTGAAAGGCGACACGGACTCCGAGCGCTTCTTTGTGCTCATCACGCGTGAGATAGCCAGCCGGGACGGAGATGTCGGTGCGGGGATCGAGGCAGCCTGTGATTGGGTGGCCGCGAACCTGCAGCTGGTCTCAATCAACTTCATTCTTGCGACTGCGGACGGACTGTGGGCGCTGCGCTACCCAGAGGCAGACACCCTCTACCTCCTCGAGAGAGCCGCGGGAGAGCCGCTCGAGCACGCCAGCCGCCTCGGCAGCCGTGTTCACTGCGAGGAGGGGGTCGGCCGGCCGCTTGTGGTCATCGCAAGCGAGCCCATGGACGCAGATCCACTCTGGCGCGCGCTCGGCGCAGGCGAGCTCATTCACATCACCCACACGCTGGAGGTGAGAACGCGGCGGATCCTCGACCACCCGCCGGCGCGGCCACTTGCACTCGACGAGCTCACTCCGGGAGCGCACGTGTCACGGGCAAACGCGGCGAGAAAGCCCAACACCGCGTGACGACCCGCCGCCTAGCACCAGCCAACAGGGTACTCGTCTATGGGGCGGAGCTGGGTTGCTCGGTCGCCCAGCTCGCCGTGGCGTGGACGCTGGCGAATCCGGCCGTGAACGTCGCCATCGTAGGGGCACGACACCCGAATCACATCGAAGACAGCCTCGCAGCTGCCGAGCTGAGCCTGGGCGAGGCCGACCTCGAGCACATCGACCGCATCATGGCCGGCTCGGTGGCCATCGGGGGGCCCTCCCCGGGGGCGATGCCGTCCGCCGAGCAGCGCACCTAAAGCGCGACCCCATTCGACGAAGGAGACAACTGATGACAAGCTCCCCGCAGGACTCCGATCGAATCACCGTCGCCGTGCTGGGAACCGGCAGCATGGGGGCCCCCATCGCAAGCAACCTGCTCGCCGCAGGCTTTCCGGTGTCGGTATGGAACCGCACCGCTGCCCGGGCCGCACCTCTCGTGGACGACGGCGCCCGCCTCGCCCCGTCAGCCGCCGATGCCGCGAAGAATGCCGATGTCGTGTTGACGATGCTGGCGGATGGCGCGGCCGTCGAGGAGACGATGAGCGGCCCGGGAGGGGCCCTCGAGGCGATGCGACCGGGCTCGGTATGGATTCAGATGGCCACGGTCGGTGTCGATTGGATCGGCCGGCTTATCGGCCTGGCGGCCGAGCACGGTGTCGAGCTCGTCGACGCGCCGGTCTCTGGCAGCGACGGTCCCGCCCGGGAGGCCAAGTTGATCGTGCTCGCCTCCGGTCCGGATGAAGTGCGGGCCCGAGTGGAGGCGATCTTTGACGCGATCGGTCGCGAAACTCTCTGGCTTGGGCCGACTGGACAGGGAACGCGGATGAAGCTCGTGCTCAACAACTGGCTCGTCGCGCAGGTCGAGGCGGTCGCCGAGACCGTTGCTCTGAGCCAGGCGCTTGGACTCGACCCGCACCTGTTCCCGGAAGCGATCGACGATGCCCCGCTGGGTTCTCCCTATGCGGTGGCGAAGGCGCGGGCGATGATCTCCGGCGACTTCAGCCCCGGCTTCGCCCTCCGGCTGGCTTTCAAGGACGCCAGTCTCGCGCTCGATGCAGCTCAGGAACTGGGCCTCAGCCTTCCACTCACGGCCGCGCTTGCGCCCCGGTGGCGGCAGGCGATCGCCGACGGCCACGCAAACGACGACGTGAGCTCGGTGTTCGCGCAGTCAGCACCGCCGGCGGCACCAAGCGCGACGGTCACCGAGACCAGTCGACCTTGAGAGGCGGGGTCGATGACGGCATCGCTGTGGCCCAGGAAGGTGCGCTGGGAGGCTCGGTGGCAGGGGTGAGGTGGATAAACGAGCGGCGCTCACTCAGCTCCAAGTGATCGAGCTTCCCCCGAGTCGGCGGTCGAGGTTCACCGCGGCGCTGATCAGCGCGAGGTGGGTGAACGCCTGGGTGAAGTTGCCGAGCTGTTCACCGCTGGGACCAACTCGCATCCCCGCGCAGGCAGCAGCGGCCGCAGGCGGTTCACCGGGCTGCATCCGTCGACCGATCAGTTCCGCGTTGGTGCGCGGTCTAACCTTCGAGAGCTAACCCAGAACCCAGCAGAGGAGAGCACCTTGAGCCTCGCGCAAGTCGTCTCACCAGCCCAGTGGCAAGCCGCTAGCGAGAAGCTACTCGCCAAGGAGAAGGAAGCGACCAGGGGGTGAGACGCCCTCGCGGCAGAGCGTCGCAGGCTGCCGATGGTCGAGATCGATCAGTGGGAGCAACCTAGATGCCTGAGCGTCTGACGAGCGCAGGGATCGAGCGGCTGCGTGCCGCGGCCGAGCAGCACGTCGGCCCTACGCGTATACCGGGCCTCGTGGCGCTCGTGGCCCAGGGCGACCAGGTGTACGTCGAGGCGCTCGGGAGGCTGGCCGTGGACGGCCGGCCCGTGGCTCGCGACTCGATCTTTCGGATCTCCTCGACGACCAAGCCGGTCACCGCTGCGGCCACACTTGCGATTGTGGACGAGGGGCTGATCGGGCTCGACGAGCCTGTCGACCGGCTCCTTCCCGAGCTCTCCGGGCGTCAGGTGCTCCGGCGGATGGATGGACCGCTCGAGGAGACCGTCGCGGCCACGCGCGCGATCACCACCCGCGACCTGCTGACCTTCACCTTCGGCTTTGGCATGGTCATGGACATGTTCATGTCGGCCACGCCGTGGCCCGTCGTGGTGGCCGCCGAGGAGCTGAACCTCTCGACGATCGGCCCTCCGAACCCCGACGTTCAACCCGACCCGGACATGTGGATCGCCAACCTCGGCACGCTTCCGCTACTGGCGCAACCCGGTGAGCGCTGGCTGTATAACACCGGCGCCTCGGTGCTCGGCGTCCTCCTCGCCCGCGCCACCGGGGAGCCCTTCCCGGACGTGCTTGCAACGCGTGTCTTCGAGCCGCTGGGCATGCACGACACGGGCTTCTGGACGGCGCAGACCGAACGCCTTGCCACGGCCTACCGTCCTACGCGCGACGGGCTGATCGCATGGGACGAGCCCGAGGGCACGTGGAGTGGGCCGCCGGCGTTCGCCGACGGCGCGGCCGGCCTGGTCTCGACCGTCGATGACCTGCTTGCGTTCGCGAGGATGCTGCTCGGTGGCGGCGCTCGCGTGCTGTCTGCTGAGGCTGCACGCGCCATGACCACCGACCAGCTCACCGAGGCGCAGAAGGCGCACGGCGGACTGGGCACTGACTTCTTCGCGGGCCGCTCGTGGGGGTTCTGCCAAGCGGTGCTGGACAGCGGCGCCTTCGGCTGGGACGGTGGCTTCGGCACCTCGTGGCTGGTGGACCCCGCTCAAGACCTGACCGTGATCGTGCTGACACAGCGGATGTTCGAGACACACGAGCCGCCGCAGGTGCACCGCGACATCCAGGCGGCGGCGTACGCGGCGCTCGCCTGAGCGCGACCCGGGTCACCCGGGCCCTTCCGCTCTTCCGTTGGTCCCCGGCAGCGCATACGTCCCGCCAAGCGGCGTGACTCGTGTGCTACTACTACGTTATGCGATCTATCGGAGAGCGAGCTACCGACCCCGGATTGCTCGTGTTGACGAGCTTGGCCGAGGGTCCAAAACACGGCTATGCGATCACCCTTGACGTTCAACAGCTCTCGGGAGTGCGACTCGGCCCCGGAACGCTCTACGGAGCGTTGTCGCGACTTGAGGGCAAGGGCCTCATCGAGGCGCTGCCAGCGGAAGCTCGCCGACGCCCATACCGTTTGACCGGCGCCGGCAGCGCCGTTCTTACAGAGCAGCTGCAAACCCTCGAGCGCGTGGCCCGCAGCGGCCTTGATCGGCTGCGCGTAGCTGAGGCGACCCAATGACCCGGCGGCTGGCCTGGCTGGCGCTGTGGCTCTACCCGCTGGCATTCCGGCGCCGTTACGGCCAGGAGATGCGTGCGCTGCTCGACCAGACGCCAACGCGGGCGCTGACGGTGCTCGATCTGTTGCGCGGAGCGCTGGCTGCCCACGTGCGGCCTCCAGCAGCCGTGGCCGGCCTGGTCGCTTCCGCTGATCGCGTGCGCGCGAGTTCAAGCGGCCAGCTGGCCTGCTGGGTCGTGTTCGCAGCAGCTGGATTCGGCTTCTACAAGACCACCGAGGACGCACCCTTCACGGCCGCCGACCACGCGCATCCCTTGCTCGGCGACGCTCACGTCGCTGTCCAAGCCCTGTCGATCGTGGCCTCAGCCGCCGTGCTGGTCGGCGCACTGCCGCTGACCATCGCAGCGCTCGCTCAAGCCCGGCGACAAGCAAGCTTGCGGTTCTTGGTGAGCCTGCCCGCGTTGGCCGTCCTGCTCTTCGCGGGCCTAACCGGGGTTTTCGTCTTGCTGGCTCATTCCGACCGTGCTCACCGCATGACCTTGGCCGGTGGCAGCGCGTTTATGGCCTGGGCGCTCGCCGGGTTGGCATGCGGCGCCGTTTGCGTCGTGGCGTCGCGAACAGCTCTGTTCGCTGTACCGCTGTCGCGTGGGCGGCTGGTCACGGCGTTCGCGTGCGGAACGCTCGTGACCGCAGCGATGGTGGCGATGGCGCTCGCCACTGCGCTGTACGCGATCGCGCTGCCGGTCGACGCGTCACACCTCGCCGGCGCCTCGAACGGGCCGCTTCAGCTGGTGAGCACGGGGGCCTCGCTCGCTGCGCAACTGATCGTCATGGCCCTAGCCGCGACGCTCGCCTCGACCACTACGCGCCGAGGCTGGCGCGCAGTGGGTCAACTAGGCGACTCGGGACCGAGCGATCGGCTGAGTGAACCGGCGGAGATTCCGACCGGCAGGATTGCCGAACGCCATGACCACACATGACGAAAAAACGCTGCTCGCCGAGACGCGAGCCTTCAACGCCGAGCTCGAGCGTCTCTTGGCAACGGTGCCCTCGGTCCATACGGTCCCGGCGGAGCAGACGCGCCGCGCGCGCCGCGAAGGTCGCGGTATCTATCCCGCACCCGTGTTCCTGCCCAAGGCTCGCACGCTCGAGATTGACGGGCCCGGTGGCCCCATCACGCTGCGCATCATCGCACCGGAGCGGGAGCCCGCGGGAGCGTTCCTACACATCCACGGCGGGGGATGGACGTTGGGCCAGAACGACATGCAGGACCCGCGCCTTGACCGGCTAGCCCGCGAGACCGGTCTCACCGTCGTGAGCGTGGGCTACCGCCTTGCCCCCGAGAACCCCTACCCGGCGGCGCCCGACGACTGCGAGGCAGCCGCATTGTGGCTGCTCGGGGAGGAGGGGAAGGCAACGCTCGGCGGCGCGAGCGTGCTGGCCATCGGCGGCGATTCGGCAGGCGGACACCTTGCTACGGTGACGCTCCTGCGGCTGCGCGACCGCCACGAGATCACAGGCGCATTCCGCGCGGCCGTGCTGCAGTACGGCGGCTTTGACCTTTCGATGACCCCAAGCCAGCGACTGTGGGGCGAGCGCAACCTCGTGCTCTCAGCGCCGATCCTGAATTGGTTCGGAGACCAGTTCCTGCCCATGCACGACCGCGAGGAGCGCCGCCACCCCGACATCTCGCCGCTGTTCGCCGAGCTCTCCGGCATGCCCCCCGCGATCTTCACCGTCGGCACGCAGGATCCGCTACTTGACGATACGTTGTTCATGGAGGTGCGCTGGCGCGCTGCCGGTAATGCGACCGAGCTGCGCATCTGGCCCGAGGCTCCGCACGGGTTCATCTCGTTGCCGATGACCGTCGCCGACGCGGCAATGTCCGCCGAGTACGACTTCCTACGCCGCACGCTGGGCATCGAGGAGAGCTAATCGCCGCGGCGCGTCCTGGGGAAGTGCTTCTGCCGCGCTAGTGCGACGTGAGCACGATCACGGGAATGAGGCGGTCGGTCTTCTGCGCGTACTCGGAGAGCTGCGGAACGCGTGCGGACAGGGTGCCGTAGAGGCGCTCGCGCCCCTCCCCGGTCGCCTCGCTTGCAACGGCGTCGATCGTCTCGATTCCGACGTCGATCGTGACCTTGGGGTGCGCCTTGAGGTTGTGGCACCAGTTGGGACTGGTGGGGCTCCGCCGTTCGAGGCGATCACGAGGCGGCGCCCGCCGTCGCTCAGGTAGCCGACGGACATCGTGCTCCGATCGGTCGGTCAGGGTCAGCGGGTCATACCCGTCGCTTTCATGGCGTGCATCGATCCGGATGAGCCCGGAACGACAAACCCCGGCACCTCGTGCGGCACGGCGAGAATCGCGACCGCGAGCACAACGAGGACGCCTGCCGTGGCCACCTTCGCCGCGCGTCCCCACGGTCCGAGCTTTTCGAGCGCCACGAGGCCCGCGATCAGCGCCATCCAGGTGAGGCTCATGACGCCGAGCGCGAACAGCGCAGCCATCAGCGCCCACGAGCAACCCAGGCACCATCCGCCACTGCGCAGGCCCATCACAAATGCCCCCGACCGGCTCTCGCGCCAGCTCGCGCGCAGGAATCGCAGCGGGCTTCGGCACCTCGTAAGGAAAGCGCGCTTGTACGGCGTCAGCTGATACAGCGCGCCGAGCACCAGCACACCCGCCGCGAGCCAACGCCCGCCGCCGTGCCACGCCAGGGCGTCGGCGAGCAGGCTCCTGCCGAGCTCGAACAGCCCGTAGGCCACGACTCCCGCGGCGCTCCAGACGAGCAGGTAGCCGCCGGCGAACAAGAGCATCCGGCTGGGCTCACGACGCACCAGCGCGGCGTAAACGGCTGCCGTCGGCGCGAGCGAGGGCAGCATCATCGCCGCCATCATCACCGCCCACACACCCGTGAACCAGCCGAGCGCGCCGAGGGCGGTCCCCGGTCCTGCGTCCATTCCCGCCATCCGGTCGGCCGTCGACCACCACGCCAGGCCCGCCGCGGCGAGCAACGCCGCGACCATTCCCAGCTCGGCGCGCATCGCCCTAAGCGGCGAGCACCGTGGGATCCCCCGGTCCAAGCCGCCGCTCGCAGCCACGACGATCGTGGTCTGGCCCGACAAGTCACTCATGATCGTCCTCTAGCTTTCCGTGTCCATGGTTTCACTGGCTGTCGTATTCGTCGTGGCGGCGAACCCACGACGGCTCCGAGGCGCTCTCGTCGCGACCCTTCGGCGTCCGGTCCAGCAGGCCGTAGTAGGCCATTGCGGGTTCGAGGCCGCGGGCGCTCGTTACGTAGGTCCGATAGACGATCCCGTCCGATAGCGCATACACGCTCAGGCCCGGTCCCTCGGAGACGTACCCCACCACGTCCGTGCCGCACATGCGCGCGTTTTGCTCCACGGTGGGCGGGATCGCGCCCTCCAGGAACGGCTTCAGCTCCTCCTCTGTGTACAGGAAGCCGAGGTCGCGGTTGAAGTCGCTGCCGCCGCTCGAGACCCAGTCGATGCCCCAACCCATCCGCTCCCTGTAAGCGAGGAGCTTCTCGAGCGGCGCGCGGGAGGCGAGCAGCAGAGTGGTGTCCCTGGCCTTCAGGTGGACGACCTGGGGGTCGAGCGTGTCCGTGATCGAGGAGCAGACCGGGCAGCCTGCCTCCCAGGGCGGCCCGAACATGAAGTGGTAGACGAGCAGCTGGGAGCGGCCGTCGAAGAGATCGGCGACGGTCTTCGTGCCGTCCTCGGTCTCGAACCGGTAGTCCTTCTCGACCGGGACCCAGGGCAGCTCGCGCCTCTTCCTGGCCAGCTCGTCGCTGCGGCGGGTGAGCTCCTTCTCCGCCTTCAGCAAGTCGGCGCGCTTCGCCTGCCACTCCTCCTGCGTGCCGATCCTGTGCTCTGTCATCAACGTGCTACCTCCTGTCTGGGTCCGCGGGGCAGTCTATATAATTAGCAAAATGGCTAACGATGCGTTCAAGGCCCTCGCGCATCCGCTCCGGCGCGACATCGTGGAACGGCTCAGCGGCGGGGTGGCGACCGTGGGAGAGGTGACCCGGGACTTCGGCGTCTCCAAGCCGACCATCTCACGGCACCTGAAGATGCTGGAGGAGGCAGGCGTCGTGAGCCGCGTGATCGACGGCAGGACCCACCGCCTCGCCCTGCGGCCGGAGGCGCTTGCCGAGGCCTCGGATTGGATAGAGAGCCAGCGAGAGCGCTGCGAGCGCCTCTTCGATGTCGTCGGCGAGTACCTGGAGGAACGGAAGGAGCGACGGTGACCGAGGAGTCCGGCTACGTGGTGCGTATCGAGCGGACCTTCGCGGCTTCAGCCGAGGAGGTCTTCGACGCATGGACCAGCCCCGAGGTGATGCGGCGCTGGTTCCACTGCGCCTCCGACTGGGACACGCCGGAGGCCGAGGTCGATCTCCGGGTGGGCGGAAGGATCCGGGTGGTGATGCGGAGGCCCGAGGGCACGGAAGTCGAAGCGCAGGGCGAGTACACGCTGATCGACCGGCCGCACCGGCTGGTGATGACCTGGACCTTCGACGACAATCCCTCAAACGAGCAGCGCATGGAGCTCTCCTTCTCGGAGTCCGAGGGCTCGACCATGGTGCTGATGGTCAACAGCGGCATCTCGACCGACGAGCGCCGCGACGCCCAGCACGAGGGATGGCACGGGTGCTTGGACGAGCTCGAGCGAGTATTGGCCAGCTGATTTCCGGGGCCGTAGGTAGAACGCCACGCAGGCGCGTACGCCCTCACAGGCGAGGGCTCGCAGAGCGAGGTACCAGACGGATCTAGTGCGATACCCCGACGTTCCGGTCAAGGCCCCCAGCGTCGCGAGTGATGCTTGGGGCCTTGACACTTCTAACGGTGGGACGGGTTGCTAGCTTGCTAGTATCTGCACATAGCGCAGACCGAGCAGCCGGCCAACAAGCAACAGTTCAATGTCTACCTGCCGCCGGTGCTCATCCGCCGCGTCAAGCACGCGGCCGTGGATGAGGCCGTGTCGTTGTCTCGGCTCGTAGAGGCGGCGCTCGTCGCATACCTGGATCAGCTGCAAGGAGAGCGTCGATGAGGGTGCGTCCAATCCACTTCGTCCCCGACCTGACCGAGGCCTTGCGTTTCTATGAGACGCTCGGTTTGGAGGCGGAGGTCCGCTCAAGGTCCGGTCACTGGATCAAGCTGACGGCGACGGGAGGCGAGCTCGGGCTCCACGACGCCGCGGTCGCCGCTGAGGAGGAGGGCCGCGAAGGGCTGGCGCTCAACTTCCTCGCCGACGAGCCCCTCGAGGCGGTTGAGCATCGTCGGCGATGATCGCGGACTCGGGGCAATGTGTCCCAGCTAGGGTGGTCACGGGCGCTCGGTAAGTGATACCTTACTGTCAGTGTTAGCTTACCGAGCCGACGGATTGACGGCGCTGGGCGATCCCACTCGACGCACGATCTTTGAGCGTGTCGCCGAGCGACCTCGCGCAGTCGTCGAGCTGGCGCGCGATATGCCGGTCAGCCGGCCCGCCGTCTCCCAGCACCTCAAGGTCCTCAAGGACGCCGGGCTCGTCATCGTCCGGCCCGAGGGCAACCGGCGGATCTACGCCGTCGACCCTGACGGCCTCGCGGATCTCCGCGCGTACTTGGAGCAGTTCTGGAACGCAGCGCTGGCTTCGTTCAAGGCCATCGTCGAGCAACCGACAGAGGAGGACTCATGAGCACCCAGGCAGCCGAGACGTCTGTGCGGACGTCGATCGTCGTCGAGGCACCGATCGAGCACGCATTTAACGTCTTCACCCAAGACTTCGACCGGATCAAGCCGCGCGAGCACAACATGCTCTCCGTTGAGATCGAGGCGACCGTGTTCGAGCCGCGCGTCGGTGGCCGCATCTTCGACCGCGGCATCGACGGCAGCGAATGCCACTGGGCTCGTATGATCGCGTACGAGCCCCCGAACCGGGTGGTGTTCAGCTGGGACATCAGCCCGCAGTGGCAGCTCGAGCCCGACCGGGAGAGGACAAGCGAGGTCGAGGTGCGCTTCATCGCCGAGTCCCCCGAGCGGACTCCGGTCGAGCTCGAGCACCGTAACCTCGACCGCCACGGAGCCGGTTGGGAGAGCGAGCGCGACGCCGTGGGCGGCGAGGGCGGCGAGGGCGGCTGGCCGCTTTACATACACCGGTTCGCGGACCTAATCGTCGAGGCGCGCTGATGGCGCCGATCACTTGCGCCACAGAGATCGCTCGGCCGCCCGAGGACGTGTTCGCCTACGTCACCGACCCGGCCCGCTTCGTCGAGTGGCAGAAGAACGTCGTCAGTGGCCACATGGACGGAGAGGGCCCTCACGGCGTCGGGGCGAGGTGTCTCACGACGCGCCGCATCAGCTTCACGGAGCGGGCGGTGACCTCTGAGATCACGCACATCGACCCGCCGCGGCGCTGGGGGGTGCACGGCATCGACGGACCGATCCGCGCCCTCGTCAACGTGACCGTCGACCCCCTCGAGGAAGGCCGACGGTCACGCGTCGCGATCGAGATCGACTTCGAGGGCCACGGGATCGGCAAGCTGCTCGTGCCGCTGATCGTCCGTAGGGAGGCCCGCAACGAGATGCCAGAGAATCTCCGCAAGCTGAAGAGTCGGCTCGAGATGAACGCCTGAGCCTGCATGCCCGCGCGAGCCCGGCCGCATGCGACCAGGTCCCGACCAATGCAGGTAGCGGTGATCGTCGTTGGTCTCGACGAGGACATGGCTGAGACCGAGTGCGGCGAAGTGCTCGGGGCGTGGGAGGCTCGGGTGAGCGGGCGGTCGAGGCGCTCGGCTAGGTCCGACGCCACAGGCAGGAGCGAGGCGAAGTCCTGGACGATTTCGCCGCGTCCCGCAGTCGTCGCTGACGCAAACGTCCTCCGCTCTGCGCTGATCGGCCGACGCGCGGTCAGGGGCGCTTCTCCGAATGGAGCCAAGCGGGATCGAACCGGTGACCTCCTGCTTGCAAAACGCCGGCTCTGGCGGCAAAGTCAACAGTGAATGGGGTAAGCGTTCAGTCCGTCGGCCCTCACGTGAGCAGGGGCACCGGATCGCCGCGTGCATGCGCGGTGAGCAAGTCGACCAGGTAGGCGAACAGCGAGCGCCGCTGCAGGCGGCAGG
>Ga0182024_10016038_pt1 | contig 14269 bp, 7 predicted proteins | sample P32metaG_FD_120480 | JGI IMG/M metagenome (GOLD analysis project Ga0182024, IMG submission 120480) | Permafrost microbial communities from Stordalen Mire, Sweden - P3-2 metaG (Illumina Assembly) | ecosystem: Environmental > Terrestrial > Soil > Wetlands > Permafrost | place: Sweden: Stordalen... | reverse complement strand
ATCCGCAGCGCCTCTTCGTCATTACGCGCGCAAGAATATTGGGTATTTAGTGGCCATTGCCGGCGGCGCGGACGTCCTCATTGAAAGCGATGACGATAACTTCCCATTGCCCAATTTTTGGGCAGAAAGATTTCGTATTAAACGCGCTCACATCTTGAAAAATGCCGGCTGGACCAACGCCTATTCCCATTTTTCCAGTGCTCCTGTCTGGCCCAGAGGGCTTCCGCTCGACAGCATCCGCCAACCGCTGCCGCTATTGGTGGATATGCCCGTCGGCGCCGCGGATTGCCCCATTCAGCAGGGACTTTGCAATGGCGACCCTGACGTGGACGCGATTTACAGGCTCGTGAACGGTATGCCCATCGAATTTGAGGACCGTACCAGCTTGGCGCTTTCCGACAGGTCCTGGTGCCCTTTCAATAGTCAGAACACCTCTTGGTGGCGCGATGCGTTTCCGCTGCTGTATCTGCCCGGAACCTGCTCGATGCGCATGACGGATATCTGGCGCAGCTTGGTGGCGCAAAGAATCGCTTGGACAAACGGCTGGAGCATACTGTTTCACTCCCCATCCGTTTTTCAGGAGCGAAACGCCCACGATCTGATCTCCGACTTCAGTCAGGAAATCCAGGGCTACCTTCACAATCGAAAAATAGCCGAGCGTTTGGACATCCTGCCCTTGCGACCCGGAATTGCCAATCTCTCGCAGAACCTGCAGCTCTGTTATGAAGAGCTGGCTCACCTCGGAATGGTGGCTCATTCCGAACTTAAGCTCCTCGAAGCGTGGCTGGTGGACGTTGCACAACTCCAGTTGACCTACAGCCGGGATTAACAAGCTTGCGAGTTACCGAAACCGATCCCCGGCAAAACGAATTTGAGCAAGCGGAGTTTCGGCGCTGTGCCAGTCTTTCTAAAAACTCTCCTTCTTGGCCCGAACAAATTAGAGGACTTTGCCTCGTTCTTTGCGCTACCGCTTGTTTGCTCCTGATCATCGTCCAGTCCATACTCAGCTTCGATCCCAACCGCAGTCTGTGGGACTTCGGCTCTCTCTACGCTTCAGCCACCAAGGCCAACCTGCATACCAATCCCTACAGCGAAGATCCACTCGTCTTTCGCGTGCGTGAATTTGATCATTACGGGCCCGAAACGACGCTTCAAGGCCGCAATGTCACCGCTATTAACTTGAATCCTCCCGTCCTGCTGTATCCGTTTCGTCTGTTGGCAAAACTTCCGCCGCCGGACAGTTTCAATGCCTGGACGACATTGTCCGTGGCCCTTTTCGTCGCATCTCTGATCCTTGTCCTAGATTTGTATCCGGACCGGAAGCTGCGCATTCGTCTGCTTTGGATCCTGAGTTTGGCGGGCCTCTGGTACACCCTTCAGGCCGGACAGATCTACACTGTTCTGCTGTTTGCTACCGCGATCGCGTGGTGGTGCCTACGCAAACAAAAATACATTGCTGCCGGTATCGCCATCGGCGTGATTTGCGCGATTAAACCACCATTCCTCATATGGCCGGGTTTGTTGATCGCTGGCCGTTCGAAAAAAACTGGCTTCACTGCCATCGCGGCGGCTCTGGGGTTTTCCGCTATTCCCTTAGCATTACAGGGCCCGATCATCTATCAGCAATGGATCGCCGCCTGCCGAAGTTTCAATGGCTATGAGCTCGAGGGAAATTCTTCCTTGCTGGCGATGTTCTCCCGCGCTGGAATTCGGGATGTAGGTCTCGCCTTCACAATTCTGATGTTACTGGCCGCACTCGTCTGGATATTCGTTACCAAACCCGATCCACTGTTCACTTCCGAAATCGCCATTCTTGCCTCGATCTTCGCGGGTCCCATAAGTTGGATCGGTTACACCATTATGCTGATCCCCGCCTTGTACGGAAAATCCATGAACACGCTGACGCGAATTGCCTGCGTGCTGCTCTGCATTCCTGTTTGGGTGGTGCTGCCGAGGCCTGCTCAGTCGCGTATCAGCTATATTTTCCTGACCGCCCCAAACTTTTATCCCTTGGCCCTGATCGCCATCAGCGTGATTTATGTGGCGCTCAAAAGCACCTCTCCACTCTCGGACACCGCCGCGATCCCTAAACCTCTGGATGTCGATAGAAGAACAGCGCCACAACTGAACCCACAGCCGTAGCAATTAACAAAAAGAAAACAACCGAGAGAAAGATGCCCATCGGCGTCCCAATAATTCGCGGCGACCCCACCACCCGCCCCAATATAAGCGCTGTTATGAATGCGGCAAACGCCATCCCCACGTAACACGGTATGTGCAGCTTGCGCCGTCTGGCCGCGACCGGAATACACACTACAATCGCTAAGCAGCCCGCCAACACAATGAACCGGATCGGATCAAAAACAGTACCCAGCGCGCTTAGCAAAGCTCCTCTTTTTCTCAGTGGGATGAGATTGTGAATTGATTATGCTGCATAGAACACAATAATCCAGCCCAGGAATCTCCAAATTCTCGGAAATAGCGTGCATCTTACGACAAGGTCGCCAGCCTTAGGCCCACCAAAAAACCATGCTCCTGGTTTAGTGTGAATTAAGTTCGCCTTCGTAAAACCTCTAAAGTGTTGCCATGAGACAGCAAAAATCGAGCCGCCCATCCCCCAACAACCCTCATCCGCCTGTCCAAACGCCTGGACCGGTGGACGCCAAATCACGTCGAAACTTCTGGATTTGTGCTGGTATCTGTTTGCTGGCCACCTTTGTGGCCTACGCCAACCATTTTCACAACAGCTTTCACTTTGACGATTCCCACACCATCGTCGACAACCTTTTCATCCGAGACCTGCACAATATTCCGCGCTTCTTTACCGATGCCACCACCTTCAGCACACTCCCGGCCAATCGCACTTGGCGCCCCATCGTTTCCGCCTCTCTCGCGCTCGATTATCGCCTGGGTCATGGCACGGTGCCGCTGTGGTTCCACATCTCCACTTTTTTCTGGTTCCTCGTGCAGCTCGCGCTCATGTTTGTGATGTACCGCAACATCCTCGATTCCGTCGAGCCGAAATTCGCAAACGTATACATCTCACTCTTCGCCGTCATGTGGTACGGCCTGCATCCCGCCATGGCCGAAACCGTCAATTACATCATTCAGCGAGCCGACTTATACGCCACCGTTGGCGTCGTCGCTTCCCTGGTGATGTACATCCGCTTTCCCAAATTGCGGAAGTTCGGCCTCTACCTTCTCCCCGTCGTCATCGGAGCGATGGCGAAAGCTCCCGCTGTAGTGTTCTGTGGCATTTTGCTCGTCTATATCTTCCTGTTCGAAGAAAACGCCGCTTGGAACCGCTTTCAAGCCGCCTTGGTGCGTTCCATTCCCGCTTTCGTGGTGTGCGGCGTACTGGCCGTGATGAATGTAAAGCTGACCGCGAAATCGTATTCCGCGGCAACCATGCCTTCCTCTATGTATTGGATAGCCCAACCTTACGTACTGATGCGCTACGTGCGATCGTTGTTTCTTCCGCTGTGGCTCAGTGCTGACACGGATCTCATGCCTTTCGAAGGTATGTCGGATCCGTCCGTGTTGTTAGGTTTTGCGTTTTGCGCGCTTCTGCTCATAGCAGCTTTCTGGTGCATAAAAAAACGCCAGCATCGTCCTATCGCTTTCGGCATTCTTTGGTTTTTCGGTGCTTCTGCTCCTACTTCATTGTTCGTGCTCTCGGAACTTGAAAATGACCACCGCATGTTCTTTCCCTTCGTGGGACTGATTCTCAGCGTCACGTGGGCGGCTGCCCTTGTCGTAGAGTCCCTGATGCAGAAGAATCCGCAGAGCAAAAGCAGAATAATTTTGGCGGTTAAAGTTCTCGCCGTTGCTTTGCTCATCGGCTATGGCGTGGGCGTGTGGCAACGCAACAAGGTTTGGCACACCGAAGAATCGCTCTGGCACGACGTAACCATAAAGAGTCCCAAAAATGGTCGCGGACTGATGAACTATGGACTCACCTTGATGGGCAGAGGCGACTCGCAAGGCGCGCTCGACTATTTTCAGCGTGCCGCGGTTTACACTCCCAATTACCCCACCCTCGAAATCAATACAGCCATCGCTGAGGGCGTGTTAAATCAAAATCAACAAAGCGAAGCGCATTTCCGGCGAGCAATGCTCCTCGCTCCTGAAGACGCGCAACCCGACTACTTCTACGGCCGCTGGTTGAAACAGCAAGGGCGCGCCGCCGAGGCCATCCAGACAGAAAAAGCAGCTATTCAGAAAAACTCCACCTGGATGGATCCTCGCTATTTGCTGATGCAGATTTATCAGGAACAAGGCCAAGCCACCCAGTTGCGAGACCTCGCGCAGGACACCTTGCGCCTTCTTCCCAGTGACCCAGCAGCGCGCCAGTACCTGGCCAGCAGCGCCACAATCAAGCCGCCTCTGGTCGCCGCCGAGGAGCTCGCCGCAGCTCAACCGACTGCCGAGCACTACTTGAATTTATCGCTGATGTACCACCAGGCAGGCAGATTCCAGGATTGCATCGACGCCGCGAAGAAGGCGCTCAAACTCAAACCCGACTACGCCGAGGCATATAACAATATCGCTGCCGCCAACGAAGCCTTAAAGCGCTGGGATGACGCCATCGACGCCGCCAGGCACGCGCTACGCATCGATCCAGACTTGCAATTGGCGAAGAATAATCTTGCGTGGTCCGAGTCTCAGAAAAAACTGAAGGGTCACTGACACTTCGGGGCTCAAACAAATTAAAAAAATTATTTGTGTTGGGGTTTAGCTTTGTGAGGAAGTTTCCACCGCGGTGTGTCGTCGCGCCATTTCGCGATCCAACGTATCCCGCATGATCGCCAATTGCTGCGTCAAAATCCTGCTGCGCTCGTTCAGTTTCGATACCCACGAGAACAGCTCTATCACCAGCAGCGTCAAGCCAAATATGGCGATCAGGAACAGCGCCGAAGGTGGATAAGGAATCCCAAAAATCTGCGCCACTTTGAAGATGTACTTAAACCCGATGGACGAGGCCGCCAGCAGCAGCAGCGAAATTCCCATCCACAAAATTGCGAAGCGTTCCGTAATCCTGCGCTTTAGCACCAGCCCCATCACCAGGCCAAAGATCGCCAGGGTGATCAGGAAAACCAGGCTCTGTCCGTGTTCCTGAATGCCGGAATTGATCATTTAGAAATTAACCTCGGGCTTGCGCAGCAGGTTCATAAGAATTGCCAGGGGTACCTTCATCATATAAAGAAACGATTTCACCGCGCCGATGCTCGACTTTCCCGATTTGCGCTCGGACATTTGCACCGAGACTTCCGCGATTCGCAGCCCCGCTCGGTGCGCCACCACCAACGCCTCCACTTCCGGAAAATCCTCGGAGTAACGCGGTGCCAAAAGTCGAATCGTGCGGCGGTTGATCAGCCGAAATCCAGACGTCGGGTCGGTGATCTTCGTACGGCAAACCGCCGACAGCAGTATCCCGAAAAATCGAATTCCGATGCGGCGCACCGCTGTGGACTTGAACCCGTTGGCATTCAGAAAGCGCGTACCAACCACCATGTCCGCGCCTGTTTCTCGCATCGCTCTCAACAGTTTGTTGATTTCCTGCGGAGGATGCTGCCCGTCGCCATCCACTTGCATGGCGAAGTCATATCCCTCGCGGAACGCGATCTGCAAACCTGTCTGCACCGCTCCGCCGATTCCAAGGTTGCAAGGCAGCGACACCACGCGAGCCATATTCCCCACGGTGTCGCGTGTGCCGTCGCTCGACCCGTCGTCGATGACCACTACGTCGCACTCCGGGCATTCCAGACGCAATGCGTGGACCAGCGTAGGCAAGGAACCCGCCTCATTAAAGGCCGGCACGATAATCAGAACACGTTGTTTTGAGTTTTCAGTCACGGTCAAAAAATTCATCGCAGAGTTCGTGCTCGAGACTGACACTGAGCACTCGGTCGGGCCGAGGGTTGGGTTTCGGCCGCACCGAGAGGTTCAGTACAAAGTCCCCAGTGGGCGTGAAGGATGCAATCGCGACGCCAAATGCTTGTAGGCACACCCTATGAGCACGCTAGAAATTCGCGCTAAGCTGCCTGTTATGAGACGGATGCCGTGTGCCGTTGGGCCTTTGGAATTGGCCATTCCACCGCCTCTCTAGCTTCCGAAACGCGATGTTTCGTGTACTCCGCTGCCCAAGACCAGTCACCAAATCATGACGCTTTCGCCCCGCAAGTCCCGCACAAATGGCCAGGTGCTGCCACATCTGGGCATTTTCGGAACCACACCGAAGTCACCTCACACGTCTCTCCAAGTTATTGCTACATCGGCATCTGCCATCCAAGTTCCTCGGCTAGCCTGCGGCGGTGTGCCTCAGAATCTACTCATGTCGCTCGCCCGCCTCATTACCGGTTGTTTCCTGGCAGCCGCGCTCGTTTCCACAGCCTTAGCAGCAGACGAATCCCCTAAATCGGATGATGCTGTCGCAAAAGTCAACGGCCGTACGATCACCCGCGCCCAACTCTACGATCAGGGAGCAGCCACACTTCTTCAGCAACGCTACGATTTCTATCATGCTGAGCGCGACACCCTCGGTCGCGTCATCGATGACGAACTGCTCGCCGCCGAGGCCCGCCGCCGCGGGATCACCCCCGAGCAGTTGGTCGATCAGGAAATCAACAAAAAGGTCCAGGATCCCAACGAAGCAGAACTGCGCGTGTTCTACGAAGGCGCGCAAACGGACCAAAGTTTCGAGTCCCTGCGTCCTCAGCTCCTCGCCAGAGTTCGTCAGACCCGCGCCAAAAATGCTCGCGAAGTTCTTCTCAGCACTTTGCGCCAGCAAGCCAAAATTCAAATTCTGCTCGCTCCGCCCTTTTCAGAAGTTGCCGTTAGCGACTCGCAAGCGCGCGGACCCAAAAACGCGCCTGTATCATTGGTGGAGTTCGCGGATTTCGAGTGCCCTTTCTGTCGCCAGATGCAGCCTGCCATCGAAAAACTCCTGAAGGACTACAACGGCCGCGTCGCTTTATATTTCAAAGACTTTCCGCTCTCCATCCATCCCCACGCAGAGAAAGCCTCAGAAGCGGCTCGTTGCGCAGGCCAGCAGGGGGCATTTTGGCCCTACCACGATCTGCTGTTCCGCGAAGATGCCGCGCTGGAAGTCAGCAACCTGAAGCAATACGCGCGCATGCTCAGACTGGACGCCGCGAAGTTCGACGCATGCCTGGACTCCGGCGCTCAGGGGCCCGCCATCCAGAACGATGTAACGCAAGGCCAGCACCTGGGCATCGCCGGCACGCCGGGTTTCTTCATCAATGGCCACTTTCTGAGCGGGGTGGTCAGCTATGAGACCTTGCGAGAAGTGGTGGACCAACAAGTTAGTTCGCCAACTGCTCCTGTGAGGTAGCCCGACGGCAAGAGTTTGTAACTAGCTGATTCTGTGGCCCTCCATAGTCCTCCATCGCACCCCCCTGTTTTTAGCACAAGAGTTCACAATCTTATGAAAACAATAACGATAAGCCCGATTTTTGTTGTCACAAGAGTTCATAAGTTGCTGAAAACAAAGAGAGCCATTTTGACGTAAGTAGCAAAGAGTTCACATTTGCTTGAAAACAAAGGTGATGGGTGGGAAACGCCGTCAAATTTGGGATGACTGTCGAATGTAGACGATCTCGAAGAGTTCGCGAGCCGGAGCAGTGAGGATAAAGTTGCCATGCCAATGGTCTCGGCAGTCATGCGCTATTTTACTACATAGGTTAGTTAGCGTCGAGTAAAAAGATGGCCGATAATTTAAGCGCGGAGCAATTATGCTGAAGAAATTAGGCTGCGGAAAATTATAGCGTCCGTCGATCAACACGCCGAACGTCCGACTTATTTTCCGCCCTGGATTTCCCGCTCGATCTTCACGATGTTCCCGTTGTGGTCGATGATGGCCTTGGCCGAGCCCCCTTGAGGCTGTTCGCCCGGATGCGACCGATTGTTGGGTTGTAATTATCTCCAGATAAGGCGCAGGAACTAAAACTGGACCTACCGTCGGGTTGAGCCAAAAACGAAGCTGACGCGCCGGGATTTCCGCTGCCGCTGTCAATGCTCCGCCAACAAACAAAATGGAATCGGAAGTCCGCCGACGGTGGGGATCAGGTTAGAGTGCCGAAGACACTGCGGAGACGGTATGATCGGAGACGCTCTGCGCGCGCAAGCCGGAAGCAAACATCCCAAGGAATAGGAAAAGGAACGCGCCGCTGCTGAAAAGTTTGCGCTTCAGCGCTTCCTGGCGAACCGCTAAGAATCGTTATTCGGTAGCCTGAGTGCTGTGTTTCGGCTGGGCAATCTCCAGCATGCTGCCCAGGAAGCGGCCATCATGATCAAAGAAGGCCTTGGCGACTATAACCCGGTGTCCATTCGCGGGGATGTAGCTGATAGTTAAGTTGTAATTGTCGCCCATAATTTTGCAGGTGCTGGTGCTGGCGACGGGATTCAAATCAAACCTTAGCGTGATCGTAGTGTTAGGCCCTTGGTAAGCGGCTGCAATCGATTTTGCCCCGTTATTACCATGGGTCGTTCCGGTATCACCATTAACGGTGAACGGACCCTCAAGCTGCGAACCCACGATGTCGATGGTGTTGGTGGAATCGTAGATATCCATACCGGCGTTGGCGCCCGATGTGCATCCGGAGGACTTGTCCCAGAAACTACCATCCACCGAGACCACGTTGGCCTGACTGGGAACGCCGAGTTGCACCCAGGTGTATGCGTGGGAGTAGTATCCGGTAAGGGAGCCGCTCAGGAAATCGCCCTCTTGGGCCTCCACGCACGGAGCGGTACTGCAGTCGGCAGCAGTGGTGTCATTGGCATTTGTACTACAAGTACCGATCTCTGTTGAGCAGCTGATCGTAGTGTAGGTCCAGCCGTGTCCGGTGTTGAAAGGCTGCGTGTATGTCGCGGCCTTGCCCACACTGATGGTGAAGTTTTCTGTTGCTGCCGGAGGCACGCCGTTATCGAACTGCACGAGAATCGAAAAGGTGCCTACACTGGTAGGCGTACCGCTCAGCAGACCGGAAGTCGAGAGTGTGACCCCTGAAGGAAGCGCGCCCGTTTCCGTCCATGTACCCGTCGATGGAGTGCCCCAGTCAATGAAGAATTGGAAGGAAATGGGCGAACCCACGGCACCGGAAATTGACGTGGTGGTGTCGTCGATGAACGGAGCTTCGTTCACTTGAATGGTCAGGCTTTGCGTGCCATTCGGAGTGATGCCATTGCTGGCGGTGATGGTCACGACCTGAGTCTGTCCGCCTGACGCCGTGCCACTGATCAAGCCGGAGGAGGATAGCGTGAGACCGGCCGGTATGGTTCCGGCCGTCAATGTGAATGTCGGAGCGGGATTTCCGGTTGCCGTCATCTGAAATGAGCCAGCAGTGCCCGCCAAAAAAGTAGCTGTGTTGGGGCTGGTGATCACCGGAGCTTGACCGACAACAAAGTTCACTGCGGCGGAACTTCCACCAGCCGGGGGAGGATTCGTTACTACCACCGGGTAGCTCCCCTGCGTAGCCTGATCGGAGGCGGAGAGCTGAATAGTGATTTTGGTGGCGCTCACAAACGTCACGGCGTGGGCCACACTGTTATAGGTGGCGGTGGAAGTCGCCACGAAGTTAGTGCCGTTGATCGTCAGAGTCTGCGCCGCCGCACCCACCGAAGCGGACGTCGGAGACAGCGACGTAATCGTCGGCGCAAGATTGTTGACGGTAAACGTGGAAGCGTTAGAAGCACCACCACCTGGGGTCGGGTTGGTGACGATTACATTGTAGGTTCCGGCCACCGCCTGATCCGTGGCGGTCAAGGTGATCTTAATGGTCGTGGAGTTGGTAAAGGTCACCGCGTGAGTGACACCGTTATATGTGGCGGTGGACGTGGAGACAAAATTGGTGCCGGTAATGGTAACTACCTGAGAAGCCGCACCCACGTTGGCGGAATTGGGCGAAAGAGAGGTGATGGTCGGCACCAGGTTGTTCACCGTGAAGACCGCGGGGCTGGAAGCGCCGCCGCCGGGCGTGGGATTGGTAACCACCACATTGAAATTTCCCGCAGTCGCCTGGTCGGCAGCCGTCAGCGGAATGGTCAACTGCGTGGTGTTGACGAAAGTCGGAGTGTGAGCAACGGCGTTGTAGGTGACCGTGGAAGTCGACAGGAAATTGGTGCCATTGATGGTCAGCGTCTGGGCCGCGGCACCCACGTTCGCGGAAGTGGGAGAAAGCGTGGTGATGGTCGGCACCAAATTGTTCACGGTGAAGTTGACCGCGGTCGAGCTGCCGCCACCAGGCGCGGGGTTGGTTACCACGACTGGGTAGGTTCCTGCCGTGGCCTGATCACTCGCGCTCAACGGAATCGTCAATTGCGTTGGGCTCACGTACGTGACGGTATGGGCCACGGCGTTGTACGTTGCCGTGGAGGTCGCTAAAAAGTTAGTGCCGTTGATCGTCAACGTCTGTGCTGCCGCGCCGGCCAAAGCTGAGGTAGGCGACAAAGTCGAGACGGTTGGCACTGGATTATTGACACTAAAGTTTACGGGGCTGGATGAGCCTCCGCCCGGCGTGGGATTCGTTACCACCACCGGATAAGTTCCCACCGTAGCCTGATCGCTCGCCGAAAGTTGAATGGTTAACTTAATGTTTGTGACGAACGTCGCTGCGTGTGCGACTCCGTTATAGGTGACTGTGGAAGCCGCGTTATATCCCGTTCCATTGATGGTCAAAGTCTGCGCCGCCGCACCGACCAACGCGGAAGTGGGGCTTATGGAGCTGATGGTCGGAGCTGCGTTGGTGATAGAAAAATTGACGGTGTTCGATGCGCCGCCTCCGGGAGCGGGGTTAGTCACCACGACAGGATACGTGCCTGCAGCGGCCTGATCGGCTGCGGTCAGCGGAATCGTAATTTGCGTGGCGCTAACGTAAGTAACGGTATGCACCGCACCGTTGTACGTGGCCGCGGAGGTGGTAATGAAACCCGTGCCGTTGATCGTCAGAGTCTGTGCGGCAGCACCCGCGACAGCCGATGACGGCGACAGCGTGGTGATGGTGGGAGTCGGGTTTACCGTGACCGTTTCTGTTTGCGTTGGTGCGCTGGTGAAAGCGCCCGTACCTGAGGCCGTGATCACAGGGCTACCTGCCACGGAATCTGCCCAGTAAACGCTGACGGTATCGGCTGTGGTACCGATGGTGATACTAGTGATGACCGTCGAGCAAGCGGCATCACTGTAGAACACCCCGCCAGTGCCACTGGTACTGAGAGCAATCGTCTCAGTGCTGAGCGGACTAGCAGGCGTACTGTTGGTGTCCTGAGACTGAACCGTGATGGCCGGCGAGCAGGCGCCCGCGGTGATGTTCACTGGCGAGGTCGTGAAAACGAGCTTACTGCCCGGCAACGCTTTGTACGTCACGAGTCCGGCAGCCCAAGCGAGTTGAGCGGCGCTCAGAGTGCCTGTCGCATTGTACGCACCTGTTGTATTTACGATCTGATATTCAGGATAGATGCCCCAAACGCCGCTCGTCAGGGCTGTAGTCAAGGCAGTATATCCCGTTCCTGCCGTGACAGTTGGGGTACCGCTGTTGAAATCTACGCCGAACGCGGCGAAGAGCAACTCGTCGCCTTGCGCGGTGGTGGCCGTCGCACCAGTCGAAAGAGCAGTACTGTTGGTTCCTGTATTGGTCTTGGTCTGGTCCACGCGCGACGCCGACACGAGACCGCTGACTTGAAAGGCGCTCACGAATATGTCTTTCTCGGCCGTTGAGAAAGACAAAGTGATGGTACTGCTGGTTGTGAGTGCTGTTGTTACGGGAGCAGAGAAAATGAGCGTGCGGGTTGGGCCGGTAGTACTCGTAACATCGGCATCCTTCGTATAGGTGTTACCTCCAGAATCGCTCATGGAGATCGTGACAGTGCTGGCGGCGCTCACCACTGCAGAGACGATTATGGTGTTACCGACCGGTACGGCTGCGGTGACTGTAGTGGGGAACGTAGAGACTGTCCCAGCCGAGGAACGGGTGCCCGTACCGATCGAAGTCGGCGCGCTGATCGAGTCGGTAAAAGTCAAGAGTGGTGCGACATCGCCGGAGGCGCCGGTGGCCTGGACGTGAAAAGTGACGCCTAGGTCGGTCTTCTGGACGATGTAGTCGGAATTTTTGAGATTGCCGTTAGCGTCGGCGATCGCGGTGAGAGTGACATCGCTGTGAGTGAACGGATTGACGCTCATCACGATGGTAACCAGCTCGCCCGGTTTCCAGCCGTTACCCGTAAGAGTTACGATTTCACCTGGATGATAGTCGGGCTTATCGCTGGTAATCGTCGCCTGATTCGCCGCTTTGGCAGTTGAAACAAAAGCTGCATGAATCCACGCGGCCCCCGCAGCCAACAGCACTGCGGCAACAACGAAGCAAGCCAACCGACTTGTGAAGACTCTTATGGTTTGCTTCATTGTTGCTGTCCTGTCCACGGCTGAGCTCCTAGTTAGCACTTATCGCTGCTCCGTAAGAACTCAGTTACTTAGTTAATCGATGAAGCGACGCACACCGTCATACGCTTCGACGTTGTAACGGCAGTGATCGCCAGGTCAAACGAATCGTTCAGGGCTAGTGTGCTGGTGGATATTGTCAGGGCCTGCCACGCGCCAGGAGTTGAGGTGCAAGCTGCGCTGGCAGTGATGGCCGTAGAGCTGTTGTTTTTGAAGAGCTGTAGAGTGACCGAGCCGGCATCGACCTGGCATTGAACCGAGGTGATGGTGCCTGGCCCGATCAGGTTCAGGAAGAAGCTCTTCTGGCTGTCCGCCGTGCCAAGTCCGCCGTTGCCGTCGCCACCCGCGATGTAGCAGATGGTTCTGCTGTTCACGCCGGTAGCTCCCGTCGCGCCCGTTGCTCCAGTCGGTCCAGTCGCACCCGTCGCGCCCGCCACCCCAATTCCCGTGGCTCCTGTCGCGCCGGTTGCGCCCGTTGCGCCGTTAGCTCCGTTGACGCCGGTGGCACCAGTCGCACCGGTCGGGCCAGTGGCACCCGTTGCTCCCGTCGCGCCTGTGGCTCCACTCGTTCCGGCCGTCCCCGTTGCACCCGTCGCTCCCGACTGTGCCAGCAACGTCCAGTCCGTCGGATCCATGTCTGGAGTGGTTGGCGCATTGTTCTGCGTCAGCGAGATGTAGGACGATCCGTTGTAAGAAACGGCGTCGTTGATGTTGTAGCTTCCGTTCAGAACGAAGGCGCCGTGCCAGTTGACCACGCCTGCGCCGGTCGCACCAGTTGCGCCTGTTGCGCCTTGTGCACCTGTGGCCCCGTTAAGACCGTTCGTGCCGTTTGTGCCATTGGAGCCGGTCGGGCCTGTCGGTCCGATCGAGCCCATGGTTCCGGTCGCGCCGGTTGCGCCGGTCGCACCTTGCATCGCCAGGAGCGTCCAGTCAGTAGCGTCGATATCCGGAGTTGTGGCTCCAGGATTGGCTAGGATGGCTACGTAGGAAGACCCGTTGTAGTACACCGCATCGTTCACGGCGTATCCACCGGCCACACCCTGCACGAAGTTGCTGCGCCAGTTGAGGCCTGCTCCCGTTGCACCCGTCGCACCGGTAGCTCCCGTTGCACCATTCGCTCCGTTGCTGCCGTTCGAGCCAGCGGGACCCGTTGCTCCGGTCGCGCCAGTCACTCCGTTGGTGCCGTTGGTCCCATTGGTTCCGTTCGTGCCGTTGTTCCCGGCCGCACCGGTCGCACCCTGCATCGCAAGGAGTGTCCAGTCAGTAGTATCCACATCCGGAGTTGTCGCTCCGGCGTTGGCCGCGATGGCTACGTAGGATGAGCCGTTGTAGTACACCGCATCGTTTACGGCGTATCCACCGGCCACACCCTGCACGAAGTTGCTGCGCCAGTTCAGGCCTGCTCCCGTCGCACCCGTTGAACCGGTTGCGCCGGCCGCTCCCGTTGCTCCAGTGTTGCCCTGGACACCTTGTGGTCCGGCGTCGCCCTGTACTCCTGTCGGTCCCGCTGGACCAACTGAGCCCATGGCTCCGGTCGCACCTGTTGCGCCAGTTCCACCTTGCATCGCCAGCAGCGTCCAGTCAGTGGTGTCTACATCCGGAGTGGTTGCTCCGGGGTTAGCGACGATGGCCACATAGGATGAGCCGTTGTAGTACACCGCATCATTCACGGCGTATCCACCGTTCACTCCTTGGACGAAGTTGCTGCGCCAGTTCAGGCCTGCTCCCGTTGCGCCGGTTGCACCTGTCGCTCCGGTGTCGCCCGTCGCTCCCGTGTTGCCCTGGATGCCCTGTGGTCCGGCGATACCCTGTGCTCCT
>Ga0182024_10016037_pt1 | contig 14270 bp, 9 predicted proteins | sample P32metaG_FD_120480 | JGI IMG/M metagenome (GOLD analysis project Ga0182024, IMG submission 120480) | Permafrost microbial communities from Stordalen Mire, Sweden - P3-2 metaG (Illumina Assembly) | ecosystem: Environmental > Terrestrial > Soil > Wetlands > Permafrost | place: Sweden: Stordalen... | reverse complement strand
TATTGACGAGGAGCACCGCTTCGGCGTGCGGCACAAGGAGCGGCTGAAGCACCTGCGCGCACAAGTGGACGTGCTGGCGATGAGCGCGACGCCCATCCCGCGCACGCTATATTTCGCGCTGGTGGGGGCGCGGGACTTGAGCGTGATCGAAACGCCGCCGCGGGACCGGCTGCCCATCGAGACGGTGGTGAAAAGCTACAGTCCGGAGTTGGTACGCGACGCCATCCGCGCCGAACTGGGGCGCGGGGGCCAGGTTTTTTATCTGCACAACCGCGTCGAGAGCATCGAGGAGACGGCGCGGCAACTGCGGAAAATGGTGCCAGAAGCTCGCCTAGGCGTGGGGCACGGCCAGATGGACGCCGACGATCTTGAAAAAATGATGACGCGGTTTGTCGCAGGGGAGTTCGACGTGCTGGTGTGCACGACGATCATCGAGTCGGGCCTGGACATCCCGAATTGCAACACGCTGATTATCGAGGGGGCGGATCGTTTCGGCCTGGCGCAACTTTACCAACTGCGCGGGCGGGTGGGCCGCTTCAACCGCCAGGCGTACGCCTATCTGTTGTTGCACCGCCATGCCCGGCTGCTGGATGACGCGCGGAAGCGGCTGGCGGCACTGCGGCAGTTCAACCAGCCGGGCGCGGGCTTTCGCCTGGCGATGCGCGATTTGGAATTGCGGGGGGCGGGCAACCTGCTCGGCGCCGAGCAGAGCGGGCACATTGCGGGGGTGGGATTTGACTTATACTGCCAGTTGCTGCGCCAGAGCATCGCGCGAATCAAGGGCGAACCGGCGGCGTTGACTGTGCGCGCGAGCGTGCGGCTCGATTTTGTGCTGGCCGGCGAGGCGGTGGATGCTGCGGCCATCGAACCGGCGCCTCCGGCGGTCAGCGCCGCCACGGACGACACGGGAGACCGCTATGCGGCGATCAAGCAGGCGGAACTGGCCGGGCAGCGTTTCGCCCGCATCGCCGCGGGTTTGCCGGCGGCCTACCTGGCGGACACGCGGCTGCGGCTCGACCAGTATCGCCGGTTCGCACTGGCCGCCACGCCGGGGGAAGTGGCCTCGCTGGCGGCGGCATTGCGGGACCGTTTTGGGCCCCTGCCGGAAAGCGCCGAGGCCCTGGTGAAGCTGGCGGAGATCCGGGTCTGGGCGGAACAAAAGGGTTTGGCGTCAGTCGAAACGGAGGGAGACCGCCTAAAGTGCCTGCGGGCGGGGGGGCGGCGGGGAGAACCGGCACGCTATGTGCAGTTGGGGAATCGGTTTCCCCGCTTGACCGCACCGCGTCCTCTCCAGAGAATGGCCGAGATTATAGGATTTCTACAACGGCTGGAAGCCGACGAGACATGACACCACGCTTCGCGATATTGTTTTTGGCCGCCATGCTGGGCGGCGTTGGTGACGCGTCCGCGCAAGACGCGCCGGTGGCCAATGCCACGAGCGACGCCGCACCGGTTACCGATTCGACCCAGTTGAAATACGTCAACGCCATCGCCGCGGTGGTGAACGACAAGATTATCACGGTCGATCAGATTCGCAAACAGATGGACCCATTGGTCGACCGCATCAAGGAGGAGGCAAACAACTACCCGGATGAGGCATCCGCCAGAGCCTATATGCACGATCAGATACTCCAGCTCGGAAGCAACATCCTGCACGGCATGGTGGACAACATTCTCATCATCCAGGCGTTCCACGACCAGGGCTACAGCATCCCCAAGGCCTACCTCGATCAACAGTTCGACGAAGACATGGTCACGAAATTCAACGGCGACCGGGAGAACTTTCTCAATTATTTGAAGCAAAGCTCCATGACGGAGCGGCAATACCGCGATCAGATGCAGGACGACCTCATTCTTTCGGTTATGCGGCAAAAGTTGCGCGGCTCGACCAACGGCGTCAGCCCGGACCGGATCGTCAAATATTACAAAGATCACAAGCAGCAGTGGTCCCAGGATGCGGCGGTGAAGCTGCGCCAGATCACCCTGGAGCCGAAGGGCGACTCCACGGATTTGCTGATGCAGCAGGCCCGCGACATCGTGCAGCAGGCCCGCGCCCCCGGAGCCGATTTTGCGGCGCTGGCGACAAAATACAGCCAGGACGAAAACCGGGACAAGGGAGGAGACTTGGGATGGGTTGAAAAGGGCAAATTGGTGGATCCAATGGAAACAGCGGCCTTCAGCCTAAAACCTGGCGAGGTGAGCGACCCGGTGGCCTCCGGCACCGGCGGCAACGTTTATATTTTCGAATGCGAAGACAAGCGCGAAGCCGGCATCCAGCCACTGGACAAGGTGCACGCGGATATCGAGTATGCCTTGACCACCGAGGATGCCCGGGACGCCGAGGAGAAGTGGCTCGAGAAGCTCCGCAAAAACGCCTACATCAAATACAATATGTAATGGGGCAGCCGGCGAGGATGAGGCCGACCGTGACCGCCGACGGGCCAAGCGCCCGCAGGAATGGGCAAGAGGGAACGGGCTCGACGAAAAGCACACGCCGCCGGGAGCGCGGGGCATTGCCCTGAGGGTTATCCACGCCGCGTTACGATTCCGGTCACGGGTTCTTGATGCCGACGACCTGCTTGCTGTAGGCGCTGAAACGGCCTCCCGCATCGATGGCCTTGATGAAATAATGGTAGGCTTGTCTGGGCGCCGCACTGGTGTCGAGGTAATTGGTCCGGGTGGTGGAACCGAGGTCGGAAAGGTTCGTGGCCTGAGCGACCAGGCCGCGGTAAACCTCATATTTCACCGCGGTGGCCACGGCATTCCAGGTTATGAGAACGCCGTCGCTGCGGGTGCGGCTGGCGGCAACACCGGTGGGGACCGGGACCGGGGCCGCCACAATATTCAAATGAACATTGACCGATTTTATCGCGTTGGAATTGCTGAAGAGGAGCAGGGCCGTGTAATTGCCCACCGGCAGGCCAATGGTGTCGTAGTTCAGCGCAACGGCCACAGGGGCCGTCCGCGTTGTGGCCTTGCCCGGGCTTAGCCTCAGCCATGGCTGGCTCGAAGTGCCATTGAAAGTCAAAAGACCCGTGCCGGCGTTATTAACCTGGAGATGCTGCACCCCGATGGAAACGGTGCCGGCTTGCAGGGTGTTATACACGTCGGTGGCATTGACGGTGGGGCGCGGTGGCCCCGTACGGGCGCTCCCGTTGCCAACAATGGCCAGAGCCTGCGTAACAAGCGTGAGTCCGCCGTTTTCAATCAAGATGATGGCTGTGCCGGTGGCAGTGGCGGTACCGGTTGAACCGGTAGCGGATTCGAAGGCTATGGCTTCCAGACTCCACTGTTTATTGACGTTGATCCAGACCCCGCCACCCAGAATGCCGAGGGTGGCCGGGAGGGGGCCGTTCATGATGTAGAGCGGGTCGCCCAAGTTCAGCACCGTGCTGGTGACATTGCCGGACTGGTAGATAAATGAATTTGTTTGGCTGGCGGAATAACCGGCGACGAGTTTAGTGATGCCGATGCCGATGCCGGTGCCGGGAGTGGTCGAAATCGGGAGGACCGCGCCCGTGATCAAATCCGCGTTGGAATAAAACACGGCAATGCTGGTAGCGAATGCCGTGAGGGAAAACGGGTCCGTGACGGCCAACTCGGCATAGCGACCACTATAGATGTAGCCGCGAAGCAATTTGCCGTTGGCCTTGGTGGGCGTGGCGGTGGCGTTATAGGCCAGGGCGAAGTAATTGCGCTGGGTAAATTGCGTGGCGGTGTTGCTGCCGGTGGGGTTGAAAGGCAAAAACACGTCACTGATCACGATGCGGGGATCCTGGGCGATGGAGCCGCTGCCGACATTGTTGGGGATTTCCAGAAAATCGGAGCCCAGGCAAATCACGGCGCCCGTATACTTGAAGGGCGACTGACCCAACTGGGCTTTGGTTATGGCAGTCATGCCGGTGCCACCGGCTTGGGCATGGAGGGATGCGGGCCCGGTGGCGAAAAGCGCCAAAGCGGCCAGCACAGCCATGGGGGTGGGGAAACGCCGAAACATGCGCAGAATCTAATTTTGAGGGTAAACAGAAGGGATAACGCAACGGATTTCTAATAATCCGCCCAGCGGACGCAAGGCCAATTCTCGCGCGGCGCAATTCTACATAAGCCCTACATAACACGTCCGATGGCAACCTTGCACGGGGATCGTTATTTTTTGCCGCAACGCCCGGCGCGGCCGGTGTTCAGCGAAGGCTACGGCGGGTTGGTGACAGTCGCGGGCGGCGGGGCGGGAGATGCCGTTCCCGTGGTCGCGGGCAGCAAGCCGCCTTCCTGGGCGCTTTGCACATTTTCGATCAGGTTGGCTTGTAAATGCTGCAATTCGGCTTGCCGCGAGGCAAAGCGGGGGTCGCTGAGCCACTGGTTGACCACGGCCAGGGTCGCCACGTCGCGCTGGGCGACTTGCTGGCTGGTGAGAATTATCTGGGTGGTGGCCAGGTTATCTCCAACCGCTTGGGATACCAAGGGGAAGGCTTGCACGAATCCTTGAATTTCCTGTTGGGAAATGTCGGTCCGACTGAGGTAGTTTTCGACGGCGGAAAGTTGGGCTGGGTCGGTTACATCGGCACGGGCGAAGAGAGAGGCGCGCACATCGGGGGTGCTGTCGAGCAATTGGGGCTGTTGATTCAACTGATTGAGCACGTCCGTGGGATCGCTGAGAGTCAGCCGGTCAAGCGTGAGGTAGGAGGCGAAACGAACGGCATTGGGCTGGCTGGTGTTGTCCATGTACCCGGCCATCAAGGGGGCAAGATTGGATTGTTTTGTAAACACCACGAAATCAAAAGCTTCCAACATTCCTTGACTGGGCTGGCTGAGCCATTGTTGGTTGGTCACCAACTCGCGGGTTTTTTCCTGGAGGTAGGGGTCGGTGGCCATGGAAGGGTCGTGTTGCGAAAGATTGCGCAAACTGAGGGCCCATTCGTCGGGCGAGACGTTATTCTGCTCCAAAATGGACTTGGCGTACTCCGCAGCCGATTGCGGGTCCACCTCTCCGAGGGCGTCGAGCAGGAAGGTGCGGAGGCTTGGGGCGTTTTTCAGCCAGCCCCCGGGTCCGATATCAAAGTCAAGGGTGGTGGAGGGGTTGTGCCCCGAGGAGAGATAATCATAAATGGCGGCGTCGGCCACGGCGCGCGGCGCGTGCATCAAGCGTACGCGCAATCGTTCCAAGGCGTTGGCGATGTCGTTTTTCGAATGCGGTTGGCCTAAAAACGCCTCCAAATCAGACAAGGCCGCAGCGAGCGTGGCCGTGGTATCGGGGGTGGTTGGGCCGATGGGTGGCGGCTGAAGAATCTGGGTGGCATGGGCCGCAGTGCCGGGCGTAGAGGCCGACGCGGACGGTGAACCGGCGGATGCAGGCGCAGTTGCCGGGTTTGATGCAGTGGACGCCTGATGCTCGGAGGTGTTCCACCAAGCCAAGCCCACAACCCCCAAGACGAGGAGACCCAGCCAGACGACGCGATACCGGCCCGGGGCGCCGTGATCCGGAGGCCGGGGGGATGCCGGCGGGGAGACATTGCCGGAGGACGGGGACTTGATGGCGGACATGGGGATGAGGCCTGGTGCGGCGCGCTTGGGGAAACCTCCAAATAAACAGGTTTTTAGGCCGCTGGTCAATCGTGCGGCTAAATATAAGCTTGGCAGTAACTTTGCGGCATGATTTGTTCCACCTTTTTCCGTGTCGGGAAACGCTGGGTTGGCCAAGTTGGGATCGGCCACGCTGGCCAGCCGCGGCAAAAACGGTGGGGTAACCAAGTGGCCAAAGGATGCTGACTGTAAATCAGCCGCACTCAGTGCTTCGTGGGTTCGACTCCCACCCCCACCACCATTTCAACAAGCTTACTCCGTTCCGGGCAGGAATTCGAGTCGGCCGCTTGAGCCGATGCGGCGGTAGAAGCATCCGAGACGGGCTTGGCCGTCGCGGCTTTTGGTGTGACAGGAGCCCTTGCCGGCGAGGCGCACGCGGTAGAGAAGGCTGTTTTGCTCGCAGTTGACGCGAACCTCGACCAGTTCGAGGTAATCGCCGGAGGTTTTGCCTTTGATCCAAAGTTCGTTGCGGCTGGTGCTCCAGAAAGTGGCTTTGTGTTCTTTCAAGGCGGTTTCCAGCGCGAGGTGGTTAACGTAGCCGATGACGAGCACTTCGCCGCTGTCGATGTCCTGGGCAACGGCGGGAACGAGGTCCTGCCCGCAGGCGGCGACCTTATTCAGCTTGGCGAAATCGAGCCGCAATTCGCCACCTTCCTCCAACTCACGGTTGCTCATGATCCAAGCATGGGGGATGAAGCTCGCCGGACGAAGGAAAAAATGACCATGGCGAGGCCATTTGCGGACCTTTCCGCCAAAAGCGGGTGAAACCACCGCCAGCTAAAGCACGCTGCGGAGGCTGTTGGCCGGGCGGAAGCCGGAGCGCCGCTTGGAGCTGTAGCGCGTGAGGGCGTCGTTGATGGCGAGTTCCGCGGCTTCGACGGATTGCATTTCGTCCACTTCGACGACTTTGCCTTCCAACTGCTTGTAGTCCTGAAAGAAGCGGCGCAGGATGGACAGCCGGTGCTGGGGCAGTTCGTGGGCCTGGGCGAAACCGTTGTACTCCGGGTCGTCCACCGCGACGGCGAGGATTTTGTGGTCGCGCTTGCCGCTGTCCAGCATGGTCATCAAGCCAATGGCGCGCGCGTGCACGAGGGTGAGCGGGGCGACGGGTTCCTGGCAGAGTACGAGCACGTCGAGCGGATCGTCGTCCTCGGCGAGGGTTTGCGGAATGAAACCGTAGTTGGCGGGGTAATAGACGGCGGAATAGAGGATGCGGTCGAGTTTAAGCAGGCCGGTTTCCTTATCGAGCTCGTATTTGACACTGGAGCCCATGGGGATTTCGACCACGGCGGTGAACTCTCGGGGCAGGTTTTCACCGGGGGTGACATCGTGCCAGGCATGCATGGGAATAATGGGTTCGGGGGAGGCAGGTTGAACGAGAGCGAAGGGGTGGATTGTCCAGGGGGCGGGGCGGCAGCGCAAGAAAAACCCGCCATGGGGAAATCCGGCCGGTTAGCCGGGGTTAATCCGTTTCCGGTTTGTCACGCGCCGGGGGGTTGACTCGCGGGGGGATTGGAGCAGGCTGGCGCGAATTTCAGCAAGTTTTTTCGCTGGCATGGCGGGGGGCGGAGTGGTAGTTCTTCACCCTTTTTCCAGCCACCAACACAGTTTTTTAATACCTCAACTACGTTTCCGACATGAGCTTGAACAACGAACTTCTCACACGCGCCTGCACCGAGGCCCGGGGACTGGCCATGGATGCCGTCGCTGTCTGCAAATCCGGCCATCTGGGCCTGCCGCTGGGCGATGCTGAAATCGGCGCCGTTCTTTTTGGTTACGCGCTGCACCTGAACCCCGACGATCCGAAGTGGATCAACCGCGACCGTTTCGTGCTTTCCGCCGGCCACGGCAGCATGTTCCTCTACAGCTGGCTGCACCTGGTGGGATTCGACATTCCGCTGGAGCAGCTCAAGCGTTTCCGCGCGCTGGGCTCCATCACCCCCGGCCATCCGGAGTTTGGCGAAACGCCGGGCGTTGAGGCCACAACCGGGCCGCTGGGCCAGGGCGTGGGCAATGCCGTGGGCATGGCGGTGGCCGCGAAGATGGCCGAGGCGGTTTTCAATACTCCCGAGCACAAGATTTTCGACCACCACGTCGTGGCGCTTTGTGGCGACGGCTGCATGCAGGAAGGCGTGGCCAGCGAGTCGGCGGCGTTCGCGGGGCGCCAGGGGCTGGACAACCTGATTTTGTTTTACGACTCGAACGACGTCACGCTGGACGCCATGGCCGCCAAGACCCAGTGCGAGGACACGGCGATGCGCTTCAAGGCTTATGGCTGGGCGGTGCAAACCGTCAAAAAGGGCAATGACATGACGGCGGTGCTCAAGGCCTACCACAAGGCCAAGAACGCCAAGGATCGCGACGGCAAGCCGCAGCTCATCATTTGCAAGACGATCATCGGCCTCGGCATCCCCGAAGTGGCCGGCACGCAGAAGGCCCACGGCGAAGCGGGGGTCAAATACGTGGACGCCGCGCGCAAGAACCTCGGGCTGCCGGCGGAGAAGTTTTATGTTTCGCCGGAAGTGCGTGGCTATTTCGCCGAGCACAAGAAGAACCTGAAAGCTTACTACCAGAAGTGGCAGGCCACGTTCGAGGCCTGGCAAAAGGCCAACCCGGCGAAGGCCGAGCTGCTGCGATCCGGCATCGATCGCATTGTGCCGAAGGACCTGTTCCTGTCCTGCCCGCCCTATCCCGAAGGCACCGCGCCGATTGCCACCCGCAAGGCCGGCGCGGACGTGCTCAACTTCCTGGCCAAGCGCCAGCCGCTGGTCATTTCCGGCAGCGCCGACCTCCACGGCTCGACGCTCAATTACATCAAGGACGCCGGAGATTTCGACACCGACACCCGCGCGGGCCGGAACATTCACTACGGCATCCGCGAGCACGGGATGGGCGCCATCTGCAACGGCATCGCCTACCACGGCATCTTCCGCCCCTCCGGCGCGACGTTCCTGACCTTTGCCGACTACATGCGCCCGAGCATTCGCCTGGCGGCGCTCGCGCGGCTGCCGCTGTTTCACATTTTCACGCATGACAGCATCGGGGTCGGCGAGGACGGCCCGACGCACCAGCCCGTCGAGCTGGTGTCCGCGTTGCGCGCGATACCGTTTCTCGACGTCATCCGCCCCGGTGATCCGGAGGAGACGGCGGGAGCATTTGTTGCCGCGCTTGATCGCATTGACGGCCCGACGGCGATCTGCCTGTCCCGCCAAGCCATTCCGTTCCAATCGTCGGTGCCGCTGCACTGGCGGCGCGAAGGCGTGATTTCCGGCGGCTATGTGGCGCAGTATGAAAAAGGCGGCTACCTCAATCTCATCATCATGGCCAGCGGCTCCGAGTTGCAGCATGCGATGAACGCGGCGAACCAGCTGGGCAACGGCGTGCGCGTGGTCTCGATGCCATGCATGGAGCGCTTCGACCGGATGCCGTGGGAGTACCGCGAGAGCATTTTGCCCTCGTGGTGCAAGAAGCGGGTGTCCATCGAGGCCGGCATCACCGAGCACTGGTATAAATATGTCGGCACCGACGGCAAAGTCATCGGCACCGACCGTTTCGGCCTCTCGGCTCCCGGCGACCAGGTGATGAACGCGCTCGGCATCACGACCGAGCACCTTGTCGAGGTGGCGCGGACGCTGTTGTAAGGCGCTGAGCCGGCGCTGCGCGGGTTTGACGACATGATGGCCGCTGTTTCCGGGCCAGACTGGGCGCGGCTTGGCTGTTTGGTAACAAGTGCGCTTTTGACGAGCGCGGAAATTGCTGTCATGCTTGGCGGCATGAAAGAATTTTTCCGCCAACTTTGGGCCAAGCTGCGCGGGAAGGGAATCGTCGCGCCGCCGGCGGTTTCGCAACCCGAACCACCGGCTAGCGTTTCCCGTGCTGAAGGCGAAGCACCGAGCGCGAAAATGGAAACACCGCCGGACGCCATCCCGCTGCCGGCCCTCCGGAATGAGGCCGCGGGTTCCGCGCCGTTGTCGCGCGCGGACTTCACGCGCGAGTTTGTGGAGGTGCTCAAGCGACAGGCGCCGGGCATGGCGGTGCGGGTCATGGGCGATCTGGAGTTGCGAGTCGCCACCGGCGACGGCGAGGGCAGCCAGGTTTTTCTCTACAACGCCTATGACGCCTACCAGCAGGATCCGGCGCGGGTGGACGCGGTCTTTACGAATTACGCGCTGGCGCTCGCGCAACTTGGCGCGGTGCGCGACGACCCGGTGGATCCCGAGCGCATCGTGCCGGTCATCAAGGACCGCACCTGGATGAGCGAGACGCTCGCCCGCGTGCGCGCTCATCCGAAATACCAGCCCGGGCAGGAGCAGGTTTTCGAGCCGTACAACGACGAGCTGTTGATTTTTTACGCCGAGGATCTGCCGCGCGGCATCCGGTACCTGACCGACGAAGGCGTGCGGAAATGGGGATTGCAGCGCGAGAGCCTGCGCCCGCTGGCGGTGCGCAACTTGCGCGCGCTGCTGCCGGAAGTGCAGGTGCTGGGCTCGGGCGGCTTGTATCTCATCACCGCCGGGGGTAACTACGAGGCCAGCCTGCTGCTGTTCGAGCCATTCTGGCGCGAGCGCAAGCTGGAGGTCCAGGGTGACTATGTGGTCGCGATTCCCGCGCGCGACACGCTGCTGGTCACGGGCAGCGACGATTTTGAGGGCATGCGGCGCGTGCGCGAGGCGGTGGCCCAGGTTTATCCGCAGGCGCCCTACCGGCTGACGGAAAGCCTGTTTGTGCGGCGCGGGGAAAAGTTCGAGCTGCTGGCCGAATAAATGGCGGCGGATGCCTGGGCGGGCGGATTTCATTCGGCTCCCAAGTCCTGCGCGGCGGCGGCCTTGAGCGCGGCGAGCAGGGCGTCGAGTTCCGCGCTGTCGGGGCCTTCGACGAGGAGGCGGAGTTTTTTCTCGGTGCCGGAATAGCGCGCGAGCACGCGACCGCGGTTCGCGAGTTTTGCCTCGACTGTGCCGAGGGCGGCGGCGAAGTGGGGGAGCGTTTCCAGCGGCGGTTTTTCGCGCACGCGCAAATTGGCGATCCGTTGCGGCAGGAGGGGAACTTCGCAGCGCAGGGCTGAGAGTGTACGGCCGGTTTCGAGCAACACGCGCGTGAGCATGAGCGCGGCGAGCAGGCCGTCACCGCACGGCGTCTGCTCCGGGAAGATGTAGTGGCCGGAGTTTTCGCCGCCGAGCGACGCGTTTAATTCCAGCAATTTGTGCAACACGTTGCGGTCGCCCACCGGCACGCGGACGACGCGGCCGCCCGCCGCCGCCGCGGCCTGGTCGAGGCCGAGATTGCTTTGCACGGTGGCCACCACGAAGCCGTCTTTAAGTTGGCCGCGGCGCAAGGCATGGAGCGCGAGGATGCCGAGCACCTGGTCGCCGTCCACCACTGCGCCGGTTTCGTCGCAGGCGACGAGGCGGTCGCCGTCGCCGTCGTGGGCGAAGCCCACGCGCGCGCCGGATTGCTTGACGAGTTCAGCGAGTTTTTCCGGGTGCTCGCTGCCGGAGTCCACGTTGATGCGCGCGCCGTCGGGATCGCCGGCGTGGATTTTTACGTTGGCGCCGAGACGGCGGAAGACTTCGGGAGTGGTTTGGCAGGTGGCGCCATGGCCCGGGTCGAGCGCGATGACCCAGCCGGCGAGGGCATTGGGCGCGAGGACGGCGGCGCGCGAGCGGCAGTAGGATTCGAGGGCGTCGGCTTTTGATAAACGGAGGGTGGCCTGCGCGGTGGTCGGGGCCGGTTCGCGGTCGAGCCAGCCTTCGATTTCGACTTCAGCGAGGTGATCGAGTTTCAGTCCGCGCGCGTCGAAAAGCTTCACGCCATTGTCGCCGGGCGGGTTGTGGGAGGCGGTGATCATCAGACCGAAATCGGCCTTCGTTTCGAGTATGGCGGCGGGCACGGCGGGCGTGGGCACGACGCCCAGGTCGGTCACTTCATGGCCCAGTGTCACCAGCCCTTCGGTGATGGCGGTGAGAATGGCCGGGCCGCTCAGGCGCGGGTCGCGCCCGGCGACGAGACGCAATTTTCGGCCCGGCTGGCGCAGGTTAAGCCAGCGGCCCAGCGCGTAGCCCAGGCGCCGCAGGGTGGGCACGTCGAGCGGCGGTTCGCCAAACGGGCCGCGGATGCCATCGGTGCCGAAGTAGTGGAGGGACATGGGGCGTGGGTGGGGGGGCAATGGAAATGCGGGAGGGAAAGCCCCTTCAGGAGGCTTTGGGAAAATATTTTAGCTTAATTTGGCTTAATTCACCTTAATTTACCTTAATTGAGTACCAGGCGGCGTCGAAGGTTTGAGGAATGAGCGGTCAATTGTAAGGGTGGTAATAATGATGGCGGGGTGCCTTCGGCGGAATCAGGGAGCGGTTCCTTCAATGTCATGGGGCGAATTATAACAGAAAAGCATGGACGGCCTCTCGACTGGGCTCGGAGCGTTTCCGTGGATGTCATGGCAGAAGCATAGCAGATCGTGGGGAACTGCGGTATCACTGCGTTTGATGCGTTGGCTGCGTTTGATGGGTTTGATGCGTTGGTTGCGTTGGCTGCGTTGGGAGCGAGGCGCAAGGCATTGGTGTACAGCGGCTTGGGGGGCATTAAGCTTTGTGGTCCTGAAAAAACTCGCGGGTGCGCTTGAGCCAGTCGCGAACGGGGCCGGTGGTGAGGAGGCGGCGAGCTTCGGCGACACCGGATTTTAAATCATTTACCCTCTCGGCTACCCATAGGGCTGCACCGGCGTTTAGATAGACAGTATCTCTCAGTCCTTTGGGCGCACGGTCGCCGAGCAATGCGTCAAGCAGCGTTAAGTTAAATTGTGCATCTCCACCAGCAAGGTCGCTAAGATTGCCAGGCTGAAGTCCTGCATCTACCGCATTCCATGTGCATATTCGGCCTTTGTTCCATGGTTCGCCCACCCAAATCGCCAAATTATTGCCGATCACCGACATTTCATCGAGTCCGTCAGGACCGGAGAGCTGCCCATGTACAATCAATCCGCGACGAGTAGGTAATGGATTTGGAGTTTTTTGTCTTAAAAATTGTATACCTAGCGCGAGCTGTTGCAAATAGTTTTGCTTGGACACGCCAATTAATTGATAAGCTGGTCGTCCAGGATTTAACAATGGACCAAGCAGGTTGAAAATAGTGCGACAGCCTTCTGCAGCCAAGATTTTGCGGGAAGCGGACACATGCTTGAAAGCAGGGTGGTAAGCTGGAGCGAAAAAGAATGCGAAGTTAAGTTCCCGCAAGGCATTTTGCCAAACGCCATCAGGGGCCTCCAAGGGGATTCCATTGGCACTCAAAAAATCGGCACTGCCGCTCTTTGAGGTAATTGAGCGGTTACCATGTTTGAATACCGGTATACCCTCTGCTGCTAAAATGAAGGCTACCGTCGTCGAAATATTGTAACTCCCCGAATGGTCGCCACCGGTTCCGCAAACATCAATGGCTTTGTCCGCCCATTCGCCGACACCGGGGTTGCGTGCGTGGGCCAAGAAGACAATCGCAAATGCCCCTAATACAAAGAACGAATCATCTTCGTTGGATGACGTAAGCTCCCTCAAAAACTTTGTCTTAGACTCAACTGAAGCGCTCTCTCTTGCCAAAGCCACTGCCGCATCTGCTGCCTGATACTCATCAAGTGAATGCCCTTCTTGCAACAGCACGGTCAACTTCGCAAGTGTCGCGGCATCGGCAGAATCCGGTGCGGGTGTATCGTGAGAACTCACCCCGTCGTTGTCGCCTTGCCGACCCCGCGCCGACAAGGGAAAAGCGCGGGCGGCTGCATGGAGGGCGGATGTGAAAAAAGGCTTTCCAAGGGGCGGGCTTGCGGGCACTTAGGAGGCGATGGCTACCGGATTGCTCTTCTCCGGCCAGGGCGCGCAGCGCGTTGGCATGGGGCGTTCCTTGTATGAGAACTCGCTGCTGGCGCGTTCACTCTATGACGAGGCGGACGCGGTGCTGGGGTATGGGTTCAAGAAGATTTGCTTCGAGGGCCCGGAGGAGGCGCTGACGCAGACGCGGGTGTGCCAGCCGGCGTTGTATGTGCTGGGCTACGTGGCGTTCAAGTTGCTCGAGGAAAAAGGCCGGCTGGGCGATTGCCGGGCGGCGCTGGGCTTGAGTCTGGGCGAGCTGACCGCGCTGGCGGCGGCGGGGGTGTTCGGCTTTGCAACGGGGCTGCGGCTGGTGGCGGCGCGGGCCGAACTGATGCAACAGGCCTGCGAAACAACGCGCGGCGGCATGGCGGCGTTGATCGGCGGCGACCGCGCGCTGGTCGAGGCGTTCTGCCGCGAGCAGGACGTGGACATGGCGAATTTGAACAGTCCCGGCCAGATCGTGATTTCCGGCGAAAGCGGGAAGATTGAAAAGGCGATTCCGCTCGCGAAGGAACGCGGGTTCAAAATGGCCGTGCCGCTGAAGGTCGCGGGCGCCTACCACAGCCGGCTTATGGCCGGGGCGAGCGCGGCGTATGCGAACGTGCTGCGCGACGTGCCATTCCAGGCACCGCGCGGCATTGTGTTCACGAATGTCACGGGCCGGTCAGTTTCGGAGCCGGCGGAAATCAAGGAGGCGCTGGTGAAGCAGATTGTGTCGCCGGTGTTGTGGGAGGACTGCCAGCGGGCGGCGGCGGCGCTGGGGGTGAAGGTGTTTTACGAGTGCGGGCCGGGGGCGGTGCTGGCGGGGTTTGCCAAGCGGATTGACCGGGCGATCGT
>Ga0182024_10016036_pt1 | contig 14271 bp, 11 predicted proteins | sample P32metaG_FD_120480 | JGI IMG/M metagenome (GOLD analysis project Ga0182024, IMG submission 120480) | Permafrost microbial communities from Stordalen Mire, Sweden - P3-2 metaG (Illumina Assembly) | ecosystem: Environmental > Terrestrial > Soil > Wetlands > Permafrost | place: Sweden: Stordalen... | reverse complement strand
GGCGAATGAAGCGACGTTCGGCCTGTCCGAGATCAACTTCAAGCATTATCCCGGCGGCAGCGTCAGCAAGTCGCTCGCCAATCTGCTGCGCCCGCGCGACGCGCTGTTCTACGCCATGACCGGCCGCACCTTCGGCGGCGCCCGCGCCGCCGAGATCGGCTTGGTCAACGCCGCCTATCCGCTGAGCGACCTGAAGAAAGAGGTAATGGCGGTCGCCCGCGAGATCGCCCAGAAGGACGCCGACGCGCTGACTGCCTGCAAGGACGGCTATCGTTTTTCGTTGGAGATGACCACCGAAGCCGCGCTCAACTACGCGGCGGCCAAATCCGACCAGCTCACGCTGCGGCAAAAGGATTCCTGGCGCAGCGAGGGTATCGGCGACTTCCTCCAGGGCAAATATCGCCCCGGTCTCGGCAGCCAGCCGAAAGCGGAGAATTAAGGCGGCGGCGCGCCGGCGCGTCGTCTGGCGGCCGGCACCGGCTTCGCCGACGCTTCGGCAAGGTTGTGGCGCATGCGGTGCAGCATGGTCTTGAGCTTGCGCTGCTCGTCGGCATCGAAGCCGGACAGCATGGCGCGGTTGGTCATCTCGATCTCCGGCATGACCAGATCGTAGAGCTGCCGGCCTTTTGGCGTGAGCAGAACGCGAATCTTGCGGCGATCGTGGGTGTCGGCAATCCGACGCACAAAGCCGCGCCGTTCCAGCTCATACAGCGCCCCGGCGGCGGAAGCGCCGCGCATGCGCGTGCGCTGCGCGAGTTCGGCCTGGGTAAGGCCGTCGTCTTCCCACAGCACGCGAAGGAACTGGAAAATTCCCATGCCGACGCCGTGGCTGGCGATGCGGGCCGAGAACGCCCGCGTCATGGTTCGCACCGTGTCGGACAACAGAAAGCCGACGGTCTCCTCCAACCGCAGGTGGGCGTAGCGCCCCGCATCGGTCTTCGCGGTTTTGCCGTTGACGTGCCGTTTAGCCAAAGCTTGCTCCGAATCCGGCGCGGTGCCGATGCGATGACCATGCCGCCGCCGGCCACCATTGACAACCGCGAAGAATGATAGGAACCTAACGATTAAGCGGCGCCGAACGCCGCGGCGCCGGCATCGCCATGCCGCCCAGGGAGAAAACGTTGCAGGACAGCGAGATCGACGTTCGCGGCTGCAGGCTCAATGTGCGCCGCAGCGGGCAAGGCGAGCCGCTGTTGTTCCTGCACGGCGCGCAAGGCCTCAACGGGCACGAGCCCGGGCTTGAGGCGCTTACGGCGGATTTCGATGTGATCGCGCCGGACCACCCCGGCTTCGGCAGGTCGGATCTTTCCGCGGCCGTCGACGACGTTGCCGATCTGGCGCTGTTCTATCTCGACCTGCTCGACACCCTTAAGCTCGATCGGGTCCATGTCGTCGGCCAGTGCATCGGCGGCTGGCTCGCGCTTGAAATCGCCATCAGGAATACCGCGCGGCTGAAGTCGCTGGTGCTGGTCAACAGCGCCGGCATTCGCCTCAAAGGCGTTCCCCGCGCCGACATGTTTGTCTGCTCCGAGGAGGATCTTCTGAAACTGCTGTTTGCCGCCAACGGCGGCGCGCAGTGGCTGCAGTCCTGGCGCGCGACTGCGGACATGGAGGATATCTACGACCGCAACCGCGCAGCGGCGGCCCGCTATTCGTGGTCGCCGCGGCTGTGCAATCCGAAGCTCGATCGCTGGCTGCACCGCGTCGACGTGCCGACCCATATCGTGTGGGGCAGCGAGGAGCGCGTGATCCCGCCGGCCTATGGCGCCGCGCTTGCGCATCTGATCGGCGGCGCCACCTTGGCGACGCTGCCGGACTGCGCCCACATGCCGCACATCGAGCAGCCGCAAGCCTTCGCCGGCGAAGTCTCCCGGTTCATCAGGAGGGCGGCGCGATGAAGATCTTCATTTTCCATCTCATGCCTTACGCCCACCTGGACATGGGCTACGCCGAGAAATATCGCGCCGCCTGGGTGGTGCTGCCGAATACCTATTTCGACCCCAAGAAGGGCCACGAGCTCTACAACCGCTATCTGGATGAGCTCGAGCTTGCTGCCGAGCTCGGCTTCGACGGTATTTCGGTCAACGAGCACCACCAGAATGCCTACGGCCTGATGCCGTCGCCGGTGGTCACCGCCGCCGCGTTGTCGCGGCGCATCAAAAGCGCGCACCTGGCGATCCTCGGCAACGCCTTCTGCCTGCGCGAGCATCCGCTCACGCTCGCCGAGGAGCACGCCATGATCGACTGCATCACCGGCGGCCGGCTGATCACCGGCATGGTTCGCGGCATCGGCGCGGAATATTTCTCGCTCGGCGTCAATCCCGCCAATTCCCATGCCCGCTTTCAGGAGGCGCATGATCTCGTGGTCGAGGCCTGGACCAAGCCGGGGCCATTTTCGTTCGAGGGCAAGTATTACCACTTCGACTACGTGAACCTGTGGCCGCGGCCCTATCAGCAGCCGCATCCTCCGATCTGGGCGCCCTCGACCGGAAGCACCGAGACGATCGAATGGGCCGCCCATCCGTCGCGCCGATACGTCTATCTGCAGGCCTACAGCCCGACCCAGTCGGTGGCGCGGTATCTGAACTATTATCGCGAATGCGCGCAGCGCCTGTACGGCTATACGGCGAGCTCCGAGCAGATCGGCTGGTCGACGCCGGTCTACGTGTCCGCTACCGATGCCAAGGCGCGGCAGGAGGCCAAGCCGCACATCGAAATCCTGTTCAATAAATTGCTGCGCTTGCCGTTCGAAATGCTGTTTCCGCCGGGCTATCTGTCGGCCAAGTCGCTGAAGAACATGCGCAGTCACAAGCGCAGCGTCAGCGGCCAGGAGCATACCATCGACACGCTGATCGAGCAGGGCATCATCGTCTGCGGCAGCCCGGATACCGTGCGCAAGCAGTTCATGGATACCCACCGGCTGCTCGGCTTCCAAAATCTTCTGTGCCTGCTGCAGTTCGGCACGCTGCCGCGCGACCTGACCGAGAAGAACATCCGCCTGTTCGCGCGCGAGGTGATGCCGGCGCTGCAGGCGCTTACCGACAAGCAATACGCGGGGATGCAAGTGCGGGCGGCCGAATGACGCCCCGGCGTCGTCAGTCCTGACCGGGGAGTGGACGTGCTCAAGCAATTGCAGTTCAACGGCGCAGTCGTCGTCGTCACCGGAGCCAGTACCGGCATCGGGCGCTCGATTGCGCAAGCGTTGGCCGAGCTTGGCGCCACCACCGTCCTGGTGGCGCGCACCCAAAGCCGGCTCGACGAGACCAAATCGGCAATCGAGCAGAACGGCGGCACGGCGGAAGCATTCGCCGCCGATGTGTCGAAAGAGAGCGACGTGCGCCGCTTGCGCGATTTCGTCAACGACAAGTGGGGCCGCGCCAAGGCGATCGTCAACAATGCCGGCAACAACTTCATCGCGCCGGTGACCGAGCTGGCGACCGAGAAGTGGCGCGAGCTCATCGCCGTCGATCTCGACAGCGTCTTCTTCATGTGCCGCGATTTCATTCCGCTGTTGCTGCAGTCGCCAAAGCCTTCGATCCTCAACGTCGCGTCGACCTTCGCCCACATCGGCAACGAGCATATGCCGGTCTATTGCGCCGCCAAGGGCGGCGTCGTCTCGTTGACCCGGCAGCTGGCCGTGGACTACGGGCCGCAGGGCTTGCGGGTGAATTCGATCTGTCCGGGTCCGACCCTGTCGCCGCGGGTCAAAGGCTATTTCGACAGCGGCCGCGCCGATTCCAAGGGCACGCTGCAGAAGGTCATGCTCGGCCGGTTCGCGCAATGCGACGAGATCGGCAACGTCGCCGCGTTTCTGGTCTCCGACGCGGCGAGTTTCGTTCATGGCACGTCGGTGCTGGTCGACGGCGGACAGACCATCAACTAGCGGGGGCCGCTGCGGTGACGGAGGTGCTCAAAGGCGTCCGGGTGATCGAGCTGGGAACGATGATCACCGCTCCGCTCGCCGGCATGATGCTCGCCGACCTCGGCGCCGAGGTGATCAAGGTCGAACACCCCGACGGCGGCGATCCGTTCCGCAGCTTTCGCGGCGGCTTCTACAGCCCGCATTTCGTCGCCTATAACCGCGGCAAGCGCAGCGTCAAGCTCGACCTGCGCAGCGCGGCGGGCCGTGACGCATTCTCGCGCCTGCTGGCGCGCGCCGACGTTCTGATCGAGAATTATCGCGCCGGCGTCATGGAGCGGCTGGGCCTCGGCGCGTCGGCGCTGAGCGGCGTGAACGCCAGGCTCATTCACTGCTCGATCACCGGCTTCGGCGCATCCGGTCCTTACAGCGGGCGCCCGGCCTATGACAGCGTCGGCCTCGCCCTGAGCGGCATCGCCAGCCTGCTGCTCGATCCGGCAAACCCGCAGGCCTGCGGCCCGACCATTCCCGACAATGCCACCGGAATGTTCGCCTGTTACGGCATTCTCGGCGCGCTGTACGACCGCGAGCGGACCGGGCGCGGCCGGCGCGTCGAGGTCAATATGCTCGAGGCGGCAATCGCCTTCATCCCTGATCCGTTCGCCAACTACACGCAGATGAAAATCGCCAACGATCCGCTGACCCGGGTTGCCAGCTCGCATTCGTTCGCCTTCCGCTGCGCCGACGGCAAGCTCGTCGCCGTTCATTTGTCATCCCAGCCGAAGTTCTGGGAAGGAATGCTCACCGCCATCGGGCGGCCTGACCTCGGCGCCGATCCACGCTTTGCCAGCCGCGAGCAGCGCATCACGAATTTCGCCCTGCTCACCCGCACGCTCGGCGAGGTGCTGGCGACCAAGCAGCGCGCCGCGTGGATGACGCTGTTCGAGGCCAACGACGTGCCGTTCGCGCCGGTGCACGATATCGCCGATGTGCTCGACGACGAGCAGGTCAAGCACCTGGAAACCTTCCGCACGCTGACGCATCCGACCGAAGGCCCGCTCACCGCGATCCGGCGTCCGGTTCGCATCGATGGCGGTCGCGACGGCTCCGACTTGCCGGCGCCGACGCTCGGCGAGCACACCGACCAGGTGCTCAAAGAGCTCGGCTATGACGACGCGGCAATCGCGCCGATGCGCCAATCGAAAGTGATCTAGGTGCGATCGTTTCGGATTGAATCGATTGGCGCTCTGGCACTTTGATTGAGCATGATCCTTTCGGAAAACCGGTTCCCGCGTTTCCGGATCATGCCTAGCCAAACCATTCGGGATGTTGGGTCACCGCCGCCACGCCGACCAGAAACAGCAGCGTACACAGGATGCCGACCTGAAGCGCGAGATAGCTGTCATCGTTCATTTGACCCGTCCGTCGATCGCTTCGTGACGTCGCGGCCGAACGCCGGCTGCTCGCTGCGAGCCCAGCCGCACAAACAACACGACCCACCTTGCAACTAGCGTAATGTTCCAATCCTAAATGCCCCCAAAGCAAAATTCGTGCCGATAGCCGTTGCCGATGAGGGCAATGCCCTGCGTCACGACCAACAGCGGTCGGCGCGAGCGGTTTCTCCGAGATCGGAACGTTGATCGGCGCCGGCGGTCAGTCGACGTGCTATGAGCCAGCCGACGCTCAGCCCGCCGCGGCCGGCTCGCTCATGCCCTGGTGAATGGCACGCCAGATGCGGTCCGGCGTGTAGGGCATTTCGAGCCGCCGGACATTCAAGGGCTTCAGCGCGTCCAGCACCGCATTGGCCAGCGCCGGCACCGAGCCGGTGGCGCCAGCTTCGCCGGCGCCTTTGGCGCCCAGCACGTTGGCCGGCGACGGCACGCCGCAGTCGATCAGCGTGGTCGGCGCCGCGTGCTCGGCCCGCGGCATGAAATAATCCATGAAGCTTCCGGACAGGAGCTGACCGGTGTCGGGCTCATACGCGATGTGCTCGCCGATCACCTGGCCGACGCCCTGCATCAGGCCGCCATGCAATTGGCCCTCGACGAGGGTGTGGCTGTAAACGTTGCCGCAGTCGTCGGCGGCGACGTAATTGATGATCGACAGCTCGCCGGTCTCCGGATCGACCTCGACCTCGGCGACGTGCGCGCCCGACGGAAACGCGGCGGCGAGATCGATGGTCACGTTGGTGTCGAGCGGATGCGCCGGCTCGCTCCATCGCCTTTCGATCAGGGTCTGGATGCTGATCGCCAGATCGGTGCCGGCGACCTTGTACTGGCCGTGATCGAACACGACGTCCGCGGCCTCGGCTTCGAATTCCGTCGCCGCGAGTTTGCGTCCCTTTTCCACCATTTCCTTCGCCGCGGTCTGCAGCGCGGCGCCATGGCTGATCAGCGAGCGCGAGCCGAACGAACCGGTGCCGGCGAGCTTCGGCGCCGCGGCATCGTTGTAGCGCAGTTCGATCTTGTCGGCCGGATAGCTCAGAATGTCGGCCATCAGCATGGGAAAGACGGTTTCATGGCCCTGCCCGGAAGGGCCGGCATTGGCGTACATCGCCAACCGGCCGCCGGTCTCGACGCGGACTTCGACCTGCTCCTTGCCGACGCCGCCGGAAGGTTCGAGAAACAATGCCAGCCCGATGCCGCGCAATCTGCCGCGGCGCTTGGCTGCCTTGCGGCGTTCGGCGAAGCCCTGCCAATCCGCCGCCTGCAACGCCGTCGTCAGCAGGCGATCGGGATCGGCGCTGTCATAGTTGGAATTGGTCGGCGTGCGCAGCGGGAACATCTCCTTGCGAAGCAAATTCCGCCGCCGCAGCTCGACGGAATCGATTCCGGTCGCCATCGCGGCTTCTTCGACCAGACGTTCCCACAGGTAAGAAACGTTCGGCCTGCCGGCGCCGCGATAGGCCGTGGTCGGCGTCGTATTGGTGAAGATCAGGCGATGCCGGCCGTGAACGGCCGTCAGGTCGTAGAGGCTGATGGCCGAACTGGTCGGCGATGCGATGGTGTTGATGAGCGGACCCGCATTGGAGCAAAAAGCGCCGAGGTTCACCAGCCATTCGACCCGCAAGGCGACGAAGCGGCCGTCGCGATCGAGCCCCAGTTCGCCGGTCAAGTCGGCGCCGCGCCCGTGATGATCGCCGGACAGGGTTTCCGACCGCGTGCCGATCCATTTGACGGTTCGCCCCGTCGTCCGCGCCGCAAGCATGACCGCGAGAAACTCCGGATAGACTTCGTTCCTCACCCCGAAGCCGCCGCCGACGTCGGCGGAGTGGACGCGGAAGCGCTCGGCCGGCAGCCCGGTCATCTGCGCCAGCGCGTTTTTCAGGTCCGCGGTGCCTTGGGTCGGAGCGCACAATTCGAACGAGTCGGCTGCCGCATCATAACAAGCGATGCACGACTTCGGCTCCATCGGGTTGCCGGAAATTCGTTGCGCCCGAACCGCAACGCGCACGACATGGGCTGCGGCGGCCATGGCCTGCTCGGCGGCTTGCTGGTCGCCGTATTCGTACGCGAACGCCAGATTGCCCGGCACGTCGTCGTGCACGCGCCCCGCGCCGTCGGCGATCGCGTCGCTGGCCTCGACGACGACCGGCAGGTCTTCGTATTCGATCCCGATGAGTTCGGCGGCTTCCTCCGCGGCGTCCACCGACTCCGCCACGATCACCGCGACCGGCTCGCCGACAAAGCGGACGCGATCGCGCGCCAGCCCATAGCGCGGCGGAACATGCAGCGAGCTGCCGCCGACCCCCTTGAAGAAAGCCATCGCCGGCAAGCCTTTCCAGCCGGCGGCGGCGACGTCGTCACCGGTGAGAATGCCGAGGACTCCCGGAGTGGCGCGCGCGCGTTCGGTGTCGATCCGCACGATCTTGGCGTGGGCCCGGTCGCTGCGCAGAAAATGCGCCGCAGCCTGGCCCTCGAAATCGTAATCGGCGGTGTAGCGGCCCCGGCCGGTGACCAGGCGAAAGTCTTCCCGGCGGCCGCTGAACTTCTGCTCGGACAAATTTCGCTCCAACTGCTTTCAATGCTGCCGGGACAGCAATGGAGCATCGAAGCCGTTCTGCGCAAGCAACTTCTGGCCGTCCTGCGACAGCATGAACAGCGCCAGCGCGGCGGCGTTTGGGTTATTGGTCGGCAGCAAGGTCAGGCCGTACTCGGCGCCGGCTGCGAGTTCGGGCGGCAAGTCGACGACCGTCGCGGCCGGCAGATCCTTCCGGACGCCGGCGCTCGCGGAGCAATATTCGATAAAGATGTCGGCATGGCCTTCGCGCAGATGCCAGGCGAATACATCCATCCCGGCGGGCGGCGCCGGCGCGACCGGCGGACCGCCGATGAGCTTTTGCGCCTTGGCCTCCAGTGTCGCGCGGCTGCCGGGGCGAGCAGCGTCGGCTTTGCCGAACATCGACCAAGTGTAGTCGCCCAACGGATCCGCCTTCGGCGTCGATGTGCCAAGCTTGATCTGCGGATCGAGCAGCGCGGCAAGCAGCGTGTCGGGCGTGAGCTGCAGTCCGGGGCGGACCAGCGCGCACAGCCGGTTGCGGGCGAACAGGACGACGGCGCCTGATTTCCCGGCCCGCGCCAGGGCGAGCGGGTTGCCCATATCGGCCGAGGCGAACAGGTCGGCCGGTTCGCCGCTCTCGATGCGTTCGCGCAGCACGCCTGAGGGTCCGAAGCTCGCCTGCACTGCGACCGCCGTGGCGCTTTGGAAGGCGGTGCCGATCGCGGTCATTGCCGCCCGCAAGCTGCCGGCGGCGAGGACGCGAACGATGGGACGTTCATCGGCGTGAAGCGAGGCCATGCCAACACCTGCAAGAACGAGAATGACAAGGACGCGCGCGGCGATGCCTGCGCGACGCATCACGGCACCACCCGGCGGCGGATTTCCTCGATGACGATGCTGTTGTCGCGCTCGCCTTCGCCGTGGCGCACGCAGGCTTCCAGCACTTCGGCGTGAATTTCGAGGAGCGGCAGCTTTTGGCCGACGCGCCGCGCCTGCTCGAGCATGAGGTGAGCGTCCTTGAGCGTCTGACGCACGCGGCCTTCCGGCGCGAAATCGCCGCCGATCATTTTCGCTCCTTTGGTGTCCATCACCTGCGATGCCGCGGCCGAGCCGCGGGCCACCTTCAAGAACGCCGCCGCATCGAGCCCGAGCCGCGTGGCAAATACCAAGCCTTCGGCAAGCGCCAGCCGGTTGAGCGCCAGGATGAGGTTGACGGCGAGCTTGGCGCGACCGCCGTCGCCGATTTCGCCGATATGAAAGCGCTTGGGAAACAGCGCGTCGAGCACCGGTGCCGCAGCGGCGGCAATCCCGGTATCGCCGCCGATCAGGCCGACGCCGTCGCCTTGCCGGACCTGCTCGCTGGTTCCCGAAACCGGCGTCTCGAGAAAGCGCAATCGTCCCGCGACACGCGCGCCGAGCGCGGCGATACGATCCGGATCGCAGGTCGAGGTGACGAGCACGATCCGGCCGGAGGCGGCGGGAACGAGCGCACGCTCGATCACATCCTCGACCTGCTCGGTGTTGAACACCGCGATCACGATCGGATCGCAGCTGCGGGCGATCTCGGCAAGCGAGCCGGCGCGCGCGCCCCACGCCGCGAGCTGCGCGTTCCGTTCCGCGTTGACATCGAAGCCGACGACGGAAAATCCCGCCGCGACCAGCCGGCGCACATAGACCTCGCCCATGAGGCCGACGCCGATTATTCCGACGGGCATGGTGTTGGCCATGGCTAGTCCAGCGGGGTGATGGCAAGATCGCGCGCCAGCGCATCGAGGCTTTCGCGCAGCGCGTTCGGCATCGGCACGCCGTTGGCGCGGCGGTCCAAGAATTTGGCGTGGCTCTGCTCGCCGGGCAGGAAGATGCGCTCGACGCCCGGCAGTTTTCGTGAATTGCGGATGTCGCGGATCACCTGGTCGACCGCGCGCTTGAATTCCGCTGCCGGCATGAGGGCGTCGATCGCAACGGCGGCGATCGCCTGTCCGGTATTGGTCGCCTTGCCGGTCTCCTTGACGAAGTCGATCACGTCGCGGCCGAGCGCGGCGCGGTTGAGCGCGCCGGCCAGGAGCCCGATGATCAGGCTCAGCCCGTAGCCTTTGTAGTCGCCGATCGGCAGCAGGTAGCCTTCGTCGGCGCGCTTCGGATCGGTCAGCGGCTTGCCGTCCCGATCGATCATCCAGCCGACCGGCATCGGCTCGCCGCGCTGCGCCTTCAGCCGCACCTTGCCGTAGGCCGCCACGGTGGGCGCCATGTCGAGCACGATCGCCGGCTCGTCCTGCGCCGGCACGGCGACCGCCATCGGATTGGTGCCGAGCAGGTTCTCGCTGCCGCCCCACGGCGGCAGATGGTTGTTGCTGCCGACCGCGAAATACAGCCCGATCATGTCGTGCCGGAGCGGCATGGTCGCATACAGCGCCGCCGGGCCGGCATGATTGCTCATGCGCGCGCCGACCCAACCGATGCCGGTGACCTTGGCCTTGTCGATGGCGAGGTGGGCGGCGCGGCGCATCACCAGGTGGCCCATGGCATTGTCGCCGTCGATCAAAGCTGCCGACGGACGGTCGCTCACGACGCGGATGTCGGGCCTGGCATTGACGCCGCCGGCGCGGATCCGGCGCACGTAAAGCGGCAGGCGGATGACGCCATGGGTGTCGCTGCCGCGAAGGTCGGCTTCGACCATGAGGCCGGCCAGCGTTTCCGCATCGGCTGCCGGCAGACCGGCGGCGATAAAGGCGCTGGCGACGAAAGCCGCGAGCCGGTCGGCCGGGACGCGCATATCCTGCTGGGCCATACAGCCATGTTCCCCATGAATGACGAGGACTGGTTTAACGCCGAGGTCGATCATAAAATCAAGCGAACTCGGCAAGCGAACTTGGCAAGCGAACTTGGGAAGGTAACCCGCGATGAGCACGATGACAGCCGAAAAGATCGAAACCCTGAGCGCTTGCTTCGGGACCTATCCGCAGACCCAGGCGCTGAAAAGCGGCCAGATCAAATCCGAGCGCGTCGTGCTGAACCTCACCGAGGTGAACCCGGTGTACAAGGCATTCGCCATGATGGTGCGCGAGCAGAAGTTCGACGTCAGCGAGATGGCGCTGGTCACCTATTTGCAGGGCAAGGCCTACGGCAAGCCGCTCACGCTGATGCCGGCGACCATGATGGGGCGGTTCCAGCACGGCACCATGCTGTACAATTCCGAGCGCGGCACGGTGACGCCGGACACACTCGAAGGCCGCCGCATCGGCGTGCGCTCGTTCGCGCAGACCACCGGCTGCTGGCTGCGCGGCATCCTGTGGAAGGACTACGGGCTCGATAACAGCAAGGTCAAATGGGTGACCTTCGAGGACGCCCACGTTCCCGAATTCAAGGACCCGCCCGGCGTCGAGCGCGCCGCCGACGGCAAGGACATGACCGCGATGGTGCTCGACGGCGAGCTCGACGCCGCCATCTTTGGCGGCAACATCCCGACCGACCCGCGCCTGAAAAGCGTCATTCCCGATCCCGACGCGGCGGCGAAGGACTGGTACAACAAATACGGCACGGTGCCGGTCAACCACATGGTCGTGGTCAAGAGCGCGCTGTCACAGTCCGATCCCGGCGCCGTGCGTGAAGTGTTTCGCATGCTGCACGACAGCAAGAGGGCCGCCGGCCTGCCCAAGCCCGGCGCCATCGACACGCTGCCGTTCGGCTTTGCGGCGCTCAAGCCCGCGCTCGATCTGATGTCGAGCTATGCGCTGGAGATGAAGATCATCCCGCGGCGCTATTCGGTCGAGGAACTGTTCGACGACACGACGCGCGGGTTGTAGGGCGCGCGCCGGCACGGCCGAGCTGTCCTGCCGGCCGCGGCTACAGTCTCTTCGCGCGGCTGTCTTCCAGGTCGCCTTGGGCTTGCCCCTTCTGCTCGGCTGCGGCGGCAGCCGCATTGTTGGCGTGGCCACCGCGGCGGTCGTCGTCGCGATCGCAGCGTTCGCGCGTGATCGGACATCTATGCGCATGAGAATATCGCAATCCAGCATTGTGACGACTCTCGCTGACGCATTGCGAGAGCGTTTTGGTTTTTGCATAGTGTGATCGCCGGTGGCGAGAGACCAAGGCAACCGGTTACGACTATAACGGCGACGGCCGGAGCGACGTTCTGTGGATCGATAGCAGCGGCAACCTTGCGGTTTGGCTGATGAACGCATCAAGCGTGGCTTCGTCTCTCGCTATCGGCAATGTGGGAACGGGCTGGTCCGTGCAAGCACTCAACGCCGAGTGACCGAGAAAGGGTGGGCGTCGGACGTTCGGTGCAGGATCGCCGATCGATCTCGGCTGGCAGGCGCCGGCACCCGTAAACCTTTGTGGCGGGCGCCCCAACAATACCTCACAATCCGACACAAACCGTCACGCTTCCGCCCCGCCGCTCGGCTGAATTCATACGGCCGTTTGAATGGGGAGCCTTGGGTCATGCGGTGCCGGCCGGCGAAAGCCGCGATCTTCGCTTTGCTTTCGGCTTTTCTGACCATCGCCGTCTGCGCCAATGCCCGGGCGCAAGGCGTCAGCGATTCCAAGGTCGAAGTCGTCGGCAACCGGCATGTCGGCGCTGACGCCATCCGCTCCTTTTTTGGCGGCGGCACCGAAGGACGGTCCGACGCCGAGGCCCTCGATAGGGGCTTGAAGAGCCTCTACGCCACCGGGCTATTCCAGGACGTGAAAATCTCGCACGACGGCGACCGCGTGATCGTGACCGTCGTGGAAAATCCGACGATCGTGCGGCTTGCCTTCGAGGGCAACAAAAAGATCAAGGACGCCGATCTCGGCAAGGGCCTGCAGTCGAAGCCGAACGGCCCGCTGTGGCGGGCCTTCGTGCAAGGCGACGTCGAGCGGATCATCGCGGCGTACCGGGCGCACGGCTATTTCGAGACGCAGGTCACGCCGGCGACGATCAACGCCAGGAACGGGCGGGTCGATCTCGTGTTCACCATCAAGGAAGGCGCCAAGCTCGGCGTGCGGCAGATCTTGTTCGCCGGCAACAATGCCTTTGCGGCCAACAAGCTCACCGGCGCCATCAAGACCGGGCAGACCAATTTACTGAGCTTCCTGCTCGACAACGACGTCTACGATGCCGACCGCACCGAGAACGATCGCGATCTGCTGCGCCAGTTCTATCGCGCCCACGGCTACGCCGACGCGCGGGTGGTTTCCTCCGCCGACTACGATGCGCAGAAGCATGGCGTCGTGCTCACTTTCACGATCGACGAGGGGCCGCGCTACCGGGTCGGCACCGTCGACGTCGAATCCACGATAAAGGATGTCGACACCGCGGCGCTGCGGCAGAAGCTGCGCACCCAGGCCGGCGACACTTACAACGCCGATGCAGTGAACAAGAGCGTCGACGACCTCACCATGACGCTCGCCAAAGCCGGCCAGCCTTTCGCCAGCGTGATCGCGCGCAGCGAGCGCGCGTCGGAGCCCCAACCGCGTGCCGGGGACGGCAAGGTGGCGGTCATCAATCTGGTCTATGCCATCGACCAGGGCGAACGCACGTACGTGGAGCGCATCAACATCCACGGCAACAACAAGACCCGGGACGACGTGATCCGGCGCGAATTCGATTTCGGCGAGGGCGACGCTTATAACCGCGCGCTCGCCGACCGCGCCGAGCGGCACCTGAAAGCGCTCGGCTATTTCAAGACCGTCAAGATTTCGGCGCAGCCGGGGTCGGCGCCGGATCGCGTCATTCTCGACGTCGCGGTCGAGGAGCAGGGCACCGGCGATTTCACGATCTCCGGCGGCTACTCGACGTCCATGGGCATGCTGGCCCAGGTCAGCATCAGCGATAAGAATTTTCTCGGCACCGGCGACTTCGCCAAGGCGTCGCTGACCTATGGCCAGTACGCGCGGGCCTTCGATCTGGCGTTCACCGATCCATATGCGCTCGGGCCGCGGCTGTCGCTCGGCGTCGATTTGTTCGGCAACCAGACGTTCGCCAACTCCTACCAGTCGTGGAACAGCACCATCTACGGCGCCAAGCTTCTGGTCGGCACGCCGCTGAACGAACAGCTCGGCGTGACCTGGAACTACTCGATCTACAATCAGGGCCTGTCGCTCAATCCGGCCAACGGCCCGTCTTCACTTCCGATCCAGCAGGCGGCGGCGGCGGGGCCGACCTGGGTGTCGTCGGTCGGCAACAGCGTGGTCTACTCGACGCTCGACAATGCCAAGAATCCGACCAGCGGGGTGCGCGCTCAGTTCAACAACGATTTCGCCGGACTCGGCGGCGCCGCCCAATTCGCCAGGACCACCAATGATGTGCGGTACTATCACCCGATCGTCGGCGACGTTGTCGGCATGGTGCGCGGGCAGAGCGGCTACGTGACGCCGTGGGGCGGTCAGTCATTGCCGCTGCTCGACGGCTTCTTCGGCGGCCCGCAGTT
>Ga0182024_10016035_pt1 | contig 14272 bp, 10 predicted proteins | sample P32metaG_FD_120480 | JGI IMG/M metagenome (GOLD analysis project Ga0182024, IMG submission 120480) | Permafrost microbial communities from Stordalen Mire, Sweden - P3-2 metaG (Illumina Assembly) | ecosystem: Environmental > Terrestrial > Soil > Wetlands > Permafrost | place: Sweden: Stordalen... | reverse complement strand
TGAAGACGGCGACCAGGCGCTCGTGCATGATCGGGATTGCCGGAGCGTCGCGATAGCACGCGATGACTGCGCTGATCTTCCGCCGGCCCACTGGCGAATCGGGCATCTGGCACATGATAGGGCCGATCACGGCCACCGAGGCACCCTCGAGGTCTCCGGGCGCCGGCGGATTGGTACCCTGTGGGCGATGGTGCGCAGTCAGCGCGAGCAGAAACCATGAAACGGCGCAACCTGGCACTCCGCGAAACCGAGAGTTGGCGGCCTCCGGCACTGCGCGACCCCACCGCGCTCCGGCGCTTCGGGGATCTGCAGCTTGCGTCCATCTGGAACGACCTCAGGCCACTGCTCGCGAGCGAGACCGGGGCCGTGCTCGACGTCGGCTGCGGGGAGCAACCGTACCGGTCGTTGCTCACGCGAGCCGGCAGTTACCAGGGGCTGGATATCGCCGAAGCGGATGACCGGTTCGGGTACGCTCGAGACGACACGCTGTACGTCAGCGGATATCCGTGGCCGGTGGCCGACGCATCGGTGGACCTTGCTCTCTGCACCGAGGTCCTCGAGCATGTCCTCGAGCCATCGCTGCTGCTCAACGAAGTGCGGCGTTGCCTGCGGCCCGGGGGACGCCTCCTGATGACAGTTCCTTTTGCTGCACGATGGCATTTCGTGCCATACGACTACTGGCGTTTCACACCCTCGGGGATCACGCACCTCCTGCGCGAGGCCGGGTTTGCCGATGTGAGGGTTTTCAGTCGCGGCAATCCGATCACCGTGGCGGCGCAGAAGGTCATCGCGCTGATCGCGCCCCTCGGAGGAATGCGGATTCCGCTCGTTCCCGTCGCTGCCGCCGCTGCGGTCGTGGGCCACTGGAGCCTGCACCGGGACTGGGGGGAGGACTGCCTTGGCTACACGGTTGTGGCGACGCGACCCGTCGCGGAGTCGACACCGCCGATCGCGTGAGAGCGGGGAGTCATTTGAGCTCCTGGAGCTGACCATAGATCAGCCCTTTCACGCTCACCGGATGGTAGAGGCCGCACGCTCGAGTGCCGAAGGCGCCAACCCCGTCCGCGGAGAGCACCAACCACTGTGAATGGTGGTTGTCAAGGTACTGACACTCGATCTGAACGATACTCTGGCCGAACTTTCGCGAAATCTGGTAGGGAAAGAGGATCGCGTTGCTCGGCACGTGATCCACGAGTGACACATAGTTGAAGCTCTCCCCCAGATACGTCAACAGCCCTGGCTTGTCGGCTGTGTAGGCGTGTGCCAGGTCGACGGCTGCGAGGACCTCGGGAAGGTCGAAGGTCGTGAAGCCGCCGCCGGCCGGTGGATGACGAAGCTCGCTGGCTGCCAGGATCGGATCCGGCGTGAGCAACGCCGACGTGAAGCAGAGGCAGACGAAGAGGCCGACTGGAACCAGGGTCACTCTTCCGGAAAGACGCCCCCAGGCGGTTCGTGGGTCGAAGCGCTTGAGGCGAGGTTCACCCAGCACCTTGGCGTGCATCGCAATCGAACCCAGGATTGCAACGCATACGCCGGCGGGGAGCAGCATGATTTGCAGTTGCCCGGCGGCATATCCGCGATTCATGTAGTAGAGCAACCCCGCCGCTGACCACGTGCCGACGAACGTCAGCGCGATCGCCGCGCGATCCAGACGCACCTCTCCGAGCTCGCGCCGACGTGCGGCGATCAGTGCCCAGCCTGCGGCGGTTGCGCTGATGATGATGGGCACAATGACAAGCACTGGACCCGGCACCTGTATCGGCGCAGATCCGAATCCGGTCCCGAACAGTTTTACGTACGCTCCAACAAAACCGAGGTTGAGCGGGTGCCCGATGGCCAGGAGAAAGAGTGGGTACGCGGCAAGACCAATGACAAGGCCTGCCAGCCACACTCCGATCGCTCGCCACCGGATGGATGATGTTGCAACCACCAGCACCATCAAGCCGTAAACCGCCATTGCCACGACCCCGAAGTCCTGCGAGTTCCAGCCGATCAGGCCGCACAACATACCGATCGCAAGCAGACGCCGAGGGCGCAGGGTGCCGCGGTACAGAAGGACGAGATCCTGGAGCCCGACTGCAACAATGAGAAATCCCGAGAACAGCCGAATCGGCAGCTCCTGGAACAGGCTGGCAATCGAGCTGATATCCCCGGCCGGGTGGGACGTGACATACGTGATCGGGACCACCAGTGCCAGCGAAAGGATCCATCCGCCGACTCCGAGCACACGGTTCACGAGCGACACGGCGAGAGCCACGGTCACGAAGCCGAGCACGGTCAGGAAGAGTGCAATCGCGCCCACGAGTGCGAGCGGCGTCAGAACGCCCTTCAGTGGCGCGAAGAACCACCCATAGAGTGCTGTGTACTGGGGGATGAAGGTGGACTCAGGGATCTTGCCAACCGCCGGGCCGAGGATGTCGTTGACCTCGTTGAGATTGTTGTTGACTGCCACCATGTAGTCGAGCGTGCGAATCCCACCGAGGATGTCGAGGACGCATACGGCGACGACGAGGACGCCCAGCCCGATGCGCAGGGTTGTTGAGATGCGGCGAAGCGGCAGGATGACCGCGAAGACGAGCAGCAGGACAAGTGACGCCAGCGCCACATGGTAGCCAAACCCTTCCCAATACTTGTTTAGGAGCGCCGGTCGCTCGATCGTCCAGATGCCCCAGGTGAGGCCGGCGGCCGAGAACAGCGCGAGGGCTACGTCGAGCGCAGCCGGGCGGCTGTTTCGCAGGAAAAGGACCGTGGTCGCCGTGCCAAGGACAAGGATGGCCACGTAAAAGACTTTGTTATAGGTCCCGGTCAGATGGTTGTTGTTGTCGGTTGCGAAAGCGCCTGCGACCAGGATGAAGAGCGTGAGAGCCGTCACACGCGGCACCAGCGCGTTCAGCGCGTGATGTTCCACCGTGACCAGCTGCGAGGAGCCGGCGCCGCGAGCGTCGTCGCTGCCCGAACCCCTGTCCACCGAACCTATCCGACCGCGATGATCGTTGCATCCGGATTGGTGAAGACGATGCGTCCGAGATTGATCACGGCTGGGTTGTAGGGACCGAGCGTGCGGTCAACGAAGAGATAGCGAACCCCATATTGATGGATGACGATCTGCAACGCCTGAGAGTCGCCATGATTGAAGACCGCATCATTCAATTGCTGACGAGAGATGAAGTTGGCGCCGGCTGGAGTACCCGGCCCGGCCGGGATGGGGTATGGGTTGTACGACTCGATGAATGCCTGGCGCTCGGTGAATGCGGTGTAGTAATACTCTTTCGGTTGCAGCCTGGCCTTGTCGAGCCAGTGGTTGTTGACAGCGAACACGGTGTCGGTGGGAGTGTGGTCGAGGAACCAGTAGAGCGCAGTCAGCAGACCAGGTGTCAGCACAGTCCGCCCAGGAGAGACGGGGGCTCCCGTCAAGACGCGCTGGACTGTCGGGTAAGCGAGCATCGGCGAGGTGAGCGCAGCGGCGGCAACCACTGGAATCAGGGCCACGGTCATGATGCCGGAGGCCGAACGGCGGAGTACGCGCAGGACCACCGCGCATGCGATCACGAACACCAATGCCGCAGCAGCGATGTCGGCGTAACGGAAGAAGATCTCCTGCGGAGTAACCAGGGAGTGCTCAGTGGCCTTGACAACAATCAGCAGGAGCGCGATCCAGCAGGCTATCCCGACGACCACCGCCCGACGCGAGACGTTCAGCGAGGGTCCGATATCCAACCACGCCAGTCGATACCCCTGTGCCGCGGCAAGGCACCCGGCCACATATCCGGTGTCGACAAAATACAGCTCGCTGTATGAGCTGTGATGCACGAGACACGCGATGAAAACACCGGTCACGAGCATGCCCGAGGGCAGAGCAAACGCGGAGATCTCGTGACGATGCCGGCGTCTGAGGAGATACAGAGCTCCAGAAAGGGGGAGCATCACCGCGATGAAATCGGCAAGGTACGCGAACGGCAGGAGGATTGCCCGAAGATCCGCGTGGCGGATGAGCTCCACGTAGGCGACGGCAGGACCGCCTGAGAGCCAGAAGAAGAGATCGACTTTGGTGGCGGGGGTGGATCCACCGTAGACCAGGATGTACGAGACAGCGAAGATCACGAGTGCCATCGCCGCCGTTTTGAGCGCCCGCACGGGCGCTCCACGCCGGAAGAGGATGCCGATCACGGCATACAGCCCGGTGCCCCCGATGATGACCGGCAGAATCGTGGCTTTGGCTCCGGACGCTCCGATCATCAGGAGCGCTATGAGTCCCCACGCAGCGACATCCCGGCGCGTCCGCCATGAAGGCGAACGCAGCTGCTCGGTGATGAAGTAGAGCAGGGCCAGGAGAAAGGTCATGCCGAATGGGAAAGTCCAGCTGTCCCACAGGTGGACCATGACGTCATCACCGAAGGGGCTCGCGGCCGTGGTCAGATCGAGAGGCCCCAGCAGGAAGAGGACCATGACGGCGGCAACTCCCGTCCACCACGACCTGCCGAGGTAGCGCCCGACCACCAGAAGCTGGCAGGCGAGCACAACAATCGTTGGAATGTAGTCAAGCCGCAATCCAATGACGGCGATTGACACATGAGTGACCTGGCTGGCCGCGGCGATGTGAAAGAGCACGAACCACTCGTAGCTCAAGGAGACCCCGACCAACCCCGGGGTTGTCGTCGGCCAGTGGTTCATGACCTGACCGATCAGGCTGATGAAATATGGGTAATCCGGGTACATGAGCGCCACGCTCGCACCGGGGAGTGGTGCCGTGGGAAGGAACATCAGCGTCAGATAGACCAGCCCCACGGACAGCGTCCCCGCGGCGATCCACATCCCCGCGACTGGGACTGGTTCAGCGTCGCCGTCTGCGCCGACCTCGCCTCGCCGGCGCCGCCAGATCACCAGGGCGCTCGCAACGATTACCACGATCGGGTATGCAAGGAAGAGGTTTCTTGCTCCCATTGCCGCGGTGGCGCAGAAGGCCAGTATCTCGAGCGCCTGACCGATTGGCCATCCAAGCGCGACGGATACAAGAAAGCTTGGTCGATGTGCGCGCGTGGCCCACAGCAGCGCCGCTCCGGGCAATGCCACAAACCCAATCTCGTATGCGACGAATCGGAGGATGTCGGAGGCGCCGACCCCGGTAACGAGCCATCCGATCACAACGACAGCCGCAACGAGCGCTGCCGGTGCGATCCCTCTGCGCGTCATCCGGGGGAGTATCGCCGATTTGTCAGCCGGAAACCCTCGCCACAGGCGTGCTGTCGGGAGGTGCGATCGGCGCAATCCCGTCAACGATCCCGGTGACAACGCGGTCCATGGGCGGATCTGATCCGGGATCGAGGTCCGTCGCGCGATGTGCACGGATTCGCGGCCGGCTCCGGCCATCCTCGGTGACGGCAGCCAAAACGTTATGGAACCTGAAGAAGAAGAGCACCGCATAACGGCGGGCGAGCTCGCGAGTTCGCGCGCGCTCGACATCGACCGGGCGCTTGTGCAGAAGACGGTCTGCCTCGGCCCAGTACTCCCGGGGTGTGGCGGGATCGACCGTGAAACCGCGCCCGCGGTAGTGCGTTGCCGCAGCCACCAGCACCGGTGTGCCGCGGGTCGCCAGTTCGAGTCCCACTGTCGATGTGTACACGAGACCGAGGGCGGCGATGTCCATCAGCACGTAGGAGCTGATGGTGTCTTCCGCCTGAATCACCCTGACGTTGGGTGGAATTGCCGTGAAATTCGCGGCGATGTGGTCAGCCATCCGCTCGACCGTGACGTGGTTGCGAAGCTGGATCTCGGCTGGATGGATTCGAATGACGAGGTCGATCTCGGGATGAGATTCCGCCCAGAGGATCCCGTCGACGACCCATTGCCCCATCGACGAGAAGGCGAGGTCGCGGCCCATCACGGCGCTGTCCCACAGGATATTGCAGAACATGACGACAAGTGGACGATCGGCGTCGAGCCTGAGTTCTCGCCGGATGCGGGCGAGATCATCGATCCGCGAGCGCCAGAAGTTGTCAAGCGAATCGCCCCCACTCCGACGGTCACCGAGGTATGCGTCGATCGCTTCGGATTCGCGGTCGGTCAATGGAGTGTCCCGGGCAACGTTCCACGCGGTCTCGGGGATCTCGAGACGGGATGCGGCAGCGCCCGGGGTCATCACGATCGCATCGTGGATGAAACCCTTCTCGTACGTGCCGAAGGGAATCCCCTGTTGCACGGCGAGTGCGGCCATGATGCTCTCCGGGAAGAACGAGCCGTTGAGCATGAAGACGCGCTGTGGGGCTGTGCGATTCAGAATGCCGCGGAGTCCCCGCGCGACCACGATGCCGCTGACCAGGAACGAGCGGTAGGTCTCGAGCGTCTGTGGCGTATCGGTCAGGCTTCCCCGCGAGAGGAACCAGGCAACCGAGATGCGCACCAGCCGCCCGAGAGGTATCCCCTGGTCCATGTAACTCTCGCATTCACGGACGGTCGTGAGCGACGCGACGCGCCGGCGTGCGATCTTGACACTGAGACCGACATCGAGAACGTCGTGCAGTGCGATGCTGTCGAATCCCGCCGCGTGGATCGCTCCCGAGGCATACTCCCGGCACGAGTGGCATGGCATGGGCGGCGCCGCGGTGACGGGCATGACGTCACAGATTGGGAGCCGCCCACCGCAGTAGGCGAAGATCGGTTCGCCACCCCGGCGGCGCACGGCGTGGGCGAGCACGGTCTCAATGGCGAGGTGGACTGACCAGCCCCGCCAGCTCATGAAGAGGATCCGCTCGGCATCCGGTTCGACCGGGCTGGCCGACGCCGCGAGGCGGCGTAGAGCCGCCCACTCGGGCGGGTCGAACGGACGCGGGAGCCCGATGACCGCCGCTCCCTCACGGCTGCGTCCCCAGACCTCGCGCATCCGCCGTTTCCAGCGAGGATGGTTCCAGGCCCAGTCGAGCACCCGGCCTCGGACCCCACCGCGCCGGCGGTTACCGTTGGTCACGTGTCGTCGCCCACCTTGGGGAACCTATCATCTCGGCGCATGACAGCCCCCCTTCCGTCCCCCTGGAGCGGCACTGACAGGAGGGGTGGTCCTCGATGACCGCTCGTAGCTACGGCAACCCGGAGTTCCGCATCGGCGATCGTCTCGTCGGCCCCGGACATCCCTGCTACGTCATCGCAGAAGCCGGCTCCAACCACAACCGGGACCTCCCCACAGCGCTGCGGTTGATCGAGGTCGCCGCAGAGGCCGGAGCCGACGCCGTCAAGTTCCAGACGTATACGGCCGAAGGGCTCTACTCGCGGCGCACCCCGGATATCAAGTACCTCAAGGAGCAGCAGCTCGTCGGCGGGTCTGAGAGTGTGTGGGACCTCATCAAGCGGGTCGAGATCCCCTGGGAGTGGCATCACGATCTCGCCCGTCACGCGGCCGAGAACAACATCAGCTTCTTGTCGACACCCTTTGAGGAGGCTGCCGTCGATGCGCTCGAGGAAGTCGGTGTGCCCGCGTACAAGATCGCCTCGTATGAGGTGAATCACCTTCCCCTCATCGAGCGGGCGGCCCGGACGGGCAAGCCTGTGCTTCTTTCCACTGGAATGGCGTCACTCGGAGACATCGAGCGCGCACTCGATACCGCCGCAGCGGCCGGAGCGCACGACCTGATGGTCATGCACTGCGCCGTCAATTACCCGCCGCGCTTCGAGGATCTCAACCTTCGCGCGATCAGGACCCTCCAGGACGCCTTTCAAATCCCGATTGGCTGGTCCGACCACACTCTGGGACACACCGCTGACGTCGTTGCCGTGACTCTCGGCGCATGCGCGGTGGAGAAGCATTTCACGCTCAGTCGCGACCACCCCGGCCCCGACCATCCTTTTGCCCTCGAGCCGCATGAGCTCGCCGCGATGGTCGTGGCAATTCGGGAGACCGAGGACGCTCTCGGTTCGAGCGTGAAACGGGTCACGGCTGCGGAGATGGACCTGTACCGTCTCGCGCGCAGGAGCATCGTGGCGGCGCGCGACGTGTCCGCGGGCGGCGAGTTGACGCGTGATGACCTCGCCATCAAGCGGCCGGGCTTCGGCATCCCGGTCCACGAGCTCGACCAGGTCATCGGACGTCACGTGATCCACGATGTCGTGACCGATGATGTGCTCGAGTGGGACGATCTGGTCCGCTGACCGACGCCGAGGATTCCGCGAGCGGCGTGATGCTGCGTCCTGCGACCGGCCAGGACTCGAGTCGGCTTCTCGAATGGCGCAACGACCCTGATGCGGTGCGCTTCAGCATCACGCGGCGTGCGGTCACAGCCGCGGAGCACAAGCGCTGGCTGGCTGCCTGTCTCGAAGACAGCGATGTGCACCTCTGGATCGCGGAACAGGCGGGAGTCCCCGTCGGGCAGATTCGTTTGGACACGGACCGTGGCACCGGCCTTGTGTCGATCGCGGTGGCTCCCGAGCATCGCGGTCGCGGGCTCGCCGCAGTTATTCTCAATGCGATGGTCGCCGAGGTTGGCCGCTCCGGGACCGTCCGGAAGCTCCGCGCGCATGTCGATCCCGACAATCTAGCGTCACTGCACGCGTTCAACAACGCGGGCTTCCGAAGCCTCGTGAAACACGAGGAGGGATTCGTGGTACTGGAGCGTCGCGTTATCCGCTGACGGACTCTACCGGTGCTCGCCCCCACCGATCCCGCGCAGGGTTTCCGTCGCCATCACCCGACCTTCGCGGGCGCGCCTGGATCGCTTCGCCACGCGCTGTCGCTCGCCGACCAATTGTGCGGCCGGCATCGCCGCTGTCCAAACCACCTCAGCGGCGAGCGAACGAGCGAGCAGCCCGACTGCAAAAGAACGCCGGTGTCGTTCGAGACGGCGCAGTTCGTCGGTGGCGCTCCAGGACGATGCGAGTGTCTCCAGCTGGCTCACGACTCGGTCAGTTGCGTGGCCATCGACCGTCCCGATCGCGTGCTCGTACCACCGCTTGCATGCCGCGGGCGAACGTGGCTTCGAGCCGGTGAGCATTGCCGCCAGCAGCTCGGGCGAACTTGCGTGGGCGACACACGTCTTCGGTGCCTGATCGAACGGAAGAAGCTCAGACCGCAAATCCTCAAACTGCGTACCCCACGCGGCGTAAATGACCCGGCGGCGCGCTGCCACCGCCTCATACAACGCCGTGGTCTGGAATCCAACGACAACGTCAGAGCCCATGATCAGCTCACGAGTGTCCGCGTCGTCAGCCGCGACACTCACGGCGTCGTTCCATGCGGGGGCGGCAAGCTGGGCGATGCGACGCGACTCGGCACGATGATCCTGTTGCGGATGGCACTTGACGACGACCTCGCACGCCCCGTCGCGTGCGAGGTCGAAGAGCACCCGCTCGGTCGCATCGCGAAGCGGCTCCCAGACGCGCAGGCCCTTCCCACGGCCTGCACCAGGCACGTACGCGTCGAGGGCGTAGGTCAAGAAGAGCACCCTGGGTTTTGGGGCAGCCGTCATTGCCCGCGCAGACGCATAGATATCGAAGCGCGGCTGCCCGGTGATGACGATCCGCTGGCCGGGAGTGCCCGCCCTGATCCAGAAGTCTCGTTGCCGCTCACTGCACACGGTCATGAGGTCGGACACGAACGGCGCCTCGGTGCGGACCTCGGAGCTAAACGTCTCCATCGTCGCGCTCGAAATGCTCGTTTCCTTCTGGACAACCGCAACCGGAACGCCGAGACGATGAGCTGCCGCGGGCAGGGTTCTGACGTAGAAGAAGGTATCCGAGGGCAGCACGATGACGTCGAACGCTCGCTCCAGGTAGAGATTTCGCACTTCGCGCGAGAGCCACGCAGCGTAGCGTCCGCGCGCACCCGCGAGGTCAGCGCGATTGTAATTGTGGAGTCCTCGGCCGACCTCGCGACCCATGTCGCGGACTGCCCGCCCGCGGAGACGCTGATATGGGAAGCGGCGAACCTCAAGTTGCCGGTGCGCTTCGAGCGCGCGCAGATCCTGATCGAAGTAGTGGTCGAGAGCGAGGACGCGGAGTGTGCTCACGGACCAATCCGCTTCTTCGGAAGCATGAATCCGATCAGAGCTCCGCGTTCATCTGCGGTCATCGCGAAGCGGACGATCCCAACGACGTAACACAGGCTCGCCGGAACGCAGCACAGTGCAACCGTGAGGAGGTTTCCGGGCGGAAAAAGGTAGGCGGTAGCCGCGACGACGATTGTGAAGAGTGCAGCCCACGGTAGGACGGGCAGGATCGCCTTGGTGACGAACTCGTCGAGTCGCATGGACAGCTCACGCAGCACCAGACGGATGTACAGCGGCGCCGTGATGCCGTATCCGATCAGCGTCCCGATGATGACGCCGGAAACACCCAACGGCTTCGCCAGCGCGATGGAGATGCCAAGATTGACCAGCATTGCGATGGTGGCGTACGCGGTCACCGCGCGTACTCGTCCCATTCCGACGAGCATGGTCAGTGAGATGGTTGCGGAGCAGGTGACGAGCTGGTATGTCAGGAACAGCTGCGCAGGTCCGGCGAACGTCGCGTACCGAGCGCCCACCCAGGCAATCAGCAGTGGCCTGGCCAGGATCATCGCTGCGATCGTCACCGGGAGCGAGAGGGCAAGGGTGTAACGCGTGCCGCGGATCAGAAGCTCCCGGAGTCTCGTCCGCGACTCGAGAGCGAGGAGATTCGCAGCCGCGGGAATGACCGCCGCCGTGGTGAGCGTCAGCGGATATGAGACCGCAGACTCGAGGCGGGCTGCGAAGTTGTACCCCGCGAGCACGGTGGCGCCCACGACCACAGCGAGGATGACGGTGTCCATCTGCGACCAGATAACCCCGTTGATTCGGGAGACGAAAACCCAGGCGCTGAAACCGGCCAGCGGTCGGAGTGCGGAGCGCTTGATGAGGCGCGGGGAGACGCGCATCTCTGGACAGAGCACATGGGCAGCCACTCCGTAGCCAACTGCGGCGAACACGGTGCCGGCGATCATCGCAGCTCCGAACGCGACGACCCCGTGCCCGGTCAGGAGCACCGCGAGGGCCAGGACCGTGTAGAGGATCTGCCGGGAAAGATCAACCACCTTGATCCACCCATAGCGCTGCAGGCCCTGGAGCACTCCGACGAAGGCAAGTGACGGCAATCCGAACAACGCTTCAGCGGCAAACAGGACGAAGAGAAGGTGCAGGTCGTTCTGCAATGCCGTTCCCTGCACCTTTGTGAAGATGTGACCCGCCACGACAGAGAGCGTGAGCAGGATCGCGACAGCCACAACCGCGGCCGCGGTCAGCACCGCCAGCGCGGAACTCACCACCTCGCCGATACGCTCGCGCTGTCCGCGACCATCGGCATCGGCGATGAACCGTGTGACGCCGGCCTGCAGTCCGAGGTCGGAGATGCTGAGGTAGCCGGCGGACACAGAGAAAGCCAGGGCGAGGACGAGCACCCCGTAGGGTCCCGACCCGAGATGTCGGGCAGCCTCGCCGATGACGAAGAAGTTGGCGAGCAACGAGAACACGCCGACCGCGCCGGTGATCAGCGTGTTGCGGAAGACTCGGCGCCCGTGCGCAACCGGCGCGGCCGGAACCGTCATGTGCGGTGGGCGGCCTCGCGTTGGGCGCGATAGCGCTCGTTGCGCAGAGGCAGGCCGCTCTGGTCCTGGAGCGCGGGGTCGTGCTCGAAGGCCGCAACCACCGCGGCGAGATCGGGCGGCGGCGAGAGCGGTAGCGTGTCCAGCAGGCGGGTGACGCGATCGAGATCAGCCGGGACGTCAACCGTCAGTCGCATCGCCGAGAGATCCGGCTCATGCGCGACATGAGCGGTGCGAAAGTCATCCATGTGCTCGCGGATTCGAACGGTGACGTGCTCGCGCTCATAGTCGAACGTGGCCTCGCGATCGACACGGGTCAGACAGGCGGAGGTGAACACCTCGCAGTCGTATCCCTCGGGAAATGTCGGAGGTTCAACATTGCTTGCGTAGTCCGCCTCCAGCTCGCTACGAGCACGGATAACGGAGTCCACGACCGCGGGATCGGTGAGCGGGCAGTCGGCCGTGATGCGCACGATCACGTCCGCACCGTGCTCGCGCGCCGCCATCATGTAGCGGGTGAGGACATCGGCTGCGGGTCCTCGCGTCACGCCGGCGCCTGATGCGGCCGCGAGCGCCGCCAGCTCGTCATCACCGGCGCCGTCGGTGGTGGCAACCACGAGTCGGTCGACGAGCGTGGCTCGCGACACGCGCTCGATGATGTGAGCGAGCATCGGCCGTCCCTGGAGCGATGCGAGCACCTTGCGAGGGAAGCGTGTCGAGCCGCAGCGCGCCTGAATCACGGCGACGGTGGTCATCAGGCAGCCCGAGCAGCGACGAGGTGGCGTATCTCCGCAGCGACCCGCGCGGCGCCGCGTCCATCGACAAGGGCGCGACCGCGCGTGGCCATCTCCGCCCGCCGGGCCGGATCGTCAAGGAGCGTCAGACACGCCCCGGCGAGGTCCGCCGGGTCCACCACGACCGCGCATCCCGCGGCGGCGAGGGCCGCTGCTTGCGCTTTCTGGTTGCTCACCGCAGCCGTGATCACCGCTGGGCATCCGACGCACGCGGCCTGAACCGCGGTGGTGCCGGCGGCGCCGACGTAGACGGTCGCCATCCCAAGACTTGCGGCGAGATCCGGCGGTGCCACCAGCAGATGTTCGCGTGGCCACGCGTCGTCGGCGAGCTCGATCGAGTCGGGACCGACTATCCGGGTCACGACAATTGTGGGGTCGCGATCCAGAACGGCATGGCTGACGGAAAGGGCGAGCCCCGCCAGGTCGGTTGCGCCAGTTGACACCAGCACCGACCGCGGTTCGCGCTCGCCCCGCGAGGCCATCTCTCGCGCGCTCACAACCGATGCTCGGATCAGCGCGTACGCGGCACCGCCGAGAAAGGCGCGCGCACCTTCCGGACGCAGTGCGTCGCCCCCCGGGGAGGGATTGACCGCCAGGTCGCAGTCTGTCGGAAGGCACAGGTCGTCGACGACCGTCAGCGGCGCGCGTTCGCGCAGCCGCCGCTGCAGCCCGACATCGAAGACATATCCGTCGAGGACGACGACGCCGAACGACGGCGAGGCAGCGACCGCCGAGGCAACGCGCACGGGCGTCTCGCCTGGAGCCTCGACGGGTGTGTGACCACGACCGATCACACGCCGTCGCAGCGCTGCGTCGTCAGCGGGCACCAGCACCGACACCCCGACCTCCGGCTGCAGCGCATCGGCGAGAGCGAGCATGCGCTCGAGGTGTCCCAGCCCGACGCCGCGGCCGCAGTCGGCGGCGAGCAACGCCCTGGGGGTCACGACCGGATCGCGCCTGCCGCTGCCCAGACATGTATCCGCTGCAGGGCGAGGACGACGTCGTCCTGGTCGGTGACGGTCATGGCGGGGTAGAGCGGCAGGGTTACCAACTGCTCGGACAGTCGCTCGGCACGCGGCGCCATGCCCGGAACACCGCCACGCTCACGGTACAGCGTGAGCAGGTGCACCGCCGGGTAATGCAGCGTCGCCTCGATGCCCTCCGAGCGCAGCGCGTCGATGACCGCGTCACGATCGCATCCGTAGCCGGCAGGATCGATCTCGATCGGGTAGAGGTGCCATGCGCTGCACCGGCCGGCCGGCCGGGGGGGAAGGCCGATGCCGGGAATATCGATGAGGATGGCGTCGTATCGGTCGGCGATCTCGCTCCGCTCGGCGACGACGCTGTCGAGGCGGCGCAACTGTGCGATGCCGAGCGCAGCTTGCAGGGCGGTCAGGCGATGGTTGTTTCCGAGCATGGTGACGTCGTATTTCCAGAGCGCGCCGGTGCGCTCGTCGGCGGTGCTGGTCATCCCATGGTTGCGCAGCTTGCGAATGCGATCCGCGATGCCCGCGTCCGAGGTCAGGCATGCGCCACCTTCACCGGTGGTGATCTGTTTCACGGGGTGGAAGCTGAGCGTGGTGATGTCTGCCAGCGATCCAACCGGGCGCCCGTTCAGCGACCCGCCGAGCGAGTGCGCGCTGTCGGCAATCACCGGAAGCGGCCGGGGCAGCGCCGCTTTCAGGGCGGCAATGTCCGACGGGAGACCCGAGTAATCGACGGTGATGATGGCCTTGGTGCGCGGAGTGACCGCGCGTGCGACCGACTCCGGGTCGAGGCATCGGTCCTCGCCGACGTCGGCGAAGACCGGGGTCGCACCGGCGCGAAGCACCGCGTTCGCGGTGGCCACGAAGGTCAGCGGGGTCGTGATCACCTCATCGCCCGGGCCGACGCCGAGTGCGAGCACGGCCAGGTCGAGGGCGACGCTGCCGTTGGCGACGAC
>Ga0182024_10016034_pt1 | contig 14272 bp, 13 predicted proteins | sample P32metaG_FD_120480 | JGI IMG/M metagenome (GOLD analysis project Ga0182024, IMG submission 120480) | Permafrost microbial communities from Stordalen Mire, Sweden - P3-2 metaG (Illumina Assembly) | ecosystem: Environmental > Terrestrial > Soil > Wetlands > Permafrost | place: Sweden: Stordalen... | reverse complement strand
TATCTTCCACCCCTGAAGGAGCGGAAGTTCGTGGAGATCGACCGCGACAATTTCGACGCCGTGCTCGAGAAAGCAGCGCCACGACTCCACTTGAGCGTTCCGCTAACATCGGATCCCGCGGGGAAGAAGACCTTGCCGGTCGATCTGCTGTTCGAGAAGCTCGATAGCTTCACACCGTTTGCGATTGTCCAACAGGTCGAGGCGCTCAAGGCGCTGTTCGATTCGCGCAGCCGGCTGGCGGATCTCGTGGCGAAACTCGATGGCAATGAGGCCCTGGAGAATGAGTTGCGGGAAGCGGCAAAGAACGTGACAGAACTGAAGAAATTCCCCGAAATAGAGGCAGGAGCATAATATGGCCGACACATCCCAGGTCCCACCAACCAATCCGGAAGCCTCAAACCCTTCCACAACGGCAGGCGGCGGCGCACCCGCCGTCGCCGTAGCAAGTCCGAGCACTCCGTTTCTCGATGACATCGTGAACAAAGGAAAGATGGTGCGGGACACAAGTCTCGCCGTGGAATCTCCGCTGCGTGTTCAAAGCCGGAACATGGTCAAGGAGTTCGGAAAGCAGGTAACAGAGAACCCCGAATTTCTAAAGGACGTGACTACCGGCGACATGATCGACGCCATTGAGCGACGCATCTCCACCCTCGATCAGCAATTGAGTGATCAGCTGAACGCGATCATCCACCATATCGATTTCCAGGCGCTGGAAGCATCCTGGCGCGGGCTGAACTATCTGGTCATGAAGGCCGAAACCGGCGAGGACCTGAAGCTCCGTCTTCTGAATGTCACCAAGAAAGAACTGCAAAACGACGTTGAGAAGGCCACTGAGTTCGATCAAAGTGTGCTTTTCAAGAAAATCTACGAAGAGGAATACGGAACCTTTGGCGGTTTCCCCTACAGTTGTCTGGTAGGCGACTATTATTTCGATGGCGGCCCGCAGGATATTGCGCTGATTCAGGGCATTTCCGGCGTAGCTGCCGCCGCGCATGCGCCGTTTATCACCGCTGCCTCACCCAGCCTGTTTGACTGGCAGGCTTTCACCGAAATGAATAATCGCAGAGATCTGGCTAAGGGCTTCGGCGCAACCGAGCTCGCCCCGTGGCGCCAGTTCCGCGCGAGCGAAGACTCCCGGTATGTGGCGATGGTGTTGCCGCGCATGCTGCTGCGCCTTCCTTACGACCCGGTTAACAAGCCAGTGGAAGAATTCGGCTACCGCGAATTTAAGATTCGTCAGGACGATCAGGGTTCGTTCCTGGAAGATGTGGACAGCAAGGATCCGACGAAATATCTCTGGGGCAACGGAGCTTACGCGCTCGCTGAACGGATTACCAACGCCTTTGCCCAGTATCACTGGTGCGCGGCGATTCGCGGCGTGGAGGGCGGCGGAAAGGTGGAAGGATTGCCATTCCATACCTTCAAGAGCGACGATGGCGACGTGGCGCTCAAGTGCCCCACGGAAATCTCCATCACCGACAGACGCGAAAAGGAACTGAACGACCTGGGATTCATTAGTCTGTGCCACTGCAAAGGAGAGAATTACGCGGCCTTCTTCGGCGGCCAGACCACCAATAAGCCGCTCCAGTATCTGACCGATTCCGCTACCGCCAACGCGCGGCTTTCAAGTGCCCTGCCCTACATCCTGGCGGCATCCCGCTTTGCCCACTATCTGAAGGTGATTATGCGGGATAAAATCGGCAGCTTCATGACCAGGGATAACGTCTCGACTTTTCTGAACAGGTGGATCTCGCAGTATGTCCTTCTGGACGACGATGCGCCTCAGGCGGTCAAGGCTCGTTTTCCCCTGCGTGAAGCGCGTGTCGATGTGATCGACCAGCCGGGTAAACCCGGATGTTACAACGCGGTCGTCTTCCTGAAACCTCACTTTCAGCTGGACGAATTGACGGTTTCAATTCGTTTGGTGGCCGAGCTTCCCGCTCCCGCTAAGTAGTCGTGAAGTTTACCCAGGAGAGGCAACAATAGCATGGACGTATTGATTCTCGATTGCAGCAGCGCAAGTATTGCCGGGGAATGTCAGTTGCCGGATTACACCGGTATGATAGAGATCCTTTCATTCAGTCATGGCGTGGCGCAACAAATCACAGGCGACCAGAGTAACACGAAAAGGACATCCGGTAAGCCGAATCACCAGGACTTTACGGTGACCAAGTATCTCGATTTGTCGAGCCCCAAACTGATCAATTCCTGTAACCTGGCCACGCCTATTCCGACTGTGAATATAACCGTTGGCCAGAACGATAATGGCAAAGTGACGAAGTTGTTCGTCTATACCCTGACAAACGCTCTTGTCTCCTCCATTTCCATAGGAGGCGGTGGCGGAGGTAAACCTCAGGAGACGGTGACGTTCAATTACACGGCGGTCAGCTGGACCTATGTGCAGCAACTTTCGGCTGTATCCGATGCTGGTAATGCCGCGGCAACATGGAACCTCGCCACCAACGCGGTTACATAGAGCGCCAGCCTGAGCTGATCCGCGGCGGTAAGTCACTTCTTTTCGAGCGGTTGTGCATGACCTCGGACACGTCGTCTCCGGACGGAGTGCAGGATATCCCTGCACTCCTCGGTTCGGTATTGCGTGAGCTGAAGTCTCTGCTGAACACGCGGCTTCCGGTTGCTGCCGGCTGGAGCGATGAGAGCAGCCAGACCGTTATAAACTACGGGTTGCCGGATTTTTCAGTGCTCAGCGCAGCCAACCCGGTTGATTGCGAAATGCTTGCGTCTCTGCTCGAAACTAAGATCACCGCGTTTGAACCGCGGCTTCGTCAGATCCGCGTGACTTTTGAACCCGACCCCGCCAACCGGTCTAATCTGATCGGCACGATGCGCGGAGTGCTGCAGGTGGCCTCAATCAGCGAACCGATTTCCTTCTGCCTGTCGAAGGGAAACGCCGGTTTCGAGGTAGAGAGAGCAGCTTATGCCAGCGGATGACGAGGCTCTCCGGTACTACTTCGATGAGCTGACCTATCTCCGCGCCATGGGCACGGAATTCGCGCGCAGCCACAACATGGTGGCGTCACATCTGGATATGTCCGGCGGTTTTTCCGGCGACCCGCACGTTGAACGGCTGATTGAATCGTTCGCCTTCCTCACGGGCCGTATTCAGCGGAGCCTCGACCGGGAATTCCCGATTTTCACAACAGCACTGCTGGGTATCCTTTATCCGCAACTGGTACAGCCTGTGCCTCCCATGGCGATCGCGCGCTTCGACGTCGACCCGGCGCGCATAAAGGTGCCCACGGGTTACGTCGTGGAGAAAAATACCCCGCTCATAGCGCGCAGCGTGAACGGATTGCCTTGCCGTTTCCGGACTGGTTACCCGGTAACGCTCTGGCCGCTCCGTGTGGAGGAGGCGGCAATCGAACCGGTTCGTTTTTTCGATTTCGGCGAGACCCATATCGGCGATTCCAAAGTGACGAGCGTGCTCCGCCTCCGTCTCCGGTGTCCTGCCGGTGGCATGAAGCTGAAAGATCTGTCGATGCGACGGCTTCGTTTTTTCCTGAACGGCACGCCCCACCTGACCAGTCAGCTGTACGATCTGCTGTTCACCTCGGTGGCAGCCATCCGGCTTCGTGTGCCCTCGACCGACGGCAGCCCGGCGCCGACTATCCGGCTGGAACGCAGTTCGCTCCGTCAGGTGGGCTTCCGGGTGGCCGACGATGTTCTGCCGTGCCCGCCCAACGCTCATCCGGGCCACCGCCTCATTCAGGAGTATTTTCATTTCCCCGACAAATTCCGTTTTTTCGATGTAAAGAATCTGGACCGGCTGCAGAATCTGGATCTGGCATCGGAGAGCGGCGAATTCGAAATTCTGCTTTTGCTCAACGGAGATCCGGGCCGTTTACGGGTGACGGAAGATACGTTTCTGCTGGGTTGTACGCCCATTGTGAATCTTTTCCCGAAAACCACGGAGCCGATCCGCCTGGATCACCGGCGGCTCGAATACCGTCTGGTCGGCGATCTGCGGCGTGAGCGCACCACCGAGATACATTCCATTACCGCGGTCTCGGCATCTTCCAATTCCGCCGAGAAAACGACGCGCTACAATCCCTTCTACTCGTTCCGGCATGCGTGGGGAGAAGCTGCGAGTCAGGCCTTTTGGCTGGAACGCCGCGTCCCGACCGAGCGCACGGATCTGCCGGGCACGGACCTCTATCTTTCATTTCTCGATCTCGATTTCCGGCCCGCCCAACCCGCTGACGAAATCGTCTACGCCCATACGCTTTGCACCAACCGGCGCCTGGCGCTCGAACTGCGTGACAACGCCGAATTGCAGATTGAATCGCCGGCTCCCGTTCACTCGGTTATCTGCCTGGCCAGACCAACCCCGCCGGCGTTGCCGTTACTTGGCGGGCAAACAACATGGCAATTGATTTCGAACCTCTCGCTCAATCATCTTCCGCTCACGTCCCCGGATGGTCTGGAGGCATGGCGCGAGATGCTGCGGATCTATTCGCTGAACAACGCGCCGTCGGTGCGCCATCAGATCGATGGGATCACCTGCGCGAATTTCAGACGAGTTCTAAGACGTTTTGGTCCGCATCCGGCGGGAGGGTTTCGCACCGGCAACAAAGTCACTCTCGAATTCAACCAGAGCATGTACACGGGGAGCAGCGCGATTCTGTTCGCGTCCGTGCTGCGGCATCTTTTGGCTTTGCATACTTCGATCAACAGTTTCATGCAGGTTGAAGCATGCAGGGCCGGGGACGAGAAGGGCCAGGTATGGAAGTGCTGGCCGGCGCTGGCCGGTGAGCAGCCGGTGGCGTAGTCCGTGTGGAACCAATTTCTGACACGCATCGGATTGCGACCGCCCCCCGAGCCAGCGCCCCGCGAATCTGTCGAAGACCTGCTTGCGAAAACGCCGGAACTTCGCGAGCTGCTGGAAAGTCTGGGTCTCGATTCGAATAGGGACCAGGCGGTTAGCCGGTTGATGTCGGAGTTGAAACTCTCCATTCGCGCCGCGATTGCCGATTATTCGGCGTTCCGGTCGGCTTTGGCACGCGCGGAGATCCGCCGGCGCAGCATGCCGGACGATAAGAGCTTCGCGCTGCTGGATTTGCTGCGGGATGCGCCGGACGAAGCGGCGACGCTGGCAATCCTGAACTCCGACCCTATCCACAGCCAGGTGCCATTTATCGAACAAATCCCTGTTCCGCGGAACGGAGAACTGACCTGGGTGTCCCCTGTCGATCATTCATTGATACGCAGGAGACCTGACGACGCTGAGCGTTTCAAACAGGCAGTAGCGGAACTGGAGGGCCTTTTCTCCGCGCCACACCGGGCGCGCCTGGAACCTTCCCGTTTGGCAGTGCTGGATGCCATCGTTCGATTGCAGCGCGAACTGGAACGCGGCAGATCGTATCTGCCAACGCCGATTCTTTTTCTGGAAACGAAGCTGGAAGAATATCGAACGAAGTCGTTGAAACGCGGAGCCGCTGAAGCGCTCGAAGCCGTTCTGGCCACCGTCGGGACTTTGGCTGACCTACGCAACTCGGCTGGTACAACGAACGACAGTAAGGAACAGGCCTTGCAGCTATCGGCACTGGCTTCGCACTATCTTGACACACCCGGTATTCAGATTCCGTGGCTTACGAGTGGCATTCTGGGGCTCTTTCTGCATCCGGCACTGACGGGCGCGCCCGGCAAAATCGTGAAGCCCAGGCACCTGGTCACAATGGACCTGATCCGCCGCGAGATTCAGAATGGCTTCTACGACCCCGAGGAGACCGCCCAACGCCTGCGCCGCATGGAGGCTCTGGGCTTCCATGTTTCCAGTCTGGTATATCCGCTGCTGCGCCTTCATGGGTCCACTGGAAGGACGGCCGGAGGCGACACGGCTTCGAACGGAATGGCTGGAAGCAAGTGAACGGTCCAACAGTTCGTGCGCGACGAGCGCGGACACGTGACGCCTACAAGGCAGAGCGGATCTGAATTCGTAACGCGCGCGCCGCGTCAAATGAGGCATCCAGCGTCAGCGATTCGTCGGCGTAGCTCAATGCTTCTTCCAGCTTATGCAGCCGGTAACAACAAAGAGCCATATTGTACGCTGTGGTTGACTGCATCCCGTACCGTTCAGCGGATTGGCCGAAAAGATCGAACGCCTCGGTGTAATATCCGGTCTCGCTCAGTACCGCACCCAGATGGTATGCTACGTCTTCGTCTCCGGGCATCGGATAGTAAAAATCCCAAACCTGCCGCACGGCCTGGCGCAAATCCCGTTTCAAAGCTTCGCTGCAATCATCGATGCGCTCCATCAGTTCGGCAAAGCAAGCCAGAAAGCAACTGGCATCCCAAACGCTCAATCGGAGCAGAGACAGGATCGTCTCGATGTTGCGGTTCGCTCCGGGCGCGCCGACAATATTGTATACATCGGTCGGTCCGAATTCCTCAAAGGAGTCATGGTAGACCTCCGCCGTCGCTCCGCCTCCGTCGCTCCCCGGACCGAGGACGAATGCGCAGACCGCCAGGCTCGGGTGTTGGTGCTCCGGAAGAAAGGCGCGCCCACCCTGGTTTTTGAAAAATCGCCCAATGGCATTGTAGTCGACCCCGATAGAAAATGCGCCGCCGTGGATCACAATGCCGAGACCACGGGAATCGAGCAGATCTTCATCCCGGGTGTAACCCTTGTCGCTCGACACAAACAGCAACCTCCCACGCGAGAGACGACCGAAAAAGCGCGCATTCCGCAACGCCGCCACGGGAAAACAAACGGTACTTCCCGGTAACAGCACGCGATACTCTTCCAGAATCCCGTCAAGGTCAGGTTCACCGTAGTAGTCGGCGGGAGCGCGTACATTTTCGTACGAGATGCGGACGCGGTCGAGGAAATCGTCCGCGTCCGGGGTCAGGCAGGGGTCGGAGGAGGAGATGGAGACGAGGCATTCGTGAAGGATACCGGCCGAAATGTGGAACGCGTCCTGCGGAATGCTGTCGAGAATATAGTTGGCAAAGACAACTATTGGGTTGACCGTTGTCGCGGGACTCAGCGTGCCACCAGAATGGAGCAGATGAATCTCGCCCGGATCCGCCGCATCGAAGAATCCGAAATCCAGTTCGCCCCGATCGACAAAAGGCTGCAGCGCCGGGTGAGCCTGGACGTATTTCAGGTTCGAGGCGCTGCAATCGGTCATGACGTATCGAAAAGACACATCCTTCACCGCAGAGCGGGCATGCAATTCGACGAAGCGCTTCAGGAAGTAGTAACCGAAACGGCCAGGTCCGCAGCCTTCTTCGATGATGTAGACAGGCTCGCCAGGGGCAATGTCTCCGCCATCCTCACCCACGCGGCAGTCGCTCAGAAAAGCGAGAACAAGCTTCGCATACGCATTCGCGAGGAAAGGGTTGCTGGTAATATGCTGCGGGATCATCGCGGTGCTCCAGGCACTGATCCCCTGCTGTTCGTAGAATCTTTTCTGGAGAGTCCAGAGGAGGGACCCGGAGAGGCGACTGCGTCGCTCCAGGACAAACCTGTTCTCCGGGGTAACTGGGGGAGTTTCCATGGGCCGGTGGACCGCGATTGAAGGTACGCGCTACTCGTTTATCTGCGGGAAGTTCGGCCCATCTCCGAAAAGGAATACCGCCAGCACGGTGTGGTTCCCTTTCAGCAGTTCCGAGACGCGAGTGAAAAGGGTGAGCGCGGTGACCAGATCGCCAAGCCCACCCTGAAGCATCCGATGAGCGTCGGTCCACACCAGAGCAACGAATCTGTCGTCGAGGGTCCAGATCAAGTCGCGGAAGCTGTCTTCGAAGCTGCTCCAGTTCGGCGCCGGTATACCTTGCAGGAGGTCGGTGGATGCTGCGGTGAGGAAAGACGCGGTGTCACGAACCAGCGCGCCGTTTAACGTCAGCAGAGAGTATTCCGACTCCTTTAGCTGCAAGGCCACTGTGTCATAGTCGGAGGCACGAATGTAATTGAGCGGATAGAATCTTGCCTGCGGTACGCGGGAGGTCATGGTGTTCCTTTTTCGCTCATTTTGTCACCTAGGTGCGGCCCACCTTTCGTCACACTGCGTCGGTCACTAGTTCGAAGCTTACGTAATGATCGCTGCTTGCGTACCAGCGTTCGTTGGTGCTGTCCCGAACCACGCGGTTCTTCCCAAAAAAACCTGGGCGGTCGGGGTTAGCCTTACTCCAGGGCAGAGGTGAAGAGGCTGGGTCTGGCGGCGCATGGAATTCGAGATAAGCCTCGCCGGCCCCGAACGGTAACTTGGCAGCGTCGTTTCCCCAAGCCACGCCCCAGGTCGCCTGGAACTCCGTGACCTTGCTGCCGCGAAACCTTGCCTCCCCCTTGGCCAGCCAATCCGCTTTGACGTCCTTTTTATCCGCCGCTTCCTGTAATTTCCTGATCCGCGAACTCAGGTCTTTATTCAGGTCGGCAATCGGGTCGGCAAGATGCGCAACCGCCTGCTCGGTTGTTGCCTGCTCCTTCAGTATCTGGTTCCGGTTCGTTTCGCGCACCTTGTTAGCGGCTTTCGCATCTGCTGCAAAAAGTGAATCGACACGAGCGTCGATCCATGCCGGAGTCGGCGGAAGGTGAGCGTGGTCCGGATGGGCCACCGCGAGCGCCAGCCCATCGCGCAGTTGCAGACTGAGTGCAGCCTTGGTCGTCTTCGGCACTACGGGCTGTGCCGGCACTACGACCGGCGCCACCGCCCCCGCATCCGCCCGTTGTACCGCGGCGCCATGACGAGTCACATACGGAGAACGCATTCGCACTCCAGCGTCCGTGGAACCCGGCCCCCGAACCATTGCGTTCTGCCGGAAGACGGGAAGAATCCCTCCCTTGGCGGTAGCCGATGAGCATTCCAGTGCAGGACAAGGGCGGTAAGCCAAAGGTGTGACCGGCGCAGGCTTCTTTTGCACTGCGGCTTCGGGCATCATTGGACGATACACCGGCGGCCACGCAGTGCCGATCCCGATTCGCGTCTTCGTTGCCAGGCCAGATCCATCCGGGGATTGATACGTGGGCGCCGATGGCCGGCACGCCGGAGGAGCCGCGGACCTGGCTGGCGCGCCTGAGAGCGGACCCGGTTTCATCTGAGGCGTCTGAGCCAGCGGCCGGTAAACCGGCGGAGCTCCTGAACGGACAGCGATCAGCGGCCATTCGGCTTTGCGCTGCATAGCAGGCAGCTGAGGCCGATAGACGGGAGGCGCGGCATTACCGCCGATCTTCACGGCGCTCAAGTCCTCCGCTCCATCAATGGATTGCCGCGTTTGGACGTTCCAGTCTTGCGAAATCCGTGTTTCTGGTACATCGAAACCAACGCCAGTGGAGCAACATCCGCGGGCGAGTCGGGCCGCGCTTCAAGTTGCGCCACCGGGTACCCGTGACTCCGGGCGGTGCGCAAAGCCGCGTCGATGAGTTGTCCGGCCAGACCGTGCCTGCGGTGTTCCGGCGCGACTTTGAGATTGGAAATGTAAACCCCGTCTCCGGACGCCGTGAGTTGCACCGATGCCACCGGCTGTGGCGTGCCCTGGGCTGCAACGTGGATCTCCCAGCCGGAGCCAATCGGTTGGGGAGCGTGGACGGCATAGTTGACGGCGCGAATCGCCTTCCGATTAATCACCGCACTACCCAAGCCGTGTGACGCGGTACTGCCCGCGGCGGAAGCACTGTCAGACGTGGCCTCGGGCGGCCGGCTCATGGCAGCCATGTGACCCAACCGGTCGGCCTCGGCTTCGAGCGCGTGATCCTGCACAACCGCCACGCCGCTGCCGAATGGGTTCGAAACGCGGCCGGCACGCTGCTGCACGACATGCGCCAGTTCGTGACCCAACAATGACTGCCCCTGTGGCGTATGCGGATTATATTGTCCGGGAGCAAAGTGTATATCCGATCCCCAGGTGAACGCTATAGCCCCGATGGCCGTAGCTTCCGGACCCACATGAATGCGAACGTCGGAGAAGTTGGCACCCAGCGCCGATTCCATCTTGGCCTGAACGTCACGAGGAAGCGGCCAGCCGCCGGTCTTCTGCGTGAGGCTCACCTGAAAAGCGTCCACACCGGGACGCCGCTGAATCGTCTGGCTCGTTTGCTGCGCACCGCGCGTCTGCACGACGGGGCGAGGCAGCATTGCAGACGAAGGCGTCCGCGAAAAAAGGCCCTGCACAACGGAAGCGCGACAATAGACCGATGGTGGCATCATACTGAACCCTTCAGACCTTTAGTGTACCCGATTTGCAGCCTCTGGATTCTGGTATTGTAAGCGGAATTACCAGAATTCCAGTACCCTTTGTTGCAGCCGGCCGGCGACCGCGTAAAATAAAGAGCCGGACGGAATGCAACCTCTGAACATATTACAGCCTTATTCAGGCGCAGGGCAGCTCACGGGGCAGGCCAGGGTTTATCCGAATCTCAACCCGGCCGCTGCGATCCCGGTGGAGCGCGATCAGATCTTTCGCCTGAACAGCTTCTTCGATAATTACCGCCTGATTCGGGGTAAAGAACGCGCCCAATATGTCCCGAATTCGCGGTACGTTTTTGTTCGGACAACGGACGGCGAAATGCTGCTCCATACACGCTACAGACACCCGGCCCTCGCCCAGGGCCGCCCGGTGTTATACGCGGGAGAAGCGCACTTCGATAACGGCAAGCTGCGCTGGTGGAGCAATGGCAGTGGAAATTACCGGCCGGACCCCGCTCATGCGGAGCAGGCTGGTTTACCCATGGATCAGTTCTACTCTTATGAAGCCATTTTGAAGGGAGCGCATACGCGGGAGAGCGGCGAGAAGCAAGCGACTCTCCAGACCAAGATGATGGCGCTCCGTTACCCGTCGCATCCCCGCCCCGGCCATGGAGGCCGTACGTGAGCGATTCCCCAGGCGCCTTGCAACCTACAGGAATTCGGTCCCTTCGCCAGCAACTGGCGAGCGAAGGCTATCGCTTCGATTTCTACCAGGCCGTGCGGCTGCTGGAGATGCTCACTCGTCACAGCCTGCCGCCGGGAACCGGTAGTGAGCCGGATCGGGAGGCAGTCCGCTTCCGATCGCGTGTTTCCCTGGAGTTTCCCGCCAGCGACGTGCACGAGATCCGGTTTCCCGCTGGCAGGCGTCCCGAAATGCTGGTCAATTTCATGGGTCTGGCAGGTTCGTTAGGGCCGTTGCCGATGCCTCTGACTGAATTGATTCATGCAACCGCGCGGAACCCAGTCGAGATCGATGAGAATGGAGAGCCTCGTCGTGAGCCGTCCGCCGCCATCGACTTTCTCGACATCTTCAACCACCGTCTTATATCGCTGATGTACCGCGTCAGGCAATCGCACCGGCCGGCGCTGACGGCGAACCAGCCCGATGAGGGCCCGATGGCACGCTGCCTTTTCGCGCTGACCGGACTGGGGCAGCCCGCGGCACGCAGTCAGTTGGATGCGATACCGGCCCGCTCACTTCTCTTTTACAGCGGGATTCTGGTCAGTCAGCCGCGCTCCGTGATCGGTTTGCGTCTCATGCTGGCGGATTTCTTTGGTGTCCCGGTAAAGATTCGCCAGTTCATTGGCCGCTGGCGCAAGCTGGATCGCGCTCAGTGGACCGTTCTCGGCGGCCCGCGTAACCGTAATACGAGACTGGGGTCCAATGCCGTGGCCGGCACCCGTGTATGGGACGCGCAGACGCATATTCGGGTTCGCCTGGGTCCGATGCCTCGCGACAAATTCCTGGCCATGCTGCCAGGCGGAAATGCACACGCCGCGCTCTGCAGTCTCATTCGGTTTTATCTGGCCCCGGAGTTTACATTCAGCCTTATCCTGGTGCTGCGTAAGGAAGACGTCTTTCTGTCCGAACTGGGTTCCGAACTTCTCCGGCTTGGCTTCACGTCGTGGCTGAAGTCACCGGTGCCGGACACCGGTGACCGGGCGGTCAGAATCGCCGGGGATTATTAATCCGCATCACTGGAATGACACCGTTCACGCAATCCGCTCTGCCCGTTCAAATCACCACACCGTTTGGTCCCGACACGTTGCTTGTACACAGTCTTGCGGGCGAGGAAAGCATCTCGGGCCTGTTTGTCTATCGCGTGATGCTCTACTCGGAGGACCCTGCGCTCGACTTCACGCAGATCGTTGGCAAGAGTGTCACGCTGAAAATCGCATTATCTTCCGGAAATGCCCGATATGTGAACGGCATTGCCGGACGGTTCTGTCAGGCCGGCAGGGATCACAGATTCACCTCGTACATAGCCGAAGTGCGTCCGGCATTGTGGATGCTGACGATGAGCGCGAACTGCCAGATCTTTCAGAACATGACAGCTCCGGATATTATCAAAAAAGTTTTTTCGGATCTGGGTTTTTCCGGCTTCAAAGACAGCCTGACCGCTACCTACAATCCGCGCGAATATTGCGTCCAGTACAGAGAGACGGCTTTTGCGTTCGTGTCACGGCTGATGGAAGAGGAAGGAATCTACTATTTCTTCACACATGACAGTTCCTCCCACACCATGGTCCTGGCCGATGACGCAAGCGCCTGGGCGTCGTGCACGGACCTGACTGCGGCCCGCTACGGAGGCCAGTTGGGAGACTGGCCGTCGGACGATGTGATTACAACCTGCTCCATTGAGCAGGCCGTCACTACAGGGCAATTCAAGACCGACGATTACAACTTCCTCACTCCGTCGACGGATCTGCTCGCTACCGCCAGCGGCGCCGATACGAGCCGCTCAATCTACGACTATCCCGGCCTTTACACCGCTCAGAGCGATGGCGACGCCATCACCAGCCGCCGGCTGGCCAGCCTTGAGATCGATGGCAGCATTATCAAAGGCACCGGTTTGTGCCGAAGTTTCCAGGCAGGCGCGAAATTTACGCTCTCGGGTCACTACCGCGCTGACGCGAACACATCCTACGTCATTCGCCATCTGACCGTTCAGGCAAGCGAGGAAGGCTATTCGAATTCCTTTGAAGCGTTTCCCGCTTCTGCCACATTCCGGGCGCCGCTAGTGACACCAAAGCCGTTCATAGCCGGTACGCAGACGGCCCAGGTGGTGGGGAAATCCGGTGAAGAAATCTGGACAGATCAGTATGGCAGAGTCGCCGTTCAGTTTCATTGGGACCAGTTAGGCCAGAACAACGAGAAGAGCTCATGCTGGATACGCGTAGCCCAGGGGTGGGCTGGAAAAGCATGGGGAAGTATTTTTCTCCCGCGTATCGGTCAGGAAGTCGTGGTCACCTTCCTTGAGGGAAATCCGGATTGCCCGCTGATCACCGGATGCGTCTACAATGCCGAATTCACCGTTCCCTACACGCTGCCGGATGAGCAGACAAAAAGCACGATCAAAACGAACTCTTCCAAAGGCGGAAGCGGATTCAACGAGATTCGCTTCGAAGATAAGGCTGGCTCCGAAGAGGTCTTTATCCAGGCCCAGAAGGACATGAACGTTACGGTTCTGAACAACCAGACGACCACGATCACCAACGATCGGAATATAACCGTCAGCAAAGGAAATGAGAGCCACTCCGTCCAGGGCACCAGAACTCTTTCAGTGACCGGCAAAGAATCTCACACTAATTCAGCCGACTATGCCTCTTCCGTGAGTGGCAACTTCACCCTAACAGTCAGTGGAAATCTCTCTATCGACGTAAGCGGTTCCGTCACCATCAAATCCGGAACAACGTTCGACAACAACGCGGGCACGGCGCTCACCAACAAGGCAGGAACCAGCCTGACGAACGATGCGGGGACTACAATGACGAACAAGGCCGCCGCTTCGCAGACCGTGGACGGTGGCGGGATGCTTGAACTAAAGGGCGGTGTTATTAAACTGAATTGAGGATATAACTGTGGGTATTCAGGTATGTATGGGAGCCGCAATGCAGTGCAGTTTTGGAGCCGCTCCGGCCTCGCTTGTGGTGCTGCCCGCAAATCAGGTCCTGACCGGCACCCCTGCTGCAACTATTATGGATAATGTGCCGATGGTAAATGTGCCTTCATTCGGGATGTGCAGTGCGCCCACGAATCCGGTGGTAATCTCCGCGACGGCGGCGGCGTTGGGTGTACTAACGCCCATGGCATGCGTTCCCGTCTTGCCCGCACCATGGGTTCCGGGTTCGCCGACGGTGCTGATAGGAAACATGCCGGCGCTGAATTCCGAATCCAAGCTGCTGTGCACGTGGGCCGGGGTCATTCAGATCACCAGTCCTGGACAATCCACGGTAATGGTGCCATGAGTAAAGTGTGGGAGTTTGCAGTCAGCCCGAAGCAGGCGGCGATTGTCGGGGCTTGTCTGACTTTCGCCGGCTTGCTTCTTTCGGGGGCAGGCGTAGTC
>Ga0182024_10016033_pt1 | contig 14273 bp, 10 predicted proteins | sample P32metaG_FD_120480 | JGI IMG/M metagenome (GOLD analysis project Ga0182024, IMG submission 120480) | Permafrost microbial communities from Stordalen Mire, Sweden - P3-2 metaG (Illumina Assembly) | ecosystem: Environmental > Terrestrial > Soil > Wetlands > Permafrost | place: Sweden: Stordalen... | reverse complement strand
GATCCAGGGGAACAGGCCCGACGGCCACCACTTGCTGTACGAGGCGGAAGAAGAGCTTGCCACGGCTCTTTGATCGCCGCCGGTTAAAACGGAACGTGAACTCATCCAGATAGTAATCGAGATGCTTATGGCTGACCGCGCCCCGATGGGTTCCCATCAGCCACCGTTTGAGGAGCGAGACCACCCGATGGACTCGCGGCATTAATTCCGACGGAGTCTTCTTCTTGCCGCGCAGAAATGTGATCTCATGCTCGTAGCCTTTCTTCCCAAAGGCAGGTAGCCGAGACACCCGTCGGTGTGGATGACGCTCCCTGGTTCCACCGAGTCCTGCACAAAGGGCACCAGGCTTTGGGCGGAAGCATCCACAATCTGGCGCATGCGAAACCTGCCGATCCCCGGCCCATCCTCTTGAGCGGCAACAACAACCAGTGCCTTCTCTAAGTTGACCCGACCGGGCAGGCCTTCCTCCAGCCCACCCACATAGCATTCGTCGACCTCGACTCTCCCTGCCAGCAAGTCGCGCCCCGGTCTTACCATCGCGCGGCGCAGTTTATGCAGCCACGTCCACGCCGTCTCATAGCTCTTCAAGCCGAGCACTCGTTGCAACCCCAACGCGCTGGCACCGTTCTTCTGGGTCGTCACCCACCACATGGCACGAAACCAAACTGGCAGCGGAGTCCGCGTGTCCTGGAAGATGGTTCCGGCTGTGACCGAAGTTTGGCAGCCACAAGCCGCACACTCGAGCAGCACACTTCGCACAGTCCATGACTTACCGCCGCCACAGCGTGGACACCGAAAGCCATCAGGCCATCGCAGCCGGGCCAGGTACGCTCGGCAGGCCTCATCAGTAGCAAAAAGCGGCCTCCAATTCCGTCAAGTTTCGCGGGTATTCCTCCACCACGCCTGCACACTACCCATTGTGGTCACCTGAGTCAAGCAGATACCCCTCTTAGTGAATTACTCACTCCTCGTAGATGTTAGGAGGCAGAAAAAGGGAATAAACATCAGCCCAAGTGCTGTGGTCAAGGAAGCTGGCGGCGTGTCCGGCGAAATCATAAGAAGCGCTCGAGAGTTAGTTTTAATCGACCAGCAAGATCCCACCAATTGTTGACTATCATCGACGAAGGCCGGTTGCGCCCTCAGAATTCTGCTGACAAATCTGTTCCGGTGGGTGCAATCGCACCCGGCCGCTGGCCACCCTGGAGCGGCGCGTTTCCGGCAGCTGAGCGCTATCTGACGGTTAGAGGCATGAAGCGTCCACTACACATTCGCGTGTTGCCGGATCGGCTAAAAGGGATCGCTTATTATCTCCTGTACAAACCGTTGCCCGCACGGTTTAAACCGCTGCTGGAAAACGCACCGCTGCGATTCGCACCGGGTGCGGCCATGACGGCGCTCGTCGAGGGCGATATCATTAGCGACAGCATTGCCCTAACAGGATTCTACGAGCTTGAACTTTCGCGGGGCATAGCGAAAGCCGCGGCCCAAGGTGGCAGACTTGTGGACGTCGGAGCTAATCTGGGTTACTTCAGTCTCGTCTGGCTGGCCGCACGGTCCGACAATACCTGCATTTCCATAGAAGCTTCGCCTTGCAATCTTCCACTGTTAAAACAGAATATTGAATTCAATGGATTTCAAGATCGCTGCCGAATCGAGGGGTTGGCGGCCGGCAAAGAACGAGGCTCGCTCGGAGTCAAGTTCCGCCTGCAGTTTTTGCAGCGACGCCTGGGCCGAATCCAGTCTCTGCATAAAGCTGGTGCGATCTTGGGCAACTTGTTCCGCGTGATCCGTCTGTAACGACTGTTCCAGACCCGCCTGAATACTCTTGAGGATTAGCTTGACAACGTTTGTGTTTAGGATCAACGATCGCTTGGACGCAGGAAGTTAAAAGCGGTTGAATCGGTTCTTTGAGCTTCGGCTCAAGAAAAGTCAGGATCCCGTCCGCTTTGCAGACGAGGCGCCTGTAAGTCACAGGGCGGAGCTTTATGCTTTCCACGCCAAGTGACACCCCGTCAGGCGAAACGAACGGCGCCTCGGCTTGGTACGCGCTCGACACGCGCCATCAGCATGAGAAGGTGGCGGCTCATAACGATCCTATTCGATCCTGAAGATATTCCGGGCCTATGCCGGTTGATGAGACGAGTCGCCGGCGATCCTGGCCAGAAGCAGGATCTGCGCAGTCGCGGTTTTCAGCGGGTCCAGGTCTTTTCCTGGCGTAAGACGGCGGAAGAGACAGTGAAGATCTATCGTAGTTTGCTCCGCACACAGCAGAGCGACGCTTGAAAACGCCTTGGACCTACGGTTCTGGCGGTAATGCGAAGTAGGGATTTACTCATCGGATTCGACCGACGCTACGCGAAATGACGAGCCACAGAATTCCGTCGCTAGACGGCCTCCGAGCCATTTCCATCGCAATTGTGCTCTTTGCGCACTCCGCAGGAACGAGGCACTTTCCAATTAATAGCCCTTATGGACTGGCGGATCTACCGCAGATGGGCCCATTTGTGTTCTTCGTCATTTCTGGCTTTCTGATTACCGGGCTTCTCTTGAACGAACGCGTTAAATCTGGGTCAACATCCCTAACCAGATTCTATCGCCGCAGATTTTTTAGGATTTTTCCGGCATTCTATTTTTATGTGGCCGTAATCGCAATTCTAGCTGCGTCGGGCGCTATACGGCTACATGACGGAGACTTGAGGGCATCACTTACTTACACCTTAAACTACCACGCAAACCCATCGTGGTACGTCGGCCACATCTGGTCACTTTCCACGGAAGAGCAATTTTATCTGATATGGCCGCTCTTGTTTTGCATGCTCAATGACCGGAAGTTAATTCTGGTGGCTGTAATGGGCGTGCTGGCTCCGTTATTGATGGTCCCTGTGCGTCATTATTATCCTCCCATCCCTGGGATGCCCGATGGATTAAATCTCATTGCCGCCGGATGTCTGTTGGCGTTGGTACGACCGACACTCCAGCATTGCCGTCTTTATAAAGTGTGGCTATTAAATGTTCCAGTATTACCATTCGTAGTTATTGCCGGATATATATACACTGGATATTTATCTAGTCGGATTGACATTCGTTTGCATCTTCTGGCCGGAGTAGCTCTCGGACCGGCTATTGCTGTAGTGATGGACTCTTCGATATTGTATGCGGAAAGCTGGCTCGGAAAGTGTTTGAATAGCCGTCCCATGAAATTCATCGGAGTTATGAGCTATTCTCTCTATCTTTGGCAGAGCCTCTTTCTCGATCGCTATTCAGATGGTTGGTGGGCTGCATTTCCGCTCAATCTGCTATGTGCGCTAGCGGCTGCTTTAGGATCGTACTACTTAATAGAGCGTCCGTTCTTGAGGGTCCGGGAAGAAATCGAGCGCCGTTTCGTTGTCTCCCCACCACGCTTGAAATGCCATCCCTGAAGAGCGCCTATGAATGGTGAGCACCTGTCAGGGCGATATACGGTAGACAACCTTTGCGTGAATGGCGCCTAAGTCGCGGGAGAGACGTTATCTGGTGAAGATCAAGGCCCGAAACATCAGCCAGACGGCTGGGCGGGAGACGACGGATTACATGAGAGTAATTGCCGTAACACCAGCGGTTCCGCATCTCTTCGGAGACACAGCCGCAAAAAGTGGTCGTTTGTGCTCATTCGGAACTACTGAAACGTGGACAGCAGGTTGTAAGCCTGACCGCTGGCGGTGATCCGCCCGTCCGAGTGAGAGAAGCCGAACAGCTGCTCCGGCAGACTGGAATCGACGGCGCTTGAAGTTCATCGATCGGCCACTGCAACTAAGCTGCGGCTTTCTGGTACGAAAAATTCACAGTATTCGCCAACCCTGCAGCGAGTTTTTGCGTGACCGCGAATTCACGGCCGAACTGCTGAGGACGCTGGCACGGGGTTAAGACGTTCTCCATCTGGAGCAGTTGTTCACCGGATGGGTTGGCTTGGGTATTCCCCCGTCCGCCGGCTGGGATAGGGCGGAGTCTGCATGCCCGAATTTACAGCGCAGCGGATACTTCGCGATCAGCGCGGCGGGATCGCCGAGATCCGCGAAACCGCGGACCTTCAATTCCCGCCAGTCCGGCGCGCACAACCCCTGGCGTTTCGAATCCTTCAAGCTCTGAATCTCGCGCAAGGCGCGCGATTGCAGATACCGCGTGTAGGTACGCTCATTCCAACTCTTCGGCAGAAAAGCCAACAGGAACGTCAGCCTCTCACGCAGCACGTTGGTATTGGCGAAATAACCCAGGGTGCGGCGCACGAACCGGCTGGGGCTTGCGCCGCCGGATTTTGCCGGGTGCGCGTCGCCGGCCGCCGCGAGCTCGAGCGGCAGGTTGAGTCGCGCGTGGTAGTAGCGATACACCTCGAGCCAGGTCCATTGCGGCTCGGTGATCAAATCGTAGGTGCCGGGCGTCGCGGCGCCGCGCGCGATTCTCACAATACTTTCCACGATCGACGCAGTGAACACGGTGTTTGATGCCCTCTTTCCCTGCTGAGGCAGCGTCACGGGTCCCTCGGCGATCTCCCCGCAAATCTTGCGCGTTATATTTTGCAAATCGCCCATGACGTGCCCCAGGCGGAAGACGTAGCACGGATGTTGCGAGCGCTGCGCGAGGCGGCGAAACTGTTTCTCGGTAATCCATTTTTCCAGGCCGTAGGCGTCCGGCAACCAGAACTTCATCGCCGGCGCGTAAACCATGATGGTGCTGGCAAAAACAATCGGTGCCCCGGGCTTCGCCGCAGCGACTACGCTGCTCATGATTTGCCGATTTACCTCGCGGTCCACCCTGGGGATCGCGGTCATGCTCAGCGCGAAATTCACCACCACATCGCAATCACCGATCAGCCGCGCGGCATCGTCGGGATCCCCGATGCGTCCATGACGGACTTCCATCTCGTTGCAACGGAGAAACGCGGAGCCAGAAACGTTGCGGGCGACAGGAACTACCTCGATGCCCGGCGCCTCGCGCAGGCGCAGGCACACTTCCGTGCCGACCTGCCCGTTCGCGCCGAGAATAGCCACCCGCGTCATCCGCGCTTCCCTTCCGCATACAGCGCTTCCACAGCGCGTACCGTTGGCAGGCAGTTTCGCGCGCTGAACTTGGAGGCCTGACGCGTTCTCACACCGTCGAGGAAGGCCATCCATTCCAGGTAGAACGCTTGATACACGGTGGAGGCGCCCGCGCCTTTTGCGGTAAGCGATCCTGCGTAGCGTCCATCTATATTGCTGCGAATCTCGAGAGCTTCCGCGGGACGACAGGACAGAGAGACGGTGCAGTGGTCGAAGCGCAAATCGACGGTGTTTTTCGCGGGGCGCAGCCAGGTAACGAAATAGTACAACGGGCATGGCCCGTCGGGCGATTCCAGGGTGAGACGCGCCTCGATTTCGCGATCGATGCCGTCGTCAAAAACGAAACGATGTTCCACGGGTGTGGCCGCGCTGGCGCCGCTGATGTACATCGCGAGATCCAGTGAGTGGCACCCGAGATCCATTAATACACCGCCACCGGCGCTGACCTCATCGTAGAAGTGCGAATCGATGCCCGTTTTCGTGGTCAGCGTGCCTTCCGAGACTTCGACGCCCCGCAGAGGCCCGAACCACTTCTCCGCGACAGCCCGGCGAGCGAGCACCGCGGTGGCAAAGCTTCTTCGCTGAAAACCGCAGGCCAGCGAGCAGTCCGGATACATATTGCAGATGCGTTCGCCATCGACGCCCGAAATCGCCAGAGGCTTTTCGGCGAGGACTGCGGTTTTTCGCCGCGCGAAGAGCTCGTAATATGCCATGCGAGCCGACACTGGTACGGCGAGCAGCACGACATCGGTGACCGGGAGTTCTTCAAGATTGGCCGGTACAGTGATGGCATTTAGTTTGTAACTCGCCGCGACCGCCATCGCCGCCTGTGAATTCTTATCCGCCAGGTAAGCGATGCGGATTCCTTCGCACGCGGTCAACACTGGCAGATGAATGCGGCTGCTGATCTTGCCCGCGCCAACAATCCCGACGGAAAGTTCCGCCGGCGCGGCCGTGGATTCAAGAATCGTCTTAGCGTTCTCAGTCATGATGTTGTTCGCGCAGTTGTTCCTGCCCCCGGCAGCCAGAACGCTCGATCGCCGCATCCCCGTTTCGGCGTGCGACCGCGACCAGTTTTGCAGAAAGGTCTGGCGCGCATTCTGCCCCAGGCGCCGGCAAAACGTATCTTCTCTCAGGAGCGACACGATCGCTTTCGCAAACTCGTCCGCGTCGGCTCGCACCAGCACGTCATGGCCGTCTCGAACCGGCAAGCCTTGCACCAACTCCGGGCACGCCACCACCGCTTTTCCCCGCGCGAACGCTTCCACAATTTTGAGCGGCACGCCGCCGCGAAGAAATACCGGCAAAGCGATTACCCGGCACTGGCGGTACAGTTCGTGGGAGTCAGCCACCGCGCCCAACAGATCCACGCATTCAAATTGGCGGAAGCGCTCTGCATTCTCTGGCGGGAGATTCGCACCCGCCAACTTCAGCCGTGCGCCGGGATATTCTTTTATGACCATGGGGAAAACCCGCTCGGCCAGGAACACAGCGGCATCGAGATTCGGCCGCGACGAGTAGGTGCCGATGAATCCAACATTGGCGTCAGCGAGGAACGCATCGGGGGCGAAGGTGCGCTCATCCAGACTGTTCGCGACGATCACAACATTTACGCCGGGGGCAATTGCAGAGAGCGTAGCCGCTTCCGGCGCCGAAGTGGCCCAAATCTCAGAACATTGCGGCAGAAAAATGCGCTCCTGGGAGCGACTGGCCACGTAGTTCGCATACAGGCCCAGCTTCCCCGCCGGTCCTTGCGCGTAACTCGCTAGCAAACGCGAGGTGAGGTCGCTGAGGACGTCGATCGCATCGGCGATCACTCGCAATTTGCGCTGGGTCAGGGTTTGCACGTAGTGAACCATGAACGAGGGCAGCACAACGAAGTCGGCTTGTACTCGTTCCGCTTCGGCGCGAATAATTTCGCGCGCGCCGATGCGGTCGTACGGAATCGAAAATGGATACGTATTCCCCGCAAGACCAGCGATCCCGCGCATCAGAAAGTCCAGTTTATCGACGGTACGCGATGCCGCGGACCTGTCCGCATAGGAGTACCTGTGCCCGCCGTGACGCACTTCGTCGCAAATCCCGGCGAGCGGAGTTGAGACGTCGACCATCGTCTCGTGCTCTTCGGTGGAGAAAAATAGCAACGCACTGTAGCAGCCCAGCCGCTTCACCAGTTCGAGATTGCTGACCATCCGCAGATGCAGCCCAGTGACCACCGGAAACGGAAAATCCGGCAGGACCGTCAGTACTCGCGGAGGCCGGTGGGGCCGCGGGGCTTCGGGATGGGGTTGGGACGCAACCAGGTCGCTATACGCCGTCACGGCGCCTCGCCAGCAGAATTCCGCGGCCGGGCATTATCATAAGACGCAGGGTCAGTCCGTGTGTGGGCAACAAAATGCATTGCAGTGTTTCCAGAGTTCCCGCGGTATTTGCGTCATGTTATTCCTGCCACAGCTCGATGGGCCCGAGATCAGACCGACACTGGGAGCGGAGCCGTCTGCAGAACGCTCTCTAGGTGCGTGATTGCTTGCGGAACCTTCAACCGCTGGTGGACAGAATCTCTTCATATACAGCCATCATTTTGTCGACCACCGGGCCGCGGGAGTATCGCGACTCGATGAGTGCCCTACCTGCTTCGCGCATCTGCACTCGCTCGGCGGAATTATCGAGCAAACGGACGGTCTTATGTGCGATTTCCTCGTCGCTTTCGGCCACCCAGCAATCCTGCCCGTTGAGATATTCAATGCCTTCGACTCCTTCCCACGTCGTCACGACCGGCACGCCGTAGGCCATCGATTCCATGATTTTCACCTTCATGCCGCTTCCTCGCGACGGGGCGTACACCATCGCCGCCACCCGCGAAAAAAATTCACGTGGATGTGCGAAATTTTGAGCCAGCGTTACGTCCGGCAGCCCGGTGGCGAGCTTCTCTAAATATTTCGCCGCGTTCCATCCCCCGATGTAAAGTTTCGACGCCGGGATTTGGCGCTTCACTAAGGGCCAGATTCGAGTCAACAGCCGCTCCGCCGCTGAGCGCGATGGCTCCCAATGCATTGAGCCGATCAATCCCACCACCGGCTCATGAATCATCGGCTGCATTTCGTATAGCGAAGTATCGAGCGCAACCGGCACCACCCAATAGCGGCCGCCCGGGTGGATCGATTCCGCCATTTCCTTGAGGCGCGGCGTGACCAGCCGTACGTTCCCGATTCCGCGGATCAGACGCCGCGAAGCCCGTTGAGCCTGCCACAATGCCTTGCGGTCGCCAAAACCTTTTTTTTTCGCCGCCCAGTCGATCACGTCAAAATAGTAGATGTTCAGCAGCGCTCGCGCCGCGCCCAGCCCCAGCCAACCGGTGGACATTTGCTCGAGGTGGAGTACGTCGTATCCTTCGTCGATTTCGCGCCGCACCGCCGCCGTGAACTCCACGTCTTGCAGCAGTTCGCTTCCCGGCCTGAGGAGACTATTCCACTTTCTCCGCAGCGGCACCCGATCCACTCGGAGGCGATGAATCCGGAGCTTAAGGCGACCGCTCAGACCCTTCAGCGATTGCTCCGCCGCGGCCAGGCGTTCCTCGGGTTCTTCCGTTGCCGTGAACGCCGCGACCTGGTGCCCCCGCGCGACCAGCTCGCTGATCAAAACGTAGAACCACCTCGCCGTGGTATCGCCAAAAGGATGCGGCGCCGCTGGCGTGACCACGATGATTTTCAGGACCGTTCCTCCAGCGCTCCGGGAGATTTCCGCGCATTCGCTCACGAACCGTTGGTCCTGCGGCACTTCATTAAAAGCACTACGACGCCTCGGACCGCGGAGACTAGCTTAGCTACTTTCCGTCGCAAATATAAAACATTCTAGCAAGTATTTATGGGCTTTCGGTTGGTTGTGCGATGTTGATAGCGAAGTATTGCGTGGGGTAAAACTGGCGTGGGCGCAAACCCGCCAAGATAGAAAAAATATTGAGGCGACAACCCGCGCCGCTCGGCCGTTTCAAGCCGCTGCGCCGATGGCACTTTCAGAAAAACTTCCCGGCCCACCCGTTGTAAATTAACTGTACGCGGTCCTCTGGCAAATCATGAAAGCGGCAAATATCCCGCTTGTCTCGTAGTGCGCCAAGACGCGTCCGTCAATGCCAACGCGCGGCGGTCCTGCCGCCTTGGCTCTCACCTTCGCACTGGTTGACGAATCGGTCATGGCAATTCCGGGATTTGCATTTTCATTCCGCCGGACGCTCGCGCCTCATTGCGCGGCGGCCAATGAGTGCATCGCCATGCGCGTCCGCCAGCTCAGTACCATGCGCACGAGAAACGCGGCGCAAACGATTCCTTCGACGGCCAGCACCCCAGCCAGGCGGTAAATCGACGTTATCGCCGCCCAGCGCAGCAACAGCCAATTCCCCGCCATCAGAATTGCGGCGAATATCAGCGGCTCCCGCAGCGGAGCGAACACCTGCAATCCCTTTGGCTCCCGTGCATGGAGGAACGCCCAGAGCCACGTGATCTGCAGCCCCGCTTGAAAAATCGCAAACCCATGCAATCCATAGCGAACAACCGCGTACGTTCCCACCGTCCACGTCGGAATCGTCAACAGCAAGCACAAGCGGAAATTGAACCAGGCGTCACCCTGCGAAAAGAAAAGTTCTGACAGCGGTACGCCCACGGCGGTCATCATCGCACTGAGGCAATAGGCGTAGAGCAAAGGCTGTGCGGGAAACCATTTCGATGTAAAAACATTCGCGATGATCGGAGTGCTCAGGCTCGCCAGCACTGCGCACGCTGGCCAGGTGATGCTGGCGTTGATGCGCAGCGATTTCTCCACCCGCGAACGCAGTAGGAGCGGATCGCCGGCGGCGCTGCTGAAGGCCGGCAGATAAATGCGCCCCATCGCGTTACAGATTACCAGCGGATATAGCGATAGCGTTGCCGCCCACGACGCGTAACCAACCGAGGTCTTCCCCAATAGCCGTGCGATCATGATCGGCGGGAACGCCAACGTGATCATGTTCAGCAGGGATGCGCCTTGGTAAATCAGGCTGAAACCCACATGCGAGCGTATCGAAGACCATGAGAGCCGCCGTAGCGGCGGATGCGCAACCACATTGAACGCGATCGTCCCCACCAAATCGCGGCATCCCATCGCCACCACGTAGCACCAAATTCCCTTGTGGTGGTACGCGAGCGTGGCCAACAAGACGGTATAGATCAGGCTCTCGGTGGCCTCGATCGCGCTCACCACTTTAAAACGCATGGCCCGCTCGAGCATCGCCAGCGGCACCATCCGCTGATTGCGGATCACCAGCAGCACCAGGAAGACGGCCGCCGGCCAATAATTTTCCGGACCCAGTTTCACCAGCCGCAGCACCACCGGAAGCAGCAGTCCGATACACCCAGCAAAAGTGAAGGAGACTCCGAAAATGATCGATTGCGAAGTGGCCAGCTCGACCGGCTCAAGTTCGCCGCGCTTGCGTATCAACGACGCCTTCAAACCGAGATCCCCAAAATAGCCGAGAATTCCCTGCGTGACGAAAATCAGGATCGCGAAGCGCCCCACAATTTCCGGCCCCAGCCAGCGCGACACGGCTACGCTGCTGCCAATACTCATCACCATGATCACCGCTTGCCGGATCACCAACGCAATCGCCGCACCGGTCATTCGTCCGCGGAAAAGGGACTGCAGGATTGCTCGATAGCCCGATGCGGGCGGCAAGGACGCGTCGGTCGCAGCGTCACTCGCGTTCGGGGGAATCAATCCTTCTGGCAACGACGACGGGTTTTCTTCCATCACTGGCCGGTGACTACGACCGTTGAATGTCCGGCCGCACCTCCGTGAAAATCTGGCGGCTGCGGACTCTAAAAAACAACATGAACCATTGCTAGGTGGTGCGCTTAGGCTTTCGGACGAGATTTGTAAATCGGCGTGAGTATAACATGGCCGGGGAATACGCCAGCCGGAACGGCTAGGTTCGAACCCGCGACCTCCCGCGTGACAGGTAGGAGAACCGCTCGCCGTAAGTCCCTAAGCTCCCAATCCTTCCGCTCTAACTAACTAAATCGCTTGGGAAAGCTCTCCGGATGTGTCGGGGTGAGGCTGGCTGTGTTGAAATATTCCGGGGGACCCTGCAAAAGTCCATACCTCAAAGCTCCCTGAAAATTGCCGAAAGCATACTCCCGGGAGAGCCTGATTTTTCGCTCCTTTTGATGGATATGTCGGGAACAAGTCGTCGTGGTTTCGCGCCTCGCGACAATATCCCTCGATGGTAGAATCGACGCCATGTCATGTCCGCTATGTGGGAGCTCGCGGTTTTCACTCGTACAGAAAGAACCTGCCAGTCCTGACCCAACCCGCTCGGCTGCGTACACGCAGAGGCAGATCAGCGTGGTGGGTTGTTCCGACTGCCCGTTTATCTACGTTGAACGTGATTTCCCCGAGAGCTATGTGAATGGTTTCTACGAAGAGCGGGCTGGCGGTGGATACGGCCTTAGCAAAGAGAATTTTTTCTGGTGGCACGAGGCAACGAAGCATTCCAATCGTCACATTCTGTCGTTGCTGGGCCCTGCGAACTCGAAACGGATGCTCGAAGCCGGCTGTGGCATCGGCACATTTCTGGCGGATGCCCGCGATGCCGGGTGGGCGATGAGCGGGCTGGAGATCAATGCGGAGTTTCCGGAATTCTGCCGGAAGGAGCTCGGAATCGAGGATGTGAAAGTTGGATTGATTTCCGATCCTCCGTTTTCGGACGCCAGCTTTGACGCCGTGGCGATGCTCGACGTTCTGGAGCATATGTATGACCCAGTGGCGTCGGTTACGCAGTGTGCGCGTTTGCTGAAGCCCGGCGGCTTGCTGGTGGTGAAATCGCCCCACGGTCCCATGCAACTTCGTAAAGAGCGCGTGAGGAAAATGCTAGGACGCGGAAACGGCTACGTGGCGGGGATTGGACACCTGAATCAATTCACTTCCAAGACGTTGTCTCTGGCATTCCGGAATGGCGGGCTCGAACCGGTCCTGATCCGGCCGGCGCGGAGTTTTCAGCAAGGCATCACGGGCGCCGGTTTCACAGCGCGCCGCGTCGCCCGGCATTTGATGATTGACGTGGCAAATGCCTTGATGCAAGTAACCGGCACGGGATTGAATCTGGTCGGGATTGCCCGGAAAGGTGCGCCAAAGGAGAAAAGAGGCGCATAATTCCACGACCACGAAGCGATTACTAAAGTGACGACCGATTCTCAAGCAGATTTTGAGCAGTCGCAGCGACATCACGCGCGCCCGCTCCGGCTAAGCCAGGAATTTTTTTGTTCGCACCTCTAGCGAGCTTCGGATACGGAGATCCAAAGAAACCCAACCGGCACGAAGGGCAGGTGTTTTTCGCAGAACGGCGAAGACGGGATTATTGCGGAGATCCTCTCGCATCGGTTCTACCAACAAGGCCTTAGTTGAGTTCGGCGCTAGCGATGGGACGAGAATAATTCGGCGCATTTGCTGCTGAAAGGTTAGTTTGGATATTGGTTCGAGGCTGATTGCCAGAACGTGGATTTAATATTCAGGGCTGATCTTTTTCGGAACCGTTCACAGCACCACTACGAGGCGCCTCGAGTCTTTCTCGGCAGGACTTGGGGACAAAGGAAACCACTTCGATTCGGTGTGCCCGAGCGGGCATAGGGCAGAAGCTATTTCTCCGCTACGATCAGCATCACATCGCTAAGTGTTCCCCTTGGGCGCGTGAAGATCCGTTTCAGTTGGCCAGCTCTTTTCAGGGTGCGCAGTGTGAGGTAGAGGCTGATCGCCTTAGAGCTGAGCCTGACTTCGCGGACGCCGAACCCAGCGTCCCGAACCAATTTCAGTAGCACCGGCTGTGTGAAGTGGTACAGATGACGCGGTAGATCGAGATGAGCCCAGAACTTGCCCGAGGCGTAGCGCGGCCAACTGTCAAACTTTGGCACCGCAATCAGCAGCGTCCCCCCGGGCCTGAGGACTTCATAAGATCGCTTGATTGCGGCAGCCGGCGAGTACAGGTGCTCCAGGGTGTGGTGCACTAGAACTGTATCGAAAAGCTCGGTGGGGAATTCGGCCTCTTCGAGATTAGCGCACCGCACGTTGCGGAAGCCTTGACGATTCGCCTCCGCGACAGCTTGCTCACTCAGTTCCAGGCCATAGACATCCCACCCGTGCTCTCTTGCCCAGCGGAGATTCAGTCCGGAGCCGCAGCCAATCTCCAGTAGCCGTTTACGCTTGCCCTGATAGGGAAGGTGAAACAGAAATAAGTTTTGGAGTAGGGCTGCACCGGTTCGCCAAAAGACGCGGGCAAGGAATCCATCCCGGGTCGGGTAGTCTCCTTTGTACTCTTTCACTTTGTCCACCACGCGACGCGTGACGCTCGGGGCCGTCGGAGTGTACGAGTAGTAGGTCGGCGGGTAATACGCTTCGATGTCGGTGATCGTCGGGCGCGGCGAGGTGATCACCAGGCCGCAGTCGCATTGCACCAAACTGACTCCGCCCATCCCTCCAACCAATTGCCCATCGAGGGCCGCCCCGCAAGCGTCGCATGTTTGGACGACTTCCATCGAAGCGGGCATTATACCGCGCGAGAGTCTCGCCGAACATGGCCATTGGCGCGACGATGCTAGCATAGCATGTCAAACCTGAGCCACCGGCGAGTGGTGACGTTGGCTCTGCGCCTGGAGGAGCCCAGTTGCCCAACGTAAGGTCATGATTCTAAGAGACCGGGAGGGGGGGTATGGCCGCTGCAAGAATTTCCCGCAGCCGCGCCTGGTTTGCGTCAAAACCTCCGACTTCGGCAGCAACGGAAGCCGATGGCAGCAGCCGTTCGTCGATGCTTCCATTGGACAATCCTGCGGTATCTAGTCCGCACAACATGGCGCGGACTAGCTGCCGCAGACGCACCGTGTCAAACATCGCCACACTAGAACCAGGATAGAGCCGGGCATTGAGTTGGGCGTTATCGCTGAAAATTCCGGGACGCCCCAGCGCGGCCGCTAGAAACGTAATCCGCCCCAGAATACTTCCCGCTGTCAGATTGATGACACCGTCGCACTCCCTCAGAAAACGCAAAAAAGAACGGTAGCCGCGCTTGCCTTCCAGCACGAAAGGCAACCCCTTGGCAAATTCCGACGACTTGTATTTCTCCGCGTCAGTGGAGTTGTACGTAAACGTATGAAATGTAATTTTCTCGCGCAACGCACTCGGCAG
>Ga0182024_10016031_pt1 | contig 14273 bp, 16 predicted proteins | sample P32metaG_FD_120480 | JGI IMG/M metagenome (GOLD analysis project Ga0182024, IMG submission 120480) | Permafrost microbial communities from Stordalen Mire, Sweden - P3-2 metaG (Illumina Assembly) | ecosystem: Environmental > Terrestrial > Soil > Wetlands > Permafrost | place: Sweden: Stordalen... | reverse complement strand
TGGATCGCCAGATCAACGTCGCGCAGGGCCTCCGTTCCGTTCGGGTAGACCTTGCTCACGCCGTGAAACGAGATGACCGGGCGCAACGCGTGCTGAGGGGGGGCCGCAGATCGTTCCGCAACCGCCACGCTCACCAGGCTGCCCCCTGGGGCGATGTCTTCATAAGATGGTTTCTGGGATCGCTACTGGGTCGGCGGCCAGTATAGACCGGGGTTCCGGCGGACTCCCGCGATATTTCACAGATTGGTCACTTCCGTTCGAGGATGGCCGATCAGGACGCCTTCGATTCTGAACCCTCACGCGCCGCCCAATGCAGGTATCCCTCGATGAAAGGGTCGATGTCGCCGTCCAGCACGCCCTGGGCGTTGCCCACCTCCACTGCGGTCCGATGGTCCTTGACCATCGTGTAGGGATGGAGCACGTACGAGCGGATCTGGCTCCCCCACTCGGCGGCGATCAGCTCGCCCTTGAGATCGGCGACCTTCTGCGCGTGAGCGGCCTGCTGCAGCGCCAGCAGCCGCGAACGGAGGACGCGCCAGGCGACATCCCGGTTCTGCTGCTGCGAGCGCTCGTTCTGGCACGTCACCACGACTCCGGTCGGGATGTGGGTGAGCCGCACCGCTGAGGACGTCTTGTTGACGTGCTGCCCGCCTGCTCCGCTCGACCGAAAGACGTCGGTGCGAACATCGTCCGGGTCGATCTCCACGGTGACGGTGTCCTCGATCTCGGGAGTGACCTCGACGAGCACGAACGACGTGTGCCGCCGGTGGGCGGCGTCGAATGGACTGATGCGCACGAGGCGATGCACCCCGTGCTCGCCTTTGAGCAAGCCGTAGGCCCGCGGTCCGGACACGCGGATCGTCGCGGACTTGATGCCCGCTTCATCCCCGACGGACTCCTCGAGGAACTCGACAGGCATCCGGTGCTGCTCGGCCCAGAGCAGATACATGCGCAGCAGCATCTGGGCCCAGTCCTGGGAGTCGGTGCCACCTGCACCCGCATGGATGCTGATGATGGCCACGTGGTCGGTGTATGGATCGCTGAAGAGGAGATCGATCTGGCGGCGCCCGATCTCCTTCTCCAGGGCTGCGAGCTCCTTCTCGATGTCGTGGGTCACCGCCTCGTCCGGCTCGAGCTCGACCAACGCCACCAGCTCACGAGTATCGGCTGCGCGCTGGGTCAGCGATTCCCAGATGCTCAGGTCGTCGCGGATGCGCGAGGCTTCCTGGTTGAGGGCGGCCGCGCGGCGCGGGTCATCCCAGATATCCGGAGCCGCGATCTCCTGGTCGAGCTCCGTTAGACGGACGCGTTTTCCGTCGAGGTCAAAGATGCCCCTGGAGCTCAGCTATGCGGGCGGCGATATCGGTGGCGCGGTCTGCAAGCTCGCTCATCTGCCGAGTATTCCACAATGAAGTGATGCAAACCGTCGCAGCAGTCTCTCCTGACGCGGTCAGCGAGCTGTTTTCCGACATGCCGCGGGCCTTCGATTTCGACGACGTATCGCTCATGCCGCGCGTCCGGTCGACGCTGGCGCATCGCACCGAAGCGTTGCCGGAGCTGGCCTTCGGGCCGGTCCAGCTCACGGTGCCCTTGCTCGGGTCACCGATGCCGGACGTCTGCGGCGTCGACATGTGCCGTGCGCTCGGCAAGCACGGCGCGCTCGGCATCCTCCCTCGTTTCCAGTCGATCGACGATCAGGCGGTTGAGCTTCGCGAGGTGGCGTCAACCGGCGCACCGCTCGCTGCTGCGCTCGGCGTGACCGGTGATTACCGCGACCGCTTCGCGCGCATCGTCGAGGCCGGCTGCCGGATCGTGTGCCTCGACACTGCCAACGGCGCGCATGAGCAGGTCGGGCACGCGGTGCGATGGATCCGTGAGCAGGGCACGGCGGTGTTCCTGATCGCCGGCAACGTTGCGTCCGCCGAGACCTTCCGGTGGCTCGAGGACCACGACGTTGACGCCATCCGAGTGGGCATCGCCGGCGGATCCGTCTGCGAGACGCGCACCGAGACCGGTGTGCACGCACCCACGCCGTACAGCGTCTACGAATGCGCGCAGGTGCGCCGGCACGCGCTCATCATCGCGGACGGCGGCGTTCGCAACCCCGCCGACATGTGCAAGCTCCTCGCGCTCGGTGCGGACTGCGTCATGGTGGGCTCCGCGCTCGCCGGGACGTATGAGGCACCCGGACGCGTCATCGTTGTCGACGGCAAGAAGTACAAGATCATGCGCGGCGCGGCCTCGTTCTCCGTCCAGCAGGAATTCGCCGGCGAGGATCCCGAGTACATCGAGGGCGCCGAATCGATCGTGGCCTACAAGGGCCGGGTTGCCGATGTGATCCAGCGCTACATCGCAGGCCTGCGGAGCTCGATGTCCTACATGGATGCGCGCTCGCTGGACGAGTACCGGAGCAACGCGAGCTTCATCCGGATGCGCTAGGCGCGCCGCGCCCAGATCAGAAGGGAACGGGCGTCGCGAGCAACCCCTGGCCTGGCGCACGTCCCGACACGATCCAGCAGAACTCCAGGGCATCAAGCTCGATCAGCTCGCCGCCGTCTCCCGCGCGCCAGGTCCCGCCCGCCGTACCGTTGAGACGCAACGTGAACGGTTCGGCGTGGCGGTGTGCCCATTCGGCGACGACACCGGCGACGATCCGGCCATCGTGCTGCTGGCTTGTCGCCATATCGCGGCCGGTCGCGCGTGAGATGTCGAGACGGTGCATCCACGTGTCGCGCGTGAAGATCGTGTCGACAAGGAACCCATAGCGCCAGCGCTCGGTTCCGAACGGCGGATCCTGCTTGAAACGGACGACCTTGCGCATCACTGCCGGGGTGCGGCGGCGCGATCGGACCGCCTTGGGCGCGATCGCGGCGAGACGGCTGACCAGTTCTTCGGGTGTCAGGTCAGCCCGGTCGCGCACCTGCGACGCGTTGAGCGCGTCGATCATGGCTCCACCACTGCGCTTTCGCGCCACGCTGAAGTCATGCGCGAACTGCCGGAACGACGCCTGCGCTTCGGCCATGCCCACGACGTGCGCGACCATCTGCTGCACCGTCCAGAGGCTGCAGACCGTGTCCATCGACCACTCGTCGGTCCGGAGCGTGCGCAGCAACTCGACCATCCGCGTGAACTCATCGGCGGCGAGGCCCATCGCCTCAGCGTGAGCGAGTACGGGAATCGCCGTGACGTCGAGGGGCGCTGTCGTCCCGGTCGAGATGGTTGCAGTCATGAGCCCTTCCTTCCGTGCTGTGCGGCGGTTACGTGGTCGACGTACATATCGACCACCTCGTCGATCAGTCGCAACCATCGATCCCCGGCGGGATCGTTGGCGATCTGTTGTGCAGAGAGTCCGCTGACCAAGGCGGTCCAGATATCGAACGCCGTCGGTCCCCCCAAGCCGGCGGCCGCGAACCGTTCGCGCATCTGCTCGTAGACCTGCATCGCGATGGCATATGCCTCGGGCGACGGCTCGAAGTTCGGAATCGTTCGCTGGAACAGCAATTGATATCGCTGGACGTCTTCCAGCATGAACTCGACGAAGAAACGCGCACCGAGGCGGAGCGCTGCCCGCGGATCGTCGGGCCACTCCTGCTGATTGAGACGCGCGAGCAACTGCTGGTTGCCCTGCACGAACATCGCGTCGTAGATCGCTCGCTTCGAGTCGAAGTACCAGTACAGCGACGGTGGCCGCATTCCGATCTTGGCGGCGAGGTCGCGGAGTGAGAGGCCGGCCAACCCCTCCGAACGCGCGATCTCCCAGGCCGCGTCAAGGATCTCGGCGATGACCGCATCGCGCCGCTCGGCGCGCCTATCACGAGTAGGTGTCTCTAACACTGTTCGAATTATCGCACAGTGTTAGGGAAACTGTCAGGTCGGGCCCAGGAGGCGCCCGGCGATCAGCTCCCTGGGCGCTACGCCAGCTCGGCGATGAGCTGCTCCGAGGTCATCGGCTTGGAGAACATCGGGTAGTCGTATTTGAGGGCGTTCTCGTGCTCCTCCTCCGAGGTTGCGGCAACGCAATCGCTCAGCGTGATGACCTCGTAGCCGTTCTCGTAGCCACTGCGCATCGTCGACTCGACGCAGCAGTTGGTCAGGAACCCGCCGAGCACGATTGTCGAGATTCCCTTGCTGCGCAGGATGAAGTCGAGGTTGGTGCTGGCAAACGTGTCGAGGCCGCGCTTGCCCTCGATGACGATATCGCCGGCCTGCGGGTCGAGCTCCTCGGTGATGGCCGCGCCCCAGGTGCCCTTGACGAATGCATTGCCGTCGACGACCCCTTTGAGGATCCCGTAGGGGTGCGAGCTGATCTCGTTGTAGCCCTCCGCGAACATGATCGGCGCGTGCATGATGGTCGCGCCGGCTGAGCGGGCGGCCTCGACCACACGCTCGGTGTTCGCGAGCATGCCGGTCTTCTCCATCACCCCCTCGACGGCGCCGTGGAGCACGCCGCCTTCCGAGGTGAAGTCGTTCTGATATTCGATGAGGACGACAGCGGTCTTGGCTGGGTCGATGGACATTCGGGGTTCTCCTCACGACGGTCTGGATGCGCTCGCTGCGCCGCTCCGGCGGGCGGCTTGATGGTAGTGCGGCTGCGCGGTGCCCTGCGGGTTGTCTGCCTGCTTGGCGACACAGGTTTGCCCTCGCTATTGGTTGCTCCACATTCGGCACCACGTCTTGCGATTCCGTAACGTCGCCGGGCGAATTCAAAGGTGACGGGTGGGTAGGCTGAGCCCACGGCCAGGCGGCAGCGTGCTGCCGACAGTGACGTTCAGACCAGGCGGCATTCACCGGAAGGCTCGTGCTGCCGGAGGGCTCAGCCTTGTCCCGACGCCGACTTGCTCCGGGGGATGTGGCTTCGCCGGCGCGCTGGCCGCGCGGCGTTTCGGGGCTGCTGGTGGTGACGGGCGCTCTGACCCTGCTCTATCTCGGGTCAACCATCCTTCGCGCTGCGGGGACATCGAGCTTCTTCTTCGATGTCGTGATCGCCAATCTGGGCTATGCGGGCTGTACGGCGTTGTGCGGATGGCGTGCGTTCGCGCGGAGTCGCGGGCGGTGGACGATTTCGGCACCGGCTTCTCGTCGCTCACCTACATACGACGATTGCCGGTCAGTGAGTTGAAGCTCGATCGAACGTTCCTCACCGGTGCGCCTCAGGACAAGCGCGCCGTGTCGATCATTCGCTCCACGGTCGACCTCGCCCACTCACTCGGCTTACGCATCGTTGCCGAGGGGATTGAGAATCTCGATGCCCTCGAACTGGTCGACGACCTCGGGTGCGACGCGGCGCAGGGTTATCTGATGGGTCGGCCTGTACCGGCCGAGGACTTCGATCTCAGTTCCGCTCAGCACAAATCGCTGCGTATTGAAACGGGCAGCGTGAGCGTGCACCGAGGACTGTATACCCTCGCCGGCTGACCGGGCAACGTCGGCCCGAATAGTGAGCCAAAGGCGAGTTGCTGCTGAGCAACGTCGACTGCGAAGCGCATTGGCAGCGCGCTAGCCGACGCTACTCCGGGGAGATGCGAAGGCTACTTGCCGTGGCAGTACTTGTACTTCTTCCCTGAGCCACACGGACACGCCTGGTTGCGGCCGACCTTGCCGTTGACCGCCCCGTTGGTAGCCTGAGCCGCGCCGTTGCCGTTGCCATCTGCGCGTCGCGTCCCGGCTGACGACGACTCGACGATGTTGCGCACGATCGGCTTGCTCACCACAGGCGCAGACACGCGCGGCGACGTTGCACGCGCCAGGGCTCCGCTCGCCAGCGCAGCAGCCGGCCGCGCCGGAGGCACATGCGCGGGGTCGTTGGCACCACCGGGCCGATCCGCACGCGGCGACGGTGGTGCCGTGGCTTCCGCCGCACCGGCCGTCGGTTCGGCGATCGCGGCAGGCGCAGCGTCAGCATCGGCGTCGGCGGCGAGCGCGTTCTCGTTGGGATCCACACGACGGATCTGCACGTTGAGCAGCGCGCGCACGATCTCACGCTGGATATCCTCGGTGAGGTCCTGGAACGCGGTGAAGGCTGCCGCCTTGTACTCGACGAGCGGGTCCATCTGGCCGTACGCCTGGAAGCCCATCCCCTCGCGGAGATGGTCCATCTGGGTGAGGTACGCGAGCCACCGCGCGTCGATCACCTGGAGCATCACGCTCTGCTCCACCTCGCGGAGCAACTCCGCGCCGTACTCCTGCTCCTTCTCCTCGTAAAGACCGATGAGCTCGCCGCTGAGCGTTTCGCTGACCTCTTCGATGGAGTTCCCGAGGCTGTCCATGCTCACCTCGGTGAACGGCGGCAGCCCGGCGGCGAACATGTGCATCTGCGTCCACAGCCCTTCGAAGTCCCACGCCTCGCGATGGCGTCCCTCGCAGTATGTCGGGACCTCGGACGCGACCACGTGCTCCACCATGGCGATGAAGTTCGCGCGTGTGTCGGTCCCCTCGAGAATCTTGCGACGCTCGCCATAGATGATCTCGCGCTGCTTGTTCATGACGTCGTCGTACTCGACGACGTGACGCCGGCTGTCGAAGTTCTGTCCTTCGACACGCGCCTGCGCTCCTTCGATCTGGCGCGACACCATCCTTGACTCGAGCGGCGTGTCCTCATCGACGCCGAGCTTGCCCATGAACCCCTGCATGCGCTCACCGCCGAAGACGCGCATCAGGTCGTCCTCGAACGACAGGAAGAAGCGCGATTCGCCGGGATCGCCCTGCCGGCCCGCGCGGCCTCGAAGTTGATTGTCGATGCGCCGCGACTCGTGCCGCTCGGTGCCGATGATGTACAGGCCGCCCACATCGGCGACACCTTCGCCGAGCACAATGTCGGTGCCTCGTCCCGCCATGTTGGTGGCAATGGTCACGCTGCCCCGCTGCCCGGCGTTGGCGATGATATCGGCCTCGCGCTCGTGCAGCTTGGCGTTGAGGACCGAGTGCTGCACGCCCAGCTTGTCGAGCTGGCGGCTCAATCGCTCGCTCTTCTCGATGCTCGTGGTGCCGACGAGGATGGGCTGTCCCTTCTTGTACCGCTCGGCGATCTCCTCCACCACGGCGCGGTATTTGCCTTCCTCGCCCTTGTAGATCAGGTCGGGCTCATCAAGACGAACCATCGGCTGGTGCGTCGGGATCGGCACGACCTCGAGCTTGTAGATCTTGTGGAATTCCTCGGCCTCGGTCAGCGCCGTACCGGTCATGCCCGCAAGCTTGTCGTACAGTCGGAAGAAGTTCTGGAAAGTGATCGTCGCGAGCGTGACCGTCTCCTGCTGCACCGCAACGCCTTCCTTGGCTTCGATCGCCTGATGGAGACCGTCCGACCAGCGGCGGCCGGGCATCGTCCGCCCGGTGAACTCGTCGACGATGATCACCTCGCCGTCGCGCACGATGTAGTCCTTGTCCCGCAGCCACAAGGCGTGAGCGCGCAGCGCCTGGTTGATCTGGTGCGCCTCGGCGGCATGCTCCATCTCGTAGACGTTGGAGATGCCGGTCCACTTCTCGATCTTGTCGACGCCTTCCTCGGTGAGCGTCGCCGACTTGGTCTTCTCGTCGATGGTGTAGTCGTCCTCGGCGACGAGGCGCGGAATCAATCGCGCGTATGTGTAGAACTTGTCAGTCGCCTCGCTGGCCTGGCCACTGATGATCAGCGGCGTACGCGCCTCGTCGATGAGGATCGAGTCGACCTCGTCGACGATCGCGTACCGCAATCGCCGCTGCACGCACCGGTCGAGCTTCTGCGCCATGTTGTCGCGCAGGTAGTCGAAGCCCAGCTCATTGTTGGTGGAGTACGTGATGTCGGCCGCGTAGGCCTCGCGACGAGTCACCGGACGGAGATGCTGCAGGCGTGGGTCCGGGTGCGTCTCGTCGAGGAAGTCGGGGTCGTACACGTACGACAGGTCCTGCCCCGCGATGACACCGACTGTCAGCCCGAGGAAGTGATACAGCGCCGCATTCCAGCCGGCGTCACGCCGTGCCAGGTAATCGTTGACGGTCACGAGGTGCGCGCCCCGCGACTCGAGCGCGTTCAGATAGAGCGCGAGCGTCGCCACCAGCGTCTTGCCTTCTCCGGTCTTCATCTCGGCGATCCGCCCCTGGTGGAGCACGATGCCGCCGATCAGCTGGACGTCGAAGTGGCGCATGCCGAGGGTGCGCTTCGATGCCTCGCGGACCACCGCGAACGCCTCGGGAAGGAGGTCATCGAGCGCCTGGCGGCGCGCCCTGTCGCGCTCCTCCTCCTCGATGCGCTCCATGGCCATCTCCTCGGTCTCCTCGCCGAGACCGGCCGTGAAGGACTGGCCGTGGGTGATGTCCGCCCCCTCGACGCCGAGGCGCTCGCGGAATTCACGGGTCTTGTCCCGGAGCTCCTCGTCGCTGAGCGCCGACATCTCGGGTTCGAGTTCGTTGATGAGGTCCACAACCCCCTGGTAGCGCTTGATCTCGCGCTTGACGGGGTCGCCCAGGACCTTGTTGATCGGCTTTTTGAAGATGGACATACTCCGCTTCATTGTGGCAGCCCTCGCCCTTCACGAAACCGCGGCCACCACCACGACATCGACAAGCGACGCTCCGGCGGCGGCAAGCACCTCCGCCGCGGCCGCGACCGTGGCGCCCGTCGTGAGGACGTCGTCGACGAGCCAGAGGTAGGCCCCGTCCAGGTCGTCCCCGGCCCAGGCGAACGCCCCGGCGACGTTGCCACGCCGGGTCGGCTCGTCCCGGGCGCTCTGGGGCGGCGTGTCCCGGATCCTGGCGAGGTCGCCGAACAGGGGGACGTCTCGGGCCTCGGCGATGATCTCGGCGATCAACTCCGCCTGGTTGTAGCCGCGCTGGCGCCGCCGACGAGCACCGAGCGGCACGGCCACAACCGCGTCGGGCGAGAACAACCGGGGCCCGCGCAGCCGGCTCGAGGTGAGCGCTGCGAGCTCGATCAGGGCCTGGCGGTCGCCGCCGTACTTGCCGCGGTGGAGCGCCGCCCGAACCGGTTCGATGAACTCGAACGCGGCGAAGCCGCTGCCGTGGCGCATCCGGCGCACCGGCGGGGTCGGGATCGCCTCCATCGTTGCGCTGCAGGTCGCACAGATCGACCGCTCGGACACCGCATCGCAGCCGGCGCATCGCTTCGGGGCGACGGCGTCGAGAAACAGCCTGGCAAGAGCGGCGAGCATGCGCCCCAGGTATGGGCGTTCACGCGGGACGCTCCCGGGACAACGCGAGACGGCGAATCCCGCGTGTCGGCTCCTCCGGACCGGCTCGAGACCGCCCTACGCGCCCTCACCGAAGGCGTCCAGCGCCGTCTGCATGCAGGCGATCAGGTCACGCGCCGACGCAACGCTGAGCTCCAGCGCGACCCGTTCGCTCACCGGCCGGCCCGCGTTGCTGAAGTCGACGATCAGCGCGTGGTCCACCGATGCATGGAAGGGATGGTCCACCGCAACGACCGCCGTGGTGATCGGCGTCCACGTCCCGGCGGCCTTGGCGCTCCCGGTCACAGCGGTCTTCTCCACGACGTACGAGCACATCTGATCTCTCCTACTGCAGGTGGCGGCCGTAGAAATCGAGGAGGAGACCCCAGCCCTGCACGGCTGCCTCCTGCCGGTACATCGGCCGGTCCACGGCGAAGAAGCCGTGGCCGGCGTTCTCGAACGAGTGGAACTCGTGCTCCTTGCCGAGCCGGGTCAGCTCGGCATCGATCGTGGCCACCTCATCGGGCGAGGGGTTCTTGTCCTCCACCCCGAACAGCCCCAGGATCGGACACGAGATCTTGGGTGCTCGATCGATGATCGGCTCCATCCTGAACGGCAGCTCGGGCGGCGAGCTCGAGACCACAAACGCCCCGTAGCAGTCCACAGCCGCGTCGACCGGCAGCTCGCACGCCGCAAGGAATGACTGGCGGCCGCCAGAGCAATAGCCGATGGTCCCCACCTTGCCATTGCTCACCGGCAGGGCCTTCAGAAGGTTGATGGCGCCACCGGCATCGCCGAGGAACTGGTCGGTGGTGATCCAGCCTCCGGCGCGCGCCGCGGCCGCAGCATCATCTGGCGCGAGGTCGGGCCCGAATCGGTGATACAGGTTCGGACAGATCGCGATGTATCCCTCGTAGGCGAACCGCCGGGCGATCTCCTTGGTCGCGGTATCCCACCCCGGAGCGTGGTGGATCACCAGCACGCCCGGAAACGGACCGGGGCCGAGCGGCCGGGCAAGGTAGGCACCGATCTCGTCGTCGTGGTAACCCGTGACGGTCACCGTCTCGGCAAGCATTCCCTGGTACACGTCGGTCCTCCATTCACGCGGATATCGCGGAGGCGACGGTACCGAATCAGGACATCGTCAGGAGGTCTCCCACACCGACGCCCGCGCGCGCCAGCGCCCCGCTCGGCAGCTCGATCGCCGCCTTCGCCCGGCGTACGACGCGAGAGACGCGCCACGGCCTGAGCCCGTGGTACAGGCGCACAACCTTGCCGTCGGCGTCGATGAACGCGACGTCCACGGGGAAGCGCATGAAGAACATGTGGATCGAGCTGCAGGGACGCAGGCAGAGGCCCGCGTCGGCGGCGAGCTCGCGCTTTCCCATCAGGCCCATGAAGCGCTGCCAGGGGGTGTCGGCCATGGCGACCGCACCGACGACGGTCTTGCCTCCGGATGTGCTCAGACGGAACTTGCGCTGGGTCGAGGACATGACCGCGATGCTACCCGGCGATTCCGGGCGCATCGCCGTCGTCGCTAGGTCGTCGCGCGGCCGTCAGGGATGGTCACGCGGACCTCGGTGCCCAGCCCGAGCCCGCTGCGCACCTGGACGCGGCCGCTCACGAGCGCAGCCCGCTCCCGCATCTGGATCAGCCCGAGCCCGGCTGTGCGTCCCAGGCGGGCGTCGGTGGCACCCACGTCGAAGCCGTCGCCGTCGTCCTTCACCACGCAGACGACGAGGCGAGGCAGGAAGGAGATGATCGTGTCAATGCGCTCCGGGCGACCGTGGGCCAGGGCGTTGTCGATCGCCTGTTCGAGGATCCGGTACGTCGTGATCTCCGCCAGCGCCGGCATCCGGCGCTCACTGCCGAGGATGTGCAGGAGCACGGACCCACGTTCGGTCCAGGCCGCGATGAGATCACGAGTTGCCCCGACCAGCCCGCGATCCTCGCTGAGCGGCAGCAGCCCGGCGATGACCTCGCTGAGCTGCTCGGAGGCGTCTGTCGTGGCTGTCCGGCACCGGTTGCTCGCGCCGACCGCGGTCTCCGGCTCGCGCGTCAGGCTCCTGCCGATCAGCTCGGCCTCCAAAGCGGCATCGGCGAGACGCTGCATCGGGCCTTCAAGGATGAGACGGGCCGTCTCGGCGTGCTCCACGTCTGCGATCTCATAGATCTGCCGGGCTGCCTGGCTGTACCGGCTGGCGCGCTGGTTCGGATCGGCGACGGACTCACTGGGCACCAGGGCAAGCTGACGGCTCATGGTGCGCAGGAGGTTCTGCTCCGCGGTGATGTCCTCGAGGCGGGTGCGAATGCCCTCGGCCCTGGTCTCGAGGCGAGTGAGCTCGGTGCTCATCTCGAGCCCCTCGGTGAACATGGCCGCGATCTCGGAGATGATCGCCGCCGAGGCCATGCCGGGCAGCACCTCGAGCGCCTGCTGCCGCGTCTCTTCCCCACGGCGGAGGCGGGCCATGAGATTGGCCCGCCGGGCGCCTACATCGATCAGCTGCCGCTCGAGTTCCGCGGACAGCTCATCGAGATCGCCCGCGCGCGAATCGAGATGAAACCGCAGCCCGACGATCGGTGCGCCTGCGACCCTGACATCGATGTGCCCCGAGGTCGTGACTCGCTGGGCGGTTCTCACCCAGCGATTATCGCCGCACAATGAACCGAAGGCGCACCAAGTCGTAAAGAGTGCCGACCGAGTCGCGCAGCGCGCTGACCCGTGAGTCCTCTTTGTGCTCCCAGCGCACCGGAACTTCCGCGACGGTCCATCCCAGCCGGCGAGCGCGCAGTAGAACCTCCGCATCGAATCCGAAGCGCAAGGTGCGCAGTGGCTCAAAGCAAGCGACGGCAGCCTCGGCGGTGAACACTTTGAAACCACACTGCGTGTCGTGCAGCCCGCGAAGTCCGGCGAGGCGCAGTAATCGGTTGTAGGTGCGCCCCATCACCTCGCGTCTCCCCGGCTGATGGACATCGATGTGCGACCCTGGGAGGGCTCGCGATGCTATCGCTACAGCGCATTTGCCGTGCAGCCGCGCACGCAGCTCCTCGACCTCCTCAATCGGCGTGCTGAGGTCGGCGTCGCTGAAGACACGATGCTCGCCCCTGGCGCTCAGCATTCCGGCGCGCACCGCGGCACCCTTGCCGGTGTTGCGCTCCAGCGGCAGCACCTGCAGTTGCGGCCACCCCTCGGCGATCGTCCGTGACATCGCGAGGGTGTTGTCGGTACTTCCGTCATCGGCTATCAGGACTTCGTATGGTTCGGGGCGACCGTCCAGATAGGCGCGCATGCGGACGAGTGTTGCGGGCAACCGCTGCTCCTCGTTGTAGGCGGGAACGATGATGCTCAGCACTCGACACTCACGGCTTGCCACGCAGCGTTGCGGCCTCGCGCCGTTCCAGCCACCAGTAGACGGGAAGGACGGACTGTCGGCGCAGGCGCCATGGTTGGAGCGCGAGTCGCCATGCCCATTCAAGGCCGACACGCCGCACAGCTGACGGCGCCCGACGCACCCAGCCGGCGAGGAAATCCAGGGACCCGCCGACACCGATGCCGGTGGCAGCCCCTATTGGCCCGAGGTAACGATCCAGGAATATCTCCTGACGGCCGGCGCCGAACGCGGCGAGAACCATCTCTGGACGCGCCTTCTCGATCTCGGAGGCGGTCGCGTGCCCTGGAGGGCCGTCGCTCGCAGCGACGACCTGCAGCCCTGGGTGGGCCCTCACCATGCGCTGACGCGCGGCATTCGCGACGCCGGGCGCCCCACCGACGAGTGCGATGCGATGGGCGCGTCGCGCGGCTTCCGGAAGGTACTGTGCGATCAGGTCCGCGCCGCCCACCCGTTCGACCTCCGAATGACCGCGGCGGCGAAGGGCTCGGACCACGCCGATGCCGTCCGGTACCACCAGAGCGGCCGACTCGAGAACCGAGCTGAACTCGGGACTCCTCCGCGCGATCATCACCATCTCGGGGTTCAGTGTGATGACCACTGCTGGATGGGACGTCGCGTCCGCACGGCGCCGTTCCACGATCTCCACGAGCGTTCGCACCGCTGTCGCCATATCGACAATATCGACGGGGCATCCCAGCACGCGAGCCCGCACCGTCGTCCGCGTGACGGGCGACGGCCCTACCACTACCGCTTGGTGTATTGCGGCGCCTTCCGGGCTCGCTTCAGGCCGTACTTCTTGCGCTCTTTCTCTCGCGAATCGCGGGTCAGCAGCCCTGCCGCTTTGAGCACCGGGCGCAGCTCGGGATCCGCGGCGATCAGCGCACGTGCGATCCCGTGACACACCGCACCGGCCTGACCCGCGATCCCGCCACCGAAGACCTTGACCGAGACCTCGAAACGCCCGGTCGTGTCGGTGACGCGGAGCGGCTGCGTGACCACGGTCTCGAGGTCGCGCCGCCCGAAGTACTCGCTCGGTGGGCGGTTGTTGACAACGATGACGCCATCGCCGGGGACGATGCGCACGCGTGCGACCGCCGTCTTGCGGCGGCCGGTGGCCTGCTTGTATGCCTCAACTGTTGCGGGCAACGATGATCTCCCCTAGCTCGCCGAAGGTAATCGGCTGCGGTCGCTGGGCCTCATGTTTGTGCTCCGCGCCGGCGTAGACACGAAGGTGGGTGAGCTGCTCCGCACCGAGGGTGTTGTGCTGCAGCATCCCGCGAACGGCGTGCATGATCGGGAAGGTCGCATCGACGGCCAGTGCTTCCTCGAAGGTGCGCACGCGCCGGCCACTCGGATATCCCGAGTAACGGTCGTACTTCTTGAGCGTGCGCTTGCGCCCGGTGACCTGGATGTCGCGCGCATTGATGACGATGACGTGCTCGCCCGTGTTGATGTGCTGCGTGAACTCGGGACGGTGCTTGCCACGAAGCACGCGCGCGATGTTGGCGGCGAGGCGGCCGAGCGTCTGCCCGCGTGCATCGACGAGGAACCAGCGCTGCTCGAGCTCTGCAGGCTTGGCCTGGTAGGTGTGCATGGTGGTCATGCGGCGAGCTCCTGGTCTTGACGAGCCGGTGCATAGCGCACCGACCACTGATGCAGCCCGCGTGCGGGCGCCACCGAGAGCGATGGATCACGCGTTGCGGCGGTGTCGACGAGCGAC
>Ga0182024_10016030_pt1 | contig 14273 bp, 11 predicted proteins | sample P32metaG_FD_120480 | JGI IMG/M metagenome (GOLD analysis project Ga0182024, IMG submission 120480) | Permafrost microbial communities from Stordalen Mire, Sweden - P3-2 metaG (Illumina Assembly) | ecosystem: Environmental > Terrestrial > Soil > Wetlands > Permafrost | place: Sweden: Stordalen... | reverse complement strand
CGGCTTCTTTGCCCGCCTTTACCGTCACGGTTTCGCCGTCCACCGTCGACGGGCCGCCTACGATCAGCGGCAACCCTGCGACATCGGTGAATGTCGGTTCGGCCTACAGCTTCACACCCAGCGCAAGCGACCCAGGCGGCAATGCACTCACGTTCTCCATCCAGAATCGGCCTTCATGGGCAAGCTTTGATACGAGCACGGGTCAGCTCTCCGGGACACCCGCCGCCGCAGATGTCGGCAGCTACGCCAACATCACGATCAGCGTCAGCGACGGGACACGCGCCGCATCCCTGCCGGCCTTCAGCATCGCCGTTACGCAGATTTCCACCGGCACGGTAACAGTGAACTGGAGCACTCCCACACAGAACACCAATGGGACGCCTCTGGTAAATCTTGCAGGCTTTCGCATCTATTACGGCAGCAGCGCGAACAATCTGAGCCAGAGCGCGCAGATAGCCAATCCGGGCGTCACTTCCTACGTAGTGGCAAATCTCGCGCCGGGCACCTGGTATGTTGGACTCGCCGACTACACGGCAAGTGGCGTCGAGAGCAGTCTGTCGAATATCGCGAGCGCGACCGTACAGTAATTCTCCGCCGTCGCCCTTGGAGTGCTCAACTCTCCTCGCTCGCGCTGCGCTGCAACGCAGCGCTGCACCTGGCGTTCAGTTCTGCGAACATTCGGCATGGCCGCTAAAAGATCGCCCGCTCTGCCTCGCTGGAGCGTCGGAATCCCCGTCGTCGCAATCGTTGTGCTGGCCGTAGCATGGGGTCGTACCCCCGCAGTGTGGCTCGTACTTACTGTCGCAGGCGCGCTGATTGCGGCCGTCGTGGCAGCGGTTCATCACGCCGAGGTCGTCGCGCATCGCGTCGGGGAGCCATATGGCTCTCTGGTACTGGCGATTGCGGTCACTGTAATCGAAGTGTCACTTGTGGTGTCCATGATGCTCTCCGGCGGCGCATCCGCAGCTACGCTCGCGCGCGACACGGTATTCGCTGCCGTCATGATCGTATGCACCGGTGTCGTCGGTCTATGTCTGCTCGTGGGTGGCCTGCGGCACCACGTGATCGCGTTCCGGGTTGAAGGCACAAGTCCGGCCCTCGCGACGCTGGCTGCGCTCGTGACATTGACGCTGGTGCTTCCGACCTACACGACGTCGACACCCGGACCTACGTTCTCTACGTCGCAGCTGGCATTTGCTGGCGTCGTGTCGCTGGCGTTGTATGGGGTCTTTGTCTTTGTGCAGACGGTGCGCCATAGGGATTATTTTCTGCCGGCCGATGTCGGCAACGAAGCGGCGCACGCGGCTCCGGTAACGACCCGCGTCGCGCTCCTCAGCTTAGGCCTGTTGCTCGTCTGCCTTGTGGCCGTCGTCGGGCTTGCCAAAGCCTTATCGCCGGACATTGAGGCGGCCGTACACGCGGCCAAGGCTCCGGTCGGCGTAGTCGGCATTGCGATCGCCCTGCTCGTTCTGCTCCCGGAGAGCTGGGCCGCCCTGCGTGCCGCGGCCGCGAACCGGGTTCAGACCAGCCTCAATCTTGCGCTCGGCTCGGCACTGGCGAGTATCGGACTCACGATCCCGGCCGTCGCTGCGGTCTCAATTTTTTTGGGGCTACCGCTCGCGCTCGGACTGCCCGCCAAGGAGGTCATTCTCCTGGCGCTGACCGCGATCGTGGCCACGCTGACGCTCGGCGGCGGCCGTGCGACGATCTTGCAGGGCGCCGTGCACTTGGCGCTGTTCGCCGTGTTCCTGTTTCTCGCCGTCGTGCCGTAGCAGACTCGCCGCTCTGGCTCTCTCCCTAGCGTTGCACGTTGTCGAAGAACTGCGGCGCGTACGCATACCCCGCAGCCTGCGCCTCGAACGGCTCGGGCACTTCGTGCAGCCGAATCGACGCGGCCGCCTGTTCCGAGATCGGTAAGAAGGCGCCCTCGGGTTCGCAGTACAACTCGAAATCTCCCTGCCGCATGCCACAGAACGAGCAGTGATTCATCCAATACGACTGCCCTGCTGGCTCGCCATGGTCGAGGCAGTAGTGCTGCGAAAGCTGCTGCAGGCGATTCCGGACCGCCTCGGGGAGATACTCGATAAAGAACAGCAGCGCGCCGGCCTCTGCGGCTTCCCAGACGTCTGCCGCGGCCGCCTCTTCCTCCGCATCCGCGCCAATTTCCAGTGTCTCGTGGCCGGGAGGCAGTACCAAGCCGACGACCGGAGTGCGCCGAGCGCAGCTGCCACAGCGCTGCAACGCGCGCGCGATGGCGTACGTCTGCGATCGATTATTGACGTTATTTGGCATGCCAAAATCCGTGTGCACAAGAAACCCGCATTACCATATTGAGCTGCCGAAGTTCCCGCCATTATAAGGCGAGATCATCGTCAGGCTCCTTGCGGCCAACAGCGCAATCTTTTTGCGAATCCCGCGCCTTACTGCGCACGGGATCCGGTGCTGCGGAGGTTGCGCGCTGCGTATCTCGTAACTGCAGCCAGCTTTGCCGGGCGAGCCGCCGGATGTCGTCCAGTTTACCGGCACTGCCCATGCTCGACACACGGGCTACCGCACGCTCCAGACGGGCTTGCACACGCGCGCGATACGCCGCACGAATCCTCTCGGCAATGTCACTCTTCTGCCCCTGCCTTTCGGAGTGCCACGCTCCCGTTGGGATGCGCGGACGGGGCTCGCGATCGATGCCCTGCGCCTTAAAGCTGCGATGGTCAATGCGGACTTCAAGATTGGCCCGCTGCAGGGCCTCATTCGCCAACGTCGCCCACTGTTCGCGCACTGCATAGAGCTCCTTAAGGTTGGAATCGAGTCCGAGCTCCTGTCGTTTCAAAGAGCTTATGTCCAAATTTGTCTTGGCGCCAAGCCCCGTCGGCAAAACTTCCCGTGTGGTCGTGAGCAAGTGGGCGTGAAAATTGCGTGGATCGTTATGAGGGCGCGGGGCATGGATTGCAAAATCGACCGCAAATCCGTGACGATCAGCCAGATCCTGCGAGAACTTCCGCACCAAACCCAGCCGTTGCCCGTGCGTCAGCTCATGGGGCAGTGCCACGACGTATTCACGGGCGAGCCTGGCGTTTTTGCGCGATTCGACGAGTTCGGCGGCATTCCACAGCGCCGCCCGGTCACGCGCCCAGCTCATGTCGGCGGCCGCAAGTTTTGAGGGCAGCACGATTTCCTTGTGCATCACATCGGTGCGGTGTGAATGATCGAAGACTTGGCCCGTGCGTTCATCGCGGATGCGCTCACCGGAGCGGTAGGCAGCGGCCGACGTAGCGCGACCGCTGGCGCTGCGTCCGAACGTTTTGACGTTCAAGTGATAGATGGCCACGGCGTTCGACTCCGAACTTTAAGGACGCGGAGCTACCGCGTTATCAACACCTGCATCCATGCGCACGCCGAGGCGGTCTTCAGGTAACCGGTCAGATCGGGCAGCTGCTCGAGCTCGGAGGGCATCAGGGCCACCTCGGTGACGTGCTGCTCGCTCACTTGCGTGGAACGCCGCGAACCGCGGCCCGCGAACACTCCTTCGCGATCGCGCCCGCGAGTGATTTGGCGCCGCACGATCTCGCGTTCACCGATGAGACGTGAGGCGAAGTGCGACGTGCCACCGCCCTCGCTCCCGGAGCAGCGCAGGATGAGCGTGTTACCGCAATTCTCGACAATGCGGTTTGCCATCGCCATGCCGCCAAGAACCATGATCAGGATCACTGCGATGGGCGTGAGCCAAGCGATGATGTTGCTCTGAAGTGCCGTGGCGCCGGTCAGGAATGGGGAGCTTTGCGCCACTGCGACGGTTGGCGAGCCGACGGTCGCTGCGACGATGGTCATTGGAATCGCGGCTCGGCCGAGCCAAACGAAGTTGAATCTGCTCATAATCATGGCCCTGAGTGGTGTCGGCTGGGGGAGCAATCCCAACAGGATGTCAGGCAAGTGGCTAGCCAAGTATTGACGTCATTTGCAGCAGGTTTTGAGGTTGCACTTGCGCATCGAATCGGCTAGGGCCCGGCGCTCGCCGGTACGCCGGATAAGCGCGCCGATGTTATTCTGCGATCGCGGCTGTAATGCAGCTTGTCCCACACGGACAGCCGCGGGAGACCGCTATGCGTCGACGATCTTTTGTAGCCGCTCTGCCCCTTGCCGCGGTCGGCAGCGCCGCGTTTGCGCAAACAGCGCCTTCACCTGATGCGGGAGCGCCTGGCCGCGGAAGGGATCGGCTCGCTCCTGCTCGCGGCCACCGTGATCGGCTCAGGAATAATGGCCGAGCGTCTCGCCGGCGGAAATCTCGCGGTCGCGCTCATCGCCAATACGGGCGCGACCGTTGCGGTTCTCGCTACGTTGATCGCGCTACTGGGTCCGGTGAGCGGAGCGCACTTGAATCCCGCCGTCTCGTTCGTCGAGGTGCTGCGCGGTGTGCTGCCCTGGGGCGAGGCATGTGCTTACGCAGCCATTCAAATCGCCGGCTGCTGCGCGGGCGCGATCCTCGCGCACGCCATGTTCGAACTGCCACTCATCCAATCCTCGCTGCATGCTCGCACGGGCAGTGCCCAATGGCTTGCGGAGTTCGTGGCAACGCTGGGGCTTTTGCCGGTCATCCTCGGTCATCGGCGAGCGGAAGATGCGCCCTGGATGGTGGCCGCGTGGATCGGGGCTGCGTACTGGTTCACCGCATCGACATCGTTCGCGAATCCCGCCATCACGATCGCGCGCTCGCTATCGAATACCTTTGCCGGAATCTCCCCATCGCACGTGCCGGCGTTCATCTGCGCCCAGCTCCTCGGCGCCGCGACGGCGGTTCCGATCGCACGTGTTCTCTTTGCGCCGCGCGTTGGTGCCGGAGCCTCGAAGCCATCGGTGTGAAGCGGCCGCAGACCCGCTACAGCGTGCGTGATCATTTCACGCGCACTGTCCTCACGACTACCCTCCTGCTGGCTCACTGGCAGGCGCAGCGCTAGATCCGCGCGGCAGTTGAGCTTAAGAGTGCGCGGTCTCACCGGACCTCGCCGGCGCAGGCAGAGGGGACCGCCTGACTAATTGCGCACGACAACATCCGGACCACGCCGTACGGCCTGGTCCGGATGTGGTTGTGCCTATACGTCGTCGACTATTACTTCATCGCGAGGCTGATGCGCTCGCTCCATGCTTTGAAGCGGACAGCCGATTCGCTGCGCTTCAGTTCGCGCCCTATTGCTTTTGCGCTTTTCTTGCCAGCCATCTTGCGCAGCAGCTTAACGTGGGCAGCGGTCCAATAATTCGTCTTTTTACGGCGAGCCATATTCTAAGTTCCAATGGGTTGGGAAAACGTCCCATTGTAACCCTTTTGGACCCCAAATGCCTAACAAAAAAAAGCAAATATCGCCGTCTATCAGCTATAGGCATACAAATAAGCGTCAATTTTAGGGGTGCACGCCAATTATTCGCCAACAAAACCGGGTTTACCTTGAGTCCAATGCGGCTCGAGGTTCATGAGATCGGCGATCAGTGCGGTCCAGCCGGTCTGGTGGCTGGCACCGCATCCGCGACCCGTATCCGCGTGAAAGTATTCGTTAAATAGTAGCAGGTCCTTCCAATGCGGATCGTCGGCATAGCGGTGTTCGGCGCCGTTGCAGGGTCGGCGACCCGCGCAATCGGGGAGAAAAAGACTTTGCAGACGATGGGCAAGATTGCGTGCGGCCTCGCCGAGGGTCATCCACTGTCCCGAACGAGTGGGAAATTCCACGCGCAGACTCTCTCCGTAGAACAGATGATAGACGCGCAGCGATTCCAGGATCAGATAGTTGATAGGAAACCATACCGGTCCGCGCCAATTGGAATTGCCGCCGAAGGTGCCGCTGGTGCCTTCGCCAGGCTCGTAGTCAACGGTATAGCTGGCGCCGCCGCTCGTATACACACTCGGATGCTGCTCATGAAAGCGCGACATCGAACGGATCCCAAATGGCGAGAGGAATTCGTCTTCATCGAAGAGCCTCTGCAATAACCGCTCGAGCTGTCCTCGAGTGAGGACGCCCAGCAGATGCGCCGTGTCGTTCGCGTTCTGCTGCAGCGAACTGTGCAGCTGCGCTGGCCGGAACTTGGCGTCCCACCTGGCGCGGCGCACAAATCCCGCGAATTGCTCAACGTCGTCGCGACGAATAATGGTCGCCGCCAGCATCGGGAGGAAGCCTGCCACGGCGCGCACTCGTAGCGGTTCGGTCCTGCCGTTGAGTTCGATGCGGTCGTAATAGAAGCCGTCCTGCTCATCCCACAGCCCGGTGCCGCCCGGACCGTTGATCGCCAGCGAAATCGCGCCAAAGTGCTCGAGAAATTTCGATGCCAGATCCTGGTAGACATCATCGCTGCGGGCAAGCTCGAGCGACATGGACAACATGTGCACACAGTAGAACGCCATCCAGGCTGTGCCGTCGGCCTGTTGCAGAGTGCCGCCGTTCGGCAGAGGTTTGGAGCGATCAAATGCACCGATATTGTCCATTCCGAGAAATCCTCCGGCAAAGAGGTTGTTGCCGTCGCGGTCCTCGCGATTGACCCACCAGGTAAAATTGAGGAGGAGCTTCTGGAAGGCCCGCTCAAGAAACCCCCGATCGGGCGGTTGACCGGCCTCCGGCAAGCGGTAGACGCGCCACACCGCCCAGGGATGCACCGGTGGATTCAGGTCCGAAAAGGCAAACTCGTATGCCGGCAGCTGTCCATTCCTGTGCATGTACCACTCGCGCAGAAAGAGCACGAGCTGGCGCTTGGCAAGACCCGGGTCAATCTTGCTCAGGCACACGCAGTGGAATGACGAGTCCCACGCGCAGAAATAGGGAAACTCCCAATTGTCCGGCATCGATAGGACATCGCGCGCGTACAGCTGCAGCCAGCCAGCATTGCGAGCAGCGTGCCCCGGCGGCGGGGAAATTTGTGACGGATCTCCTGTGCTCCAGCGGCTCTGCACGAGGTTGTAAAATTGCTTCGACCACAGAAGACCGGCGTAGGCTGCGCGGGCAATGCGCTTTCTCTCGGCGTCGAGGGATGGCTCGATGCACCCCTCATAGAATCGATCGGCTTCGGAGAGCCGCTGCCTAAAGAGCTCATCGAATGCCGGGCCGAAGGGCGTACTGGAATTCTCCGCAGCGCTCGTGAGGCGCAGCCTCAGCGTGACCGCAGTTGCCGCGGGGATCGACAGCCGGTAATGCACTGCGGCCTTCGTGCCCGCGGCGTCCGCATTAACCGCAGCGTGCCGGCCTAGAACGACAGCCTCATGAATGGCGTCTTTAACGTGCGGGCGCTCATTTGGAACGTTAAAAAGCCGTGCGCGATTGGTATCGTTGTCCGTATACAAACACTCGGGCGCGCCACCCGCGGCTTCATAGGCAAGATGATAGGTTCCGAGCGTCTCGTGCACGGCAAGGAGAGAGGCATTGTCGCCTGCAAGGATGCTCGGCCGCGCGGTGGATTCCTCTTCGATGTCGCCCCACGACCAGGTGTTGCGAAACCACAGCGTGGGCAGCACATGAATGTCGGCCGCTTGCGGACCGCGATTGGCGATCGTCAGGCGGATCAGAATATCGGTCGGCGTCGCCTTGGCGTATTCGATGGTGACATCGAAGTACCGCTCTTCGTCGAAGATCCCGGTGTCGAGGAGTTCAAATTCCGGCTGATCAAGCCCGCGGCGGCGGTTCTCTTCGAGCAGCTGCCGATAGGGGAAGCTCCCGTGAGGGTACTTATAGAGCCCGCGGCAGTAGCTGTGCGTCGGGGTCGCATCCTGATAGTAGTAGAGTTCCTTCACGTCCTCGCCGTGGTTGCCCTCCGGCCCGGTGAGGCCGAATAGGCGCTCCTTCAGTATCGGATCCGCGCCATTCCACAAGGCGAGCGCGAAGCACAGGCGGCAGTGCTCATCAGTGAGGCCCAAGAGTCCATCCTCGCCCCACCGGTACGCGCGGCTGCGCGCATGGTCATGCGGAAGATACGTCCAGGGATCCCCCGAGGCCGAATAGTCCTCGCGCACGGTTCCCCACTGACGCTGCGACAGATAGGTGCCCCACAGCGACCAACGCTGCTCGCGTTGCTCGTCCTGCTTCAGGCGCTCAAGCTCGGGGTCCGGCGCGGTGCTCAACGTTGCGCTGCTGCAAGTGGTTCGAACGACGGCGCCTATCTTACCGCAGCCACGCGCCCCATCGTGCGCGCAGCAGCCCGCGTGCAGCTTTAGGAGTCGAGCTCGGCGAGCGGGCGCGGCCGTGCCAAGTAGTAGCCCTGCACGAAGTCCACACCGAGGCGCTCGAGCTCGGCGAGCACGGCCGCCGTCTCCACGAATTCAGCGACGGTGGCGATGCCCAATGCCTTGCCTACCTTGCAGATCGCTTCCACCATGCTCCGGTCGACTGGATCGTCGGCGATCTGCTTGATGAACTGCCCGTCAATCTTCAGAAAGTCGACCGGCAGCGTCTTTAGGTACAAGAACGATGAAATGCCGCTGCCGAAGTCATCGAGCGCGAATCTGCAGCCGCGCGCCTGCAGCGCGCGCATGAAGTGGATCGCATCGGTGAGGTTCGTGACGGCGGCGGTCTCGGTGATCTCAAAGCACAGCGCCGCTGCGATCTGCGCATCGCCCACATTCTGCAAGGCGAAGTCGAGGAACGACTGCTCGTTGAGCGACGTGCCGGAGAGATTGACTGCCAGAGTAGGCAGCGGCACACCGCGGCGCTGGCGTTCGCGCAACAGCTCCACCGCCTGCCGCACCACCCAACGGTCGATGACCGACATGACGTTGTAGCGCTCGGCCGCGGGAATGAATTCACTCGGCGGGACCAACTCACCGTCATCGCCGCGCAGGCGCACAGTGAGCTCATGGAAGCTCGGCGCAGCCTTTGAGCCGATGGCAACGATCGGCTGAAAGAAGAGCTCCAGGCGATTCTCTTCCGCCGCGCGCGTGACGCGCGTCACCCAATGCATCTCGCGGTGACGGTTAGAGACCCCACCCGCCTCGTAGACATGAATGCGGTTCCGGCCACCCTCCTTGGCCGCGTAGCAGGCGATGTCCGCCGCGCTCATGACGCTTGCGACGTTCTCGGTGTCGCTCTTGATCTCGACCACTCCGACACTGGCGCCGACGGAAAGCGTGCTCGTCCCCCAAACGAAGCGGTATTCGTGCAGCGACTGCCGCACGCTCTCAGCGATGCGTGTCGCCTGATCGAGCGTGCAGTTCTCAAGCAGCACGCCAAATTCATCTCCGCCCAAGCGCGCGAGCGTATCGGCGGCGCGCACCCGCGCCTGCAGCAGGCCCGTGACGTCGCGCAGCAGTCGATCGCCGGCCTGGTGGCCGCAGGTATCGTTCACCACCTTGAACTGATCAAGATCGACGTACAGGAGTGCATGCGTTGCCGCTCGCGCCTGTGCGCTCAGCACGGCGCGCTGCAGGCGAGTGTCAAACTCGCGGCGGTTGATGAGGCCGGTGAGCGCATCATGACTCGCCTGATAGGAGAGCGCGCGTGTCAGGCGCCGCTCCCGGGTCACGTCGTGGAAGACCGTCACGGCGCCGATCACGACACCGTTTCGGTCGCAGATTGGCGCCGCGGATTCCTGGATCGCGACTTCCTGCGCGGCGCGGGTGATGAGCACCGAATGATCCACCGGGCTTGCCTCGTCGCGGCGCCCAAGCGCCCGCAGCAGAGGATTTTCGATGGGCTCGCGGGTTACCTCATCGACCAGATTCAGCACATCCGCAATCGGCCGGCCGCGAGCCTCCAAGAGGCTCCACCCCGTGAGGCTCTCGGCAACGGCGTTGAGATAGTCGATGCATCCGTCCGCATTGGTGCTGATGACCGCATCGCCGATCGAGGCGAGCGTCACCTGCGCGCGCTCCTTCTCCGCGAACACCGCCTGCTCGGCGCGCTTGCGCTCGGTTATATCGGCGATCGTGCCCTCGTAGCCAACGATTCGGCCGGCAGCATCGCGCAGGATACGGGAATTCTCGAGCACGACGAGTTGTTCACCGTCGCGCCGCCGCATGCAAAACTCGTTGTTCCTGATTTCCCCTTCGCTCTCGACGCGCCGGCAAAACTCGGCGCGATCTTCCGAATTCCAATAAAGTATTGCCACGCTCGGCAATGCGTACATCTCCTGGGCACTCGCATAGCCCAGGAGCGACACGAACGCCGGGTTGACCGACAACAATCGCCCGTCGCGCGCGCTTTGATAGACGCCTTCGGCGATGGCCTCGAAAAGCCCGCGGAACTTGGCCTCGCTGCTGCGCAGGGCCGCTTCGGCAAGCGGCCGCTCGATCGCAATGCCGGCAAGCTGCGCCGCGTGCGCCATGATCTCCGCTTCGCGCGCCGTCGGCAGCCCGGCTTCCGTGCGGTATACCCCGAGCGCTCCGAGGATCTTGCCACTGGCCGTCTTGATCGGTGTCGACCATGCAGCGCGCAGCCCCGCAGCACGCGCAAGCTCGCGCCGCTCCTGCCAGAAAGGATCGCGCTCGAGATCCGCGACCAGTACCTGACGCCCCAGATGCACGGCCGCCGCGCACGAGCCGCTTCGGCTGTCGATGCTTACGCTCTCAAGCGCAGCACGCAGATGCGGCGAGAAGCGCGGCGCGACAATGCAGGAGAAGCCGCTGCCCTCATCGGCCAACACGCTTACCGCGCAGGCCGTACGTATGTTGCCTGACTCAATGAGACGCGCGATCGATTCGAGCACCGTAGGCAGCGGCGCGTTCGCCGTGAGCTTCTCGAATACGTCGCGCTCGGCGGCGGCGAGCCGCTCGGCGTCGTGCCGTTCGGTCACCTCACGCAAGCACACCACGAACATCTGGCGCCGACTTAGGGATGCATGGCTGATGGCGATCTCAGCCGGGAAAATCTTGCCGTTCTTGCGCAGCCCCCAGGATTCACTCGCTGTCAGATCCGTCAAAGTATCCCCGGATGTCGCTGCCATACGCTGCAACGCTTCGGGGATGGATTCGTGCTCGGCAATATCCGGAATCAGCAGATCGATCCGCCGGCCTACGACCTCGGCCTCACCGAAGCCGAATACGCGCTCGCCGGTCGGATTGAAAGTGCGGATCGTGCCGTCCTCGTCGACGGTGAGCACCACATCCTTGATGTGGTCAAGGATGACTTGCAGGTGCTCGGAGCTTTGTTGACGCGCCTCGCGCGCCATGGTGCGCGCTTCATCGGCCATGAGGCGCATCGACTGCACGATGCCGCGACGCTCCTCGTCGACCGTTTCATAGTGAGCGCTAATGAGCCGCAAGAGGTTGCGCAGCTCGGGCGTGTCGGCGGCGCTCTCAAGCTTCGTCTCGCGCAGTTGGGCGCGCAGGTGATGGTGCAGATGGACAAGCTCTTCGGTGCTCTCGAAGCCGCTGGCGAGAACGGCACCGGTAGCGGCAGACGCGGTTGATTCGCCACGGCGAGCCGCGGCAAATTCTGCGGCGTCGAGGGGCGCGCGCGCTCTCGGGGCGTTTGACATAAGGCGAGGGAGCCCAAGCTGGCTTCGATCATAGGGGGCTCGTCGCGGTTTCCCCGTGAAGCGCCTCCCGGATTTACGTCAAGCGTCAGTGACCCCGTGCCGGTGGCGCTGCCGCGCCGGGCGGGGAGGCCTCGGAGGCGGCGGGAGCGGAAGTCCCGGCTCCGGCGATCAGCGGAATCGAGTAGCTACGCGTGACCGACTGCGTGGCTGAGTCGGTGAGCACGACGGCGCTCACGTAGAAGACGCCGTCGCGCTGCGGAACGATGGTCAGCGTATGGGAGATCGGCACCCCCACGGGAGGGTGCGCAATTTCCGGCGTCTTGCCGCCCTTGGTGAGTTCGAGGCCATCGCCCGCCTGAAATATCGCGTACACCCGGTCGAGCTCCTGTGCCGGTATGAGCGCGAGGTCGATGTCGACCGGCTCGCCCACGACCGGGCGCTCGCGCAGCGCGAACTTGAGTTCAATATCTCCGGAGGGCCTTCCTGAGCCGACGGCGCTCACCATGTCGGCAAGCGCCTGCTCAGCCGCGTCGGAGGGCTTCTGGGGCGCCCCTCGACTCGGTTGGGTGGCGCTGCCGGCATGCTCAGCCTTTCCGCATCCGTTCAGGGCCGCCAGCAGCACAGCCAGCGCCGCAGCCGTCCAAAAATCGTGCCTCAAGGTTTGCATCGCCCTTACGAAAGGTCCTTATGCGGGTCGCCAAGCGCCGACGATTGTATGCCAAGCTGTGGCAGCGTCGACAGCGGCTTGCTTCAAGCTTTAGAAGCGCAGCAGCGGCGGATCGTCAATGGCGTCCGCCTGCTCGATCAGATCGCCGATATGACCCTCCCAGTAGCGTGCCTGCGCGAACCATGGGAAAGCCCGCGGAAAGGCGGGATCGTCCCAGCGATGAGCCACCCACGCTGAGTGGTGCAGCATGCGCAAGGCGCGCAACGATTCGATGAGCCTCATTTCACGAAAGTCGAAGGTGGCAAATTGCAGATATCCCTCCATGAGCTCGGCCCACTGTCGTTGCTGATCATCCGCAGAGCCAGCGAGCAGCATCCACAGGTCCTGCATGCGCGCTCCGGTCACGCAGTCGTCTAGATCAACGAACACCGGGCCGCGCTCGTTCCAGAGCACATTGCCGAGATGACAGTCCCCGTGAATGCGCAATTCTTGCAAGGGGCCGACGGCCTCGAACTCCGCCTCAACACGCTCGAGAAGCTGCTCGGTGACTTCCTGGTAGCGCTCCTCAAGGGCCTCGGGCAGCAATTCGCTTGCGAGCACCTGCGCGGATGCCTGCCGGCCCAGACGCTCAATCGTGAAGCGTGCCCGTTCTTCGAATGCCCGGGCGGTGCCGACCTGGTGGATGCGGGCGAGGCTCCTGCCGAGGATCGCGCGCGAATCCGGCGCATCCAGCTCCGGGGCGCGACCGCGTTGCCAGGGGAAGGCCGCGAAGCGGAACTCGCGAAAGCGCAGCAGGGTATCCCCCGCGATCGCCACCGGCGCGGCCACGGGTAGATCTGCGCCGGCAAGCTCGGTGGCAAAGGCATGCTCCTCGATGATCTGGGCGTCGCTCCAGCGCGCCGGCCGGTAAAATTTGAGAACCAGCGCTCCTTCTCCCCTGCCGAGCTGATAGACCCGATTTTCATAGCTGTTGAGCGCAAACAGAACCCCGTCGCCCTCGAATCCCATCGATGCCGCGGCGTCGAGCACCAGGTCCGGCGTGAGGCCTGAGAACGGTGTCCGATCGGTAGCAGGAGTTTTGCGTATCATCGACTTTTTTCACGCAGCATCGGCTGCTCGGAGCGCTCGACAATGGACCCAGGCACCATATTAGTCACCGGCGGCGCTGGCTACATCGGTAGTCACGTCGTCCTGCAGCTGCGCTCGCGGGGTGAGCGCGTGGTCGTTCTGGACAATCTGTCCACGGGGTTCCGGCAGGCGGTGCTCGAATGTCCGCTCGTGGTCGGAAACGTGAGCGACCGTGCGCAGCTGCTCGCGGTGCTGCGCGAGCACGGCGTTGACACCGTGATGCACTTCGCGGCGAACACCGTGGTACCGGAGTCAGTTGCCGATCCGCTCAAGTACTACGGCAATAACACCTGCGCCACGCAGAACCTCCTCAAATGCTGCACCGAAGTTGGGATACGACAGTTTGTATTCTCCTCAACCGCGGCAGTCTATGGCATCCCAACGGAGCCATTTGCCGAAGAGACTACGCCGACTGCACCGATCAATCCGTACGGAACGTCGAAGCTCATGTCCGAGTGGATGCTGCGCGATGTCTCTTTAGCGACCGGCATGCGCTACGTGGCACTGCGCTATTTCAACGTCGCAGGCTCCGATTCGCAGGGGCGCATCGGGCAATCGACCCCCAAGGCCACGCTGCTCATCAAGGTGGCCTGCGAAGCGGTGGTCGGCAAACGCAAGGAAATCGCGATTTTCGGCACCGACTATGCGACGCCCGACGGCACGGGCGTGCGCGACTACATTCACGTCGAGGACCTCGCCGCGGCACACCTGAATGCGCTCGATTACATCCGCGCGCACGGCGAGTCGATCGTGCTCAACTGCGGCTACGGGCACGGTTACAGCGTCAGAGAAGTGCTGGCGAGCGTTGAGCGCGCGGCCGGCAAGCGCCTGCCCGTCAAGGAACAGCCGCGCCGCGCAGGCGATCCGCCGACGCTCGTCGCACGCGCAGAGCGGATTCGCGCGGTGCTCGGGTGGCGACCGCGGCTCGATGATTTGGATGCCATCGTGCGCACATCGCTGCATTGGGAAGAGCATCTGCAGCGCGAACCTTGGTGAGGCTGCGGGCGGCCACCCGACTTGCGGCGGGCAGCGGCGCCGCCCT
>Ga0182024_10016029_pt1 | contig 14273 bp, 21 predicted proteins | sample P32metaG_FD_120480 | JGI IMG/M metagenome (GOLD analysis project Ga0182024, IMG submission 120480) | Permafrost microbial communities from Stordalen Mire, Sweden - P3-2 metaG (Illumina Assembly) | ecosystem: Environmental > Terrestrial > Soil > Wetlands > Permafrost | place: Sweden: Stordalen... | reverse complement strand
TCGTAGGAGGCCCGAGCAGGTGACCTGGCCAAGTTATGATCGAGGGTACGTGCGGTCGGGCCCCGGCTCCCGCCGGAGTTCGCCCCCTTAGCTCAGTCGGCAGAGCACAGCCATGGTAAGGCTTGACCTGCGGACATTGTGCCGAGCAGGGTTTTCCCAGGTCGTGAGCGAGCGAAAAGCCCAAGGTTTAGCGCTGTTGCAAATGCCCTGGTCAGACCGCTAGGAGCAACTGACGGTCACTCCCGAGAGCAAGACATTGTTGGCACCGTTGTTCGTGATCGTGAACGTGTCAGTGAACCGGCCCGTCTCTCCTGCCTTGATCGGCTTGACCGGCGTAACGGCGTCGATGCCCGTATCGGCGTCGCCGGGCGATGCCGCGTTAATCGTGCAGGTGGGGGTTCCGGCAGCCGAGCCAGCGTTGGTAACCGTGAAGTCGACGGTCATCTCTTGGGTGTTGGCGGCGAAGGCCGCGACGACGTGGGCGTGATATTTGGAGGCACCGCCGCCGGAAGTGACGGCGATCACGATGACCACGATGACGGCCACTACGACGAGCAGGCCGATGCGGGCCGTCCAGACAGTGCTGGACTTGACGGGGGACTTGACTGGGGGAGCTGGCTGGCCGGCGAGCACCTTCACTTTCTCTCGCTCGAACTCCTGGTCGCTGAGCACCCCGGTCTTCCTGAGATGGTCAAGCTTCGCTAGCTCATCCGCAGTACTCATCCGCGCGGCCCCTTCTTCCACCAGCACAATAGGCTGTCTCGCGAGAAGGGAGCGAGGAAGACCTACGCACTCTCCCTCCGCAGCACGCGGCGCTCCTGCACCGTCGTCCCACCCCACACGCCCACAAGCGCCAGATCATCGAGGGCGAAGCTGAAGCACTCCTGTCGTACCGGACAGCCCGCACAGACGGCCTTGGCCGGCGCTGGGTCGCTCGTCTCGCCCTCGAAGAACGCTGCGACGCCCTGGCCCCGGCAAGCCCCTCGAGCCTGCCACGCAGGCCGGTGGAGCAACGTGGCCAGCTCCGGGAGGTCGAGGCCCGGGGTCATCAGGGCGACAATCGTGTCGTGCTCCATCGAGGTCACCTTATCGAACGGGTGTTCCCCGCGGAGGTGGTGTCCTTCAGTTCCTGATGGCGAGGGAGTCGGAGGGGGAGGGGTACCCGTTCGGATCTTCCTGCCAACCGACTGCCGTGCACACCGCGCCGCCGGATACGCAAGCCATGGCGTTTAATCCGTCCCCTGACCCGAAGCCGATGTTGGCGGGTCTGATGATCTCGGTCCAGTTCGTGCCGTCCCAAGTAGCGACGAGGGGATCGGTGGCACTGCTGGCCGAGCCGTCGGCGATCAGCCACCCGACCGCTGTGCAATGCGAGGCGCTCTCACAATGGACAGCGGTGGGAGTGTCGGAGGTGTCTGAAATCCCTGGAAAGCTGAGCGTCCACTTCGAGCCGTCCCAGCGCTCGACCACAAAATCGTTTCCTGTGGAAGTGGGCGTGTCGTCGGTGTAGTAATACCAGCCAACCGCTATGCAGCCACTGCTGTAGCAGGAGATGCCCGTGAGCGCAGACGGTCCGTTGGAGATAGCAGTCTTTGGAAGCTTGGGCGTGGCTTGTGTGACCCACTTCGACCTGCTCAGGCCCATCGCCAGAGGAGCCAACGTGTAATCGTTCTGCCCGACCGCTTCGCACGGCCCTAGCGATGCGCCGCGCGACTCGCACGACACGGCGGACAGCTCGCCGGGGAGCGCGCCAGGCGTCGATTGATCGGTCCACGCCTTGCCGTTCCAGTATTCGGCCAGCGGCAGCGTGGTCGAGCCGCCGTTACTGGAATAGCCCACCGCCTCACAGCTTGACGTGCCGGCGGAACATCTGATGGCGCTGAGGCTGTTGGCGCTGGACTTGGGATTGAATGTGGCCTGAGCGCTCCACATGGTGCCGTTCCACGACCAGGCTTGCGCCTTCCCGCGGTGGGAGCCCACTGCGATGCAGACGTTGGCCGCGGAGCAGGCCACGCTGTTCAGACCGGCGTTGCGCGGTGCGTTCTGCGCAGACCAGGCACTCCCGTTCCAGCCGTACACAACGCCGAGCCCATACCGGTTTCCAACAGCCACGCAGCCGTTGCTGAAGCACGACACGCCGGTCAGCGTGACTCCATCGCCGGCCGGCGTTGTCTCGAGGGTCCACTTGCCCGGCGTTCCTGTCGTGGCCGCAGCAGCCACTCCGGTCGTGACGGCCATCAGGCTCGAGCACGCGACGGCCGCCAGCACCATGAATCTGCGTCGGGACTTCCCCATTGAGCGCCCCCTCCGTAGCTGCGGAGTGTCTACGCCCTCCAGGCGATCGCGTCAAGAAGGGAAGCGCTGCTCAGGCCGGAGGGGAGGCCCGCCGCAGCTCCCGGATCACCCGCAAGAGCTGAGCCAGCACCCGGAGCACGACCTCCCGCTTGAGGGTGACCTGACTCCCGGCCGGCAGCATCGCCACGGAGCGCCGCAGACGCTCGATCTCCTCGGGCGAGAGGTCGATCACGCTTGGAGACTACCGAACGTGTGTTCGACGCGTCAGGGCATCCCTCGGAGAGTCGGCGAGGTCCCGCATGCGGACGTCCGCAGTGCGTGCTAGGACAGGGCTCCCGTCGCGGGCACAGCGAGCCCACGACCGAAGAGGCGGAGGGCTGCCATGTGGACTGGCACGCTTGGAGGGGCAATGGTGCGACGCGGACGCTCGATATGCAGGGTCGCGGCGGTGGCTGGCTTTGTCGTCGGCACGGCCGTGCTTCCGGTGGCGGCAGCTGGCGCGGCGCAATCCAAGCCGGCGCGAGGCCCTCGAGTCGGGACGCTGCTAGCCACGGTGCATGACCCGGTTGGATCGATCGGCGGTGACGACAACGAGTACGGCGGCGCCATCGCGATCTCGAAGACGATCCTCGTCGTGGGTGAGGACGGTGCGAACGGATCTCTGGGAGTGACCTTCATCTACGTCGAGGGCCGCTCTGGCTGGCCGAAACTGCCGACTGTCACTCTGTACGACCCGGCGCAGACCTTTTACGACCTCTTCGGCGAATCTGTTGCAATCTCTGGAAACACCCTCATTGTCGGCGCCCCGGGTACCGACTCCGGGACCGGCGCCGCCTACGTCTACGTTGCGGACGCCCGCGGATGGCCGACGATGCCGTCCGTCACCCTGCACGGTCCGACAGCACGGGGTGCGTTCGGATTTTCGGTGGCCATCTCGGGTGCGACTGCCGTAGTCGGCGCCCCGGACTCTGGAAGCGCGGGGACTGCCTATGTCTACGCTCGAGGGACTTCGCGTTGGCCGACGAAGCCGGCAGCTACCTTGCCGGACCCGACCGCGACCGCAGCAGATGGTTTTGGCCAGGCCGTAGCGGTCTCCGGTAATACCATCATTGCCGGCGCGTCGGGAACCAGCTCGGCTCCCGGTTCGGCGTATGTGTACGTCAATAGTGGCTCCGGATGGTCGACAACGCCCGTTACGACCTTGCCGGACCCGACCGCGACCGCAGATGACGCCTTTGGCAGTGCGGTAGCGGTGTCGGGTACGACGGCGGCGATCACCGCCTGGGCCGGCTCGAATGGCGGAGCGACCTACATCTACTCCAATAGTGGCTCTGGTTGGCCCACGACACCTACTACAACCCTGCAGGACCCGGCGGCGACCGGAGGTGACGAGTTCGGCGACTCGGTTGCGGTGTCGGTAGATGCAATCGTCGTGGGCGCTTTAGGCACCAAAAACGCAGGATACGGCGCGGGGGCAGCTTACATATACGTGAAAGGCGCTTCCGGGTGGCCCACGACACCTACCGTCAGCCTGCTTGGTGCGCCCTACATGGAACCAGGCACCCCGGCGGGCGGGAGCTTTGGCTTCGCAGCAGCAGCGTCGGGGACGACAGCCGTCATCAGCGCCCAGGGCTACAACCCGGGCCACGGGGCGGCCTACATCTACAAGACCTGACGGCTCGGGTGCGCAAAACGTCCCCAGCACCCCGGCGGGGATACCTCGTTCGCGCGACGCATCCCCGGCAGCCAAAGCCAGACTGCCCGGGGATGCTCACTTGAACCGGCGTCCTTCAGTATCTCACGGCACCTCGGGCACCTCGACGCTCAACGCCCGCACGACCGGAGCGGCCAGGAACGGATCGCAGGCGGCATAGTTGGCCGTTACGGTCGGGCTCGAGTGGCCGAGAAGCTCCTGGGTGAGCCTGAGGTCCCTCGTCGCCCGGTAGACGGACGTGGCGAACCAGTGGCGCAGTTTGTGAACCGTGGCGGCAGAGCCGCTCTCGTGTAGATATGCCGTGACACGGTGAGCCAGATAGTCGGCCGTCATCTTCGACCCCAATGGGCGGCGGAAGAGATCCCCACTGTTGGGCATCGGCAATGAGCGGAGGGCCTCGAGAACCTCCGGGTGGAGCGGTACGGCCCTCTCCTTGCCCCCCTTGCCGTACACGACCCGGAGCACGCCGTGATCGTCCTCGACGTCCTCTCTCGTCAGGCCGGCGATCTCCTGTGCCCGTAGCCCCTCATAGGCGCCGAGCAGGAGCCAGCAGCGCATCGTCGGGTCGGCTTGCGTGAGCGCCCGATATAGGTCGCCGTCACTGATCGGCCTCGGCAAGCCCCGGCCGGTCTGTGGGCGTCGGATCGGTTCGGCCGGGTTGGTTTCGAGGTGCTCGGCCTTCACCGCCCACTTGTAGAAGTTGGTCAGCATCGACAGCCACCAGTAGCGCTGCTTGGCGGACATCTCCCGACCATCCAGCCAGTCCTCGATCGCCTCCTCGGTGACGGCCCCGAAGCCCTCGGGATGCTCGCGGGTGAAGAACACGAGCTGGCGCCGGTAGGCGCTGATCGTCGTCGGCGACAGATTGCGGCGCTGCAATGACCTCAGGTAGAGGTTGACCAGGTCGAAGTCGCTCCGCACGAGCGAAAGCTGCGGAGCTGTCGTCTGGCTCCGATAGTTGCGCTCGAGTTCCGCGAAGACGTCGGCGAGCGTGAGGACGCTTGCCTGAGGTAGCCCCCGTTTGCGCAGGGCGAGCCCGAAATACCCGAGCACGTCGCCCGCCGGCAAAGAGCGGTCGCCGACCCTGAGCGAGACGAGCGGCAGTAACGATGCCGGCACGAGGTCGCTCACGGCTGGGCGGCCTCGGCGGTGACCTCCTGGAAGTGCTCGCGGGTCTGCGGACCGTAGGGCGTCTCGATGAGCCGGCCGAAGGCCATCAGCATGTCCTCGAGCACGTCGAGCCGCTCGGCGTGGTTCTCGTGCGTCAACTCGCTGGGAAAGAACCGGCTCGTGGCCTCAGTCGTCTCGGCTGGCGTCTCCTCCTTCGGATAGCGGTAGCTGTGGGCGTCGTGCAACTTCTTCGCCATGTCCTCGAGCGAGGAGCGAACCTGAGCCATCCTGGTTGGGTCGTTCCAGTTGTGCTCGGCGACGAACTCGGCAGCCTCAGCGAAGGCACCGGAGACGCCGTCAGCGAGCAACTGTTCCCAGGGATCGACCTCAGTCTCAAGGCGGAGCATCCGGGCGTGGTACTTCTTGCCGTACATGGCGCGCCAGCGACAGTCGCACCTCTCAGGGCGCGCGCCGGCATCGGGCGTACTGCGGGTGGGGTTGGCTACGGTTGCCATGTCAGGACCTCCACGGGTCTTGGCCAGTCCCGGGGCCCGCGTTCATCGGGTGCCCGGGACACTCAATTGTTGAGTCAGGCTGAAGGGTACGCCCGATCGGTCAGCCTGGCAAGGAGGCAGCGCTCACTCGTCGTCGTTTGTGATCAGCCGAAACTGCCGGCGCAGTGCCTCGACGCCGAGTTCCTCGACCATGCCAACCAGCTCCTCCACGCTCAGTCCAGCCGCCGCGGCCAAGTCGATCAGTTCGATCGTGTCGGCCATGTGGAGGGTTTTCTCTCTGGCGATTGCTGGCATGAGCAGGAGGCTGGACGGATCTCGCATACACGCCACGCGTGCAGCCCGATCGTCAGGAGTGAGGGCGGCGTGGATGCGGATAATGCCGGGTGCCCCGTCGCCGCGCCGTTGCTCGTCGCTCGGTTCCTGCCACTGAGGAGGCTGCTCCATTCACTCAGCCTGTCACAGAGGATGACTCAGAGGGGGATGATGGTGATTGTGGGATTGCCAAAAGTCGCAAAGACGGAGCTAGTCGAGGTCTTGTATCGCAGCTCGAACGTCTTGAACGAGTACGGAGCGATGCCGGTAAGTAAGTTCACGGCCGTACCGGGAGCACCGATCTGTCCGGTGGCGTTGTTCGACAGGCTGAGGAAGGGGTCGAGCAGCAGAGCGCTGGATTCGAACAGTCCGATCGAAGCGGTAGCCCCGGCGTCGATCGTGATCTGCGCCGACGCGATGACGAGGAAGATGCCCGCCAGCCCGCACGTGGCTTGGGCGGAACAAGCTGGCGAAGTTGCTACATAGCTGGTCGATGCCGTGGTGATGTTCGGGCCGGTGTAGCCGGCGCTCGAGTTGATCGAGCCCATGAAGGCTTCGATGGCCCGCAGGCGGCGATCTATGTTCCCGAAGCGCTGGAGGAATGCGCCGGTGGCGGCGTGGTCAGCTTGAACCATCATTAGCTCCTTGGAACGAACGCTCAGCGTCGATGACCTCGAGCAGGTCGAGGAGTCGGCGGCCGGCGCTCGAGGCACGGGCGTCGACCATTCTGGTCAGGCGGACTTCCGGCTGTCCCTCGGTGACGACGAGGAGGAGTTCGCGCACGGCGCCTTCCAGCCGGGCCAGGCGTTCCTCCGTGGTCACGAGCACCTCTTCTGAATCTCGCGGATGCGGGCCGCATAGCCGGCGTCTTGGAGATCCCTCGCCGACACGCCGGCTCTAGCCGTAGCTATGCGGATTCGGTACGCGTGGTCATCGAACCTCGAGAGCGTCGTCATCGCGGCATCCGCGTCGGGTTCGTCCTGCGAGTCGGTGGCTGCATCACCGTTGGCGGTGCCGTGGTGCGAATGACTGGCGTCGTTGTCGTGAAAGTGCTCGTGGCTGTGTGTTTTGTCGCCGCCCTGGCTGCCGAAAGTGGGGTGACGGTGCGTGTGCTTGCCTGACACCTTCTCGTGCAGAGGTGCCCGGTATTCGCCACCGAAAGCGGCGGCGTTCGCCTCGGACGCTTTGATATTGAACTGCTTGGCTGCTTTCAGCACCTTGGGGAGCGCCTGCGCGCCGAACGCTGCTCCCTGGGCAATCCGGGCGAGGGCGTTGCGCACGTGTGCCGCGTCGTGGACGGGATAGTGGCGCTTCGATCGGGGGACTGTCTTGCCGCTCGAGTCCTTCGTCCCGCCAGGCTCGATGTAAGCGAATGCGCTGTCGGGCAGGCCGTTGATCTCGGCTGTTGAGAGCTGGGCACGGAATGAGGCTTCGTTGCCGGTATCGCCCGTCCGGGGATTGGCGGCGTTGTTGACCGGGCTTACGTCACCACCGTGGAGGTCGACGGCATAGATCTGTCGCCGCGAGTAATCCGCGTTCCACTCCTCATTGGTGACTTGAAACGCGAAACTTGACTCGGTGACGTCGCGCCGGTTCACGGCGCTCCGAAGCGCTACGGCATTAGGCGACATTGGGTCAAGATCGGCCTCGTAGAAGAGTCCGCGGTCGTCCTCAGCCAGCCTGAGCGTCCCGCTGGTCGTCCTCGCGAGGGACAGGCCGGTGTGATTCGTCAGGAGATGCACGCTCGCACCTTGCGCCAGAGTGTCTCTGAACGTGCCCCGGTGGAGAGTCTCTTGGAAGGACCCGTGCTTGTCGACCACCGTATAGTCCTGCCCGGTCAGGGCTGCATAAGCGCTCAGCGTCCATCCATCGGTCGATGTGGCCCCGGCTGCCCGCTGCGAGTAGGCGTCCACGAGGCGGAACTCGCAGCTACGGCTCCGACGCTCCGGACCGGTGTGAAGGAAGCGGCGTTCGTCGACCGTCATGGCTTCGCCCGCTTCGCTTTGCGCTTGATCTTCACCTTGCCGTCGCGCTCGGTCACTTCGGCGTCGTCCTCCTCGGCCTGAGCGAGCACGAGTTCGCGACGGGTGCGAGCCTTCGTGGTTGATCGCTTGGCCTCGGCCTGGCGCCCACCTGGGCGCGTCTCGTAGGTCATAGAACGCGCCCCGGGACCGGCTGGCGGCGTGACTTGCTCGGCCAGGGAGGGAGCTGGCCGGGGAAGGCGGCTCGCGACCTCTCGTCACACTCGCGTTGGAACTCGATCTCGGCCTGCTTGAGTCGAGCGTCCTGCTGTCTTTGCGCTTCTATGCGGGAGTGCTCGGTCCTCTCCCATTCCAGCGCAGCGCGGTATTCAGCGGCCAGGCGGCGCAAGGCAGTAGTGCCGGGGCACTTCTCATCGTCGGCGGGTAGGCCGGCGGCCTCGGCTAGCTCGCTGATTGCCAAGGCGATTGCGCGATCGTGCTCACTCCTGGACAGGCCCATGTCAGCGCCGCCTTCTGAACTGTGGAACGAGTTCGGGTTCGTAGCCGATCAGGTGGGATGGCATGGTGCGGAACCGGTCGGCCTCGGCCTTCGCATCGTCTTCCTGCCGCTGGCTTTCGTAGTCCCGCCAACTCTTTCGCTCGTTCGCCATCCTCACCAAAGCAACGACGCCCGGGGTCCTTGTCTCATCGAGGTCGATGCCTGTCACCGTGGCGAGTTCTGTAAAGGCCAGTTCGACGGCCATTTCCCACTCGGTTCGACTCAAACCCATTCACTCATTCCGATCTGCCATGAAACGCTCGACCTCGTTTGTCTCGAAGAGCCAGCCGCCGGCAAGGCGGTGGCCCCGCAGCCCGCCTGAGAGTGCCAATTGCCTAACTCGGCGACTCGACACTCCCAGACGTGCTGCCACTTGTCCCGTGGAGAAACCCACGCTGTCCATTTTCTCAAAATGGGCCTTGTTGGTACCTCCGGATGCGGAAGCGGTGCAGGTGGTAGCTAGGTATGGCCTACCGGATGCGGTAATGACACTCCGCGCTAGGTCGGCCGCTACGGCATCTATGTCGGCAACTCGTTCAGCCAGCCGTGGCGAAAAGGGCGATGCCGTTGACTCGAGCCCAGTCCTTCCCTCGTTGCAGGAGCGTGGCGACCTCGTATAGCTCCGCAAGAGGCAGCTCGTAGACCACCCGCAGTCCACCGGCACGATCAGGCAGGGCCATGCTGATCCTTCAGGAACGCCGACGTCTCCTCGATCAGCGTCTTGCCGGCGTCGGCCTCGACTTCGGTGATGATGCTGTCGATCTCCCTCAGGTAGCGGACCACGTCGTGGCCCTCGAGCGCCTCCTCGAGCGCGCCTACTCGCACCATCGCCCACCGCCGGATGCCCGGGTCGGGATCGTCCTCTTGTCGGCGGGCCTGCTCGAGCCGGCTCTCCAGCTCCTCTCGGCTGGCTGCTCGAATGGCCTCGAGGAGCGTGGCGAGGAACCCTCGCATCACGAAACGATCCGCTCGGCGGCGGCGCCGGCCAGGGCAGCCCTGTGCAGGCGGTCGCGCTCAGTCGGCGTCACGACCCGTCCTCACGGCGAGCGACGTGTGTGTGTGCAGGTGGTACTCCGGGGAAGAAGGGGGTGCGAGCGACAGCGACGGGGTCGCTCGGACCCGCCCGTCTTGGTCCCCCCCCCTCGACGCGTGGAGGGCCGTCGGCCGTTCTTTGCCGCATAGCGGCAATGGTCGGAGCAGTGGGTATGACGAGCGTCCCGCGGGCGGAAGGTCGAGCGGCAGTACACGCACAAGCGATCTGCGAGCACCCGAGATTGGGGCGCTCGGCACGAATTGCAGCGCTTACGAGGCCGCGTCGACGACAGATAGTTGAACTGCACGCCGCAGTCGATGACGCGACCTCATTTTGACCCTTTCGGGTCCCGGATGGAATCCCTAAATTCGATCGGGGAGGAATTTGCGGACGGGCGGTCAGCGAGCGCGCGCCGCCGTGGCTCGCACCCCCTATCCGGGGTAGTGCATGCACATGCACGTCATCACCACCACCGACTTCCCGAGGCGACCTCGTCTGAAGAAGAATCGCCGGAATCTTCCGGGATGACCTGGTGGTGAGAGCGGAAGTCGAACTAACCGACCGCCTCGACCTTCGCTTGGTCTGCGGCGTGTCACGCCTGCAAATCCCGCACTTCGCCGAGTGAGGGTTCGCTATCAACCGACCGCAACGACAGGTCGTCGTGGGTGTAGTTGTCACGGTCACGACTGACGTCCGATCCGTTCACGACGAAGGTGAGCGCCAACCTCGGCAACCGCCTCGAGCACCCGCGCACCGCCGTACTCGTCCACTAGGCGCACGAGGTCAACGAGCGAGTGATCCTCGTAAGAGTCGATCAACTCGGCACGATGAACGAAGCCAGCAGCTTCGAGGTCAGTGATCCATCGGTCGATATCGCCTCGAAGAGTCATCTTGCCGAGACTGGCAACACGGTCGAGAAGGTGGTTTTGCTTCTCGTGTTGGGTAGTCGGACTGCCAACTGCCACTCCCCTAAGGAGGGGAGATGGCAGGCAGTCCATTCCAACTGCCGTGGCAGTCCGTGGCAGTCCGTGGCAGTCCGAAGTCTCAGTCATCGTCAACACCGACCCACCGAGGCGTTCTCTCGGTGCCGATGTTCCTGATCACGCCTCGGTTGACCAGGCTTTTCTTGGCACGGTGGAACGAACGCTCCGACATCTCCGAGATGCGCAGCAACGCTCCCGTAGACAGTCCTTCACTGCCAGCGGACTGCCAAATAACGTCACGGAGAGTCTTTTCAGCGCCCACAATTTCATTTGGACTGCCATGGCAGTCCGATTCCATGAGAACGAAGCTGTCACCGAGTGGTTGCAACTGGAAGATTTTCGGCTCTGACCTGCGAGAATCCTTCTGCTTCGTGACCGTCATGGTGATCCGCGTGCCGGCGTCGTCCGCTTCCATCAGGATGGCGGTGTCGAGCGCTCCTTCGAGGACAGAGTGTCCGCGAAGAGTGATGCTCTCCTTCGGAGTGTGGTGAACGCCGAGCACCGTCGCCCCGCTCGCACGCCGAACCCGATCGGCAGCATCGACGACGCAAGCCATGTCGCCTGAGCGGTTCTCATCGCCGGTTGCCATCGTGCGAGCCAGGGTGTCGATCACGACAAGAGCGGGCTGTATCTCCTCGACCATCTTCACGAGCCCCGACGACCATGACTCGTCAAGCAGGTTGAGCGTGAGCAGTCCCCACATGATGTTGTCCATGCCTGCGCCGCTGTTGCCGGAAGCTTCCCGCCATGCGAGCTGGCGTTGGCCGAGTCCCTGTCCACCTTCGGCGGCCAGGTACAGGACCCGGCCTTGCTTGACGGTGAGCCCGTACCACGGCGTGCCTGTGGCAACGCTGAGAGCCATGGACATCGCCGCGCCGGTCTTGGCGGCGCCAGGCTTGCCGTAGATCGCCGCAAGGCTGTTCTTGAACAGGTAACCGTCGATCAACGGTTGAGGTGGCGGAAGTGCCTCAAGATCCTCCCAGGTGAGCAGTCTCGAGCGGATCAGCTCCCGACGCAGGTCGGCCTGAGTCGCTTCCGCGTCCTCGGTTATCGGCGAGATGAGCGCGTCCATGCCGTCGGGGTCGGGCGTCGGCGGTGCCGCTCGCCAGCGGGCTTCTACGGCGATGCGATCAGACTGCATCTCGGCTCCTCCTCTTGAGGGTCCGAGACTGGCGGATGCCCTCTGCGATGGCCTCGATGGCAAGTTCTTCATCGATCTCCAAGCGGCGAGCGATGCCAGCGACCACTTCGGCGACACGGCCTTCGTCGGCGCAGAACCGGCGCATCTCGCCGACGATCCCAGCGAGTCGGCGCGGGTCCTCCTTGATCCATTCGTCGGGCAACGGGTCCTCGATCCGCTGCCGCCGGGGAAATGCGCCAATCGTCGGCCGATCAGGGATCGTCTCGCGCCAGTGATCGCGGCGCTCGGCTCGTGCAGCGATCTCTTCCGCGCGCCGGTCCGCTGCCCGTTGTTCTTGAAGCCGCTTCTGATGGAGCAGGTGCTCAACGTCAGCAGCCGACATCTCGGCGAAGTACTCGGCGGCGACTGCCCGCCTGCTACCCTTAACCTGATCACACTTGGAGGTGGGGTCGAGCTTGTGGGAGGCGCCCGAAAGGGCGCCTCTTTTCATGAGGCCCTCTTCCTTCGAGCCTGGGCGCTCTTGAGGCTGAGCGACAACATGTGTGCTGTCCGAGCGTGAGCGGCACGGCGAGCGCGCTCGGCTGGAGGCAATGAGTTGTCGGGATCAACCTCGCGCTCAAAGCGCTCGAGGAGTGCCGCGCGAGCGGGAGCGGTGTTGGTCTTTCCCTGAGCGTGCAGCGCGGCGGCACCAATTCGCGCTCGCAGGACTCGGTCGGAGCTTGCGGTAGACAAGGCAGGCCTTTCGGGGGTCTGCCTCGTGGCCCACACGAAGCACCGCTAAGCGGTTGATTCCGCTCGCAGCTCCGGGCGCACTGCCCTGGCTTCGACTAACTGGTGTTCAGTTTAGCCGCACAACGCTCAGGGTGTGGAGGGTGGACACTCCGCCCTGAGCGACCCCTGGTGCCGATTCCGAGCCGCCTGCAAAAGGACATCGCGGTCCACTGCGAAGGTTCCATGCCGGCGACAGTGGACTATGGGCACGTCCAGCTCCGGAACGGGCGCTCGGCGATCGAGCAACACAAGCCGGCGGACGGTTGCTTCCACTTTGGGCACTCGTGCGTCCGTCATTGCACGAGCCTCATTGATGACAGCACGAGTCGCCTCGCGGTGCGGTGCGGTGGCCGTGAAGAGGAGCCCGTGGGGAGTAGCCACAACGCTTGCCAGCGGTTCGACCTCCCCGTCGCGGGTTGTTCGGCACCAGACTGTCAGCACGGCTTCGCCGCCCGCTTCGGCGGCGGCCGCAGCGGCTGCTCGGAAGCGCTCGATATCGCTGACATCCCCAGGCATTGGTCCACTGAGCCATCCCTTCGCCAACCCCTCGGCGCGGGCAGCGTCAACAGCCGCTCGATCTTCCTTAACCCACGTCGGCTCTCGGAGGGCCGCAATGCGGCGCACGTGGGCGATATCGACCATCGACTGCTTGATGAACCGCTTGGCTTCCTCGTCGAGAGTCACGTCCTCGAGGTTGTCCTCCGTCACAACTGGTCACCGAGCGACAGGCGCCGGTGAGCATCCCGGGCGCGCTCGTCGGCGGCGCTGGCGGCATAGCGTTGCAGCATCTGGCGCGACCGCCAGCCGGCGAGCCGCATTAGGTCGCCCTCGTTCCCGCCCTGCGACAGCCAGCTGTGGGCGAAGGTGTGGCGGAGTTGGTGCGGGTGGATCTGGCCGAGCCCCGCCTCGACACCTCGTCGGCGGACGATCTGGAGGATGCCGGAATCACTGAGTCGCCCCTTCTTGCCGAGCCAGAGCCATGGGAGTGCGCTCTCGGGCCGCTTGGAGCGCTCGCGGAGGTAGCGGTCGATCGCCTGGCCAGTCTTGGCGCCGAAGGGACAGGCACGCGGCCTCGAGCCCTTGCCGACCACGTAGGCGACGTCCTGCTCGAAGTCGATGTCCTCCACCTTGAGCCCGGCCATCTCCCCGCGCCTCATGCCGGCGTCCATGAAGAGACGAAGGACGGCGTTGTCACGGCGACCGATGAAGTCACGCCCGTCCGTCGTCTTTAAGAGGGCCTCAAGCTCCTCATGGGAGAAGATCGGCACGGGCGTCTCGGGGATGTTCGGCGGCTTCATGTTGGCCATCGGGTGCTTGGTGATCTCCCCCTCCTCGAGCAGGAAGGAGAAGAAGAGTCTCAAGCACTTGAACCGCGTCTGCACCGTCGCCGGCTTATGGCTCTCGGCGAAGGCAGCGAGGAACGTCTCGACGTGCTCGCGGGTGACCGAGCTTGGATCAGTGGGGAACCCCACCTGAGCGAAGTAGTCCACCATCTGGCCTACGCTCATCAGGTACTGCTCCCGGGTGAGCGGCGAGCGGTTGAGCGCCCGGAGCGAGCGGTCAAAGGACCTCATCAGCTGGCCGAGCTGGCCTTCCCGAGGGCTGGTCCACGGCTGGGGAGTGGTTGCGAGGCCCCGACGCGGATGGGAGACTTCAGCGATGGACATATCGCAAGGTTATGTGTTGTTGGAGCGGTGTGCAAGTCACTGCTCGGCCGCTAACCTCGCGAAAGAGCAGGTAGCAAGGTAGAAGAGTTGCCCCCTTAGCTCAGTCGGCAGAGCACAGCCATGGTAAGGCTGGTGTCGTCGGTTCGATTCCGACAGGGGGCTCAGGGCGGCGTAGCTCAGTCGGTCAGAGCACACGGCTCATAATCGTGGGG
>Ga0182024_10016028_pt1 | contig 14274 bp, 15 predicted proteins | sample P32metaG_FD_120480 | JGI IMG/M metagenome (GOLD analysis project Ga0182024, IMG submission 120480) | Permafrost microbial communities from Stordalen Mire, Sweden - P3-2 metaG (Illumina Assembly) | ecosystem: Environmental > Terrestrial > Soil > Wetlands > Permafrost | place: Sweden: Stordalen... | reverse complement strand
GGGGCCGGCCAGGGACGCCGCCGTCGCCCTCTGGGGCGGATCGGCCAATCCGGCCAAGGTCGCCATGGACCTGACCACCGACGCGGCGGTGATCGAGCCCGACCGCATGATCGCCCAGGCCCTGAACCGTGACGGCCAGGACGCCTTCGTCTACGACTTCGCCTATGTGCCGGCGGCCCTGCGCGCCACAGTTCCGGGCGCGGCGCACGGCGATGAGATCATGTATGTCTTCGACAATCTGCCGGCCGCCCCCGTCGCCTTCGCCGGCCGCGCCATCCCGGCCGCCACCGCCGACGACCGCCGCCTGGCGCAGGCCATGAACGCCTATTGGGCGCGGTTCGCCGCCACCGGCTCGCCCGACAGCGCCGCCGGCGTCCCCTGGCCCCGCTTCACCCCCACCGACCAGACGGTCATGGTCTTTGGCCCGGGCGGCCCCGACCCCGAGCCCCAGTTCGAGAAAGCCCGCTTAGACTTCCTCGCCGCCCACGCCGACGCCAAGCCGTGAGGGCCTTCATCCCCTGACCGTTGCGGAGTACGTTCCCCCGTTCGCCACCCGCGGCGGCGCGCGCTCGTAGCTCAGCTGGATAGAGCATCAGACTACGAATCTGAGGGTCGGGCGTTCGAATCGCTCCGAGCGCGCCAATTTTCCCCTGGCCACATAACGATTTACGTCTGGCCTGACGTGCGAGAACGGCGACGCTAATTGCCTGTGTAAGGCATGTGTAAGGCCGGGGATGTCGTCTTGCTCTTAGCGCGGAGAGATGTCGCGCTTCACGTTGCCTGGAAACTCGGCGGGATCGCGGCTCACGAGGTGCAGCCCTACCGCTAGAAAGGACCGTATTGCTTCCGGTCGGCTAATCGGTTTCGGCTGCTTGGCGATCCATGAATCAAGCGCCGCGAGTTGGTCCTGCTTGAGGCGGACCCCGACCTGCTTTCCGGGGCGGATTGCCGGTGCGGGCCGGGAAAACTCTGTGGGGCCGAGTCGAGTGTGGCGGCGGAACGCCAGCGGCGGGTCTGACATTGGGAACCTCGCCGTGCGATCTCAGTTCCGTTCGTCCCCAAATGTCTCCAGGTCATTTTAGGGGAGCAAATCTTGCGGGAATTTATCCAGGAACGCGACCCGAAACGGACGGCGCGTAAGGTTTTTGCGTCACATCTCCCAGGGGGGACCCCATCAATCAAAGGTTGGCCGATGTTCGGTCCCTCCGGGAACCATTCGTGTCCTCAGAGAGGTCGTACGGAGGAGGAAGTGTCCCCGAAATGTCCCCCGTGGCGCCCCTGGGAGACTCGTACAGGCTCTTGACGGGGTTGGGTGGTAGGATGTGGCCGTTACCCAGTTCGGGTCGCTTGCCGGCCGTTCTCCAGAGGCAGCCCATGACGACACTCGCTGACGTTGTCCCAGCTCGGATGCGATTGGCCGAGTGGTTTCGCTGCGACCCCAGGACTTCGGGTTTGCGTCGCCCGATGTGAACCGGACCTACGATGGGGATATCGGCCTTCCTGACAGTCAATCACGGCGGGTACCGATTGAGCGAGCGGAACCCAGAGCAGTGTTGCGGCAGTAGCGTAACCCGCAGTAGATGACCTACCTAAACTACAAACAAAACGATCTAAGGGGAGAACCGATGCATAAGGTATTCGTTGCCGCTGTCGCGGCCTGCGCCCTTGCGTCCCTCGCGGCTTGCGACACTACAACCGCCGTCGCGCCTTACACAGCCTCAACACCTAACGTGCTGGCGTTTCAGAGTGCCTTGAAGCCCGGAGGAAGCAGTGTGAAGGTGGGTGACTTCACTTCGACCGCTTCGGGGAAGCCGTCTTGCCGGTTAGCGGGTGAGTTGGATGTCACAGCAGGTAAATCCTACGGAGAATTCATAAAGAGTGCACTGCAAACCGAGCTGTTTACGGCCCAGGTGTATGATGTGAATTCCCCCGTAATTATCAGCGGAAACGTAGATGAGGTTAAGGTAAACACTTTCGGCACAGGTTCTTGGACCTTAGGGCTTCAAGTAACGTCCAATCGTGATCCCGTTGGGTACCATGTACAAGTCGTGCACAATTTTGCGAGTAGCTACTCGGCTGTGTCAGCGTGCAGAAACGCGACCGCCTCATTTGCACCTACCGTGCAAGATTTGTTAGGGCAGGTTGTCAACAATCCGGGGTTTGCCAAGCTCGCGGGCAAGGGCTGATCAATTCAGCGCATTCGCGTTCGCTCACTGTGTGGACATTCGCCTCCGATTTCCCCCGATGAAGTCGGGGGCTGGTGTCCTGTTTGCGCCTTGGAGCGGCTCATGGGGCTCGTTGAGCAGGTGGGGTGGTAGGAAGGGATAGCCCCCGAAATTTGTCGATGTGCGGAAGCTCCCGGACTATGAGCGTCTTGCCCTCGGACACGGCAGCTTCAGGCATGAGGCAGCCCAGGGATGCCGAACGTTGATACATGCGGTCCCCGGCGCCCCAGGTCCGGCGATTGGTCACAACGGCTCCCTCGACCCTGAACAGGAGTTCGCCAGCGGCCTTGGGCCAGTCCCCCCGCGCGATCTGCCAGCGTTCAGCGAAATCACGCCAGGATCGGCTGGAGTAAGAATAGCGCCGGATCGCCGCGAGCCCGGGTCGAGTGTATTGATCAAGCGCGAAGCTGGGGACTTCCCCCAGCCAGGTGACTGGCGGCAGATCGTCGTCGTTGCCCGCCAACTCAATTTCCCGACTTTCTGACCAGAGGCACAGAGAAAGGGGGGCCAGGGCGAGGCGCGATTGCCGGAACGCCGCCTCGTAGATGGCGACGACGTGACTGTACCGACCTGCCCCCGCGAACGCGGCGAAGATTGCGCCGGGATCGGCCTTGATATGGCACGGGGCAGCAGGTCCAACGTCTTCGCCTAGGGCTATGAGTACGGCAACCCCGCGACGGTCCATGGGCTCGCCTTCGTCGGTCATGATGCCCAGCAGATCAGGAAGCTCGGCCTCACAGAGGCTGCCTTTGAAAGCATCGAGCGTGAGATCGTTCTTGGCTACGTTCCAGAGATCATTGGCGGCCTGGCACCTAGTGCCTTCGCACGCTTGCCGGATCAGGGCGGAGATCACCCGCCATTCCCCACCGGCCCCCATCACCCAGGCTCGGTCCCGATATGCGGCCACGATGCGAGCCAGGAGATCGACCTCCCCGATTCCGAGGTCTTCTAGTGCCGTCACAAGGAGACGCCGCCAGAGCGTACGGCGGTCTGTCGTGATGAGGGCGGAGGCCGCCCTTAGGGCAAGCTCGGTCATCCCCCGCCGAATGGCTTTCTGCATGACCGAACGAGCGATGAAGCTATCGATCTGTAGGGGCGGCGGTTGGGTGGCCTCTAGCCCCCCGATATCGACCGCAAATTGCTCAAGGACAAAGGCGAATAGGTCTTCGGGGAACATGGGGAACCTCCTTTTTGGGAGGTTCGCGAGACATTCGCGCCCGTCACTATCGTGACACTTGGGCGGCGGGAACCAAGGTTTTTGTTACCTCGGTCGCAGATGTCTCCCTTTCAAATTCGACCGTCACGAGGGAGCCTTTCCTGGGCTCGGTTTCGATATCCGCCAAAATCTGCGGGGCGGACCGGCGACCAGTCAGGACCCTCCGGTCTCAGCGACGATCAGGGCGCGAAAGGCTGAAGCACCTTGTATTGTATTTCCGTATTTGTAGCACTCAAGACTTCGATGCGTGCGCCCTTCGCACCGACAACATCTCCCTCCCCAAGGTCGAAACTGAGGTCTTGCGTAAACGCAGGGCGCGCGAAGTCGCCTCGGAACTCACGATAACTCAAGTGCAATTCTCTGCCGACCTTTCCCTCGTATAGGAGCTGCTGTTGGAAGTTACTGGGGTCCTTTCGGGTAACGGGGCCTCGCTCAAATGATAGATTTTGATCCTTAAGCTGCTTGTCGGTTACGCACATTTCTGGAGGTGCTTTGTAACGCAAGACCCCGCTTATACCTGTCACCTGCTCGACAGGGCCACAATAAGTCCCCCGGCTCGTCGCTCCAAACGGCCCAGTTGGCTCAACTACAAGGGGGGCGAGGCCGTATCTGATCCGGGTGCCGGGCGCGAACGTGATGCCGTCTTCGGTTCGCGCGATAATGGTCTCGAACAACGGGGAGCCAACCTCCCGCACGGTCAGGGCTCCGATCTCGGGACGTGTAATCCTCTGCGCCACGCCATGTGTATCAACGCTTGCACAAGCTACGAGGGCAATCACAGAAAAGGTTGAACAGAGTTGGAAATTCAATCTTCGCATCAGCAGACTCAGGTTTCTCTGGAGGACAGCTTGGGCATAAGATCGGAGGCGGCCAACGGTAGGTGTCTCCTTTTCGAAATCGACCGTCACGAGGGAGCCTTTCCTGGGCTCGGTTTCGATATCCGCCGAAATCTGCGGGGCGGACAGCGGCGACTGTCCCCGCCTATAGAAGGCCGACCACGAAACCCGCCACCAGCGCCACGACCACGATGACGACGAGCGCCCTAACCATTGAATTCTACTCCACCGGCTAGCGTTCGTTGATTCCAGCTAACCCCGAAAGATTCTCGGGAATCGGTCGATTCGTATTCTGTTGCAGGCTATTGTAAATGGGGTCCCAACATTTGGCGCCCGAGTGGCTCAGCCTCGAAGGGGAGCGTGTTGGCTCGGCAATCCCGACATGCACCCCCATTGCTCATCGACGCCTCCAACCAGGTCCATTCGCTGGATCGCATCCATCTTGGCGTCACCGTGGACGAGTGCCATCGCGGACTTAATTAGGCAGGGAAGCGTTGATGAGAGCTGATCTCTCCGCCTGAATAACAGTCGGGCTATTAGCTTATTCGTACTTTTCTTCCTGCTTGCCTGAACAAGCTTGCGGTTTCGCCAAAGTCACATTTTCCATCACTGCTCCTCCCCTCTGCTGGGACCTACACGACGGGTCTCAGGAGAGAGGATGAGCAACCTAACCAAGAGGTTCGGCCGTCTATTGGTCGGTCACCGCACGCGGCGGCGACTGACCCAGGAACAACTTGCCCAGCGCATCGAGATGTCGGTGGACATGATCTCTCGTATGGAGAGCGGCACATCGGGTGCAAGTTTCAATACCATCGAGAAACTGGCGCGGGCGTTGGACATCGACCCCGGTCAGCTTTTTGTTGCCGATCTTCCAGACGATGAACGCACGCGAACCGGCCTCAACACTTTGATCGCGCGGCTGGCGAAGATGTCTGCACGAGAGCTTGGCTGGGTCGAGGCGCTCCTGGACATTGCGGTCAAGCGCCCCCGCTGATCGGCCCGACTGTCAAGTCGAGACGCCTCACCAGGGCGGCAGTGTTCGAGGGCCACCATGGTCCACCTTGGCGTGCCGGAATTCCCCGCTCGTTAAGCGCGGCGGCAATTTCACGGAGGTTCGACGCGCCCCGCGCGATGATCTCCCGCACGTCATTTTCTAACGGACGACAGAACTCGACCGCCTCGGCAATTGCCTGATCTGCCAATACCCGACCATTCACCCCCAGCCTGACTCCCCGGGCCTTCGCGGCGGCCAACGCTGCCTTGGTGCGGGACGATATCTGCTCCCGCTCGTACTCGGCAACAGCGGCCATGATGTGTACGACAAAGCGATTGGCGTCGGGCATGTCCGTCGCCTGGAATTCGACCCCGGCTTCCATGAGCGATGAAATGAGAGAAACGCTACGGGCAAGCCTATCCAGCTTTGCGATCAGGAGGACCGCCCCGGCGCGTTTGGCGTGGGCTATGGCTGCGGCGAGCGCAGGTCGGTTATCCCGCTTGCCAGACTCGACCTCCACATACTCGGCGAGGATTTCGCCCCGCCTGGCTGTGGCGAAAGTCGTGACCGCCTCCCGCTGGGCATCGATGCCCAGGCCGAATTTGCCCTGCCTTTCAGTACTGACCCGAAGATATGAAATCCAATGTTGCATGTCGCTTGTCCAGTATTAAGGGTGGATTGGTCTGGACGTTGGCACTGGGGCGGGCGTGGTCAATGGAATTGCGCACTCTAAAAGCCTCGCCTTCGGAACAGCTTGTCGGCTGGTTCGGATTGGCGGGAGAGTGTGATTTCTCACCCGAGCGACAAGGAGCCATCCCGCGTTCCAGGCGATTCCTGTTCAGTGGTTGATGGGTACCGGCTATCTCGTGACAGAAACGGAGGTGATCACATGACCGATCAGACTCTTGGACGCCTCGAAAGAGTGGAACTCAGGAACATTTGGACTAGCGAGGCGGCTGACTTCACTCCCTGGTTGGCTCGACCGGAGAACCTCGTTGTCCTGGGAGAAACACTGGGGATCGACCTCGAGTTAGAGGCGCAGGAACAGTCCGTGGGACCGTTTCGCGCCGACATCCTGTGCAAGGACATTGATACCGGAGCCTGGGTGCTGGTGGAGAACCAACTCGAACGCACCGACCATAATCACCTGGGTCAGCTTCTGACCTACGCCTCGGGCCTCCAGGCCGTCACTGTCGTCTGGATCGCGGCACGCTTCACCGAGGAGCACCGCTCTACTCTGGACTGGCTAAACAAGATCACTGACGAAAGTTTCCGGTTCTTCGGCCTGGAGGTCGAGCTTTGGCGCATTGGTGCTTCGCCAGCAGCCCCCAAGTTCAACATCGTGTCTAAGCCGAACAATTGGTCCCGGTCGGTCGCGCAAGCTGCGCGCGGCATTGACCAAGCGGAGCTTTCGGACACACGGGCAATGCAGCGAGAGTATTGGGTAGCCTTCAACAACGTCCTCAGCGCAACGCACGGGCCGCTCTCGGGCAATCGAAAGGCGCAACCCCAATCGTGGATGGCGTACTCGATTGGCCGCACGGGCTTCAATCTCGGCGCGGTGATGATCCGGCCAAAAAGACAGATTCGGGCCGAGTTATATATCGCCGGTGACGACGCCAAGGCGTTTCAGGCGTTGCTGGCGGCGCAAAAGGAAGCAATAGAGCGCGATCTGGATTACCCGCTTCTTTGGGAAGAACTTCCAGCCAGACGCGACAGTCGTATTTCTGTTTCGCTGCCGGAGGTCGATCCCGAGGACGAATCGGATTGGCCCCGGCAGCATCAGTGGCTTGCCAGCCGATTGAACGACTTCCATCGTGTTTTCGCTCCGCGAGTGCGCCAACTCGATCCTAGGGCATGGCAGCCCGCCGATGGAACGGGCGAGAACGCCTCAGATCGCGGCTAGTCCTTTGCCGGCCGTCGGACTAGGTCAACTCGAACGGTCTGAAATGCGGTCGTTAGATCGCCCGAACCTTCATCGTTGCGGTGAAAGATCGGAAGGTCCGTTGCCCCCTGTCGTAGGCGGCCTTTTCCTCCCGCTCTAACCATATTAGCGCCGGCTCCTCGCAGACGGTAGAGCCACATATCAGGGCAGTGTCTGGGTAACCAACCGGCATCACGCACGCGATGTATTCCTTGGTGCGACCAGTGGGCGTGTGACGCTTGCAGCGCATGATTGCCATCGCATTGTTCCCTCTTGCCGCGACTTCGGTGTGACACAGGTCATTTTGCAACTGCTTGCAATCCCGCAGGAGCGGAGACTCGCTGGTTTGTGCCGGTGACGGGGCGCGGTGTAGCCGGGGCTGTGCGGCAGGAACGGCACCGGCCCAAGAGGTCGGTGCGAGCCTGGGGCGACCGATGGCCATACGCCCGCGAAGCGTTTCACACATGGGACGGCCATGCGTCGTCGGCGACTAATGGGCCCGATGATAGGCTCGTATGCTCTCCGCCGATTGAGCGAGACAGGCCGACCGTCAGCCGGCGAGTCCCCAATCATTTATGATCTGGGCAGCGATCTTGGCGGTCTGGGGGTCGAAGTTATTCGCCTTCGCCCAGGCGGCGATTCGCCGGAGCGCGCCGGCCTCGTCGATTTTGTGTTCAGTGAGGTCCACGTCCAGCTTGAGTCTGAAGGCGTCGAAGTAGGCCGGCGGGCGACGGCGTTGCAGCCCGCCCTTCTTCCACGCGAATTGCGAGCCGACGAAGAAGAACCCTTTCTTCGGCGTACTGGTCACTATCCGGGTGCGAAGCCCCTCAACCGCGTCCGGCCTAATCCTCACGGAAGCGGCCTCGCACAGCGCATCTTTCGTGGCGGCCGCGGCCTTGGCAGACGGAGCCAGAATGATGATGTTGTCGCCATATGACGCCACCACCACCCCCTCAGCCGCATTCTCCACCGCTTCGAGAATATGACGAAGGCTGACTTCCGCCGCCAGGGCCGCCAGCGCCGAGCCAGGCGGGATACCCCACCCTGATCCGGCCTCGCACCCGTAGTGAGAGGGAGTAATCAAAGTATGATCACACCCATAGGAAAGAGGAACCTCCTTCGCTTGGTCCATCGGATCAAACAGGACCCTCTTCATGACACGCCCTGGCAGGGGCATATCGGCTTCGACGCGAGCGCGGTTCAGCACGTAGAAGCAACGCGGAATGTCGGTGGTCATGACCACCTTGGCCTGCGGGACGTGGAGCGTCATCCACTCAACGAGGGCCGGCGTCCCGCCGCGCAAGATGAACTGGCGGGGAGAGATCACCGCCATCGTCTTCGCGACCCTGAGCGCGAGGTACTGGCGGGCGTACTCAAGCAGTTCCGACATATAGTTCAGCCTGCACTTGCCATTGGGCTGCATCTTGACGACCCAGACCGTCAGCTCGTTAGTCCCGGCCCACAGATCGAGCGCCAAAGCGTCAGTGATCAGAGCGCCCGCGATCCCCGGAACCTTCCTTGCCCGCCAGTCGGGATCGTCAGCGTGAAACCTCCGTTTCACCGCCCCCGCCTTCTGGCTCAGGGCATAGGACAGGGCCGCAATCTTCGCGCTGTCGCTCCTGAGAGCGAGGCGGCTGAGCCGGCTGGCATTCCGCCGCTGCCCCGCTTCGACCGCCGCACGGAGCCTGGCCAACATTAACTCGAAGCGTTTCGGACTATTCGCGACCAGCGCGACCGCTTCGTCATCGGTTTCAGGCATCTGAACCTTGTCCCACTGGACCGGCCAGCCGCCGTGCCCAGAGCGCCGCCGCTTGGTCTTCCCAGGGAAATCCTTGCTAGACATGGGTCTTTCAGTCCGTCTGCAATTACTTGCAATGATCCGGGCTCAGGCGGCGGGACAGCTAATCCGAGTGTCCAGCCACGCAATGAGATCAACGGGGCGATAGCGAATGAGCCGCCCCAGTCGGAGAAAAGGCGGACCGATCCGTCTATGGCGCCACGAGATCAACGTCGCCGGCTTCACATCGAGGAAGCCAGCAGCGGACTCAGTATTCAGCAGTTCGGTCGTCATCAGTCGCCTCCAGTCCAATCCCACCAGACCGAAGGAGCGGTTGGAGGGCCAATTTCCGCATTCGCGGTGCATCTCTCCCCCTCAGGAAAGATGCGGCCCTCCATGGCATGCCGCTAAGCTGATGAAAGTAGATCACTAAAGAGGTCGGCCCGTCAATCAAAATATCCGTTCTGTATTTGATCCGAATTTTGCAAGTACTTGCACATCGGCGTTGCGACCCCGATGGATGCATACTCTCCAACTTGATTCAGTGTTTGGCGCAGTGCTTCATCCGTCAGGTGCGCGTACCGCTTCGTGGTGCTCGGCTGCGTATGGCCGAGAGCGGTTCCAATCATCAACAGACCAGCGCCGTTCCTTGCCATCAGGCTTGCGTGGGAGTGCCGCAGGTCGTGGAGCCGGAATCCGGGGAGATTTGCCCCCCGCCGGATCGTCATCCACGTTCGCTTGAAGCTGGTGAGCGGCTTATTAGTCGCCCCGGGGAACACAAATTCTCCTTCTGGGTGGCGCGCTCGAATCTCCTCTAGCAATGCCACAGCGGCGTTAGAGAGCACCGTGCGGTGAATGCGCTTGCCCTTGGTTGTGGCGGCGGGCTTCGACCAAAGACCATTGCTGAGGTCAATGTCCTCCCAACGCGCTCGCAATGTCTCCCCTTTCCTGGCTCCTGTGAGCAGCAAGAAGCGAACGGCTAAGGCGGAATCACGCACAGGGTGTGCGTCGATGGCACCGTTCAATCGTTCGATCTCGGTGTCGGTCAGATATCGCTCGCGAGGGCTCTCTGGGTTTCGGTGTACCCCGCTGGCAACATTTTTGGTGACCCATCCCCATTTTGAGGCGCAATTCAAAGCCGTGCTGAGGCTGCTGATCACGCGGTTGGCTTCCACAGGCTTGTGCGAAAGAGTGTGATGCATTTTTTGAACAGCTGCGTGCGTGAGAGCAGATACGAGTAAGCCCTCGGGCACGTGTTCCGAGATGGTTCGCCAGTACCGTGCCTCATTCGTTAGCCCCGGTGGAGCGCGCCTCGGACCCACGTATTCTTCCAGATATCGTCGTCGCAGATCAGCCATCGTGGGCGCTGATTCGGTGTTGCGAGCTTGCTCTCGGCGGTCGCGCCTCTCTTGCATTGGGTCGCCGCCGCCATACACTCGACCCCGCTCGGCAACTGCCCGACGCCTAGCGGCGGTCACGGAGAGTGCGGGATATCGGCCCAGCGTCATCCGGCGTTCCTTCCCGAGGGTCGTTGTGTAAGCAACGACAAAGGCCCTCGCACCGCCGGCACTCACTCGCAGTCCGAATCCCGTTTCCACCGTGTCCCACGTCAGAGAATAGCCACGCGACGGCACGGCAGCCTTTCGCACGAGGTTATCTGTGATTTTGGCTTTCATCGTGTAAGGCGCATGTAAGTTAGAAGCGCCACCTCCAGTCAAATATGAGCCGACTGGATCAAGGAAGATCAATAACGATAAACGTTGTTGGCCTTATGACCCGATGGATATTAGCCGATTCCACCTGGTTTTCAATATGTTCGCAATTTATTATTGTAGAGACTTCGAATCTGAGGGTCGGGCGTTCGAATCGCTCCGAGCGCGCCAATCTTTCGACTCGCTATAGGTCCAATGCAATGCTGGACGACTTTTGGCGCCGCGCCCCGGGGGTATTCTGCTCTGCGCCAAGCGGAAACTTAGCTCCTAAGCCCGAAAGCGGACGCCCAGGTCACTTACCGGCCCAGTGAAACTCGCCCGTCGCTCCTGAAATCACACAACTGACCAGATCTACGATTGGCCTTTGGCTCGAGCCTACTGGACCACCGACCAGTCAACCTCACCGGTCGCGGCGAGGCGCCGCAACACCGTGGCGGCCCGACAAGGTGTGATCTCAGCCCAGTTGCCCATGTAATGGGGGGGACGGGACAAGGCCTCGACAGCCGCCTGTGCGATGCCGAGCTTTCGCGCCGCATAAGCCAGGTACGCCGGCTCATCGGGCGAGGGGCCGAACGGCGTCTCGACCGTGAAAGCCTCCCCATCCAGCTCGGCGATCCAGCCCACGATGCAGGCCACGGTCCCCAGGGGAGTGACGTCGCGCCAGCGCTTCATGTTGAAGTGCGACCGAGGCAGGCAGTCGAAAAAGGCCGCCAGAGCGTCGCATTCGACGACGTTCGCCACGTGTTGCGCGTCAAAGGCCATGGTCGGCTTCGGTCGGCGTTCGAGGCCAACAAGGCGGAGGGGCCGTATCGGCGACGAAGGATGAAGCTGGCATGAACGGCTGGCCGTTGTGGCGCGGCGGGCCGCTCACGCGCTCGTCGGCGCCCCCACGTATGCGAGGATCAGCGGCGCGCCGGTGGCGGTGTCCGCCAGCATCAGGTGGAATGGCCGGTCGGCTCGGAACACGAAGGGCGGGGGCGGCGGACCCATTGGCGCGGCCGCGCCGCTGGCTACGACGGCGCTCGCAGCGGCCGCTTCGGCGCCCTGCTCGTCGACGCGCAGCAGGCACTTCTGCACCACCGCGAGTCCGGCGAGGGGCGCGGACATGGCCCCGCTGTAGTCGGCCGAGGGCGCCAGCGTGGGGGCGAGGCCGATCTTCCCGAGCAGCGCCGTCAGGTCGTCGCCCCAGGTGAGGTCGAGGCGTGGCAGGAAGACCTCGCCCGGGCGATCGCCGTCATAGTCGGCGAAACCGTCCATCCACGCGTCGGCCGGCGCCCCGGGCTTGGCCAGCGCCAGCCGCAACTCGAAGCGCGTGTCGGCGTAGGGCAGGGCGAGGGCCTGCACATGATCGGTCTCGCGATAGGCGAATTCGTCTCGCATATGCATCAGCGGCGTCGCCGCCCGGGTCCCGTCGGCGTGGGTGAACGGCGCGGACTGCGTCTCGCCGGCGTCGAACGGCGTCTTCCAGGCGCCCTTGAAGTAGAGCGCGCTGACCAGCACCACCCTCGCGGCGGCCGGCAGGCTGGAGACGATCGTGGGGATCTTCCCGTGCGTGGTCTCGTTCACGAAGCCGTTGATGTCCGCGAGCACAGCCGGCGACGCAAGGTCGGTCACGCTGGCGCGCGCGGCGAAGAGGCGCCGCAGCGTCTTCAGGAATTGCGGCTCCAGGCCGGCGCCGTTGTCCGCCCAGAGCCCGTCGGCGATCGCCACGGTCGCCGCGTCGGACGACCGCATCCGGGCGGCGAGGTTGGCGAAGCCTTCGGCCGCCGCCCCGAGCGACAGCCCTGGCGGCAGCTTCAGCGCCTGGGTCAGTGTGTCCGCGGTGGCGCCGCGCGCACCCTGGCCGAGCATCAGCAGGTCGGCCGCCACGCTCAGCGGCGAGGTGACCAGCGTCGCCCGTGGCGCATCGGTCATGAGCTGGCGCAGCATGACGAGGCCGAATGCGCTCACGGCCGCGCCCAGCTGCCGCGACCGCGGGCTCGGATCTGGAAGCTTCAGCGCCGAGCGCGGGGGGGCCGGCCGACCGTCAGAACGCGCCTTGCACGCGGCGAGCAGCGCCAGACCAAGGCCGGCGGCGACCGCCTCGCGCCGCGAGAGCCCGGCGGAATCCTGGTCCATGCGCGCACCCTCCGACGGCCAAGCCTTCGCGCATCGCCGCCGAAAAGCAATAGCCGCCGGGCGCGTCGGCTGGGTCGATGCGCGCCCGTCAGCGGGGCACGGGAGGCGGGGGTGGCTCGACGCCGGGGGCGCCCAGGCTGTCGACGGCCTGGACGGCGCGGTCCCACGGGGCCCACGGCCAGGAGTGGCGGACCCTGTCGAAGTTGGCCTTGGGATCGTAGATCGGCACGTCGGCGGCCAGATCCTGGACATAAAGCGCCCCCATGTCGGCCAGCAGGGTGGCGGCGGCGGCATATTCGTCGTGGCGGGCGTTGACCAGGGCGATCTGGGCGTTGCTGAGGGTCTGTTCGGTGATGAGCACGTCGAGCGTGCTGCGCAGGCCCACGCGCGATTCCTGGCGCATGCCCTCGAAGGCAATGTTGGCGGCCCTCACCTGGGCCTCCTCGGCCGTGAGGTTGGCGCGCGCCGCCAGCAGCTGGTTCCAGGCCTGGGCGATGGTGAGCAGAACCTGACGGCGAACGATCTCGATGTTGATGCGGTCGGCGTTGTTGGTCTCGGCCGCCTGGCGGATCTGTGATGAGGTCGTCCCGCCGGTGAAGAGCGGGATGGTCATTCCCAGCGAAGCCTGGACGTTGCGGCTGTAGTTGGCGAACGGCGTCAGCGGGCCGATGAGCTCGGCGTCCGTGCCGCCGACATAGCCGGCGGTGGCGGTGAGTGAGACCGTCGGCCTGGTCGCCGCCTTGGCCGCCGCCTCCTTGGCCGCGCTCTGCTGCTCGGTGTAGTCGGCCTGGCGCAGCTGGGGGTTGTTGCGCTGGGCCAGATCGAAGGCCTGGTCGATGGACGACGGCAGCAGCTTGTCGAGCGGCGGTTCGGGGGCGAGGCCGGTCGGGTTCTGGCCGACCACCGAGGCGTAGCCTGCCCGATCGATGGCCAGCTGGGCCTGGGAGGTCGAGAGCTGGGCCTCGGCGGCGGCGACCTGGGCCTGGGTCTCCGAGACATCGGTGCGGGTGATCTCTCCGACCGCGTAGCGGGCCTGGGTCTCGGTCAGCAGGCCGTGGAGAACCTTCACGCTGTCCTCGTTGATCGCCAGGTTCTGCTGGTCGCGGCGAACGCTGACGTAGGCAATGATGACGTTCTGCAGCACCGTTTCCTCGACCTGGCGCAGGGCCTCGCGGCCGGCCATCACCTGGGCCTGCGCGGCGGTCACGTTGCTGGTGACGAGGCCCCCGGTATAGATCGGTTGGGTCAGGCTGATCACCGCCTGCGAGGAGGGGCTGGTCCCGGGAACGAGGCTCTGGGGGTTGCCCACCTTGGCGTTGTTGTTGTCGACCCCGACGCTCGTCTGGACCTGGGCGCTCGGATTATAGCCCGCCTGGGCCTGGACGTAGCTTTCGTCCACCGCCCGCAGCGTGGCGCGCTGGCCCTGCAGGGTCGGATTGGACTGGTAGGCCAGCGCGATGGCCTGCGCCAAG
>Ga0182024_10016027_pt1 | contig 14274 bp, 16 predicted proteins | sample P32metaG_FD_120480 | JGI IMG/M metagenome (GOLD analysis project Ga0182024, IMG submission 120480) | Permafrost microbial communities from Stordalen Mire, Sweden - P3-2 metaG (Illumina Assembly) | ecosystem: Environmental > Terrestrial > Soil > Wetlands > Permafrost | place: Sweden: Stordalen... | reverse complement strand
ACCGCCTCGCAAACAATTTCGGACGGAAAACCGGATTCCGCCCCCGCTTTCGCGCGGGCAAGCTTTTCCTGAAAATGCTCCGACATATCTAACACCCATGCGCCCGGAAGACATTCTCGCGCCGACACCGGCCGGCCTTTGTTGCCGGCTTGGCGGCTTCCATATCGATCCGACCCGGCCGGTCGACAAGGCGGTGATCACGCACGGCCATTCCGACCATGCCCGGGCCGGCCACGGCAGCGTATTGGCCACCCAGGAGACGCTCGATCTGATGGGATTGCGCTATGGCGGCAATTTCGCCGGCAGCGTGCAGGCCATCCGCTATGGCGAAAGCCTGAACATCGGCGGCGCCGGCGTGACGTTCCATCCCGCCGGCCACGTGCTGGGCTCGGCGCAGGTGGCGGTCGAGCACGAGGGCCTGCGGATCGTGGCGTCCGGCGATTACAAGGACGTGGCCGATCCGACCTGCGCGCCATTCGAGCTGGTCAAATGCGACGTCTTCATCACCGAGGCGACCTTCGGGTTGCCGGTGTTCCGCCACGGCGATCCCGACGGCGAGATCGCCAAGCTCCTGCGGTCGGTGGCGCTGTTTCCCGAGCGCGCGCATCTGGTCGGCGCCTATGCGCTCGGCAAGGCGCAGCGCGTCATCGCGCTCATCCGCAAGGCGGGGTACGAGCGGCCGATCCACCTGCATGGCGCGCTATCGAGCATGACGCGCTACTACCAAAGCCGCGGCATCGCGCTCGGCGAGCTGCGCAATGCGCGCGATGCCGACAAGGCCGAGCTCGCCGGGTCCATCGTGCTGTGTCCGCCCTCCGCGCTCAACGAGCTGTGGTCGCGCCGCTTCCCCGATCCGGTCACCGCCTTTGCGTCGGGCTGGATGCGGGTGCGGGCCCGCGCGCGCCAGCGCGGCATCGCGCTGCCGCTGGTGATCTCGGACCATGCCGATTGGGACGGGCTCACCGCCACCGTCGCGGCAACGGGTGCGGCGGAGATCTGGGTCACGCACGGGCAGGAGGAGGCGCTGGTCTATTTCAGCGTGACCCATGGGCTCAAGGCGCGGCCGCTGGCGCTGGTCGGCTATGGCGAGGAGGATGATGCCGACGCCGCCAGCGAGCCTGGCGAACCGGCATGAGACGCTTCGCGCAATTGCTCGACCGGCTCGGCTACGAGGCCGGCCGCAACAACAAGCTGCGGCTGATGACCGAATATTTCCGCACCGTCCCGGATCCCGAGCGCGGCTGGGCGCTTGCCGCCTTGACCGGCGCCCTGACGTTCCAGCACGCCAAGCCCGGCATCATCCGGGCGCTGATCGCGCAGCGCACCGATGCGGTGCTGTTCGAATTGTCCCACGACTATGTGGGCGACCTGTCCGAGACCGTCGCGCTGATGTGGCCGGCGCCGCAGCCGCGGGTCGATCCGCAGGCCGCCTCGCCTGCCCTCTCGAGCGTGATCGAAACGCTCGCCACGCTCGGCAAGTCCGAGCTGCCGGGGCAGCTCGCGCGCTGGCTCGATCAACTCGACGAGACCGGACGCTGGGCGCTGTTGAAGCTCGTTACCGGCGGCCTGCGCATCGGAGTGTCGGCGCGGCTTGCCAAGACCGCCGCGGCCGCGCTCGGCGGCCGCGATGTCCAGGAGATCGAGCTGCTCTGGCCGGGGCTGGCGCCGCCCTATGGGGAGCTGTTCGCCTGGCTCGAAGGCCGCGCCGAGAGGCCCGCGAGCCGCGACCCGGTTCCGTTCCGGCCCGCCATGCTGGCGCATGCCATCGACGACGCCGAGCTGGCCGCGCTCGATCCCGCCGACTTCATGGCCGAATGGAAATGGGACGGCATCCGGGTGCAGGCGGTCGCGGCGCGCGGCCCTAATGATGACGACGGCAGCGGGCCGGCGCGGCTTTATTCACGCACCGGCGAGGATATCTCGAACAGCTTCCCGGACCTCCTGGAAGCCATGCGCTTCACCGGCGCGATCGATGGGGAATTGCTGGTCGTGCGCGCGGGCCGCGTGCAGAGCTTCAACGTGCTGCAGCAGCGCCTCAACCGCAAGACCGTCACGCCCAAGCTCATCGCCGAATTCCCGGTCCATCTGCGCGCCTATGATCTCCTGGTCGAGGGCGCGAGCGATTTGCGCGAGCGCCCGTTCGCGGAGCGCCGGGCGCGGCTCGAGGAATTCATCCGGCGCCTGGATGAGCCGCGCATCGATCTATCTCCGCTGGTGCCGTTTCGGACCTGGGAGGAGCTCGCCGCCGCGCGCGCCGATCCGGCGCTCGCGGGCGCCGACGCCGAGGCGGTCGAAGGCGTCATGCTCAAGCGCCGCGACGCGCCCTATCTGCCCGGCCGGCCCAAGGGCCCGTGGTGGAAATGGAAGCGCGATCCGTTCATCGTCGATGCCGTTCTGATGTATGCCCAGCGCGGGCACGGCAAGCGCTCGTCCTACTATTCCGACTACACGTTCGGGGTCTGGACCAAGGCGGATGAGGGCGACGTCCTGGTGCCGGTCGGCAAGGCCTATTTCGGATTCACCGACCAGGAGCTCATCGAGATCGACCGCTACGTTCGGCGCAACACCGTCGACCGCTTCGGCCCGGTGCGCGAAGTGACGCACGAGGCCGATGCGGGCTTGGTGCTGGAGGTCGCCTTCGAGGGATTGCAGCGCTCGACGCGCCACAAATCCGGCCTCGCCATGCGCTTCCCGCGCATCAGCCGCCTGCGCTGGGACAAGCCGCCGCGGGAGGCCGACCGGCTGGAAACCCTCGAGCGCATGCTGGAGCGAATCGAGGCCGGGCGCGCGGCGCCTGCGGCCGGTTTGATCGTGCCGTAGGACAAGTTCTCCACCCGCTCGTCCCCGCGGACGCGGGGACCCAGCCTTAGCCCACAGAATGTCCGTGCTATTTGGCAAAGTCTGGATTCCCGCGTCCGCGGGAATGAGCGGATGTGGCAATTCCTTCACATGCTCTTTCGCGGGAGAGAGCGGGTGGGCTATTCGTTCGCACATTCAATCGGGTTTGACCGCGTGCGCCGGCAACGTGATAGGATGCGGCCATGACCCTGCCCACCGACACATCGAAGGCGCCGCCGCGGCACGAGGATTACGTCACCCGCTTTTTCGGCGGTCCGCCGCTGTCGGTGGTCTTCCGGCTGGCGCTGCTGTCGATCCTGGTCGGGGTGATCCTGGAAGCGCTCGGCTTCGATCCGTGGAACATCATCGACAGCATCCGGCAGCTGGCGCAGCACATCTGGGACATGGGTTTCGACGCGGTGCGCTATCTGTGGCGCTATCTCGCGCTCGGCGCCGTGATCGTGGTGCCGATCTGGCTGGTGATGCGGCTCGCCCGCGCCGCGCGGTAGCGTCACGCCGGCCAAGGCTCGGCGGTCATGGCGGCGGCATCCAGGCCGACGAGGTCCGGCAGGCCGGCATGGCGGTCGCGTGCCAGCGCCTCGAGCAGCTCGGACTTGATCTCCGCCACCAGACCCAGCCCGCGGAACACGAGGCTCGAATAGAGCTGCACCAGGCATGCCCCGGCCCGAATCTTGGCGAGCGCGGTGCGGGGCGAATCGATGCCGCCGGTCCCGACCAGCGGGAAAGCGCCCTCGGCCCGCACATAGGTCTCCGCCAGCATGCGGGTCGACAGCGCAAATAGCGGGCGGCCGGAGAGGCCGCCGGATTCCTTTGCGGTCCTCACGTCCTTCAAGCTCGGCGGCCGCGTGACCGTGGTATTGCCGATGATCATGCCGTCGACGCGCCGGCGCCGGCAGGCGCCGACCACGTCGTCGAGCTCGTTCAAGGTGAGATCGGGCGCGATCTTGACCAGGAGCGGCGTCAGCCCGGCCTGCCGGCTGACGCGCGCGCGGGCGTCGACCACGCGGGCGAGCAGGTCCTCGAACAGGGCGCCTTGCTGCAGGTCGCGCAGGCCGGGCGTGTTGGGCGAGGAGATGTTGACCGTGAAGTAGCTCGCGACCGGCGCGAAGGTCTCGATCAGGCTGACATAGTCGGCGATGCGGTCCGCGCTGTCCTTGTTGGCCCCGACATTGACCCCGACCAGGCCGCCGGCGCCCACGCGCGCGGCCAGCCGCGCCAGCACCGCCGGCGCGCCCTCGCTGTTGAAGCCGAGCCGGTTGATGACGCCCTGGTCGGCGGGCAGCCGGAACAGGCGCGGGCGCGCATTGCCGGGCTGCGGCCGCGGCGTCACCGTCCCGACCTCGACGAAGCCGAAGCCGAGGCGGAGCAGCGCGTCGGGCACCTCGCCGTGCTTGTCGAAGCCGGCCGCCATGCCGACCGGATTGGGAAAATTGAGGCCGAACGCTCGAACCGAGAGGCGCGCATCGTCCGCTTGGGCCGGGCGGCGCGGCAAAACCTTGAGCCCCTGGACGGCGAGCCGATGGGCATTCTCGGCATCCATGCGGTCGAGCAACGGCCGGGCCAGGGCGTCGATGAGGTCGAAGAGACCGATCACGGCGCAAGCTCCGGAAAAACATGGCGGCCATCAGCCCCCAGGGGCAGCGGCTTGACCCACAGCACCGCGGCCACGGCCAAGCTCCCATAGAGATGGGGGAACAGGGCGCCGCCGCGCGAGGGTTCCCATTTCAGCGCCTCGCCCAGCGCTCCGGCATCGACCGCCACCAGGACCTGGCCGGCGGCGCCGGCGAAGTGCTTGGCTGCGGTTTCAGCCACCTGGGCGGCGGTCGAGAAATGGATGAATCCGTCGGCCAGATCGAGCGGCGCGCCCGCGAACAGGCCGGCCCGCTCGGCCTCCCGCCACAGCTCCGAAGAACAGATCTTGTAGATCGTCGGCACGCGCGCCCCGGCTCGGCCCGCAGCAGTGGGTTCCGCTCGGCCAAGGCCGAGCAATCCCGGATTACGGCAGCCCCGTCAATCGGCAAGCGCGCCGGCGGTCGCCGGGCTGGCATGCAGCGGCAAAGCGACGGGTGGAGGACCCGCGTTCCCAGAGAGGTCGGGCGGCAGACACCCGATACTTGAGGGTGCGCGCACAGGATATGTAGGTTATAAATCCTATCTCTGGATAAGGTCCGCACCTCGAACCCCACGGGATCCGATGCTCACGCACGCGCAGCTTTGGACGGCCCTCGACCGGCTCGCCGCCCGCGCCGGCCTGTCGGCTTCCGGCCTCGCCAAGGCGGCCGGGCTCGATCCGACCTCGTTCAACAAGTCCAAGCGCATCACCCCGCAGGGCCGCGAGCGTTGGCCTTCCACCGAATCGGTGGCCAAGGCGCTGGCCGCGACCAATACCAGCATCGACATTTTCGTGCAGCTGATCGGGGAGAGCGGCCGCACCATCGCCCAGCCGCTGCCGCTCATCGGCTTTGCCAAGATGGAAAATCCGGCTGAGAGCAGCGACGCTTTCGACGATGCCGGAATTCCCGTCGGCAAGGGTTGGGACCAGAGCGCGTTCCCGGCCATCGACGACGAGAACGCCTACGCGATCGAGGTCTCCGGCAATTCGCTCGAGCCCACCTACCGGAACGGCACCATGCTGATCGTCTCGCCGAATGCCTCGATCAGGCGCGGCGACCGCATCGTGGTCAGGACCAAGGACGGCCAGGTGACGATCAGCGAACTCAAGCGGCGCACCTCCAAGCTGATCGAGCTCGCAGCGCTCGACGCCGAGGCCACGGAGCGCACGGTGGCGCTGCACGACGTGCTGTGGATGCAGCGGATTATTTGGGCGAGCCAGTAAGGCCGTAGCCCGGATGGAGGTGCGAAGCACCGCAATCCGGGTCAGCGATAAACTCGAGCAATGCGGAAATCGTGGTCCCGGATTTCGCAAGGGCTCCATCCGGGCTACGGGGCTACGCCGACCTCGCCAGCGCGCCGTCGATCATGTCGACCGTGTTGTTGAGCCCGTAGATCGCCACGAAGGAGCCGAAGCGCGGGCCTTTTTCCTGGCCGAGCAGCACCTGATAGAGCAGGTTGAACCAATCGAGCGATACGCCGGGCTTGCCGTCCTTGGGCTTGGCCTTGCCGCTGTGATCGAGGAACGGCTCGCGCCGGCCCACTTCATAGACCACCTCTTGAATCTGCTCGGCGGTGGCGTCCGCGGGCAATTGCCCGAGCGCATCGCGCAGGTCGATCAGCGCCGCCCGCTCGGCCGCCGTCGGCTCGCGGTAGGTCTTCGCCGGCAGCACGAAGTCGCGATAATAATGGATGGCATAGCCGACCAGCGCATCGAGCCGCGGATGGGTTTGCGGCATGACGCCAGGGCGATAGCGGCCGATGAAGCCCCACAGCGTCTCGGCGTTCTCGGCATTCGACGAGGATACCAGCGTCAACAGCATGGAGAACGGGACCGAAATTTCCGATTGGGGCGGACTGCCGGAATGGACGTGCCAGACCGGATTCGACAGGCGCTGCTTCACGTCCTGCCGCGGAAAGGCATCGAGCAATTGCTGGTACTCGTCGACCTGGCGCGGGATGACGTCGAAGTGGAGGCGCTTGGCCGCCTTCGGCTCGCGGTACATGAACAGCGACAGGCTTTCCGGGCTGGCATAGCGCAGCCATTCGTCGATGGTCAGACCGTTGCCCTTCGACTTGGAAATCTTCTGGCCCTGCTCGTCCAGGAACAGCTCATAGATGAAGCCATCGGGCGGAGCGCGACCGAGCGCACGGCAGATTTGGCTGGAAAGCCTGACCGAGTCGATCAGGTCCTTGCCCGCCATCTCATAGTCGATGCCGAGCGCCACCCAGCGCATCGCCCAGTCGGCCTTCCACTGGCACTTGACGCGGCCGCCGGTCACCGGCGTCTCGACGCGCTTGTCGGTGTCCGGGTCGACGTAGGTCACCGTACCGGCTGCAATGTCGCGGGCAACCATCGGCACCTGGAGCACCTTGTGGGTTCGGGGCGAAATCGGCAGGAACGGCGAATAGGTCGCGCGCCGCTCCGGCCCCAGCGTCGGCAGGATGATCTCCATCACTTGGTCGTAGGCCTCGAGCATCTTCAGCAGCGTCGCGTCGAAGCGCCCCGACAGGTAGGTTTCGGTCGAGGAGAGGAATTCGTAGTCGAAGCCGAAGCGGTCGAGGAACGCCCGCAGCCGCGCATTGTTGGCAGCGCCAAACGAGGGATACTCGTTGGAAAACGGATCGGGCACGCGGGAAAGCGGCTCACCCAGATGGGCGGTGAGCATGTCCTTGTTGGGAACATTGTCGGGAACTTTCCGCAACGCATCCATGTCGTCGGAAAACGCGATCAGCCGCGTCGGCATCGTGTCGCCGGTGAGCACCCGGAAGGCATGGCGCACCATGGTGGTGCGCGCCACCTCGCCGAAGGTCCCGATATGCGGCAGGCCGGAGGGGCCGTAGCCGGTCTCGAAGATCACCGCTTCCTTGGCGGCGCCCATGGGGGCGCGCTGCAGCCGCGCCACGATCTTGCGCGCTTCCTCGAACGGCCAGGCATTCGAGCGCTCGGCGAGCTCGCGCAGATCGGCAGGCGGGGCATCGGCAATCGACATGGATGGGCTCCGGACGCGGGACAGTAGAGCATTTTTGGGAGGGGTGGGAGCCAGTCGCCTGAGACAGGGCCGAGGGGCCATACAATCAGAGGCGCTCAAGCTTGGGATGGCGGCAGACCACGATCTGTCCTGGCTCAAGCCACGACAAAGCCGCAAGTATCTGCGGAACCAACAGCCTCACGTCATCGAATTTATTGGAGGGAGCGCGCAACACGATCACACCAATGGAGAGAATCGTGGTCGCGTGCTGGGCCACGAGATTTTGATCGATTGTGACAAAGGCGTCGAAGCTGCCCTGGATACGGGCGAGCAACTCGCCGTTGGCCAGGCCGGCCATGCCCGCTTGCGGCACCGTAACTACGGCGTGGCCGCTCAGCTCCAACCCGAGGCGTCGGGGCAAGCACTCGTCCAGAATGACGCGCACGGTCAGGCGACGGCAGCGGTAAGTCTCGCCCGGGCCTCCTCCAGAAACGCGATGACCTGGGCGCGGCTGACGCTGGGAAAGTCGTCGAGAAACTCGTTGATGGAGCTGCCGGCCTCCAGGTAATCGGTGAGGTTCTTGATCGGCACGCGTGTGCCCGCAAAGACTGGAATACCCCCGAGGATGTCGGGATTGGAAATGATGAGCTGTGTTTTCATGGCGTCACTTTGCCACACAAATTGGCTCTAACCAAATCTGCTCTGGTCCCATTTTCTAAAACGGGCTGACCGGGAAATAGCGCAGCCAGAGGTCGGTGAAGCGGCCCTGCTCCCACACCCGGAACAGCGCCCAATTGAGGGCGAGCCGCATCGTCTCGTTGCCCTTCTTGACCGCGATTCCGACGCCTTCGCCGAAGTAGCGGCTGTCCATATAGGGGCCGCCGCGGAAGGCGCAGCAATTGGCCGAGTCGGTGCCGTTGAGCCAGAAGGCCAGCGACACGGCATCGCCGAACAAGAGATCGACGTCGCCCTGGCGCAGCGCCTGCCGCGCCAGCTCGGCGCTCGGATAGGGGCGCAGCTCGGCTTCGGTGAACAGCGCCTTGAGATAGGCTTCATGGGCGGTGCCGGCCACCACCGCCACCTTCTTGCCTTCGAGCTTTTCCGGCAGCGGGTCGTCGATCGGTGAATCGCGACGCGCCACGAAGCGGCCGGGCGTGCGGTAATAGGGGTCGGTGAAATCGACCTTCTCGCGCATCTGCGGCGTGACCGCGATCGAGGCGATGACGGCGTCGCCGCGGTTCTCGTTGAGCGCGGCGAGCAGCGTCTCGAAGCGGCGCATCTGGACGGTGCAGGCGAGCTTAAGCTCCTCACACAGCATCCGCGCCAGGTCGACGTTGAAGCCCTGGGGATTGCCGTCCGGGCCGGCGAAATTGAACGGCGGATAGTCGATCTCGGTCAAGAACCGGATCACCACGACGCGGTTGAGATCGGGCCGCTCGGGCCGCCGTCGCGGGTCCCAGAAGCCCGGCACCTGCACGGGCGGCTCGGCGCCGACCGCCTGCGCCACGGCCGTTCCGGCTCCCGGGGGGACAAGCGGGGCAAGGGCAGCCAGCAAGGCAAGCGCCAGCAGGACAAGAATTGACGCCACATGGCTCCGGATCGAACGGGAAGGCATCATCGGTTGCGGCATCCGGAAAGTCGGGCTCATCCGCAAAGCTTATAGACGAGTCGTTGCGGCGGTTGAGAGGCGGTTGCGTTCGCCGTCGCGGCCGGCCAAACACCTGCGCGGTCGGCACGGGACCGGCACTGCTTGCTAGCGCACCGCACCCTGGCCCGCAACGGATGCCCCGCCCGCGGGACCTGACAGGCCGGGGACCGGCTCACGCCTCCGACTTCAGGATATCGACCGCGCAGTCGATCAAGGGCGTCAGGCTGGCGGTGTCGAGCTCGTCGCGGGCGATGATGCCGATGGTGACGGGAGGCAGCGCCGGCAGGAGGCCGGGCCGCTCGATCACCAGCCCGTCCGGGACGAGCGGGCGCGGTAGCGGCAGATAGCCGAGACCCGCCATGGCGCCGGCGCGCCGCGCCAAGCTGTCGAAGGCCGTGAACACGATCTCGTAGGGCTGGTTGGCCTGCTCGAGCGTATCCATGGCGATCCGGTCGGGCAGCAGCACATTGGGTGAGCTGACCAGCGGGACGGCGCGATCGGGGTCGAAAACGAAATCCGGCGCCCGCACCCAGACCAGATCCTCCGACCAGGACCGCAGCGGATTGCCCACCTCCGCTTCATCGCTCATCAGGATGGCCAGATCCAAATAGCCGCTGCGGATGCTGCGCAGGAGGCCCGGAGAATAGTCGCAGCAGACCTGCAGGCGGGAATCGCCGACCGTGCCGGGACATTCGGTCAGGATTCGTTTGAGCTTGAAGGCGGCGAAAATGTTGGGAATTCCCACGCGGATGACCGGCAGCATGCGCTGCTGGCCGGCCGAGCTGACGATCTGGTCGTTGATCGACAGGATGCGGCGCGCATATTTGAGAACCTCCTCGCCGCGCGCCGTCAGGTTCACGCCGGCGAGGTTGCGTTCGATCAGGTCAGTCCCGATCAGGGATTCCAATTTCTTCATATGGGCGCTGACCGCGGGCTGGGTGAGCTCGAACAAATGCGCGGCCTTGGTGAAGCTGCCGAGCTGATAGATGGCGACGAAGGTGCGCAGCAGATCGGTCGGGATATTGATCTTGTCGCTGGGCCCCATGATTTTTGGACCCATGATCTTCGCACCCATGATCTTTGCGCCTGCGATCTTTTCGTGCGGCGGCTCCGCGCCGGTAGCGCTGCCGGCTTGGCGCGGCCGAGTTTTGCGCATGAGATGACCCTTCACGTCCGCTCTCAGTCGGGGTGGGCCATTCTACGCACAACCAACCGGCGCCGTACATATGCGACGATGCGACGGCGGCACGAGAACGGGGTGATGAGGTTGCAGAAGCCGACGCTTGCTGCGCCCGTCCCGGCCGGGACCGTTATAAGCCGGGAATTCGAGCGGCCTCGCCTCCGCCACCTCAAAGCTGGCGGCGCAGATCCGCGGCGGCGGCTTCCGGGGTCCGCTTCAGGTTGAACGGCGAGACGAAGCGGCCGTCCTTGTCCATCAGATAGGTGATGGCGGTATGGTCCATGGTATAATCGCCGCCGTCGAGCGGCACTTTCTTGAAGTACACGCGATACTCCTTGGCCACCGTCGTGATCGCGGGCAGATCGCCGGTGAGACCCGTCACATGCGGGTCGAAGCTCGTCAGGTAGTCCTTGAGCACGCTTTGGGTGTCGCGCTCCGGATCGACCGTGATGAACACGGCGCGGGTGCGGTCGGCATCGGGGCCGAGCGCGGCCATGACCTGGGAAATGTCGAACAGCGTGGTCGGGCACACATCGGGACAATGGGTGAAGCCGAAGAAAACCAGCGTGGGCCTGCCCTTCAAATCGTCCTGCGTCACGACGCGCCCGTCCTGATCGGTCAGCCGGAACGGGCCGCCGATCGCGGCCGCCGGCGTCGAGCCGGGCGCGGCCATATGCTCGCGCGCGATCACGATGACGCCGAGCGAAAGCACGAGCCCGGCCAGGAATGCGGCGAACACCGTGAGGCTGCGGACAAGGCGATGGGTCATGTTCAGTCGCTCTCCAACGCCCCGATCAAGCTTACAAGCAGGCGGCGATCCCGGCCAGGATCGTCTCGTAGAACACCGCCGTGCCGTAATGGGCCCACAGCGCCACCGTGCCGACGAGCAGCGCCGCCACTGCCGCCGCCACCATGGCCAGCGGGCGGGAAAAACGGGAAGCGGTCGTTGCCATGCCGTCGGGCATCGCGGTTCTCCAAGCCTGCCACGACCTTCACATAGGGCGACCTGCGCCTCCAAACAATACGGCGTGAACCGTTAGGGGCGGCGCCGGACAGGATGTGGCCCCTGATCGGCAGGCGGCGGATGCGCTTGCCGGTGGCGACAAAGATCGCATTGGCGGGCCCGGCCGTGACCGCGGGGTGCCGGGTTCGCCCACTCCGGCCCGTTTGCTGCCGCCGGTCCGCCAGTCGCCGAATTGCCAACGAGGCGCGTTAAGAGCTAGGCTTTCCTCTGCGGACGTTCGAAACGGCTGCGAGCAAGCCGATGATTACTGTGCCCGGAGCGCAGCAATCCGCGCCTGCCGGACGAGCGCGAGAGCGGATGAAGTCATGGCTGCTAGCGAGTCCGGCGACGAGAGGCTCTTGCAAGCCTACTCGATCATCGACAACACGCCGGACATGGAAGAGACCATCGCCAAGCTCCGGGACCTCATGGGCGTCGACCACCTCGTCTACCATTCATCCAAGCTGGGAGTGAGTCCGTCGGTCGACCCCTACATTCGCCTGACCTATCCGGCTTCCTGGATCAAGCGCTACCTGCAAATGGGATATGTCGATGTCGACCCGGTCCTACGCGAGGGATTTCTGCGCACGCTTCCGTTCGACTGGAGCGAGCTGAAAATCCAGAGCGCCGCGGAGGGGGCATTTCTGGTGGACGCCCTCGCACATGGCGTCGGGCCGCACGGGCTCTCCATCCCGCTGCAGAGCAAGCACGGGCATCGGGCCCTGTTCTCGATCTCGTTTTCGCGATCGGACCAGGAGTGGACGAAATTCGTGAAGACCACCCTGCCCCTGCTCATAGAGATTGGGAACCGCCTTCACCGGCGGGTCATCAGCGAGGTCTTTGGCGAGGATCGGCCGCACCTGACAATGCGGGAGCTCGAGTGCCTGCGCTGGATCGCTCGCGGCAAGGACTCGAGCGAAATAGCGATCATATTGAACATTTCTCCGCACACGGCGCGGTACTATCTGAAATCGGCTCGGTTCAAGCTCGATTGCGTCACATCGGCGCAAGCCGTCAGCAAAGCCGTCAAGTTCGGCCTACTGATCGTATAAAATACGCTTAAACCACGAACGGATTGAGCAAGCAATCAGTGACGCCGCGAATTCATGCGGCTTGCCTAAGCCTGGTCGGACGAACCACAGTGGCAACTCGGTATTTGTACATAATCGCTCCGGCCTATCCGTTTGACGGGCGGATGACATCCAGCGCCGGGGCCCGCGCGGATAGGCTGCGTGGCTGAGGAGAGTGCGACATGATCGTCGTGATTGAGCAATACAATGCTCAACAATACGCGAGCCTATTGGACGAGATGTTTCAATTGAGGGCTCGCGTCTTTCGCGACCGCCTGGGTTGGGATGTTCAGGTCGTGGACAGGAAGGAACGCGACAAGTATGACGACCTGGCGCCGGTCTATATCATTCACGCCGACGAGGAGGCGCGGAAAGTCAAAGGCAGCTTGCGCCTGCTCCCCACCACGGGCCCGACTGTCCTGGCCGACATCTTTTCCGATACGCTGCCCGACGCGATCCATCTCAGCGCTCCGACTATTTGGGAATGCACCAGGTTCTGCGTCGAAGACGGCAATGCGTCCGGCCGGAGCCGCCGGGAGGAGCTTATCGCCTCCGGCGTATTGATTGCCGCCCTGGGTGACGTCGCGATCCGGGCAGGCATTGAATCGGTTCTCGGCAATTTCGATTCGACGATGCTCAGGCTGTATCGGCGCATCGGATGCGAGGTCGAGGTGCTGGGCTCCACCGAACGATACGGCCAGCCGGTCTATCTGGGATTGTTTCCGATATCGGAACCGATTCTCAGCAAGGTCAAGGGGCGGCTGAGGACCGCGCGCTCGGAAATGGCGGAATCCAGGGGCGAACGTTGGTTTCGTGAGAGAGCCCGTCCGCCCGGCTTCCGGCTAAGCGTGGAATGACAGCCTCTGGCCCCCCTCAAGTGAGGGGGATGACCACACTCTGATACGGCATGTAGACTTTCCCGGCGTTTCAGTGAGGTTTGGGGTAACTGCAATGCAATCGTCCGTAGTCAAGCGCTCCATTGTGGTTGCCGGTCATAAGACCAGCGTGAGCCTCGAGGACGCCTTCTGGAAGATGCTCAAAAAGATCGCGGCCGTTCGCGACGTGACCCTGTCCGATCTGGTCGCCTCGATCGATGCCAGCCGTGAGCACGCCAACCTGTCATCGGCCATTCGACTTTTCGTTCTGGATTTCTGCCGGGACCAGCTCAATGCGCAGATCGCCGCACGCAAGGCGGCGGAAAACGACTTGCGGAACCCGGCAGGAGCGCCGGACCAGAGGACGTTCGACAAGGAGAACAAGTGTCTCGGAGCCTTATTCGCCTAATTTGCTGCCCGAAACCGGCCTGCGGGGGCCGACGCGGGCCGCCCGGCCAATGCGTCTGAAGAGGACGTGGGCCCGGCGCGCCTCGCCAGCGCCCCCCGCTGGCGAGGCACCCACGGGCGAGAGCCCAAAGCTGGCGTCCCGGCGCCGCTTTCTCCGCCGAATCATCAGAACACGATCAGCGCCGCCCGGACAGTCCGCGCCAACAGGACGAGCGGCGCGGCCATGAAAAGGGCGAACCTGAGCAACGCGATGACGGGAGCCGACAGGCGGCTGTGCATGACCTGCACGCCCGCTCACTCCGCCGCGCGCAGCTGCCCGACATCGACCTCGGCGTCCTGCTCTCGCGCGGAGCGCCGGCGCCTTCCGAGCTTGCTGAGGTAGATGTAGATCACCGGCGTCGTATAGAGCGTCAGGAATTGCGAGAGCAGGAGCCCGCCCACGATGGCGATGCCGAGCGGGCGGCGCAGCTCGGAGCCGGCGCCGGTGCCCAGCGCCAACGGCAGGCCGCCGAGCAGCGCCGCCATGGTGGTCATCATGATGGGGCGGAAACGCAGCAGGCAGGCCTCGTAGATCGATTGCTCGGCGGTGAGCTGGCGGACGCGCTCGCCCACCAGGGCGAAGTCGATCATCATGATGGCGTTCTTCTT
>Ga0182024_10016026_pt1 | contig 14275 bp, 10 predicted proteins | sample P32metaG_FD_120480 | JGI IMG/M metagenome (GOLD analysis project Ga0182024, IMG submission 120480) | Permafrost microbial communities from Stordalen Mire, Sweden - P3-2 metaG (Illumina Assembly) | ecosystem: Environmental > Terrestrial > Soil > Wetlands > Permafrost | place: Sweden: Stordalen... | reverse complement strand
GCGAAGAACACGGCGCGGCTGTATACCGCCTTCGCGCTGGCGAATCTGTATCTGCTCAGGCGTCGATTGTTGCCATCGCAGGGAACGTGCGCCTAATGATCGCGGTAGAGCGAAAAAGCTGCGTAAAAAGCAGCATAAACGCGTTGCTTTACCATCGGCCGCACGACCAACTATGACTTCTATGCGTGTTTTCATCTCAATATCGGCTTGCGTATCCGCCTGCGCAGAGCTTCCCTAGGGCGAAGTGCGTGCGAGCCCCATGCCGAGTGCTGCACGGGCGGGCGCGGATTGGCGCGCTGTACGAGTCCCTGCGCTCGTTCGACGAGCCCGTGCTGATCATCGAAAACAAGCTCCTCTATCCAGCACGCGCAGACACGGTCGTGCCGGACGTTTTCGGTGTGAGGAGAACGCAGAGCGTTTCGCGACGACCCGGCTCGTGCCGAATGGCGCGCCCGATGTGACCGTCGTCGCTTTCGGGCGCATGACCGGGCTCGCGGAGCGAGTCGCGAAGGCGCTCCATGAGCGCGAAGAGATCAATCTGGAATTGATCTTTCCGTTGCAGATATCGCCGCTCGATCTGCGGCCGATCATCGAGTCCGTATCGCGGACGGGGAAGCTCCTGGTCGTGGAAGAGGGCGCAACCGGCTTCGATCTGGCGAGTGAGACGATCGCCGGTGTATGCATCGCCGCGCGCGGCGCGACGGCGCTGCGCGCCCGTCGTATCGGAGCACAGCCTGTGCCGATCCCGAGCGCCGCCGAGCTCGAGCGCCGTGTGCTGCCGTCGGAGGCCGAGATTCACGCGGCCTGCCTGGAGCTGTTCGATGGCTGAAGCGACCGCGGTCCTCGTTCCGAGGATGAATACGAATGATGACGAGGCCGTCATCGTGAGCTGGCATGTCCGCTCGGGCAATGCGGTCATCGCTGATCAGCTGGTCGCCACTCTAGAGACGACCAAGACGGCCTTCGATGTCAGAGCGCCGGCCGCCGGTTATATGTTCTTTGATCTGCCGGCGAAGGCCACAGGCGATCGCCGCACCCACCGCCACGGGATCTCGGACGATCCGGCTCCGCGCACCCGCCCGCAAGCGGCCTCAAAGCCTGATTCGAGCCCGGCGCCCGCAACGGATGGCCGATTTTCGCGTGCAGCCGTGGGTGCTGCAAATTGTGCTGCCGGTCGGCCTCTCCTTTTATACGTTCCAGAGTCTCGGCTACGTCATCGACGTCTACCGCAGGAAGCTGCCGGCAGTACGGAGCCTAGAGGAATATGTGCTGTACGTCGCATTCTTCCCGCAGCTCGTCGCCGGTCCGATCGAGCGAGCCACTCACATGCTGCCGCAGTACCGCGCACCGCGCGTGTTCAACGGTGCGGCCGTCGAATCCGGGCTGATGTTGATGGCATGGGGTCTATTCAAGAAGATGGTGATTGCCGACAACCTCGCCCCGTACGTGAATCATGTGTTTCAAAACCCCATGGGATTCTCCGGTTCGGGCCTCGTGACGGCGGTGGTGTTCTTCGCGTTCCAGATCTACTGCGACTTTTCTGGATATTCCGACTGTGCGCGCGGCATCGCGCGCACGCTCGGTTTTGACCTGATGGTCAATTTCAACCTGCCGTACTTTTCGCGCAATCCCGTAGAGTTCTGGCGCCGCTGGCACATCAGACTTTCGCAGTGGTTTCAGGACTATCTGTATTTCCCGTTGGCCATGCATTACATGCGTCGCGGTGGCTGGGCGAGCAAGTACAGGGCTCACATCATTTCGTTCGTTCTGATCGGGCTGTGGCACGGCGCGAACTGGACATTCATCGCTTTCGGCCTGTATTGGGGCCTGATCATCGCTGGCTATCTGTACATTCAGGAGCGCCTGAACGATCTGCCGGAAGACTCTGCGCTCAGGTTCCAGAGTAAGGGCGGCGCAGCGGCCGCTGCGACAAGATTGCCCCGCGCTCACCAGCAACAACTCGTGCAGCCGATGGTCGTAGCGTAACTCTTCGCTACGCCCGATCTCTTGCTGAATGGCTACCCTCATCACCTCTGCGTCCTCGATCTGCAGCTTGCGCACCGTCCTTCCCGACAGAAACAAACGCCGCCATAATATCCTTACGCTGCATTACTTGTGGCGCTGTTGTTAAAACGGGTTTGCGCTGGCGCCAGAAATAATCGGCCCCAAAGGCTTAAATTGAGCAGGGTCCAAAACAGATGACTGTGATTCTGCCGGCGCAGCTGATGTTCCTTCCAGAAGCGCTCGAGCGTGACGATATTGAAATATTCCGCGATGAGCTTCGAGGAAAAAATCTCATCATGAGTGTAATCCATCATCTCACCCCGAATCCAGTTCTTCATCGGGATACTGAAGCCTTGCTTTTTGCGCATGGCAATTCCGGGCGGCAGCCGCTTTTCCATCGCGTGTTTGAGAAGCCACTTCGTCGTGAATTTCCGCAACTTGAGATTGGCAGGCAGTGAGTAGCAGTACTCGACCAAGCGGTGGTCCAGGAAAGGCGGACGTACTTCCAGTCCATGCGCCATTGCCATTTTGTCGACCTTCATCAGTCCGCTATCCGGAAGAAACATGTTCAGTTCGATGAACTGGTCGCGCACACCCCACTCGTTCGGTGCCTGGTCCGACCAGCGCTTGACTGGGGCGAACGGATCGGTGTTGACCGATTGCAGGAACTCCGGCTGGAACAGAGCGGCCGCCTGACCGGCGTCCAGGAAATACTGCCAGCGGATGTGTTCGCCATCGCGCGGCAAACTTGCGCCCTGCAGAAAGCGCTTCAGGATGTTACGTGCGCCTTTCTTCTGGTCATCGTCGGAAATTAGTTTGAAGATGCTTCGATATAGCTGTTGCCGATACGGCAATGGCAGCAGGTCGAGCAGCTCCGATGCCTTGCTTGCCCGAAACCTGTCATAGCCCATGAAGAGTTCGTCGCCCCCATCGCCGCTGAAACAGACTTTGACGTAGCGTCTGGCCTGTGCGCAAAGGAGCATGAATGGCAGGATGGACGGGTCAGTGGTCGGCTCATCGAGATGCCAGACCGAGCGCTCGATCTCGGCGCGATCGATAGGGTTTATCAGCAGCTCCCGATGCAGCGTGCCGAAGTGTTCGGCTACCTCCCGCGCATATGAAAACTCACTGTAGGACTCCTCACGGTAGCCGAGCGCGAATGTTTGCAGCTGGGACGGCAGAGCTTTGCTCAGGAATTCGACCACGGTGCTCGAATCAATTCCGCCGGACAGGAAAGATCCGATCGGCACATCGCTCATCATATGGTCAGCACAAACCTGCTCGAGAAGGCTCAATAGCCCTTCGGGAGTCGCATCGACGTCTCGTTGGCGCAACGTCCAGTATCTGGAGAGCCGGGAGGTCCCATCCGCTTCTACGACCAACAGACAACCGGGAAGAAGCTTGTGTACACCCTGGAACAGGGTGTCCGGGGCAGGGGTAAACTCGTACCCGATCAGATCGAAAAGGCCTTGGCGATTTACTGCTCGTACCAGCGACGGGTCGACCAGCAGCGCCTTGATCTCCGAGGCAAAACGTATGTTGCCGTGCTCGAGCGTGTAGTAGAGCGGCTTGATTCCGAGGCGGTCGCGCGCCATGACTAGACGCCGGCGTGGAGCATCCCAAATTGCAAAAGCGAACATGCCGATGAGATGTTGAACGACGTCTAGCCCGTATTCCTCGTACGCATGGACGATCGCTTCAGTGTCGCTATGGCTTCGAAACGTGTGTCCCTTCTGTTCCAGGAGTTTCCGTAGTGCAGGATAGTTGTAAATCTCACCGTTGAAAGTGATCCATACGGTGCCATCTTCGTTCGTGAGCGGTTGCCGTCCGGATTCGCTGAGATCCACGATGCTCAGGCGGCGATGCCCCAGGGACACGCCTTCGGTCACATACGAGCCGTGGTCGTCCGGTCCACGGTGTACGAGCGTGGCTTTCATCTGCTCAAGCAGATGCTCATCGGCCCAATTGAAACCACAGATGCCGCACATAGGATCGCTAGCTCAATGCCGAATCGAGGCGGCTACCAATCATTGCGGGTGCTAGGGCAGTGATCTTGTATTGTTGCGTCAATGTCCGTACCAGCGATGGGAATGTGCGCGTTGCCGCACGTCTGTAGGCGATCGTACACGATGTACTGCGTTCAGACATGATCAAGCGCACGGTAAAATGTGCAGGGGCTTCGATCTCGATTCCGACCTGCGGATAACGTCTGTAAAACGTCCTTTTGGGGCATGGCTATTTGCTGATTACCTACTCGGGGGGCGTTGATTCCGCCGCGGCGTTGACGCCCAGGCATCCTCGAGGAGTGCGCTACGTCTTTCGGCGCGCGGTGACTGAAAATTTGTAGGCGAGCGGCTTTGCTAGCTGCTCCGGAAGCAGGTTGTAGAACGGTTTGAACCCAATATTATAAAGCGCAGCCTTCGCGCCGCGCCGCGCAATCTTTAATGCTCGATAGTGGTCTCGCGCTGTCTCAATAATTTCGAATCCGGCGAACATTGACAGAATCTCGGCCTCCGTCAGGAAATCCGTGACCGGCGGATCGCCCGATTTGAACTCAATGTTCTCGCGCCCGAGGCGAGAAATCCAGAACATCCAGGACGGGCGCCGATAGAAATGCGAAATAATGGCACGGCCGCCGATTTTCAGCACCCGCCTGATCTCTTGAATTGCCCGCGGCGTATCCCCTGTATGGTGCAATACCCCATTTGCCCAAACCGCATCGAAGGTTGCACTCGGAAACGACAGGCTCAGAACATTTTCCACGCGTACGTCGTCTGCCGCCACATTGCAAACCGCGTAGTGACGCTTCGTGAGGTCAACGGCCGCGGGCGTCAAATCCGTGGCTGTCACATGACAGCCGCGCTTGAGGAATTCGAGACTCGCGAAACCCATGCCGCAACCGATCTCCAGCAGCTTACCGTGGCTGCCGAGCAATTTCGCCTCGCGGTCGATTCGCTCCATGATCCATGGGAACTTGAACGGACTCATCCACGGACGCACGTGTTCAAAGAATTCGGCCGATCCGACGATCAGATTCGGGTCTTTCACATACTGCTTGCCAAGTGTATGAGCGTCCCAATAGTCGCGGACGGCACCTACCGTGGTATCGAGAGGTTGTGTTGCAGTCATTCGCGTCAGATCCTCAGCGCAGTTTGCACGCCGGAATACCTAGAGAGGCTAATTTGACCACGAGTCGCCATGGCTGGCCAGCGCATGGTGCACTGAGGTGTGATGGGACGCACACTGCGCCGAAGACCTGCAGGGTGTGCAGTGCGGTCTCCTGCCAGATCTGTGGGCACGCACGCACGATTCCGCGCTCGCGCATCTGCAGGCGCGTTTGGGCTGGACCGCACACCCGCAGCAGCGCGGGCGATATCAGGCTCGTCGAAGGGGTCGATCGCGTGGCGTCGCGGGTTACTTCGGGACCGGCGCTGCATGCCGGCAACGTCGCACGCCAGTTGCTATGCAGTATCCAGATGTCAAGCTCCGCCGTGGCGCGTACGGATGTGACGCAGTAATTTGTCTGACTATCGACTAAACAGCTAGTCTTCATCGAGTGAGGGAAGGCGCGGGCAATTCGGGACACGGCTTGATCGTCCATGCGGACGATTTCGGCGAGACAGTGGAGATCACTCGCGGAATCTGCGCAGCGATTGAAGGGGGGGCCGTGACGAGCACCTCGATCATGGCCAACATGCCGGGAACCGCGGACGCGCTCGCCCGCGTCGCCCCGCTCGCCGAGCGGGCCAGCTTCGGCGTTCATTTGAACCTCTGTGAGGGCCTCCCGTTGACACCGGGGCGGACCTTGGTGAATGCCGCGGGGCGGTTCCATCGCAAGCGGGAGCTGTTCATGCGTTCGATCACCGGCCTGCTGTCGGCTAGGGAGCTCGAAGCGGAGATCTCGGCCCAGATCGCCGTGATCCACGATTCGGGGATCCGCATCTCTCATGTTGACGGGCATAAGCATTTGCACCAGCTGCCCACGGTCAGTACCGCGGTTTCCCGCGTACTGCCGCGATTCGGCATCACTCGAATTCGAGTCACACGCGTGCGCAGGTTTCGGGGCAATTTGCGGGCGGCTACTCTGGTGCGCGAAGGCCTCGCATGGCGCGCCAGCGCGGTATTCCGACGCGCGCACCTTTGCTCGCCGCATCGCGTACTTGATTTACAGACGATTATGAAGGAAGAGGACCTGCCGCAGGCGACTGCGCTGTTGCGCGATGCGGGCGTGGTTGAAATATTCTGCCATCCAGGCACGGCGCTCGCAGACGCCGAAAAACCTGGCACCTGCCAGCGTCACGCGGAACTGGAATATCTGCTGTCACCTCGATTTAAGGAGATACTAAAGCGAAGCGGAGCCCAGCCCATCTCATACTGGGGCATTTGACGATCCGACCTCTCCCCTACACGTTAGGCAATGATCCACGAAGCGCGATAGGGGCGCCAGGAGGTCGTGGGAGACGCGGCGCCGCTAGTGCCGCTGCGGGGGCGGCGCGGCGGTGATCCCCTTAGTGCAGGAGAGTCTCCCCGGCAGGGCTGAGCTTGGCGGGAGCCCGGGGCGGGCGCGACGCTGACCAATGCTGCTTGGCTCACGTTTCCGCCTGAAAGCTGCAGGATCTGTGTGAATTCATCGCGCGTCACGTCCAAGGATGGGAGTCGGCCCGGGCCGCCGCCGAGCGATTGCTGCAGAGCTCGACGCGGGATCATCGGCGCGTCTCACAGCGCGACGCTCTGGCGCCTCACGTTTTCAACGGGCGCAGTTTGCCCGGCCGGTCAGCTGTGGCGAGTCATTCGACGGCTTGCGGCGCGTAGACCTTAGGTGCGCCGCTGTCGGTGGCGAGGAGCGCCAGAGAGTCCGCGACCAGAAGCGCAATGTCCTAGCGACTCCGACTGAGCGGCGGATTCGATGTGCACGACGTGCAGCCGATAGTAGAGGTCCTTGCGGAACTGACCGTCCATCATGAGCTGCTGCAGGTCGCGATGCGCCAGCGCAGGGATCGGTACTGAGATTCCCGGCGCTGAGAGCGCACAGAGGCGTTTCGCGATCTTGCGATGCATGCCCGCCGGCCGCGGCGCCGGTGTGATTCTGTTCACAGTCGGGCGGCGCAATAATCTTACACTGCATTGTAAACTTTCATGCCCGCCTTGCGGGGCAGCGTAAAGGCTCTATGCGCATCCGCCTGATAGGAGAGCACGTGTACGTCTCGATTGTGGTGCTCGCTGTGGTCGAGCTCGCAGTGTGCTGCGCGGCATTCATCCTCGCCGTCTACGTGCGCTTCGGTGGCGATCTGGCGGCATTCGAGGGCGTCTATGGACCATTGTGGCCGCGGGCGCTGGTCTTTGGCGTCGTGATGATGCTGTGCCTGTCGGCCTTTGGCCTCTACAGCGCCCGGCAGCGAGCGCGTGCCTTCGGCATCGCCGTGCGCGTCGTCGCCGCGATGGTCGCAGGCGTCGCGATGACCGCGGTTATTTGGTACGTCATCCCGGCGCTGCGGGTGGGCCGCGGAGTCATGATCCTCGCTTCCATGGCGTCGATCGTCGCTGTCGCTCTAACGCGAACCGTATTTACTCGCCTGGTGCATGAGGAGGTCTTCAAGCGGCGCGTGCTCGTGTATGGTGCGGGGCAGGGCGCCGCGTCAATCGCTGAATTGCGCCGCCGCTCTGATCGCCGGGGCTTCGTGCTCGTCGGTTTCGTCAAAGCGGACGGCGAGGCGCGCGCTCTGCCGGTCACCACGCTTGATTCCTCGCTCGGCCTCTTTGACCTGTGCGCGCGCCATGACGTGGATGAAATCGTCGTGGCGATGGACGATCGGCGCCGCCAGTTTCCGTTGCGCGAGCTCCTCGAATGCCGCCTGGCAGGCGTCGATGTCACCGAGCTACTGACCTTTCTCGAGCGCGAGACCGGGCGCGTGCGCCTCGACGTCTTGAACCCGAGCTGGCTCATTTTCGGGCCGGGCTTTCGGCGCGATCCGCTGCGGCTTTTTTCTTCGCGCACGCTCGATATCGTCGCGAGTGTGTTGATTCTTACGGTCTCGCTGCCCGTCATGATTCTGAGTGCGCTTGCGATCCTCGTCGAGGACGGCTGGCGGGCCCCGGTGTTCTACCGGCAGGCTCGTGTCGGAGGCGCCGGGCGCTCGTTTGAGCTCTTGAAATTTCGCAGCATGCGAGCCGACGCGGAGACGGATGGGCAGGCTCGCTGGGCGCAGAAGGACGACCCGCGCGTCACCCGCGTCGGAGCGGTCATGCGCAAGTTTCGCATCGACGAGCTGCCGCAGATATTGAATGTGCTGCGCGGCCACATGAGCCTCGTCGGCCCGCGCCCTGAGCGCCCGCATTTCGTGGCCGATCTTGCGCAGAAGATTCCGTACTACGTTGAGCGTCACTGCGTGAAGCCCGGGATTACCGGTTGGGCACAGCTGTGCTATCCGTATGGCTCATCCGAGCAGGACGCGATCGAGAAGCTGCAATACGACCTGTATTACATCAAGAACAATAGTCTCCTCTTTGACTTCTCGATCCTGCTGCAGACCGTCGAAGTGGTATTCATGGGCAAGGGCGCCCGCTGATGGGCGCACTCGATGCTGCACATGAGCGCCGCAAGCTGCTCCTTGTGCAAAGCGACCAGGCCATACGAAGCGAGCTTGCAGTGATGTTCGCCGACCTCGATGTGGTTTGCGTTGACCTCACCGAGCAGGCGCTCGCACTCGTGCGCCGCGCGGAGCCGGATGTCGTGCTCTTCGACCTCGGCAGTGCACGCGAGCCGGCGCAGGCTGAACGCGAGCTCGAGTTGCTGCGCCAGATCCTCACTCTCGCCCCCAACGCCAAGATCATCGCGATGACCGAGCCTGACGCACGCGAGCTTGCCGTACAGGCGGTGGGACTCGGCGCTGCGGACTTCTATCACAAGCCAATCATCGCGGGAGTGCTGTCGATCGTCGTGCGGCGGGCATTTCGCCTCCGCGAGCTCGAGACGGAGAACTGGCGTTTGCGCGAGCAGACCGGCTCCATGGCGCTCGAAGGCATCATCGGCGTCAGCGACGCGATGCGAGGTGTCTGTCACGCCATCGAGAAGGTCGCCCCGACGAATGCCACCACGCTCATTCTCGGGGAAAGCGGCACCGGCAAAGAGCTCCTGGCGCATGCCCTGCATCGCCTGTCCGGCCGGGCGCACCAGCCGTTCATCGCCATCAACTGCGCCGCGATTCCCGACACGCTGCTCGAAAGCGAACTCTTCGGCTATGAGAAGGGCGCCTTTACCGGTGCCGCCAAGCGCACCGCGGGCAAGCTCGAAAACGCGAACGGCGGTACGGTGTTTCTGGATGAGATCGGCGAGATGCCCGCAGCGTTGCAGGCAAAGCTCCTGCGCGTCGTGCAGGAGCGCACCGTGGAGAGAATCGGCGGACGCACGCCGATCGCGCTTAATCTGCGTCTCCTCTGCGCCACGAACCGCGATCTGGATGCGCTCATGGCGAGCGGTGCGTTTCGCGAGGATCTCTACTATCGCTTGAGCGAAGTGACCCTGCGCGTCCCGCCGCTGCGCGACCGACAGGGCGATGGGCTGCTGCTTGCGCAATTCATGCTGCAGGAGACGGCGCAGCGCTATGGCCGCGCGACCAAGGGATTCGCGCCGGATGCCATCCGCGCCATTCAAGCGCATCGCTGGCCGGGCAACGTGCGTGAGCTTGAAAACCGCATCAAGGGCGCGGTCATCATGGCCGACTCCGCCGTCGTGAGCGCGATCGATCTGGGTCTGCAGGACCCGGGGAATAACCCGGAGTATCTGAATTTGCGCGTCGCCCGCCACAGAGCCGAAGTGCAAGCTGTGCGCCAGGCGCTTGCGGTGGCACGCGCCAATCTATCGCGCGCCGCGGAGCTCCTGGGCATCACGCGCCCGACACTCTACGACCTGCTGCAGAAGCATCACATCGACGCCGCGCAGTTCGGGCGGGGCGCCGCGACGCCCCTGCAAAAGGCTGCGGCGCGCCGCAGGCGCGTGGTTGGCTAACGCTGCTTGAATTCCTCGGGCGTGAGTTGATGGCGCCCGAGCAGCTTGTAGAAATCGGTGCGGTTGCGCTTCGCAAGGCGCGCCGCTTGACTGACATTGCCGCCGGTGATTTGCAGGATCTGCGACAGATAGCTGCGCGTAAATTCGTCGCGCGCCTCATCGAATGAGGGCAGGCGGCCGGGTCCGCCGCCCAAGGATTGCTGCACGAGCTCCACCGGGATGATCGGAGTCTGTGACAGCGCCACATTCTGCCGCACGACGTTCTGCAGCTGGCGGATATTGCCGGGCCAGTCGGCGGTGGCGAGCAGTTCCACAGCCTCGGGCGCATAGATCTTGCGTACGCCGCTTTCCTTGGCGATCTGCGCCAAAAAGTGCGCGACGAGCAGCGGGATGTCCTCGCGGCGCTTGTTGAGAGCCGGCATCTCGATGTGCACGACGTTCAGCCGATAGTAGAGGTCTTCGCGGAATTGGCCTTCCGCCATCAGCTGCTGCAGGTCGCGGTGAGTTGCGGAAATCACGCGCACGTTTACCGCGATGGGATCGGTGCTGCCAACGGGGCGAATCAGATTCTCCTGCAGGACGCGTAGCAGCTTCACCTGCAGCCGCATCGGCATGTCGCCGATCTCATCGAGCATGAGCGTGCTGCCGTCGGCCGCCTGGAAGAGGCCATGGTGCGTGCGCGTCGCCCCGGTGAAGGAACCCTTCTCATGACCGAAAAGCTCGGACTCGAGCAGATTCTCCGCCATGGCGCTGCAGTTGATCGCGACGAACGGCTTGTTGCGGCGCGGGCTGGCACGATGAATCGCACGCGCGAGGAGCTCCTTACCGGTGCCGCTCTCACCCGTGATGAGCACGCGTGCATCGGTCCCTGCGACCATGTGCGCTTGCCCGAGCCGCTCTTCCATGACCGAGCTGCGCGTGACGATCTCCGCGCGCCAATCCTCGTCCGAGGCGCTGAAGCCGGAGATGCGCAGGGCTTTTTGCACGTGGTCGAGCAGCTCCTGCTTGTCGACCGGCTTGGTGAGGAAGCCAAACGCGCCCATCTGGGTCGCCTGCACGGCATCGGGGATCGTGCCGTGCGCGGTCAGCAAGATCACCTTCAGCCCCGGCCAGCGGTTCTGCAGCTCCTTCAATAGGCCGATGCCGTCCATCTGATCCATGCGCAGGTCCGAGATGACGAGGTCGGGCCGGAAGCGCCCGGCGGCCGCAATTGCCAATGCGGCGCTTTCCACCGCTTCGACGTCATAACTCTCGGCGCGCAGGCGGATCGTCAGCAGGCGCAGCAGCCCCGGATCATCGTCGACCACGAGGATGCGTGCCTTGCGTTTGCCTGTTTGACTCAAGGGGTGTGTCCTTCCGTACTGGGCTTGCGGTCGTTGAGAGAGCGCTCGATGTTGGTGATCGCATCAAGCTTAGCGTGCGCGTCCTCGAGGTCCTTGCGCAGTTTGGCGTTTTCGTCGATTTCCGTCTGCAGATGTCGGTTCGCGGCGGCCAGGCGCTCACGGTCGGCGTGCGCGGTACTGTCCTGCAGGGTGCGGTTTTCCGCCGCCAGCGTCAATTGCACGTCAACTTTTTGCAGTTCGAGGTAGGCAAACGCGCGCTCCGCGGGAACCAGCGTTTCGGGCGTCGCCATAAGCTCCCGCAGGAGCCGCTCTGCCTCTGGCAGGTTGGTCCCAGCGTGCCCGGGAGCCGCAAGCTCGAGCGCGTAGCGCAGCTGGTGGCTCGGGGTTGGCGCAAGCGTGAAGTCCCGGTGCGCCACTTCGAGAATTTCCGCCTGTTCGGCGGGCGGGGCTTGCATGAGTTTTTCCAGCACGATCACGTGTGACGCCAACAATGCGGCGGAGGTCGCGTCCCGATCCACAACCGGCGCGAGATTGTTATTTTCGTGTTCGGCCGGCGTGAGTGCACAGCTCGCAAGGCCCGCGCCGAGCCAGCAAGCTGCGACGAGAGCGGCACCGTGTGGCGCGCGGCAACCTTCGCGCAGGGCTGCCCGTGAGTTCGCACTGCTATGCCGCATGCGCCCGACGTTCCTTCGAGTCCGCGCTCGCGGGTGACGTGTTGCCAGCCGGGCGAATCGGCATCGTGATGCGAAAGTGCGCCCCGGTATAGGTGCCATCGATGATTTCTACCTTGCCGCCGTGAGCCGCGACGCACTCCATGACGACGGACAAGCCAATGCCGGTGCCCTTTAAGCTTGAACCCTTGGCGGCGCGTCCGGTGTAGAAGGCATCGAAAATGTGCGCACGATCCTCCAGAGGAATGCCGCTGCCGCTGTCGGCGACATCAATCACCAGTGCCTCCCCCGCGGCGCCCGCGCGCAGGTGGATGCTGCCTCCCTTGGGGGAGTACTTGACGGCATTCGACAAGAGATTCTCCAGAATGAGCCGTAGCTTGCCGCGGTCGGCGGTGAGGGTTACATCCTCAATCTGCACATCGAGCCGTACACGCTGCGACAAAAGCGTCAACTGCTGATTCTCCAACACCTGCTTGACCACCGGTCGCAGGCGAAATTCACTCGCATCAAGCCCGACGCTGCTCGTCTGCCAGGCGCTGAATGAGAGCAGATTCTCGATCAAGCGCTGCAGCTTGATCCCGTTCTCGCGCAGGATCCCGGTGACCTCGCGCTGATTGCTGTCAAGCTCCCCGACGGCGCCGTCCATGAGCAGCTCAGTCCCTTCGCGAATATTGGCCAACGGCGTCTTCAGCTCATGCGACATATGTCGCAGAAATCGGTTTCGCTCCTGCGCCAGATCCACCAAGCGTCCGCGCAGCCATTCCAGCTGCCCGCCGAGCCTCTCGAGGTCGACCGGACCCCACACTTTGATCGGATTGGAAAACGAGCCGCGCCCGAGCTCGCTGATCGCCCGATCGAGCTGGCGCAGTGGCCGGCCGACGGCGAGCGCAAGCCCGAAGATCGCGATCAGTGTGACGGGCAAGAGCAGCGCCGACTGCCACACGAGCCGTCGGCGCGCCTCGTTCGTCTGCTCCTCAAGAGCGACGACTTGCGAGTCGATCTGCGCATTGCTCTCTTCAGCGGCCCGGTCGGCGAGAGCGCTCAAATCAGCAAAGCTTTGCAACAACTGCGCAAGTCCGTAGGACGGCTGCGGCATGCTGTGCACCATCTGGCCGATCGTCTGCTGCAGCTTCCTAAGTTCCGCCAGGGTGTGGCGCGCCTCATCGGTGCGCACCTGGCGGCCAAGCTCGACGCAGGTGGTGGACAAACGGAAGTCTTGTCCACGATAGAGTTCGAGGAGCTTCGGGTCGTTCAGCACCTGGTAGAGCCGCGCGGTGCGCTCAAGCGAGCTAATTTGGGCGAATAAATCCTGACTGGCGCGCGCCGCAGTGACCCCTTGCACCACCAATTGCTGACCGGTATCAGCGAGCGCGCGGATCTGCAGCTCTGCATCGCCGAGCGCCACAATGAGCGGCACGGCGATCACTGCCAAACCCAGCAGCATCAGCCCGCTCAATGATTTAGGTCGTGCCCAGCGCATGCGGCGTAGTTTACGGCCTTGTGAGCGAACTTTCCTTCCGGGGTCGCGCCGCTTCCCACCGCAAGCGCGCGGTGGATCCGCGAAGCGTTACCAGGGTTCGCGCTGCAAACGCTCTTCCCAGCGCAGCGACGTCTGCACGATGGCGTCCAAGTCATCGAGGCGCGGGCGCCACCCGAGCAGCGCGCGAATCCGCTCTGCGCGTGCGACGAGTATGGGCGGGTCGCCTGGGCGGCGCGGCTCCTCCTTCACCGGCAGGCGCTTTCCGGCCACGCGCTCGACGCTCGCGAGCACTTCTCTGACGCTGTATCCGTGTCCGTAGCCGCAGTTGAGAACGATCGATTTGCCGTCAGCGCGGACGTAATCGAGCGCATTCAGGTGTGCCGCGGCGAGGTCCTCCACGTGAATATAGTCGCGCACGCCTGTGCCGTCGGGCGTCGCGTAGTCGGTGCCGAATATCGCGATTTCCTTGCGTTTGCCGACCACCGCTTCGCAGGCCACCTTGATGAGCAGAGTGGCCTTGGGGGTCGATTGACCGATGCGCCCCTGCGAATCGGAGCCTGCGACGTTGAAATAGCGCAGTGCCACGTAGCGCATGCCGGTCGCCGCTGAGACATCACGCAGCATCCACTCGGACATGAGCTTCGAGGTACCGTAGGGGTTGATCGGCGCAGTCGGCGTAGTCTCTTCGGCAAATGGCTCCGTTGGGATGCCATAGACTGCCGCGGTTGAGGAGAATACAAACTGTCGTATCCCAACTTCGGTGCAGCATTTG
>Ga0182024_10016025_pt1 | contig 14275 bp, 17 predicted proteins | sample P32metaG_FD_120480 | JGI IMG/M metagenome (GOLD analysis project Ga0182024, IMG submission 120480) | Permafrost microbial communities from Stordalen Mire, Sweden - P3-2 metaG (Illumina Assembly) | ecosystem: Environmental > Terrestrial > Soil > Wetlands > Permafrost | place: Sweden: Stordalen... | reverse complement strand
TTCGAGCTCACGCCCGCGCGAGTGCGCAGGCTGTGCGAGGGCCACTTCGGCGTGTTCGCCGACGGTGTTCTGCTGCTCTCCCGTCCCCAGAACGCGGAATATGTAGCCGACCTGCGGATCTATAACCCCGACGGCTCGGAGGCCGAGCTGTCGGGTAACGGCGCACGCGAGGCCATCATGTACCTGCGCCACCGTGGCTGGACCGAGGACGATGAGTTCTCGATCAGCACCGCCGCTGGGCCGATCCGCCCGCGGATCACAGGGCCCCACACCTGCCGCGTGGATATGGGCCGTGCAAGCCTCGCCTCCAAGGACTTCCCCGGGGGGCCGCCCGACGGTCGCGGGGAGCTGCCCATCGATAACCCCGTGCTGGCCACCGTGAGCTTCCAGCACGTCTCGATCGGCAACCCCCAGTGCGCTATCCACGTCACCAGCCTGGCCGCGCTCGACGCGCTCGACCTGTCCGTGTTCGGACCGCAGATCGAAGGCCACGAGCGCTTCCCCAATCGCACAAATGTCTCCTGGTACACCGAGATCGAGGGGGCGGGACAGGCTCGAATCAGAGCACGAATCTTCGAGCGCGGCGTGGGGGAGACCTTGTCCTCGGGCACCGGCGCCACCGGCGCCGCGGTCGCACATGTGCTCAGTCGGGGAGGGGCCGGTGAGCTGGGAGCACACATCACGGTCGTCCTCGACGGCGGTGAGCTCGTGGTCGAGGTGGGGGAGGATCTGCGCGTGAATCTGACAGGCTGGGCGAGACCCGTATTCGACGGCCGCTTCAGCGGCGACTTCGTGAAGGAGCTGCATGAGACCGAGTAAGCGCTTGGAGCGCATCCCGCCGTACGCATTTGCCGAGATGGAGCGCAAGATCGCCGCCAAGCGCGCCGCTGGTGTCGACGTGATCAGCCTCGGCATCGGCGACCCCGACCGCCCGACCTCACCGCTGGTCGTGGAGGCGATGCAGGAGGCGGTGACCGAGCCGGAGACGCACCGCTACCCCTCGAACCGGGGGCGCGCGGACTTTCGCGTGGCGGTGAGCGACTTTTATGAACGGCGCTTCGACGTCGCGCTCGACCCCGAGCACGAGATCATCCCGGCGATCGGCGCGAAGGAGGCGATCTTCAACCTGAACCTCGCGTTCCTCGATCCGGGGGATTACGCGCTTGCCGCGGATCCGGGCTATCCGGTGTACACCGCCGGCCCGTGGCTGGCGGGCGCGGAGCCGGTGCTGATGGCGCTCGAGCCCGAGCTGGGTTTCGTCCCGAACCTCGACGCCATCGACGAAGAGACGGCCAAGCGAGCGAAGCTGATGTTCCTGAACTACCCGAACAACCCGACCGGCGCGGTCGTGCCGGCGGGCTTCTTCGAGCGGGTCGTCGAGTTTGCCCGCGAGCACGAGATCCTCGTCGTGCACGACAACGCGTACTCGGAGATCGTCTTCGACGGCTATCGCGCGCCCTCGTTCCTCGCGACGCCGGGGGCGAAGGAGGTCGGGATCGAGGTGTTTTCGCTGTCGAAGGGCTACAACATGACCGGCTGGCGCTGTGCGGTCGTGGTCGGGAACGCGGAGGCGGTCGAGACTTATTGGCGGTTGAAGACGAACATCGACTCCGGCCTGTTCGAGGCGGTGCAGCTGGCCGGGGTTGCCGCCCTCTCGCCGGACGCGGACGTGGAGGTCGCCTCGATGAACGAGCTATATCGCCGCCGCCGTGATCTCGTCTGCGACGCGCTGCGAGAGATTGGCGTCGATGTGCATCCGCCGCGCAGCACGATCTACGTGTGGGCGCCAATCCCGTCGGGCTATGCGAGCTCCGAGGCGTACTGCGAGCACGTGCTCGAGCAGGCGGCGGTCGTGCTCTCACCCGGTGCGATCTACGGCCCGGCGGGGGAGGGCTGGTTCCGGATCTCCTTGACGACGCCCGATGATCGTCTGCTGGAGGCGGTCGAGCGCTTGGGCAAGTTGGGGTCCTAGCAAGCTGTGGTCCTAGACTGAGAGTCGAATGGATCGAAGCCGAAACGGCCGCACAGGGACCACCTCGAATCGGTCGCGCGCCGCAACAAACGGCTTACCGTCTGAGCAGCGCGCGGTTCAGCGGGCGTTCTGCATCGCGGCGCTGCCCGAAGGCGATGACCTCGGCGAGCTGGAGGAGTTGCTGCGCACCGCGGGGGTGGCGGTCGTGGGGGAGATGGTCCAGCGCCGCGAGCTGCCGCATCCCAACACCTACCTCGGACCGGGCAAGGTGGTCGAGGCGAAGGAGGCCGCGAAGGCATGCGACGCAAACGTGATCGCTTGCGACGACGAGTTGACCCCGCGCCAGGAGCGAAATCTGGAGGAGGCGTTGGGGCTGCCGGTGGTCGATCGCACGACGGTGATCCTCGACATCTTCGCTGCGCACGCCGGCAGCGCGGAGGGCAAGCTGCAGGTCGAGCTTGCTCAGTTGGAATACAACCTCGCGCGAATGCGCGGACTGTGGACACACCTCGAGCGCCTCGGCGGCGGAATCGGCACGAGGGGACCGGGGGAGAGCCAGATCGAGACCGACCGGCGGCTGGCACGTGACAGGATCTCCGCGTTGCGCCGCAGGCTCGAGCACGTGAAGGGCACGCGTCAGGTGATGCGAGCCGAGCGCGAGCGCGCGGCGCTGCCGACGGTGGCGCTCGTCGGCTATACGAACGCCGGTAAGTCGACACTGTTGAACGTCCTGACGGGCGCGGAGGTGGGGGTGCGCGACAGGCTGTTTCACACGCTCGACCCGACGACACGAACGATCGGGCCGATCGGGAGTTCCGCGAGCAATGGCGACGGCCATCACGCGCGCCGGAGTCACTCCGGGAGGAAGTACCTGGTCAGTGACACGGTTGGCTTCATCAGCAAGCTGCCACACCAGCTGGTGGATGCTTTCGGCGCGACGCTGGAGGAGACCCGCCGCGCCGATCTGCTCGCCCACGTGCTCGATGCCTCCGCGCCCGAGCTGCAGGCCGAGGCGATGCAGCACGCGGTCGAGCAGACGCTTGAGGAGATCGGCGCTGGCGAGCGCCCGAGGCTGTTGGTCTTGAACAAGATCGATCTGCTCGACGCGCGGGAACGTGACGAGCTGCGCCTGCGCTACCCCGGCGCAATGCTCGTGAGCGGCGTGACGGGGGAGGGTTTGGTGGAGCTGAACGCGCGCTTCGAAGCGGAGCTGGAGCACATGCTTTGCAAGGTCGAGCTGCTGGTGCCCTACGCGGACGGCGGCAGCCTGGCAGAGCTGCACGAGCTGGCGGGAGATCTATCGCGAGATGACACCCCCGAGGGTGTCCGCGTCCGAGCGCTGCTGCCAAAAAGAGCGGCTGAGCGCTTCGCTAAGTTCGCCGTCGCCTCTTAGCTTGCTGGGGGCGGTCGTCCTAGCGGTCGTCGCCGCTGCCGGATAGGACACCACGGCGCTGACGCGAAAGCAGCTTGTCGAGGTTCGCTCGAGCGATCTCGTCGAGGTCGAGCTCCAGCTCGCTTGCAAGTTGGGCGACATACCAGAGGACGTCCCCGAGCTCCTTGGCCATCGCTTCACGCCGGTCGGCCGTGACTTCACCGCCGTCGTCGCGAATCACCTTCTTCGCGTGATCGGCGAACTCTCCCGCCTCGCCGGCCAACCCGAGCGCTGGGTAGGTGAGCGCCTCATTGCGCGGGTACTGCGCGGTGCTTCGCGACAGGCGCTGGTACTCAGATAGCTCCACGGTCGAGATCGTGTCAGATTCCAGCCGCGTGGCGCGCGTTGAGATGCGCCCCCTTCTCCAGGCCGTCGTCGAGCGCCTCGAGCTCGCTTCCCTCGATGCGAAGAGCGGTGGCGATCAGCCAGTCCGCAAACCAGGCATTCTTGGGCAGGAGAGGACCGTGTAGATACGTGCCGATCGTGTTGCCGTTGCGCGCGCCCTCGAAGCCACTGCGCCCATCGTTGCCGTGGCCCTTGACAACGCGACCAAGCGCACGAGCGTCCGGGCCGAGATATGTCCGTCCGCCGTGATTCTCGAACCCGGCGAGGATTCGCTCGTCGCCCTCGGCGGCGGCGCTCTCGCTACCTAGCGAGACCTCGATCGCGACGTTGCCGATCAGACGCGGGCCGTCCTCGCGAACTGTGCGCACGTCGAGCAGCCCGACACCGAGGATCTCCTCCTCACCCAGTGTGTATGAGTGCCCGAGCAGCTGATAGCCGCCACACACCCCGAGAACCACCGCCTCGCGCGCGGCGGCAGCGTGGAGACCCTCGCGCTTGGTCTCGATCAGGTCATCGGCACACAGGCGCTGGTCGCGATCCTGACCGCCGCCTAAATAGAACAGGTCATGAGCCTCGGGATGCAGCGCCTCGCCGAGCCCGCTGGTGCTCAGCTCGAAGTCGATCCCACGCCACGCGCAGCGATGCTCGAGCACGAGCAGGTTGCCGCGGTCGGCATAGATGTTCATCAGGTCCGGATAGAGCGCGCAGACACGTAGGACACGGCGCGCGGGCGCGGCCGAAGCGCCGGCGGGCTCAGGCACGCAGCATCACCACGGTGCTGCCAACGTGCTCATCGGTAGGCTCGATCGCGACCGCTGACTCAGGATGAAATCCGGCTTTCGAGCCCTCGCACTCGAGCTCGGATGCGCTGATACGAGCGAGCTCGACGACGTTACGCTCACCCGCCGCTTCACCAGCAGGATGTCGCTCGCTTGACTTGCCGGAGTCGAAAGCAATGATTCGTCGCATGCGCTCGATCGCGATGTGCTGTGGGAGCACTCGCACGCTCGTGGCTTGACTGGTGTACAGAGCATCACCGACGCGAGCCGTCTCGGGCGACGGACCCGTGAAGCCAGCGGCGAGGTCAAATGGCTCCAGCTCAGTGACGATCGCGCAAGCGAGCAGACCACCAGGGCGCATGTGGGCGCGTGCGAGGCATAGGAACGCCGCGCGCTCGGCGGCGTCGCTGAGCAGCTGAACGGTTTGCATCGGCACGAGGCACAGTGCAAAGTCGTCTCTGGGCAATGTGAACGAGCGCGCATCCGCGCAGACAGTCTCGACGTCGAGACTCGCGGCCCGTTCACGCAGCGCGCTGAGCAGGACTGGATCGAGATCCAGTGCAGTCACACGCCGATCCGCCTGAGCGCGGCCGAGATGGAGTGTCACCCTGCCCGTCCCGGCGCCCACATCGAGCACGGGGCCTGCGGCCACGTCGGCCAGCTCATGCCACAGTGGCAGGTCGGCACTGTAGGAGCCGCACTCCAGGTCGTGCCAGATGACCTCCGCAGACAGCATCTGATCCTTGTGGGTGTTCATGACCATGCGCTGCGGGCCTCGCCCCGCGCAACGAGCAATTCACGCAACGCGAGCATCGCGGTATAGGTCGGCAGCGCATAAATCGGCGCTGTGGAATCGGACCCGACCAACCCGTCCGCGGCCGCCTCGCGCAGGGCGCTGGGGAGGTCGGCCTGGACTCGAATACGCGATGGGTCGATTCCCGCGTACTTCAGGCGCAGCGCTAGCTCGGGGGCACGAGTGCCGCTGCAGGTGACCCGGCGTACGCGGCCGGCGAGCAGCTCGAAGTCGGCGTCCCAGATCCAGGACACGTCGCGCCCGTCGGCGATCTTGTCGTTGAGTATCCCGAGTAGGTCGTGCTCGCCTGGCTCGAGCGCAAGCGTGCGCAGCACCTCGTTGGCGCCGGCGGGATTCTTCACGAGCAAGATCTGCAGCTCACGATGCTTGCCGGCATCGAGCTCCAGCAGCACCGTCTCGGCGCGGCCAAACGCCGCCTTCGTGCCTTGCAGTCCGGCGACTATCTCCGGCAGGCCTACCTCCAGCGCGGTGGCGAGCGCAGCGGCGGCGAGCGCGTTGTAGACGTTGTAGAGGCCGGGCAAGGACAGGGCGACCTCGGCTTCGCCTGCGGGGGTATGCAGGGTGAAGCGAGCCGCATGTACGCCTTCGAGCGTGACGTGCGTCGCGGTAACGGTGGGCGTGGGACGGGCTTGGCCACAGCTCGGGCAGTGGTAGTGGCCGAGATGGCCGAGGTAGACCGCATCGAACACGTACGGAGCTCCGCAGTTACGGCAGTGCTTGGCATCGGCGGCGTGCGCCATACCTCCTAGTGCGAGCGAGTCATCCTCGACTCCAAAGTAGAGGACGGGCGCATCGCGCTCACGGCCAAGGTCGGCGATTGCGGGATCGTCGGCATTGAGCACCAGCGCCGACTCCCGGGCGGGGCCAGTGTGCACAGCCGCGGCCCAGCGATCGGTGATCGTCTCGAGCTCCCCGTAGCGGTCTAGCTGATCGCGGAACAGATTGCCGAGCAGAATCGCGCGCGGGTGCAGCTGGGCGGCCAGCGAGTCGAGCCACAGCTCGTCCACCTCGAACAGGCCCAGCTCACCCGCAATGTCACCTTTCTGGCGAGCGGCGGCGAGCAGCGAGGAGGCGATCCCCCCGGCCATGTTGGCGCCGGATTGGTTGTTCACGAGCGACACGCCGGCGTGCTGGAGAATCGCTGCGAGGATCGCTGAGGTCGTGGTCTTGCCGTTCGTCGCCGACACCAGCACGCTGCCCCGCGACAGGCGCGCCCCCAGCTCGCCGATCGCATTGGGATCGAGGCGCATGAGCACCTTCCCCGGCGCGCTGGACGCGCCACCGCCGCGCAAGCGCGAGACCGCGCCGACGGCCCGCGCCAGGGCGAGCTTTGGTGCGAGCGGCCCAGCCATCAGTCCCCCGTCGGGGGCTCGGCCGGCGATGCGAACGCTGACTCGCCCGCGAAATCAGCGGGCACGAGCACCGAGACTGCGCCGCGCACAGCACGCACCCGCACCGGCAGATCGCCGATCGGATCGCCATCGGCGTACATCGCGAAAGGGCGGTCGGCTGAGATCTCGACCGCCGCGGCACGGTAGACGTGCACGGAGGGCAACTGCACGTGAGCGCCCTTGAATACCTTCGGCAGAACCTTTGTCAGGAACTTGAGCTTGCTGACACTCTCGAGAACCACAACGTCGAGCAGCCCATCGTCGAGCATCGCCTGCGGCGCCGCGCGCATCCCGCCACCGTATGTCCGCGAGTTGCAGGCTCCGACCGTGTAGGCCGTGAATGTGCGCCGCTCACCTGGGGGATCGAGCTCGACCTCGAAGCGCGCCGGGCGCCAGGATGCGAGTGCACGCAGCGCGCCGTAGGCATACACGAAGCCACCGAGCCACGCGGGCGCTTCGTTGGCGATGCGGTTGGCAACGCTGTCGAAACCGGCCGAGGCGATCCCGACGAACGCCTGTCCTGCGACCTCGCCGACGTCCATAGCGCGGGGAACGCCGCTGGCGATCACCGCGCACGCCGCGATCGGATCCTGGGGGATGCCGAGCACGCGCGCCAAATCGTTGCCGCGCCCGCCTGGGAGCACCCCGAGCACGGCGCCCGGAACATCGCGCAGGACGTCGGCCACCGCGCCGATCATGCCGTCGCCGCTGAGCGCAACAACCGTCTCCCCGGCGCGGGCGCCCTCCTCGGCCAGCACGCGTGCGTGGGCGAGGTCGCGCGTGTCGACGCGGCGCGTCTGAAGACCGTGCTCGCGCAGGGCCCGCTCGACCTCCGCCGCCACCCGTCCGGCTTTGCCGCCCCCGGCGGACGGATTGACGATCAGGCAGATGGAAGCGGGCACCGGGCCATCGTATTGGGGGCAGGCCCCGGCGGGACCCGGCGACCCGCGCCTCGACTAGCTTGCGGCGGCCTTCTGCGCCCGGTCTCGTCGTCGCCGACCGACGGCCGCGACCACACCGAGGACGGCGAGCACGAGGAATAGGCCGAGCAGCACGCCCGGCGCGATCCCTAGCCCGCCGAACGGCAGCGAGATCAGCTCGACTAGGCCGAGGCCGATCGCGAGCAGAGCGATGATCAGCGCGATTATCAGCAGAATCCCGCGGATGCGCACGAGGATTCCCGCGGAGGAGGGGGGGGCGAGCAGCCCCATTGCCCTCAGGGCAAACATTTGACGGCCGCTCGGAGGCGTCTGGCCGAGGCGCTCGACCGCGTCCTTCAGATCGCCCGCGCGGCGTTCGGCCAGCGCGAGCGACGCATCGGCCATGCGGCGAATCTGCATCCGCTCCTGCGGCCGCGCGGCGGCAATCGCACGCTGGAAGTAGCCGCGCGCGCTCTCAGCGTCGAAGCGCTCTGACGCGCGCGCGCCGAGGATCGCCATCGCGGCCGACTTGTACTTGGTCTCGCTCTCGAGCTCCTCGTCCGAGCGCTGCTCTAGCGCCTGGATCTGGTCGAAGGCGCCGCGCTGCTCCATCCGGACCTGGCGTTGTTTAGGTGGCATCGGCCGCTCATTCTACGGTCTGGGCAGGCGCATGCCCTGTGCCCCGCAGACGGTATGCTCGCCGCGTGTCGAACCGAGCATTTGTCCCTCTGTGTGTCTGCGCCATCCTCGCGGTGGCCTTCGCCGCGCCAGCCACCTCGCTCGCGGCCTTGGGCGGCGGGAGCGCGTTTAGCGAATTGACCGAAGAGCAGACTCAGACCGAAACGACTCCAACCGAAACGACCACGACCAGCGCTTCGACGGAAAGTACCTCCAATTCGGGTGGCGTGCTCGTGATCGCGGGTGGGGCGGCGCTGTTGCTGCTGGGGGGAATCGCCTTTCTGATCATGCGTGACGCGCGCAGCGTCGCTCCGGCGGGTGACGGCCTGTTGGGTAAGGGAGGCTCGAGTCGTGATACGGCCACGATGATGCGCAAGCGGCGTGCGAAGGCAAAGGCCGCGCGGCGACAGCGCAAGCAGAACAACAAACGCCGCAGGTAGCCGACTCGTCAACGTCTCGTTGACGTCCCGGAAGGAGCCTTCAGCGAAGCGTCTTTACGCCCTTGGCACGCACCGGCGTGCGGACCCGAGCCGGCGCCGGCAGCGCCGGAGAGCCGTGTGGATCACGCCGAGGGGAGCGGGGGAGGGGCATACGCGGATGCGGATCGAGCGGCCCCGCCGGCAGTGTGTGGCTGCCTCCCTCCTCATCAGAGGCATCAGAAGCGTCGGGAGCGTCGGTCACATCGACCGGGCGCATCGCCTCGTCATTGCGAAACGGCATCCACAGCATCAGGGCGACGAACGGGAGCTTGATCAAGCCGAGCAGTACGAACAGCATCCACAGCGACATTGTTCGACCGATGCTACTACTGCCTTGTGGCATCTCCTAGAGAAAAAGACCTCGCGGCGCTGGCCGTACAGATCAGCCGTTGCCGACGCTGCTCGCGTCTGGTGGCGTGGCGTGAGCAGGTCGCGCGCGAGCGTCGCGCCGCGTTCGCACAGCAGCAGTATTGGGGGAGGCCGCTGCCGGGCTTCGGCGATCCTACGGCACGCATGCTCGTGCTCGGACTGGCTCCGGCCGCCCACGGCGCCAACCGCACCGGCCGGATGTTCACCGGCGATCGCTCGGGCGATTTCCTGTTCGCGGCATTGTGGCGCGCCGGTTTTGCCAATCAGCCGACATCGACTGACCGCGGGGACGGCCTGCGCATGCGAGGCGCGTGGATCGCCGCGGCGGTGCGTTGCGCGCCGCCGGCCAACCGTCCGACGCCCGCCGAGCGCGATCAGTGCCTGCCGTGGAGCGTGCGAGAGCTGCGGTTACTGAAAGACGTGCGGGTCATTCTTTGTCTGGGTGCCTTTGGCTGGGACGCCGCGCTGCGCCTGACCACGGCGCTCTCCGATCCGCCGGCGCCGTTGCCGCGCCCACGGCCACGATTTGGTCACGGAGCCGAGTTTTCGGGCCAGCGCTACACGCTGATTGGCTGCTACCACCCAAGTCAGCAGAACACTTTCACGGGCAAGCTGACCGAGCCGATGATCGACTCGGTGCTGGAGCGCGCACGAGCGCTGGCCGAGAGAGCACAGAGGCGCTAGCCTTGGTGAGTATGCGGATGGAGATCCAATGAGGCTCGAGGTCCAATGAGGCTCCTAATCACAGCGACGACCGTCACCGCGGCCTCTCTGATCGTCGCCGGCCTGTTGGGTGTGGCCTCGGCGGAAGCTCCCACGACGACCACTCCGCCACCCACGGTGAGCGTGCAGGGCGTGGCGACCGAGCCGATCGAACAGAGCGCTAGTGCCGTGACGGCAACCGCGGTCTATCGCCAGGGAATGGCCGACTCGATCACTGACGGCCAAGCCAAGGCGCAGTTCCTCGCGGGCAAGGCGGGCGTGACACTGGGCTCGGTTCAGAGCATCGTCGAAGGTGGCGGGTACATCAGCTGTACGAGCAGCGACGAATCGAGCAACGACGAATACCAGGGCGCACAACCCGACTTTGGCTCACCTGGAACTGGCACGTCGACACCAGTGTTCAACACACCACGCGCGAGCACTGAGGCAACTCCCGGTGTGCGAAAGCCGGCCGCGAAACACGGCAAGAAGAAGCCAAAAAAGCCTTCCGCGAAACAAGCGAGCGCGACGACTACGAACGCGACGACCGCAAGTGCGACGACTTGCACGCTCTCAACGCAAGTCTCGCTCGTTTACACCCTCGGATAGAACCAGACGCGGGCAACCAGACCCCGGGAACCGGGAACCAGACGTGGAGGAAAACCAGACCTGGAGCGATCTGGGGGATACCTAGCCCGCCCGAGATGCCTGATTTCTGATCTTAGTTTACATAAGATACATTATCGAGCATTAAAAGGTACCGGGTCAGTTTGAGTCGTGCTGTTTGGCGGGTTGATCGTCCTTGGTGGCTTCTCGTGCCTTGCGCCGTTTGATGTTTTCGGCCCACATGAGGAGACCGAGGATGGCGAGTACTAGGCCACCGAAGAATGTTGGTGCGTTGATCGCGGCGATCATGCGGTTGCCTCGGCTGGTGCTATCCAGGGTCGTGTGCCCTTCCGGGAGTTGCAGGATCGGCAGAGGACCTGGAGGTTCTCAGGGTCTGTGCTCGAGCCGCCCTCGGACCACGGGATGATCTTGTGGTCGATCGTGAGGTCCTCCGTCTCTCCACACGCCTGGCAGCGCCGGCCGTCCCTGGCCATTACGAGCTCGATGATCTCCGTGGGGATCTTCCCGTCGTCGATGTAGGGCCTGGCGAGCGCCGCGGCCTTGAACTTCTCCGCTGTCACGTCTAGTTCGGCTTCGCTGGCGACGTCGTAGAAGTCCCCCAGTTCATCGTCGTCGAACGTCTTCCACAGCGTCCGCAGGGACAGCTCCGCCAGTGAGAGGACCGCGAGTACGGCTGGGAACCCGCTACGGGTCGCTTCTTCTATCCAGTCAGCGAGTTCTTCACGGTCTTCTCTCGTGCCGCGAGCCATGTCGTCGACCCACCGTCGGACGCCGGCAGCGATCGTCGTGTCGTCGGGTATGCCCATCCTGGGCCTCCTTTCCGTCATTGGGCCCACCCAGGCCACAACCAAAAGGAACGCTATCGGTTCTGGGCGCTATTGGCTTTGCCGAGGAAGATCCGAAGTGTGGAACCCAAGTTCAACGGCCGCCAGGATGGCCTGAAAGGCGGCAAAACCCGCGCACAGAAGCTCTCGCCCGGGAAGCGCTCAGAGATCGCCCGCAAGGCCGCACAAGCACGCTGGGCCAAAGAGCCTGCCCGCTAGAGCACTTGCCAGCCGTACCTTCGAGTCAGCTAGTTGCCGCCTTCGCGACGCGGTGAAGCCGGCGGGGTAGGGCGCTCGATCGGTCGCGGCGGAGCCGATGCGTTGCCCTGCTTGCTCGGAGGTTCCGGCGGCGCGACCGTCGGTCTGGCCTTCGTCGTCGCCCACTCGGGCGCCTTTTCGTCTCCATCTGTGTACATGACCACGCTCTCAATCATGCTGGTGGATAGGTGGCATGTGGAGCTTAGGCTTTGCGACCCAATGGAAGCCCTCGTCCGGAATCACGGCTGCGACCTGCAGCGGACCTCCGCAGGGGGCGACTCCCGGCGCAAACCTGACAGCTCCAATCGTCGTGTCCAGGATGTAGGTGGCGAAATTGATCGCGTCTTGAACAGGCATCCCTCATAGGCTAGACCGATCTCGAGCTGCCCGACGAGGTCATCGATGCGCGCCTGCGCGATTCCGTCCTCGTTCTGCAGCCTGGCGACCATCATCGACGGGCTGTTCAGTGGTCTTGGGCTGATTCCGACCGGACCGCGACCCTCGCGCGGCGACATCTTCGGCACGATCGCAGTGAACTACAAGCTATTCCTCAACATCCTCGGGCTCGCGATCTTCGCCGTGTTCTTCTGGCTGACAGCCCAGCGCGGTGTCACCGACCCGGTGTGTGGCATGAAGGTCGATAAGGCCAAGGCAATCCGTAAGGACTTCGGGACGAAGACGTTCTACTTCTGCTCAGAGCACTGCCTGCACGCCTTCGAGCTCAGCTCTGCCGAGCGGTTGGTAGGACAATCCACCTGAGAACCATGATCCACCTTCCCACCGCGTATCTGCCAAGCCCACCCCACAACGGGTTCTATGTCGGACCGCTGTTCGTCCATGCCTACGGACTCTGCTATGTCGTCGCGGTCATCGTCGCCGTGACGATCACCGTTCGTCGCTGGGAGGCCAAGGGCGGGGAGCGCGATCTCGTCTACGAGGTGGCGATGTGGGGTTTCCCTGCGGGGGTGATCGGCGGGCGCCTGTACTTCCTGGCGACGAGCTGGAGTGAAGTGCCGCCGCATTGGTGGGGACCGTTCGCGATATGGGACGGTGGCCTGGGTATTTGGGGAGGGATCGCGCTCGGCACGCTGGTGGGGATCTGGAGGCTGCGCCGTCATGGCGCGAACATCCCCGTTTTCATGGACGCGGCCGCCCCGGCGCTGCTGGTCGCACAGGCGATTGGCAGGGTTGGTAACTACTTCAATCAAGAGTTGTTCGGAGGACCGACCACGCTCCCTTGGGGCCTCGAGATTTCACCCACGCACCGCCCAGTCGGATATCTCCAGTACGCCACGTTCCAGCCCACCTTCTTGTATGAGTTGATCTGGAATCTGCTGCTGGCCGGCGCACTGGTGTGGCTCGGACGCCACCGCAAGATCCGCGCACCGGGCCTGTTCGCCCTGTATGTGGCGGGGTATTCCTTTGCGCGGATCGGCGAGGAGTTGCTGCGTGTTGACCCCGCGCGCCACATCTTCAGCCTGCGGCTGAACTTCTACGTCGCGAGCATCCTGTGCCTCGCCGGGATCGCCTGGTTCATCCGAATCCAGCGAGCAGGAGCCAAGACCTCCACGGGAGACACACTGCGACGTGGCGGCGCGCTGCTCGCAGCGGGCGGTCTACTCGCGCTCACCGGCTGCGGCCAGGGAACACAGACGAATAGCGCCAGCGCACAGGTGGGTGGGCTCCCCGGCAACCCGATACTCGGCCGGCTGCACCGCCTCTAGCAGGAGCCCTCTTCGTCACAGCTCATTGCGGGCTCCCACGCTAAACACCGAGCGTTGAACGCTATGGCTTGTTGACCGTGCAGATGAAGTAGATGTCGAGCTGAAACCGCTCGGTGGTGACGGTGTCAGAGATCGCGGTCAGGTCCTCCCACGGGCGCGAGTAGGGATCGCCGGGGAAGGCTGTGGCGATCGCCTCCCCGATCGGTGTCAACAGCCGGCCAAGGCGGCTGGCTGGAAGCCCTGCGTCCATGATCACCAAACGACCCCCAGGACGCAATGCTTCCCATGCCCTCAACAGCACCGGCTCACGATCGGGAAGCGCCGAGTAGCTGAGGCTGAAGTAGACCGCATCCATCGGGTCCTCGAGATCAAGCCTGGTTGCGTCGTGCTGGATCAGATGTACGTTCTTCCAGTCGTGGCGTCTCACCAGCTGTCGTGCCTGCGCGAGCATCCCTTCTGAGGCGTCTATGCCGATCACCGCGCCCTCAGTACCAACGGCCTCACGGAGCAGCGCCAGGTTCCGGCCCGTGCCGCAACCGATCTCGAGGACCGTCTCTCCGCGCTTCAGGCCGAGGCGCTTGACCGCCCTACGCCGAAACCCGGGCGCCAGCAAGATCAACGGCCCAGCAAAGCGATACCAGCGCGCCATGCGGTCATACCGCGAGGCGACACGAGTCAGCGGCTGACGAACGAAAGTAGACCGCGCCACCAGCACATCATCTCCTAACCGAACACTGGCAGCCCGACCGTGTCCGTCGTGGTCAGCTCAGCCATGCGGATAGCTCCTTTGTTGCGTCGGGGATCACGTAGTCCGAGAGACGCTGTAGCTGGTGCCGTCGTGTCGCTACAGTCGAGCGCATGACGATCCAACGCATGGAGAACGTGGGCATCGTGGTCGATGACCTCGCGGCAGCGACGGCGTTCTTCGTCGAACTCGGACTCGAGGTGCAGGGCGAAGGTC
>Ga0182024_10016024_pt1 | contig 14275 bp, 10 predicted proteins | sample P32metaG_FD_120480 | JGI IMG/M metagenome (GOLD analysis project Ga0182024, IMG submission 120480) | Permafrost microbial communities from Stordalen Mire, Sweden - P3-2 metaG (Illumina Assembly) | ecosystem: Environmental > Terrestrial > Soil > Wetlands > Permafrost | place: Sweden: Stordalen... | reverse complement strand
TGACGTCGTATTGCGCGCCGGCGCGAAAGTCCGTCTTGTCGTTGGCTTGGTCCTCAAAGTCGTACCCAACTCCGTCTTCGCGCTGGTATTGCGTCGAGTAGAGGGAAACGACGCCGTCGGGAAAGGAGAGGTCGTCCCATTCGGGACCGTTGGCGACTGCACCGACCTGCGATTGGAAGAGCTGAAGCCGGCCGAGCGAGTGCTGCCAATCGTGAACCCACTGGAGCTTCTCGACGCCATACGTTCCGCGCGAAATCGAAGGCGTATCGACTTGCTGATTCGGATTCGCCGGCTCGCCCGGGAACGTAGAGGTGGGGCTGTTGAACGTCGACCATTCCAGTCCCTGATAGGGCGAATCGTATTGCTGATACGCCGCCGCACCGGTGAGAAAGACGGCCGAGAGATCGTCATGCGGGGTAGCGGCGAAGTGCACGTTGCCGGCGATCGCATACTGCGCCCGCGTCTGGAAGCCGAGACCGTACGTGCCGACCTCCGACGGATAGAACGTGTGGCCGTCGCCATAGGCAAAATACTCGTTGCCGGTCGTTGCCGAGAGCGCATAGCGCCAGCGCAGGTCCGGCGTCGCCTCCTGTGCGCTGAACTTCACCTCACCCATCTGGGCACCGATTCCGTTGGCGACCTCGATGGTTTCGGTTCCGGGATAGGTCCCGGTGAGCGGCACTTCGTTGACGACGCCACCCAGAGCGTTTTGACTGACGTCGTTGTAGCCGCCCAGGGTGACGGTTGCGGAACCGACGCCGGCCGTCCCAAGCTGCGCGCCGACGATATTGCCTCCGGGTTCGGCGATCAGACCCTGCGGTACGGGGACGGAATCGTAGTCGTAGACCGTGTCTTGCACTTTTCCACCGCGCACGATCACGTTAGCGAATGAGTCTTGCTGGATTCCGGGGACGCTCGCGATTGCGCCCTGGATGGAGTCGCGCGAATAGTTGGCAAGACCGGATGAGGAGGCTTGCGGCGTACCGGCTTGAGCCTGTTCGCCTTGCACCGTGAAGGCGTCGCTCGTGCTTCCGAGCGCGAACGCCTCGTGCTTGGCCTCGACCTTCGCGATCTCTTTGAGCTTGGCGAGCAAAACCACCGCGAGGCGCTCGTGCTCGCCGGGCAGCACGACAACCGTTGCGTTGGCCGGTTCGAAACCGCTTGCTTCAACGCTGACGGTGTACGTATCCGGCGCAACGCCGAGAATCGTGAAGTGACCGGTCGCATCGGTTGTTCCCGTGTAACGGCCCGACGGCGCGAGTGCCCGGATGCGAGCATTTGCGATCGGCGTGCGATCTGTCGTAGAGACGGTGCCAAAAATCGCCCCCGTGACGAACTCGGCGGCCTCGCCGCGCTGGACAGATAGCGCCGACACGAGGACAGCGCAAAGAATGCACCTTATCTTTCTCACGAAACTCGCTCCCGAGCGACGCGTGATGGCTCACGCGCCGCGGTTTGCCAGATCTTTAGGCTAGGGCTGGGAGCGCGCGCGGTGGCGCGCGAAGACCGCGCGACCTGATGATTTCAGGGGCGATCTGAGAACAACTTATGTCCGGATGAGGCATCGTTGCGTGCTTCGGCGTTGCCGAGCGCGAGCGCGAAATCCTTAGGAACGAGGTCACGAGCGCTGCGGCCAACACCCCGCCGCGCGCGGCACAACGAATCGCCGCGCCAAGCATCATTCGCGCAGCGGCCGCGATCGTGACAAATGATAGAACGAGAACCGGAGCATGTTCGATCACGACGGAGTTTGCATTGAATGGTGCCAACCCGCCGAAGTGCGTTTCGTAGGCTTCCATCGCAACGACGGTGACGCAGCTTCCTGCCAATGCGGCGAGCGCATCGACCGCGCGGGCGCGCGCATCGTCGAGCCTGCGCAGGAGCGGATCGCTGGGCGCGATGCGGGAGCCGATGATATACGCTACGAGGCCAAGCGCCAGCGTCAACCCGATCGCGAGCGCGGGCAAGATTCCCTGATGGTCAACGTCTCTTGTTGTGCGGCCCAGCCAGCCGAACAGCGCGGAAAACTCGGTTCCCGCGTCGCCGGCTACGCCGGCCAGCAGTCCGATGGTAACTACAGCCCAGATCCGTACCAACCGATATCGCATTGCCGATTGACCTACGACAATGACCGCGTTGCCCCTTGTCGAAGCGGCGACAGCACGAATCGCCTCTCAGCGTGCGCTAGGGATTCTGGTGCGCGCCGGCGACTTTCTGACAAGTGAAGACCTTATGCTCACGGCTGCTTCTGTTGGCGACGTTTGCATGCCTCGGCGCGGTCCCGGCCATCGCGATCGGCTCTGACGACGGGCCACGATACGCCGTTGCGACGATCCGCCATGACCTTCCAATCTTGCTGGCAAACGCGCTCAATGGCCAGAAAGTACGGCAAACTCCAGTTATTCAATGGGTGGTGACCGATGGGCGGAAGGCCGTGGCGCACTGGCGTGCACGACCGTTCGAAGGTGTAGTCGTGCTACGCTTTCGCACCGGAAGATGGTGGTGGCTTGGAGCCTCATCATATGATTTGAACGCCACACACACCTGGACCGCGTTGAAGGCGCCGGGCACGGACCTTACCCTCTGCGGCGGCAGCCAGTTGGGGGGCCGTCGGCACAGGAGCTGCTGGAACAGGGCTTCATTGATGTGCCTCTTGCAGCTCGCGTATCGCAAAGACTCGGTCCGAAGCCGCGGACGTGGGCGATCGAGCTAACTTTGTGCGATTTCTTCGGTGAATATTCCGAAGGGAGTACGACATCTGGCTACGCTGCCACGTTCTTTCACCCAAAGAACGATCTGCCGGTGCGGTTTACTTTGAATGGGCGCGGACCGGCGGATTGGCAACGGCCCGCTAAGCTGGGTTCGGAGCTGTATTACGCCTTCACGCTGTCAGCGGAGAAGCCAGCGGCCGCGAGTTTTGCCGCGGGTTCAACGTTCGACGTTTGGTTTCCGTTCGTGCTTGATAGTAGAGTGCTTTACACATTACGTATGAGTCATGTTATCCCGCAGCTTCAAGTCGCGCCTCGGAGCACCAAGAATAACGTATTGCATTTCGTCCTTCCTCCGTTCGAAATACCCGAAGGAAGCACCCCGTTGGGCGAAATCGACGCCGAAAGTCCATAGAAGGCGCCTACGCTTGGGCGATGCTATCCGGGCGTGTCGCACGCGCTTCCTCGAGCGCCCGCTCTAGGGTGATACTCGTCCCGATTTGCCATTGGACGTTGAAGCTTTCATCGCCGAGCGTCGCGCGGATCTCTGCCACTTCGGCCTCGTACTCTGCGCGCTCCGACGGAAATACCGGGAAACGAATCGTACGGCGCAGTGCGTCCGCCGCTCCAAGAAGACGCGCCCCACGCGACGGGTCGCCGAGGGCTGCAATCGTCGCGGCGAGGTCCTCGAGCGTTTTTGCCAGCGACGATTTGTTCGGAATCGAATCGAGCACGTCGAGGGCTTCGTTGAAACGCGTCAGAGCCAGCTTGTACTCTCCGCGACGATGCGCGACGGCCCCGAGATTCACGAGCGAGTAGTGACTGCTGCCGATGTTTCCAGTCGCCCGTTGCATGCGAAGACACTCGCTGAATAACTCTTCGGCACGCTCGTAATTCCGCTCGGCCGCCGCGACTAAGCCGATCTTCATCAGCGCATGGGCGACGCCCGACTCGTGCCCGAGCCGGCGGTAGATCGCAACGCTCTCGTCTCCCAGTGCCGCAGATCGCGCGAGATCGTTTCTCGAAAACGCGACCGATGCGAGATTCGACAAGGAGGTTGCCACGCCGACCTCGTCGCCGAGCCGTCTTCGAATCCCGAGGCTCTCGGCGTGGGCATCCTGCGCGCGATCGTACTCGCCGCGAAACTGCAGAATGATGCCGAGCGACGTAAGGGAGGCGCCCAGGCCGGCGTCGTCTGCGATCGTTCGCTGGAGCTCGACAGCTTGTTCGCACGACGCGAGGGCTTCATCGAAATTCCCGAGTGCCGACAGCAGCACGACGTGAGCGCGTAACACTTTTCCGTACAGCAGATCGGGCACTCGCGAGGGAAAAGCGTCTCTGGCATCAAGCGATTGGCGCACCCAACTGAGGCCTTCCGTAAGGTGTCCGTGAAGCCACCAGAATCGCCAGAGCGCGGCGATCAACCGGCAACCCAAGGCCGTCTCAGCGCTGCGCGAGGCCCACTCCAGAGCTGCATTGATATTGCGGTGCTCGTGCTCGAAACGCTCGAGGCACTTGCCCTGTGCCGCTCCGGAGAGCCCGGGCTCCGCGAGCTGTGCGAATTCGAGCACGTATTCGGCGTGCCGCCGCTGCGCGTCGGCCAACTCGCCACTCTCGACGAGGCGCTCGTGCGCGTACTCGCGCAGCATTTCGAGCATCGACACACGGGGCTCGGACTCTGCGTCCTCTGCAAGCGAGAGTAGATTCTTGTCGACGAGCGCCGCGACTCGAAAGAGTATCGAGCGTGCATCGCCTTCGCTTCCGGCCACCGCGGCGGCCGCCTCGAGACTGCCTCCGCCTTGCAGTACCGAAAGCCGCCGGAATAGGCGTTGCTCGTCTTCGGAGAGCAGATCGTAGCTCCACGCAATCGCTCCGTGCATCGTCTGTTGCCGCTCGGAGCGGTCTACGGGCCCGCCGCCCAGGAGCGGCAAGCGCCTTTCGAGGCGGGCAGCCAATGCCTTGGGCGAAAGCAGTAAGAGGCGCGGAGCGGCAAGTTCGATGGCCAGCGGCAGACCCTCGAGGTGGTCGACGATCGTGCCGATCGCCGCCGAGTTTGTCGCCGTCAACTGGAAATCGGGTTGGACCATCTGTGCGCGTTGCACGAAGAGTCTCGCCGCTGCATCGTTTTGCAGTGGACGCACTGCATAGACGTGCTCGGCGCGCAGGTGGAGCGGTTCGCGGCTGGTAGCGAGAACCGTCAGCCCCGGACAACCGGCCAGCAGCGCGCCGATCCACGTGGCCGCCGGCGTAAGATGTTCGAGATTGTCCAACAAGAGGAGGGTGCCGCGGTCCCGCAAGTATGCGGCGACGGCCTCACTCGCCGGCGTGTCGGCGGATTCGCGTACCCCCAGCGCGTGCGCCACTGCTGCGGGAACGAGCGAAGGTTCGGCAATCGGCGCAAGCTCGACAATCGCCGCCCCGTGCTTGAACGTTGCGCCCCGCTCGATCGCCACTTGCGTCGCAAGGCTGGTCTTCCCGACTCCGGCGGGTCCCGCTAGCGTAATGAGTCGTACCGCGTCATCGCCGAGAAGCGCAGACAACCGGGCAACGTCGGCGTACCGGCCAACCAGCGCGGTAGCACGCAGCACCGACAAGGCTGGTAGAACCGCCGCGGGGCGTACCGGCTTAGCAGCATCTTGAAGGCGCGACCGATCCGCAGGCGAGAGGCCCAGTGCCTCTGAGAGCAACATGAGCGTGATCAGACGCGGCGAATGCGCGGCACCGGTCTCGATGTCGCTTACGGTTCGGGAGGAGAGCCCGGAACGCTCCGCGAGCGCCTCTTGCGAAAGCCCGGCCCCCGAACGCAAGGAGCGCAGCAGGTCGGCCAGCGACTCGATCACGACCGAAGCCTTCGCGCGCAAAATGTGAGTATCTTCGTGGCGGGCGGAGCCGGCGCGACTGAAAATGAGAGCATGAGAGTCGAACGTCAGGCAGTGGAAGCGGCTTTTGCGCAGCCGCTAACCGAAGAGCTGCTCAGATGCTCCGGAGTTACGCCTGGCATGCGTGTCCTCGCGCTTGGTCGCGATCTTGCAGAGATCGCTCTGCTTGTCGCTGAACGGGTCGGCCGCACCGGAGCCGTCATCGCTCTGCATGAAGACCCGTACGTTGTTGAAAAAGCGCAACGGCGCGCGGCCGACGAAGGCTTCGAGCAGATCGGCTTTCGAGCTGAATCGCTCGAGCAGGCGTGCGTTGGAGTTCGGGTCGATGCGGTCGTCGGGCGGTTTTTTCTGACGCATGAAAGCGATCCGGTTCAGGCGATCCGACGCGCTGCCTCCATGGTGCGCGACGGCGGCCGCATCATTTTTCAAGAGTGGCACTATGGCTCGATCCTTTGGGCCGAAACCTCAGCATGGCCCCAACTGCCGCTCTACCGAACTTTCGCGCATTGGTGTATCGAAGGCTTGCGTGCGCGAAGCGCTCACCTCGACATGGGGCTGCGGCTGGCCAACGCCTTTACCGAAGCCGGGCTGCCCCTACCGATGACGCGCACCGATCTCCGCACGGTCCACGGCGGCGATTCGCTGGGCTACTCGTTCTTCGAAGCCGCGCTCCGCGAGTTGCTTCCGGCCATCGAACGTCGTGGTCTCGCCGGCGCCCTCGACGTGGAGGTCGATACCTTCGCGCAACGGCTGGAACGCGAGACCACCGCGGCCGGCGGCCACGTGTTCTTGCCGCTTCAAGTAGGCGCCTGGGCGCGGGCAACCTCAAAACTCTAGAAACTTCGTGGTGTGGTGCTTCGCGAATCGATAGGGTTGAGGTAACCCACTTCGCTTGAAAGGCTCCGTCAATGAAAAACGCTACCTTGACCCTGCGCGCTGCCACGGGCATCGCGATCGCTTCCCTGACGGTCGATCCCCTCGCGGGCTGTAGCGGCGCCTCATCCGCTCTCCCCGAGACCGCGCCGTCAGCTACAACGGCGCGAACGAGCGTGCTGGTGGACGATCGCAGCCGGAAGGCGCAGCTCCTCTTCGTTGGTGACAATCAAAACAGTCGAATCGATGTATACGACGCGGCTACAAAGAAGCAGAATCCGCCACCGATGCGGACGATCACCGAGGGTATCGATGAACCCTACGGCATAACGACCGATAAGTCGGGAAACCTGTACGTTGCCAACCTCGGCGACGACACCGTCACGGTCTATGCTCCGAACTCCAGCAAGCCCAAGACGACTATTAAGAATGGTTTGAACGACCCCTTCGACGTGAAGGTCGACGGGTATGGTGACGTCTATGTTGCCAATAACCCGAACGGGGCCGATCCGTTTATTCAAGAGTATGCCAAGGGTGCATCTGAGCCGAGCGCCACATGGACGGCTCCCGTGCTGGGCGTCATCACGGGAATCGCATTGCTCGACCCGATGCAGAAGGGTGAGACGTCGATCTACGCGCTCGAGTTCGCCGCGGTCCAGAGCGGTGGAACCGGTGAGCTTCTCTCCTGTTATCCCGGAAACTCGAACTGCAAGTCGGCTGGGTACACGTTCGGGGTGACTGGCGGCATTGCCGTTGCCGAATCGCCTGGCGAAAGCAAGCCGTTTGAGTTCCTTGTCGCCGACAACGCCATTCCCGGCGTCGACACTTTCGTCTCCGGCCAATTAAACGGGCAACTGGTAACCCCCGGAAGCCCCGCCGGCATCGCACTCAACGCAATGGACAACCGGCTCTATGTCGCAAGTGGATCCTCAGAAAGCGTCGTCGAGTATAGCTTCCCTGGAAACAAAGTGCTCAACACCTTCACGCCTCCCGAAGCAAACGTGTTCGGCGTTGCCACGACCCCGGCCGGTACGTATCACTAAACGAATCCCTAAAAACCGAACTCTTTCATTAGCGCCGATTGCGGTCGAACGGACCGCCGCACTCGGCGCTATTTTGATCACAACGATAACGAGAAGGCCGTCCCGCAGCCGGTAGGGCCGAAGTAGCTATAGCATGCTTCACTATTGCCGCCCACGTTGGTGGTGCCGTAGAGCGTGCCGCCCACGTCGATGAGGTTCGCAGTCGGGGTTCCGCCATTGGACGGGTAGCCGGCGAAGCTGTAGAGTACGGTTTCCGTGCCGGAGGTCGTGATCTTAAAGACCGTGCCGACACTCGCGCTGCCGCCTTGGCCGGTGGTGCCGTAGAGCACGTCCTTTAGGTTGAGGAGGCCCGCGTACGGCTCATTGCCGTCACCGGTGCTATTTTTGAAGTTGTAGAGCACGCTCTCCGTGCCGGACGGCGTGATTTTAAAGACAGTCCCGATGTTGCTCGTGCCGCCGTTTACCGTGGTGCCGAAAAGAGTTCCCTTTACGGCGGTCAGACCCGCAAACGGGAATTCACCGTTGGAACTTGTGCCTGGGAAGGTGAAGAGCACGCGTTCGGTGCCGGATGTCGTGATCTTAAAGACGGTCCCGCAACCCGCGCCTTGTAAGCCGGTGCATGAACCTGTGCCGCCCACTTCCGTGGTGCCGTAAAGCGTGCCCCTAAGGTCGATCAGCCCGGCAAGAGGGCTAGCACCGTCCGCACCGCCTGCGAAGCTGTGCAGAAGGCTCTCCTTGCCTGACGCTGTGATCTTAAAGACCGTTCCGTAGTTCTTCGCGCCGCCTTCTGTGGTGGTGCCGAAGAGCGTACCTTTGACATCGGTTAGGCCTGCTTGCGGGAAGGCGCCGTCGTTCGAGCCGCCTTTGAAGCTATAGACGACACTTTCTTTGCCGGAGGTCGTGATCTTAAAGACCGCTCCGCACCCAGTTGAATAGCATCCCAAACCGCCCGCGCTCAGGGTGGTGCCGTAGAGTGTGCCGTCGACGTCGATCAGCCCGCCATACGGGTTTGCGCCGTCGCTCGCCCCGCCGGTGAAGGCGTGGATCACGCTCTCCTTGCCCGACGTCGTGATTTTAAAGACCGTGCCGTCGTTGCTTGCACCACCGTCGGTCGTGGTGCCATAGAGCGTGCCTTTGACGCTGACGAAGCCCGCGTACGGAAGTGCGCCGTCCGCCCCGGATGCAAAGTTGTGGAGAACGATCTCCTTCTCGGCAGACCGTACACCTACGAAACCGCCCTGCAACGGCGGCTGCGCCGTGGTGCCGCTGGGGATTGCACCCGTTTGCATCCCCGAGCAGCCATCGACTAAAAGAACAAAGGCTGCGGCGCTGAGGACTCGCCCCACTATTGGTAACATCAACAACTCCCTATTTGAAAAGCACAACAGATCGAACCCGAGTCGAGGTTGACGAGTTTACGCCTGAGTCGCGACATGCCCTGGCTCCCCGAGACGACGGGGGACGGGGTCGATCCATCGCCGCGTAGAAAGCGGCGAGACCTGTGGCCGAATCATGAGCGTATATCGCGATGAACTGTTAGACGCCGAGCGGATTGGACTGGCGGCGTACGGCTCGATGGAACTCTGGGTGAGCCGGCCGCCGGAGGCACACGACGACACGCCCGGCGCGGTCCTGGAAGGCTACGCGCGGGACTTGCGCGAGAGCCGCGAACAGTTGCTACAGTTGCTGGCCGATCACGGTAACCGCGACGACATCATGGAGGCGCTTGCTAAGAGCGAAGGATATCACCGCAGCCTAGGACTATCGATTCGAGACAAGCCGGAACCAATTGAAGAAGATGACTAAGTAACGCTTCCCTTGTAAGTAGCGATTTGCCACTCGTTGCCGGACGGATCCCTGACCATTGCGCGCCGATCTCCGTATGGCATATCGGCCGGCTCCTCGACGCACACCGCGCCCGCTTCTAATGCTCGCCGGTACGTCGCATCGGCGTCGTCAACATACAAGTAAAGAAAAGCGGGCATCGGATCGCGAGGGCCGGCGCCGCTTACCATGACGTTCGAGTCGCCGATTTTCATGACGGAGGGTGAGTCGCCCGTGAACTTCCCGCTAGCGCCGAACGCCTTCTTGAGGAAAGCGACGAGCTTGGCTGGGTCGTGAACCACTAGCCGAGGCGTGAGGCTATGCCAGCCTTCCGGAATCAATTTTGGCATCACGTTCCCTTCATATGCTTTTCGGCGCGAACGGCCGTCAAACGGTCGTCAAACTCTGAGGTCCCGAGATCGCTATCGCCGCGCGGATGGCTGACGCTTCGTTCCGGTAGTTCGGCTGCCCAAGAATTTCCGCTGCTAGGTCGAGCGCCTGCGCCGTCTGCTGCGGTTTGCCGACGGCGTACGCTGCTTCTATGGCGCCCATAATGGCCCGTTTCGCATCACGCCGGCGGCCTTGAACGTGCGCCACGCGCGCCAGCTCGCGGAGCGTGCTTCCTCGAAAGACGCGATCCCCTGTCTCCGCTGCGGCATCGTCGGCGGCACGTGCGGCGCGCTCCGCCTCAGCGACCTTGCGCAGCATGAGTTTTGCGAACGACTCCGCGACTTTGGCTCCGATCCATTCCGAGGACTGGGCACGGCTCAAGTCGATAGCGCGCCGAGCATTATGCAGGATATCCATGGGCCGCGGTTGCGACGCTCGCATCTGAGCCCGAGCTAGGTACGTATGTGCCCGCGCGCTGACGCTCGGAGCGCCAAGCCGCCGGCTTTGCTCGCAGATATCGGAAAGGCGCTCTATGGCCATAGAAACAGCGCCGCATTCGAGCGCGAGTATCGCGTGCGAGAGATCGAGCCGCACCATATCGAGGTCGAGTTTACTTTGCCGGGCCACGAGCCAAGCGTCGGCGAGCATTCGAGACGAGTCCGAAAAGCGGCCGAGTTCAAAAAGCACGACGGCTGCCTCCAACATGAGTTCGACGCGCTCCGGGGCTGCCGCGAACTTCGCTGCGGGAAGATCCGAAAGCAAGCTCCTCAAACACGACAGGGACTCACTACGCTTTCCCATGACGAGATGGCCATAGGCCGCGAGCGAAAGAGCGCGCAATCTCAGCCAACGCGCGGCCTCGCTGGTCTGCTCGAGGGTATGGGCAATCGCGGTGGAGCCCTCAGTCGCCCGGTCGAACCGCCCACGATGAATGTCCATTTCTATTAGCGCAAGCTCGATCTCGGCATTGATGAGCGGCCGAGAGGGCTCGCTGGCGGCTAGCTTCTCCAGAATCGATCGCGACGCCGCCAGCGCATCGTTTGCGCCCGCAAAGTCGCCCATGTACCGCTGTCGAATCATCGCCAGAAGACAGAGCGCCGAAGCGGTGAGAGAATCGTCGCCACTCTCCATTATCGCGGACAGCCGCGCGAGCGCGGCGGCGGTTGAGCCCCGACCCACCAGTACCACCACCTCGCTCAATGGCGGGCACGCTCGATCGGGAGTCGTTTTCGCAAGCATTTCGTGCTGCATTTGCGCTGATAGCAAGACTGCGACACGCCGCCGTATGCCGTGTTGAAGGCGGGTATACTGGCGTGCGGAGAGCCCCAGCTTTGCGGCGAGAAGGCTTCTTGGGATGCCGTCAACGTCGGCGCGAACTATCTCGTACCGTTGCTTCGCACGTTCCTCATCTTCGAGGCGGTCACTTTGGAAGCAGAGCTCCGCATGTCTATAGACGGCAACGCGAATCGCGCCGGCGAGCGCGGCGTCCGCCCGAACTCTGGCAGCGGCCTTCAGGTCCTGCGAAAAGTACGCGCTTACCAGCGGATTTCTGCGTAACTCGGCGGGCTCTCGAAGATGGCGAAAGAAGTGCCGGCAGGCGGTGTCGAAGGAGCGGTTAGGCAAAGCGCGGGTAGTCAAGCAAGCTTCTCCAAGTAACGCTCTCATGTTCGCGTTTAGGCAAATCGCTGCCTTTTGGACAAGCTTCGGCCATTTGGCGCCCTGTTGAAGGCTCGTCTCGTCGATGGAGTTGAAGCCATTACAATCGGAGGTTATCCGAGTTTCAGAGTTCCTTCAGATTTATCCTAGACGATAATTTTGGGGTTATAGCACTTGTTGCTACAGCGGAGGAGCAGTTTTTCACATGAAGCATCGTTGCTTTAGGCACGCCCTCCAAGCGGCGGTCATCGCTGTTTTCGCCACGGCGTTCGCGGCGTGCGCCGGGCCCGGTAACTCACCCGCAGTTAGCTCCCAAGTGTTCTCGACGCAACGGCACACTGGCGGGCAACGGCACACCGTCGGTCTCGGTCCGGTCGTGACTTCACAGTTTGGGGGCCAGATCTTCGGCTGGGATATGAACCAAAATGGGAACGACGGGCTGCTCACGGAAACGGTGCTCGGAAGCAGCGTGATCAATGCCATCGAGACCTTTGATGAGTCGACCGGCGAGATCACGAAAGTCGTTCAAAAGGTGCAGCGTGTCAACGCGAACGTCGAGCCTGTGGTGGACGCAGTCGCCGGAAATGACGTTGGGATCATCGACGTCGAGCGCGATTTTGTCGTAGGCGACCGCATCGAGCGGGACGACCATTTCGACATCATGAGCCCGGTATCGGGCAATAAGATCACGGGCAAGTCGCATCCGCCGCATCCGTTTGGCATCGTTCCGAACTTCGTCACGAACAATCAGGCCTCATCGAGTCAAATCATGATGGCGCTCTACTCGGGCAAACGGGGCACCGACGCAGTCGGAATGTATACGTACGATGCCGCGAAGAACGCTTGGGGCAGACGGTTTGACTTCCCCAGGCGGTTTCTTTTGCAAAACGGTTTCCCGAACTATGCCGCGGTTGACGCCACGACGAATGAAGCGGTGGTCGGCTATCTCATGCGGTCGCGCTACAATCCGCACGAGTCGGCCACCTTTTACGTCATGGATGCGGCGATCGGAAAGCACTTGCGCAGTTTTTACGGCGTCGGCTTCGGCTTCCCCAACGGCATGGCGATCGACCCCACGACGGATACGATGTGCACGACGACGACGGGCGACACGGACGTCGAGTTTTATAATTTGTCGACCGGTAAAGGCAAAGCCGTTCAGATTCCCATTCTCTACAGCAAGGGGCCGCTAACCAATGGCGCCGCCGTAGCGGCCGACCCGACTCACCATCTGTTTCTAGTCGCCCAGCTGGACTCGACCTTTTCGCCGAGTGGAAGCACCGTCATCGTGTACGACGAGCACGGCAGGCTCGTCGAGTACATCAACGGATTTGATTTTTTCAATCCGTTCTCGGTCGTCGTTCCGCACCTTGCCGTCAATCCCTCAAATCGGACGGGATATGTCAATGGGCCAAATCTCAATCAACTTCAGGAGTTCACTTACTAGACAAGGAGACTTCGAATATGCGTCACCGCTCCATGCTCGGTATTGTTACGATCGCGGCGTTCGCCGGTTGCGGCGCACCGCAGACGGCGGCCACACCAGTGGTGCGGCAAAACGCTCCGATACAGCGGGACTCCGGTCACGCGCGATCGTGGATGCTGCCGGAGGCTAAGAACGAAGCGCTTCTCTATGTCTCCAACGTGTACACCATCACCGTGTACTCGTATCCGAAAGGGAAGCTGGTGGGGACGCTCAGCGATTTTGAGAAGCCGTATGGCGAGTGCGTCGACGCGAAGGGGAACGTGTGGGTTACCGATAGCTCTTTTGGGAAGATCTACGAGTACGCGCACGGCGGCACGAAGCCGATTCATACCTTGAAGGATCCGGAGTACGAGCCTTACGGCTGTGCCGTCGACCCGACAACCGGCGACCTCGCGGTTGCGAACTATTCAGATGCTTCGGCGCGCATGGGCGACCTCGCCATCTACCGCAAAGCCAAGGGAACGCCGAAGTCGTACATCGGCTATGACTTCTATTACTACTATTACTGCGGATACGATGCGAAAGGGAACCTCTACGTAGACGGTCTCAACGACTACGGCGAGAACTTCGAGTTCGGCGAGCTCGCCAAAGGCGGTGCGGAGATCAAGGATATCCTGCTGCCCAACACCGTCAGGTTTCCCGGTGGAATCGAATGGGACGGCCAGTACGTTGCGGTCGGGGATAATGCGGGCGAGGCGATCTATCGGTACACGTTCAGCAACGGCGAGGCAACGCTCGAAGGAACGACGAGCTTGACCGGCGCCGGGAACGTCGGTCAGTTCGGCATCGTGGGCTCGACCGTCGTTACGCCGAATCAGTTCTTTAGCGATTCGAGCTCGGGTGCGGTGCTGTACTACCCGTACCCGGCCGGCGGAGCGTCCACTCAGACGATCACCAAGGGCGTTTTCTATCCCTTCTCCGCAGTGATCAGTCCCGCTCCGAGCAGCCGCTAGCGCCGAGGATGACGTCAATGAGTTTGCGCCAATAGCCCCTAGCCGGCGGCGTCGACGGAGTCAAACGAGCGAATCGCTTCGACGAAGACGCTGCCGTAGCGCTCGAGCTTGACGTCACCAACACCACCGATCTGGCGGAACGCCTGGAGTGACACGGGTTGGCGCATGGACATCTCGCGCAAGGTCGCGTCCGAAAAGACGACATAGGGCGGAACGCCCTGGTCGTCGGCGAGGCCTTTGCGCAGGCTGCGCAATCTCTCGAACAGTGCATCGTCACGAACGGTAGGCAGCGCTCCAAGCCGCTGGCTGCGACGCTTCTCGCTCTTGGCGACGGAGCGCGGCATGGCAAAAGCGAATGCACGGTGCTCTTTGAGCGCACGCAGCCCTTCGCCGGTTACGAACAAGGTTCGATGTTCGGAGCCCTGTTCGACGCACCCGGTCCGCATGAGCTCCGAGAGCAGCG
>Ga0182024_10016023_pt1 | contig 14276 bp, 12 predicted proteins | sample P32metaG_FD_120480 | JGI IMG/M metagenome (GOLD analysis project Ga0182024, IMG submission 120480) | Permafrost microbial communities from Stordalen Mire, Sweden - P3-2 metaG (Illumina Assembly) | ecosystem: Environmental > Terrestrial > Soil > Wetlands > Permafrost | place: Sweden: Stordalen... | reverse complement strand
GCCGAAGGAGAAAATGTCGGACCGCGCGTCCACCTTCTTGCCCTGCGCCTGCTCCGGCGACATGTAGCTGACGGTGCCGATGATGGACCCTTCGACAGTGAGCGGGGAACTGGCCAGCGTCTGAGTTTTATCCCCCGCGGAAAGCGCCGGCGGGTCGGTGAGCTTGGCCAGACCGAAGTCGAGAATCTTCACCAGTCCGGAGTCGGTCACCATGACGTTTGCCGGCTTGAGGTCCCGGTGCACGATGCCGGCGCCATGCGCGGCGGTCAGCGCGTCGGTCATCTGGACGGCGAATTGAAGCGCTTGTGGAAAACGCAGGCCGCCTTTGGGGATCAGGTCCAGCAGCGTTTTTCCGGAGACGAACTCCATCACCATGAACTCGGCATCGGGCTCCGAAACGATGTCGTGGATGGTGATGATATTCGGGTGGTTCAGGGCGGAAGCCGCCTGCGCCTCCTGGATAAAGCGGCGGCGGCGCTCGGGATCTTCATTTCCGCCATGGGCGAGAACCTTTATGGCTACAAACCGATTCAGGCGCGAGTCCTGGGCTTTGTAAATTTCGCCCATACCTCCGGCGCCGAGTTTTTCAATCAGTTTATAGTGCCCAACCGTTCTGTCGACCAATCCAATAGTGTGTCACAATTTCGGCCCGCTGGTTGCTTGGTCGGGGTTATGATTCCGGCGCCATTAATTCTGGGGACGTGCCTGGCTATGGACGTTATCTCGTCGGTCGAATTTCGCGGCGCGGGGCCGAACGTGGCTCTCGAAACACAGGTGGGCCAGCCTTTCGACGAGAAAACGATCGACGACGATGTCCACCAATTGTGGAGTATGGGACGGTTCGAAGACATTCGCGTCGAAGCGAACCGGGAGAGGGGCGGAACCGCCGTGATCTTCCGTCTGACCCCGTCGAATGTTCCGCGATTGCGCGAAGTGCGAGTGGAGCCGTCCACTTACGGCGTTCATGTCAACGTTCCCGAAGGAATCATGCTGGATCCACGGCGCGCGCATGAAATCGCCGCGGAAACCAGGAAGAAACTTGACAGCCAGGGATATCGGGACGCACAGATCGATTATGCGGTGGTTCCGGTAGCGAGCCGGCTTGCGGATCTGCGCCTGACGATCAGCGCGCGCGATCCGCTAAAAGTGAAGAATGTCGATTTAACGGGCGCTTCCGCGATCGATGAAATAGATCTGCGGGGCGCGCTGCGTGCGTTGCGAGCCCATCGAATCCTGTTCTGGCGCATGGATCCGGCGTACAGCGAGGAAGCAGTTGATTCCGATTCGGCGGGGCTGGTTTCTTTGTATCTCTCGCGAGGTTATTTCGACGCAACTGTTCGCGGAAGTGGCAGCGGAAACGACGTGCATTTTTCGATCGAGGAGGGTCGTAGCGATGATGCTCCGCCGGTCGACTGCGCCAGTTTGTTCGCACAACGCCGAGCAGCGGAGCGAAAGGGCGTTCTCGATTTTTCGGCGCGGGTCAACGTTGCAACCGATCTGCAACCCCGCGTCGAGCGCGGGCAGCCGTACTGGGTGGGGCACATCCGTTTCCTGGGGAATCATCATTACAGCGATGCGGCGATCCGGAGCTATTTCGTGCTGAATGAAGCCGCGCCGTTCGACCAATACCTGTTGCGCCAGAGCCTGGCGCGGCTGAATCGAACCAACTGGTTCGAGACGCTGACCGATACGAACGTCGCGATTATCCCGGACAAATCGAATGGGACCGCGGACATAACGATTCGATTGACGGAGAGAAAGCGCGGCAAGTGGTCGCTCTCCGGACCGGTGGGACCGACCAGCATCGGCGGTCCACTGCAAGCGTCGTTGAGGAGCAGAATCGCGAGCTACACGTTTTCAATCGGGCTGGTGGCTCTGGAGCATCCCGTGATTCCGATCATTCCGGTCAAACGTTTTGTGTACACGCTGTCGTTTGAACGCTCCGGAATGGGATGGATGTCGGGGATAACGATCGCGCCGCAACTCGGCTGGCAGGCGGCCGCGATGAGCTACGCCGCGGCGCAATTGCGGCAGAGGCTGACGCCGGTTCTGGCGGGCGATCGCGGGCTGGTGCCGGATCTACCGGTGCTGATGGAAACGTCGAACGGGGAAAAAACGCTGATGTGCAAAGCCCCAACACCGCGGTTCTCTGTGCTGCGGCGGTCCGCGATCTTCGCGCTGCAAATATCGGGATCTTTAGGCTTGTAGTATCCTGTGAGAAAATAAGACCTTAGCACTCGCGGGGACTCTTGCACCTTGTGCGGAATAGCCGGATTCACACACACGAAACTCAGGCCTGACCGCAGCCGGATCGAACAGATCACGCGTGCGCTGACTCATCGTGGTCCCGATCAGCAAGGCGTTTGGGAATCGGCCCGCATCTCGCTCGGCGCCGTTCGATTGAAGATTATCGACCTGGAACACGGCTCGCAGCCGATGTCGAGCGACGACGGCGACACCATTCTGGTGTTCAATGGCGAAATTTACAACCATGCGGAAGTTCGGAGCGAACTGGTGCGTTCGGGCCACCATTTTCAAACCCGCTGCGATACCGAAGTCGTCTTGCGAGCTTTTCTCGAATGGGACGTCGCGGCATTTGCGCGGCTGCGCGGAATGTTCGCCGCCGCGCTTTGGTCCGAATCCAAGCGACGGCTGGTGCTGGTGCGCGATCGCATGGGGATCAAGCCGCTCTATTATCTGCAGCGGCACGGCGAGATCTACTTCGGTTCCGAGTTGAAGGCGATTCTGCTGCACCCGGAGATCGAGCGCCGCTTGAGCGCTGCCGGCCTGGATCGTTATTTGTCGTTGAATTACGTGCCGGGTCCACTGACGTTGATCGAGGGAATCGAAAAGTTGCAGCCGGGCCGCTGGCTCGAATGGCGCGACGGCCGCGTAACGAGTGAAGCCTACTGGCGGTTGGAGATGCGCCCCGATCCGGCGCTCGATCTCGAATCGGCCAAGACGGAGCTCGATGGTCTGCTACGCGCGAGCGTTCGCGAACATCTGATCTCCGATGTTCCGCTGGGCGTGTGGTCCAGCGGCGGCCTGGATTCGACCACGATTCTGCATTACGCCGCGGAGCAATCGCCGAACAAGCTCAAGACATTTTCGATCTCGTTTCACGGGCGGAGTTTCGACGAGAGCGCCTATTTTCGCGAGGTCGCGAATTTTTATCAGACCGATCACCACGAATTCGACCTGAATCCGGAGATCGATCTGCGAGATGCGATCGAGCACCTGGCATTTTTTTCGGATGAGCCCAGCGCCGACGCCGGAGCGCTTCCAGTGTGGTTCCTGTCGAAAATGTGCCGCAGCGAAGTGACCGTGGCGCTTTCGGGCGATGGTGCGGACGAGTTGTTCGGCGGCTACTCGACCTATTTGGCGGATCGCTACGCACGCGCTCTGAGGGTTTTGCCGTATCCGATCCGAAGCGCGGCCGCGGGATTGACGCGATTTTTGCCGGTTTCAGACGAGAAAATCGGCCTCGACTACAAGATCACGCGGCTGTTGAAAGGGTCGCTGCTGGCGCCAGTGGACGCTCACCTGTTCTGGAACGGGACCTTCGCCAGCGACGAAAAGCGGCGGCTCTGCCCCTCGGCCGCGGGCGCTCCGCCGCTGACGATTCCTGAGGAGAGCTGCGGATACTTGAATCGCTTCATCGGAATGGATCAGCTTTATTATCTTCCGGACGACATCTTGTATAAGTGCGACCGGATGAGCATGGCCCATTCACTAGAAGTGCGGCCCCCGTTTCTTGATCACCGGCTAGTGGAGTTCGCGGCGAGACTTCCCGAGAATCTGAAGATCCGCGGCACGCGTTTGAAATTTGTGCTTCGCGAGCTGATGAAAGACCGGCTTCCGACCGCGGTGGTGCGCAGGCCGAAGGAGGGCTTCGACATTCCGACGCATCACTGGCTGCGAACTTCGCTGAAGCCTCTGTTGCTGGACACGCTTAACCAGCGCAGCGTGGAGCAGAGCGGAATTTTTTCCTGGCCGGCGATCGATGAAACCGTTCGCGCGCATCTGGAACGGCGGGCCAATCTCGGCTATCATCTGTGGGGCCTGCTGATCCTGTTTCTGTGGATGAAGCAATGGAACGTTGAGCCCCCTTCCTCCGCGGCTCCGGAAATTCCGGAGTTCACTTCCGCGCGCAGTTGAATGCGGATCACGATTGATGCGACCTCGGCCTTGCTCCGCAGCGCGGGCGTCAAGAATTACATTTATCACTGGGTCCGGCACTTGCGGCGCCGCGCCCACGGCGACCAGATTCGCGGCTATCCATTCTTAGGCGATCTTGGCCGCCTGGACCACGACTCCTCCACGCTTACGCGGTGGCAGACCTTGCCGCGCCTGGCGGTCCTGTATCTGACGCGCGAGAGTTCGGCGCTCGACTGGGTGTTGACCGGCTCGGATATTTTTCACGCGTCGAACCAGGTGCGCCGCGCGCCCCGCCGAGCGAAACTAACCGCGACGATTTACGATTTGACCACTCGCCTGATGCCGCAATTCCATACCGAGGCGAATGTCCGCGCCGAACGCACCTACACCGAAAATATTTTGGCCCGCGCGGGCGGCTTGATTGCGATATCGGAGAATACCCGCCAGGACGCGATCCGGATGCTCGACCTGGCGCCCGAAAAAATCGAGACAATTTATCCAGGGATCACCGAGGAGTATTTCGACGCCAAGCCGGTGCGGCGCGAGCGGCCGTACGCGTTGTACGTCGGAACGATTGAGCCGAGGAAAAATCTCGACACGCTGCTGGACGCGTGGCGCGCGCTGAATCCGGAACTTCGCCGCGAGTTCGATCTGGTAGTCGCTGGACCGGCGGGCTGGGCGTCGGAAAAGACCATGGCTCGGGTTCGCGCCGAAACAAAATACCTGGGCTATGTACCGGAATCCGACATGCCCGGCCTTACTGCCGGCGCGACCGTGTTCGTCTATCCGTCGCTATATGAAGGTTTTGGCTTTCCACCGGTGCAGGCCATGGCGGCCGGAACGCCGGTCGTGACATCGAACAACTCCTGCCTTCCAGAAGTGGTCGGGGATGCGGCGCTTTTGGCGGATGCGCAAAGCCCCTCGGAAATCGCCGCTCAAATCACGCGACTGCTTGAATCCGATTCGCTGCGAGCGCAACTCTCGATCCGCGGGCGAGAGCGGGCCAACCTGTTTCGCTGGGAAAATTGCGCCGACCGGTCACTTTCTTTTTTTCGGCGTGTCCTCGGCCGCTGACGGTGCCGGACCGACGCCGAAATCCCACACCTGCATGTTCACTTTACCCTCGGTGTACTCGACCAGGGCGTATTCGCCGGGTGCGAGATCGTTTTCCGGCCAGATCTTGAAAAGCAGATCGCCTTCCTGCTTCTTGAACGTCGGAATATCCTCATGCTTTTCGACGATTTCCTTGCTGACGGGAATGATTTCGAGCTCTTCCACCACCCGCGAGTTTTTCTTGGTCGAGGTCAACTTGATAATTCCGAAGCGCTCTTCGTTGGAGAGCCGGAAATAAAACTCAGGACGCTTTTCGGTGACCCGTGTCGCCGCGGCATCGTTATCGAGCTCCACCGTCTGTTTCCCGGCAACCATCGGGATCGGCGAAAGCACCTTCAACACACTACGCCGCTTGTTGTTGACGATCTTTTGTTCGGCGAGTTTGAGCGCATCGAGTTTTTCGTCACGAATGTAATAGACGCCAGGATTGGGCGGGATAAGCTGAATTTCCTTGACGGCGGTGCGCTCCGCCGTGTCTTCTTCAGCCTGCGCCTTGGTTTCCTCCTGAATCGCCGCCTCTCGCTCGGCCACTTCCTTTTTGGTGCGGTTCAAGTCGACCATATCGAGAGGGATTTCCTCCCATTCTTCGCGTTCGGTGCTGAAGAATCGGACGCGATCCTGAAGAACCTGGTATTCGCGGGCCATCTGAAACGTGCCGTCCTTCAAATACAGGCGGATGGTGGCGCCGAAGGCCGCGATAGCAAAAAATAAGAACGCAAATACGCGCCGCAACATCCTGCTTCCATTATCCTTCCAATACTGCGGTGCGGGTATGGAAGAAGGCGCGAACCTCCGCTTCTAGGCCCGGAGTGCAGGCCACGGCATTTTTTTCGTAAATGGTTCGCGCGCCGCTGAAACTGAAGAAACGCGCACCGGCTTCTTCGAGAATCACCTGCACTGCCGCCAGATCCCACTCTCTTACTTTGGGCTCGATCCAGACGTCCGCCTCGCCGGCAGCCACCATGATCGCGTCGGGAGTTCCTCCCAGACATCGATATGCCCAGAAACGACCGGTCCATTCCATCAAGCCGCGGGAGAACGGCATCTCGCGAATGCGATTCAAACTGTTTAAGGACAGGACGGCCAGCGACGGATCGGCGATTGCCGACACGCGCAATCGAATATCGTTACGAAACGCGCCTTCGCCGCGCGAGGCCCAGCAAGTCTGGCGGAGCAGCGGCAGATGCACCACTCCGGCCACCATCTCGCCGTGCTCTTCGAGACCGATCAGCACGCTCCACAGCGGATTGCCGCGCAGAAAATCGCGCGTGCCATCGATCGGATCGATGATCCAGCGCCGCCGGCTGCGCGATTCCTTCCGCGAACCTTCTTCGCCCAGGATTCCGTCATCGGGAAAGGCCTCTTCAATTGCGCCGGCGATCAGCCGCTCGCATTCCCGATCGGCATTGGTCACCGGAGAATCGTCCGGCTTCGCTTCCGCGCGCAGACCGGCGGATTGGAGCCGCAAAGCGAGCTCGGCCGAACGCGCCGCCGTCTTGCGGGCGAACTCGATTTCCTGATCGAATCGCATTTCTCCGCATGGTAGCATTGAGCCGAATGAGCTTTCGGACCGTTTATACAGTGCTCGAAGAGACCGCCGGAGCATATCCGGAGAACGTCGCGTTGCGGCAACCGGCCGGCGACGGTGAGTATCGATCGTGGACCTACCGGCAATATCGCGATGAGGTTCGACAGATTGCAGTAGGCCTCCGCGCGATGGGAATCGCCAAGGGAGAAATCGTCGCGTTGCAATCGGAGACGCGGGCGGAATTTTATCTCGCCGATCTGGGCCTGATGGCTTGCGGCGCGATTGCGGCGGCGCTGTACACCAGCCTTCCCTATGGGGATCAGGCCCGCACGCTCAACTCCTCCGACGCGCGCTTTGCCCTGGTCGAGAATCCCAAAGCGATGCGCGCGCTCGAAGCCGCCGGGGCTCGCGCGGAATGGATTCTGTTGACCGGCGAAGCTGATGGCGTTCGCACTCTCGATCAGGTTCGCGCGACGGGCGAAGCGCAATTGCGCGAGGATCCCGACGCGTTCGAGCGCATCCGGCGCGAGGTGAAAGAATCGGACATGGCCGTGCTCTACATGACCTCCGGCGCGACCGGCGAGCCGAAAATGGGCCTGGTGACACATCACGCTCTGGTCGCCAACATGGATCACGCGCCTTTCGTTCTGCCGCTCACCCCCGATGATGTTACGCTGGCCTTCCTGCCCTCGGCGCACATCGCTCAGCGCGTGGTGGTGGAGTTGGTACCCATCCGCCAGGGCTCCTGTGTAGTTTTTTCGGAAGGACTCTCCAAGCTCCCCAATGAGATTCGCAGCGTTCGTCCCACTTTTTTTCTCGCGCCGCCGCGGGTCTGGGAGCGCGTGTACTCGACCATAACCACAGAAATCAAGAAACGTCCGGCCGTGGTTCGGAAGCTGTTTTATCTGGGTCTGGGCGCCGGGTCCGAAGCGAGCCGTCTGCGGCAATCCGGCAAACCGGTGCCGGCGATGATGCGCGCGTCGCTTAAGTTTTTCGATCGCGTCGTGTTTAAGAAAATCCGGGAACGGTTGGGTGGCAGAATTCGCATCGCCGCTTCCGGCGCCGCACCGCTTGGCAAGGACCTGGCCGAATTTTACGCGGCGATCGGAATGCCGCTGATTGAAGGATACGGTCTGACCGAGGGCGGCGTGGTCGCGCTGAATCCGTTGGACCGGCCGAAATCGGGAAGCATCGGAAAATTGCTGCCGCACATAGAAGCACGCCTCGAAGCGGACGGAGAATTGATGCTTCGCGGCGATTGCCTGTTCAGCGGCTACTACAAAGATCCTGGCTCGACCGCCGCCGTGCTGCGCGACGGGTGGCTCGCCACAGGCGATATCGCCGAGGTCGACGCGGAAGGCTACTGGTATATTACCGGCCGAAAGAAAGACCTGATCGTCTCTTCGAACGGGAAGAAAATCTACCCTACCCGAATTGAGGTCCTGTTCAAGCGCGAGCCGATGATCAACCAGGTGCTCCTGATCGGCGATCGGATGCCGTATGTCACCGCGCTGTTTACCGTGAACGGAACGCCTGAAGAAACGCGCACCGTGGTCGAACGGGCGGTGAAGGACGTGAACAAACAGCTGGCGTCCTTCGAACAGATCCGGAAATTTAAAATCCTGGAGCGCGATTTTTCCATCGAACACGGGGAAGTGACGCCCACCATGAAGATTCGGCGCGGCCGCGTTCTGGAAAATTATCGGTCCGTGGTCAGCGAAATGTACATGGGCAAGGAAGTCGACTGAGAATTTCGACCTCGACCTTCTACAATGAAGTGTGTCCCACCAAGTTACTCTTATTCCGGGCGATGGTATCGGCCCCGAGGTTGCCGGCGCGGCCAAGCGCGCGGTCGACGCAACCGGAGTTCGCATCGATTGGGATGAAGTCGAGCTGAACGCCAGCGTCATTCTCAAAACCGGGCATTCTCTGCCACAAAATGTGATCGATAGTCTGGAGCGAACCTTCGTCGGACTGAAGGGTCCCGTCACCACGCCGATCGGCGAAGGCTACACCAGCGTGAACGTCGCTTTGCGCAAACGACTGGATCTGTTCGCGAACGTGCGGCCGGTGCGTTCGCTCCCGGGCGTCGTCACCCGTTTTCAGGATGTGAAGATCGACATGGTGATCTTCCGCGAGAATACCGAGGATTTGTATTCCGGCCTGGAACATGAGGTGGTGAAAGACGTGGTGACCAGCCTGAAAGTGATCACCAGAGTCGCGTCGACGCGCATCGCCGAATATGCGTTCGCGTTCGCGCAATCCGCCGGCCGGAAAAAAGTGACGGCGATTCACAAGGCGAATATCATGAAGCTCGCCGACGGCTTGTTCCTGCGCTGCTGCCGCGAGGTGGCGGCGCGCCATCCCAACATCGAATATAAGGAGCTGATCGTCGACAACGCCGCCATGCAGCTCGTGATGCGGCCGGAAAGTTTCGATCTTCTTCTGCTTCCCAATTTGTATGGCGATATCGTCTCGGATCTCGCCGCCGGCCTGGTGGGCGGACTCGGCATCGTTCCCGGCGCAAACATGGGCGAAAGTCACGCGGTGTTCGAGGCGGTCCACGGATCGGCGCCGGATATCGCCGGAAAAGGTTTGGCGAATCCGACGGCGATGATGCTTTCAAGCGTACTGATGCTGATCCACTTGAAGGAAATGGAAGCCGCCGACCGGTTGCAAACGGCAGTTGAAAAAGTTTACGCCGAGCACCGCCATTTGACGCCGGATGTCGGCGGAAAAGCGACCACCGCCCAGTTCACGGACGCGGTAATCGCGGCGCTGAGCTAAAGTCCTTTTTTCGCCAGAAACTGGATTAAATCGACCACGCGCATCGAGTAGCCCCACTCGTTGTCGTACCACGCGACCACCTTCACCAAGTTTCCGTCGAGCACTTTCGTCAACAGAGAATCGACAATCGAGCTGTTCGGATTGTGCATCATATCGGTCGATACCACCGGGTCTTCGGTATACGCCAGGATGCCCTTCATTCCGCCCTCGGCGCATTGCTTCAGCGCCGCGTTCACGGCTTCGGTAGTCGTCGGCTTTGACACCAGCACCACCAGGTCGACCACCGAAACGTTCGGGGTCGGGACACGCATGGCGTAGCCGTCCAGTTTCCCTTTCAGCTCCGGCATCACCAGGCCGATCGCCTTCGCCGCTCCGGTGGTGGTGGGGATCATGTTGATCGCCGCCGCCCGCGCCCGCCGCAAATCTTTGTGCGGAAAATCAAGCACGTGCTGATCGTTGGTGTAGCTGTGGATCGTGGTCATCGATCCCTTCTCGATCCCGAACGCATCGTGCAGCACCTTCACCACCGGTGCCAGGCAGTTGGTGGTGCAGGAAGCGTTGGAGATGACGTGATGCTTCGCCGCGTCGTAAGCGTTCTGATTTACACCAAGCACGATGGTCAGGTCTTCGTTCTTCCCCGGTGCCGTGATGATCACCTTCTTCACGCCGCCGCGCAAATGCTTCGCCGCGTCCTTGCGCTCCGTGAACTTCCCCGTGGATTCGACGACAATCTGCGCGCCGAGGCCCGGGAAATCGATCTCCGACGGATCTTTGGTCGAAAAAATGCGAATCTGCTTATTCCCGATATGGATGCGGTCGCCCTCGGCCTTGACGTCTTCCTGCAACGGCCCGAGAATCGAGTCGTATTTCAGCAGATGCGCGAGCGTCTTGGTATCCGTAAGATCGTTGGCTGCGACGAACTCGATCTCAGGATTGTGCAGCGCGGCCCGGACGACATTTCTTCCGATGCGTCCGAATCCGTTAATTCCGACTTTGATGGCCATCAGTCATTAGTTTAACGCCTCGCGTTTAATGCCCGGGCGGCAGATGAACCGGAGCCGGCACCGGCGCTGGCTCTTTCGCGATGTCCACCTTGGTCGGTTCGCCCACCATGCCCTGCTCGTTCAGGATCACAATGTCCACTCGCCGGTTGCGCGCGCGTCCCGCTTCCGTGGCATTGCTCGCGATCGGCGCTACATCGGCATAGCCTCCAATCGACAGGCGTCCGCGTGGCACGCCGAATTTTAGAGACAGCAGATCCATCACGGCGATGCTCCGGGCCGCCGATAACTCCCAATTGCTGTGGAAACGCGGCGTGTTGATGGGAATCGTGTCGGTGTGGCCTTCCAGGCGTACCGGATTCGGCAGCTTTCCGATCGCGTCCGCTACTTTCTTGAGGGGATCGTAGGAGTCGGGGGCGACGGCGTCCTCGCCCGACGGAAAAAGGGCCGCCTGGTTGAAGCTCACCACCAGTCCCCTTTGTTCCATGTTGATTTGAATGCGCCCGCTTTCGATTTCTTTCTTCAATTCTTCGGAAAGAACCTTGAGCGAGGGCAGCAGTTCCGCCATTTTCTCTGCCTTCTTTTCCTCCGGAGCCTTCTGTGCGCCGCCCGGTCCGCGCATCTGAGCGTTCCCTTTTCCCACATTGTCGATGGTGCCGCCCCACAAAATCTGGAACATGTCTTTGAGCTTGTCGCCCTCCAACGCTTTTTTCACCGAATCGGAGACCGTCTGAGCGCGTCCTTTATCGGCTTGCGAGCTGGCGAACATGACTACGAAAAACGCAAACAGCAGCGTGATGAAGTCGGCATAGGAGATCAGCCAACGCTCGTGATTTACATGCTCCGGGGGTTTTCGTTTGCGTGCCATGGCGCCTTATGCCTTCACCGGCTCGGGCGATTTCTTCGGAGCCTCGTTCGGGGCTTCCTTAGAGCCTTTCTTCTCTTTCGCCGCTTTCTTGGCGGGCACCGCCCCCTGATACGCTTCCAGCTTCAGTCGGATCACCTTGGGATTCAGACCCTCGACGATACCGGACACCGCTTCGACAATCAGCTCTTTACGGTGGACTTCGCCCGAAATGCGAGCCTTGATCTTGGATGCCGCGGGCAGAAACACCAGATTCGCGGCTCCCACTCCGTAAACCGTGGCGACGAATGCAACGGCAATCCCGTGTCCGACTTCTTCGATGTTCGCCAGGTTTTTCATCACCTGGATCAGGCCCAGCACCGCGCCGATGATACCGATCGTGGGGGCGTATCCACCGGCGCTCTCGAAGACTCTTGCTTCGGCTTCGGCGTGATTCTCCTCCATCTCAATCTCCAGCTCCAGCATTTTGCGGATTTCCTGCAGATCCGTCCCATCCACCGCCAGGTTGAGCGCTTTCTTCAAGAACGGATCCTGAATCCGATCGGCTTCCTGTTCGAGCGATACCAGTCCGTTCTTCCGCGCCTTGGTCGCATAACCGATCACTTCTTCAATCAGGCCGCCGAGCGGCTGGGAATTGTCGCGGAAGACGCCCGCGAATCGCCGCAGTGCGCCTATCGCGACCGGGAGCGGCGTCGACACCAGTACCGCCCCTGCCGTTCCCCCTAGCACGATCATCGCGGCGGTAAACTGCGCGACATCCTTGAGCTTTCCGCCCTCGATCAGAAGACCGCCCAGAATTCCCAATAACGCGACGGCAAGACCTCCGATCGATGCCAGATCCAGCTTCGAGCCGGACTTCGGCGCGTCAGCTTTTGCGGGCGTAGTGGGTTTGGGCTCCTCGGGCATCCGCTATTCTTTCGACTCGAAACAGCATTGATGAAGCGACCGCCGGAACTCGACCACCCTGCGCACGATCTCCTCCGGCGCTTCGAGCACCACCAGTTTCTGCCCGTTGGTCAGGCTGATGACGGTGTCCGGAGTCCTCTCGATGTGCTCGATCAAATCGCCGTTCAGTACCAGCGGAACGTGATTTATCCGAGTTAGTTGAATCATCGCGGACGCGTTGCTCCACCGGGTGGAGGGTTCCCTTCAAGGTTCCTTATCGGCGAATGCAGCCGCCTTTTGAATCGGCCTGTTTTGAGCCTGAGGCAGGAGCTACTTCAGGATCTCGGCCAGCGATCGCAATTCCTTGCGAACGGCATCGAGAATTGACGCGGAGTCGTCGAAGAGCGCTCCCTGAGCCTTGGCGGGCTTGGCCGCTCGCGTCGTTTCCGGTTTGCCGCGGGTCTCCAGAAATTTCCGGGCGCCCTCGATAGTGAAGCGCTTGTCATAAAGCAAGCCCTTGATTTCGAGCACCAGTTCGACTTCCTTGCGCCGGTATAACCGGTGCCCGGTGCCGGATTTGCGGGGGCCCAGCGAGGGGAACTCCGTTTCCCAGAAACGCAGTACATAAGGTTTGATGCCGGCCAGTCGAGCCACTTCCCCGATTCGGAAGTAAAGCTTGTCCGGAATTTCGTGCGTCGGTTGAACCGGCGCGTTTTCGGGCGCGCTCATGAAGGTACCCTTATCATAATGTCTCCGCTCGCAGGAATCCATCCCGTCCGGGAGGCCCTCAGGGCCGGCCGCCCCGTCGATCGCGTTCTGATCGTAAAAGGAGCCGGCGGACCGCGTTTACAAGAGCTGATCGATCTGTGCCGCGAGCGCGGCATTCCGGTGCGCTTCGAATCGCGCGATCATCTGGACCGGGCCGCCGGCACCGCCGCCCATCAGGGCGTCGTCGCCTTCGGGGCGGTGGAAAAATACGCGACGCTCGACTCGACCGCGGCTCAAGGCGGGTTGCACGTGGTACTCGATGGCATCGAAGATCCGCACAACCTGGGCGCGATCATTCGTACCGCCCATGCGGCCGGAGCCGCGGCGGTGGTGATTCCCGACCGTCGCGCGGCGCCCTTGACCGACGTCGTTTCCCGCGCCGCCGCCGGCGCTCTCGCCTATATTCCGGTGGTGCGCGTCGGCAACGTGAATCGCGCCCTGGAGGATTTGAAAAAGCGCGGCTATTGGATCTATGGCCTGGATGAGCGCGGCGATCAGCAATACGATCAGCTCGATTTCACCGCTCCCACCGCCATTGTCCTCGGCGGCGAAGGCCGCGGCCTGCACGAGCAAGTCGCCAAACACTGCGATTTTCGAGTAAGAATCCCCATGTCCGGCGGAGTGGCGTCATTAAACGTCAGCGTCGCCGCCGGCATCGTTCTGTTCGAGTGGAGGAAAAATAAAGAACAAAAATCCGGTTAAAGTGTGGCGCGCATCGCTGGTTCCTTACCGGCGCGGGGTGGGCCCTTCATTGAGGCGCGACTGTGAAGGAGCGCGTTCGGCGGTAACTTTTTCATCGCGACACATTGCCCCTGGGTCGGAGCAAATCGTTCGAAGCCGTCACCGCCCCGTAAACGCCGGTGCGCGTTTTTCGAGGAAAGCCTTCACCCCCTCGCGATGATCCTCCGTCATTCCGCAGCGCAGATGCGTTTCCGCCTCGCGATCGAGCAGCGTGCGGAAATCGACCGTCGCCGCCAGATTCACGTTCGCTTTCATGTATCGATAGCTGGTCAGCGGCCCCTGGGCGATCTTCACCGCGATTTCGCGTACCCCGTCGGCCAGCCGCTCCGGCTCCATCACTCGATTCAGCAATCCGATCCGCTGCGCCTCGGCGGCGTCGATATTTTCTCCCAGAAAAAACAGCTCCTTCGCTTTCGGCGCGCCGGCGTAG
>Ga0182024_10016022_pt1 | contig 14276 bp, 10 predicted proteins | sample P32metaG_FD_120480 | JGI IMG/M metagenome (GOLD analysis project Ga0182024, IMG submission 120480) | Permafrost microbial communities from Stordalen Mire, Sweden - P3-2 metaG (Illumina Assembly) | ecosystem: Environmental > Terrestrial > Soil > Wetlands > Permafrost | place: Sweden: Stordalen... | reverse complement strand
AAGGTGACGATTACCTCGTGCGCCCCGGTGAAGGCCTTTAACAGTCCGGGAATAGCACCGGCGACCATGCCGCCCGCGATGCCGGCGGCCAAAGTCAGAGGGATGTGAAGGATGGTGGGCATGTGCAGCATCGATCCCACGGCCGCCCCGGAAATACCGCCCAAGATCGCCTGGCCGTTGGCCCCGATATTGAAGATGCCGGTTTGAAAGGCGATGCCCACGGCGACGCTCGCGATGATGAGCGGCGTGGCGTAGGTGAGCGTCTCCGAGATCGGCGTCAGCGAAGAGTCCCACTGCTTGCCGGTGGTGAGTGAATGCCAGAACTGTGGAGGATCGATGACCGAGCCCGTGAACATGGCCCGATAGGCCGCGCCTACGTTGTCGAACGTGACCTTCAGCGCGTGACCGGGAGCACCCCACGAGCCGAAGAGTCCTCGCCACGCGTCGAGCACCTCGCTGGTCGAAAAGATGATGACCAGCGCACCGATGAGAAAGCCGAGGACCAGCGCCAGCAGCGCCAGGACCACCGGGCTCTTGGCACTGATGATGGTCCAGATCCTTCGGCGCTTTGGCTCCGCGTCGACCGGCGCCTGGCGGTCAGTCACCGGTCGCTCCAAGCGTCGAGCCGGCCATGAGGAGCCCAATCGTCTCACGGCTGGTTGACGGGTCGACCACCCCGGTGATTTTGCCTTGGTGCATGACGGCGATGCGGTCCCCGAGCGCGAGGACCTCGTCAAGTTCCGACGACACGATCAGCACGCCCAGGCCTTCGTTACGCTGATTGACGATTTGGCGGTGTACGTATTCAATGGAACCAACGTCCAACCCACGGGTGGGCTGTGAAGCCACTAAGAACTGCAGAGGTCGCGAGAGTTCTCGCGCGACGATCACTTTCTGCTGGTTACCACCCGAGAGCGAGCTGACGAGTTCGCGCGTCGACGTCGTGCGGATGTCGAAGTCTTTCACTTGCTTCTGCGCGTTTTCATTGACGGCGGCGAGGTTGCGCGTGCCCCGTCGGGCGAAGGGCGCTCGCCGGGGCGTGTTGAGCACCAGGTTGTCCGCGACGGTCATGGAAAGCACCAGCCCGTCGCGGTGTCGGTCTTCGGGGATGTGACCCAAGCCATCGTCCAGCATTTGTCGCGGCTTGTCGTTGGTGACGTCACGACCGCGCAGAGTGACAGTCCCGGACTCCACGCGGCGCATGCCCGCCAGGGCCTCGACCAGTTCGGTCTGACCGTTGCCCTGTACTCCGGCGAGCGCCATAATCTCGCCAGCGCGAATATCGAGCGAGACGTCGTCGACGACCGCCAGACCGCGGTCATCACGCACCACGAGGTTGCGGATTTCCAGCACCACGTCGCCGGCGGCGGAGGTCTCCTTGTGCACGGTGAGATTGACGTCGCGGCCCACCATCATCGAGGCCAGTTCTGACTCCGAGGTCGTGGGCGCGACGGAGCCCACGACCCGTCCCTGGCGGATGACCGTGATGACGTCGCCCACGGCGCGAACCTCTTTGAGCTTGTGCGTGATGAAGAGTATTGACTTCCCCGCCTCGGCCAGTGAACGCATGATCGCCATCAGGGCGTCGATCTCCTGCGGGGTCAGTACCGCCGTGGGCTCGTCGAGAATCAAGAGCTCCGCGTCTTGACTGAGCGCCTTTAGTATTTCAACCCGCTGCTGGAGTCCGATGGGCAGTTCTTCAATAACGGCGTCGGGGTCAACCTCGAGTCCGTACTCTTTGGAAACCCGGCGTATCTCGTCGGCCGCTTTTTTCCGGTCCAGTCGATCGAAGGACTTGGTCGGCTCGAAGCCGAGCACCACGTTTTCGGCGACGCTGAAGACCGGCACCAGCATGAAGTGCTGGTGGACCATGCCGATGCCCCGGCGCACGGCTTCGCCGGAATTACTGAAGGAAACCGGCTCGCCGTCGATGACGATCACGCCCTCTTCGGCCTGCAGATGGCCGAAGATGACGTTCATCAAGGTCGACTTGCCCGCGCCATTTTCGCCGAGCAGGCAGTGAATCTCACCGGGCTCTACGACAAGGTCAATCTGGTTGTTTGCGGTGAAGGAGCCGAACCTCTTGGTGATCCCTCGAAGCTCGATTCGCATAAGGATTCATCGTAGCCATAAAGAAGACCCGGGTCTCTGGGACCCGGGTCTTCTCGTTCAGCCCGAAGCTATAAAACGTGAAGCCTTAGTTGGCGGGGTAGCTGTTCGGGTTAACCGAAATCGTGCCCGACTCGAGGCCGGTCGCAATCTTGGCAATCGTGGCCTTCAACGTTGCTCCGGCGCTGGTGGTGTCGTAGGCAAAACCGGTTCCGTTGTTCTTCAGGTTGCCGAGGTAGGTGCCACCGGTGAAGGTGCCCTTCGCGGCCGACAACACTGCGGCTTCCACCGACGGCGTGACGCCCTTGTAGACGGTGCCGTCGATGTACTTGCACTGCGCGGCGTCGAGCGCCTTGGTCGCGCAACTGTCGGTGTCAACCCACACCACGTCGTGGCCCACTCCGGCCTGCTGCGCGGCAGCGATGGAACCGAGGCCCACCGATCCGGCGACGGGGAAGACAATGTCGGCACCCGCGGCGAAGTCACCGGCGGCGATGGTCTTGCCGGCGGTCTGGTCGGTGAAGTTGCCCACGAAGGTACCGGATCCGGCGCAGTTGGTTAACGTGCAGACTTTCGGTGGCTTGTAGCCCAATACCTTTACGCTGGCCTTGTTGACCTTGTCGTAGTAACGGACACCGGCGACGAAGCCGTCCATGTACACCGTGACCGGCGGAATGTCAGCGCCGCCGTAGGTGGCGACGACCTTCGACGAGGAAGTGGCGGCCGCGAAGTAACCGCCCAGGAACGCGCCCTGGTTGGTGTCGTACTGCAAGGCCAGCACTTCGTGCGACTTCTTGGCGACTGGTGCATCGTCAACAATGGCGAATTTCTGGGTGGGGTCGGAATTGGCGGCAGCTTTGGTCGCGGCGGCCATCAAGAAGCCGACCGTGATGATGATGCCGCAGCCTTCCTTTTCGAACGTGGCGATGTTGGGCGAGTAGTCGGACGATGAGGTCGACGAGAGGTAGGCAATAGAAATACTGCTATCGGACGCCTTGGCGTTTTTAAGACCCTGCCACGCCGAGGCGTTGAATGACTTGTCGTTGATACCACCAGTGTCGGTGACGACGCAGGCCTTGAATTTCGAAGCAGCACCCGCCGTAGCGGTGGCGGCAACGGTTACCGTCAACGTGCCCAGTACCAGCGCACCGGCCCCCAGTATTGAACCGAGGCGACGAATGGTCCTCATTTTCTCTCCCTTATGCATAGATAACCCTCCCTAGGATTTTTACTGCACGCATGGTACTCTCCGACGCGAGCGTCACGCGTTCAGCTACTTGTTAGTGGTGAGACTAGCCTTGGCCGGCCACGCGCGCGAAGCGCTGGATAGTTGACTCGGCCGCGGGTATTTGGGTCGGATCTTTTCGAAGGGTCCCGCGTATCACGGACGGGCGAAACAGACCACCGAGCCTATGAAGGTGATCAGGGCCCATACTTGAACTGCCCGTGGGGAGTCCTCCCTCAGGTCAGGGGCGTCGCAGGGCATAAAAAGGCGGCCGCTTTCGACGTGGCGGCGGTGGCCATTACGGCCCAGGCGATTCCCGTGGTGCGATTTTGCGTAACACTAGAGGGCGTGGTCGCCCAATTCATTTTCACCATGAGAGACCTTCGTCGTTTCTACCCGCCGGACCGCGAAGTCTTGCGGGGCATCAACCTCTCCTTCTATCCCGGGGCGAAAATTGGCGTGATCGGCGCGAACGGATCGGGCAAATCGTCGCTGCTGCGCATCATGGCCGGACTCGACGATGGCTTCACCGGAGAGGCCCGCTTGACGCCCGGCTTCAGCGTGGGTTATCTCTCCCAAGAGCCTCAGCTTGATCCCACCAAAGACGTGGTGGGCAACGTGGCCGATGGCGTGGCGGAGCAACGCGACCTCTTATTGCGTTTCAACGAGGTCTGCGCCGCCATGGCTGATCCCGAGGCCGATTTTGATGCCCTGCTCAGCGAACAGTCCGACCTGCAGACCAAGATCGACGCCGCCAACGCCTGGGACCTAGAGCGCAAATTAGACATCGCCATGGATGCCCTTCGTCTGCCACCCTCCGACGCCGACGTCACCAAGCTGTCGGGCGGTGAGCGACGTCGCGTGGCGCTGTGCCGGCTGCTGCTCTCCACGCCGGACCTGTTGCTGCTTGATGAGCCCACCAATCACTTGGACGCCGAATCGGTGGCCTGGCTCGAGCGGGCCCTCCAGGAGTATGCCGGCACCGTCGTCGCCATCACGCACGACCGCTATTTCTTGGACAATGCGGCCTCATGGATCTTGGAGTTGGACCGGGGTCACGGTATTCCCTGGGAAGGTAACTACTCCTCATGGCTGGAACAGAAGCAGGCCCGTTTGGCTTCCGAGGAGAAAGCCGACAAGGTTCGCCAGGCGTCCCTAGAGCGAGAGTTGGAGTGGATCCGCATGTCGCCGCGGGCCCGCCAGAGCAAAGGCAAAGCCCGTTTCAACGCCTTTAACGAGCTGGTGGCGCAGTCGGAAGCGGCGGAGCGGCGAGGTGACAAACTAGAGATCGCCATTCCCCCCGGACCGCGACTCGGTGACGTGGTGGTGAACGCGAACCTGCTGGTAAAGAGTTTTGACGAGCGACTGCTGATGGAAAATCTAACGTTTCTGTTGCCGCCGGGCGGCATCGTGGGGGTCATCGGCGCCAACGGTGCGGGAAAGACCACCCTCTTCAAGATGATGGTCGGCCAGGAGCAGCCTGATTCGGGGACCATCGAGATCGGTTCCACCGTGTCGTTCGCCTACGTTGATCAGTCCCGTGACGATCTCAATGCTGACGCCACGGTCTTCGACGAGATCAGCGAGGGTCAGGAACGCATGATGGTCGGTACTCGCGAAATTCACGCCCGCGCCTACGTGGCGAGCTTTGGTTTCAAGGGCAGCGACCAGCAGAAAAAGGTAGGCGAGATCTCGGGCGGCGAACGTAACCGGGTGCAATTGGCTAAAGTCCTGCGCAGCGGTGGCAACGTCTTGCTGCTCGACGAGCCCACTAATGATCTCGACGTTGATACCTTGCGGGCCCTAGAAGACGGACTCTTGAGTTTCCCCGGTTGCGTAGTGGTGATTAGCCACGATCGCTGGTTCCTCGACCGCATCTCGACGCACGTGCTCGCCTTCGAAGGCGACGCGCAGGTCCGATGGTTCGAGGGCAATTTTTCGGACTACGAAGCCGAGCGCCACAAGCGATTGGGCACCGACGCCGATCAGCCCCATCGAATGCACTACAAACCGATTACCAGGGCGTGACCGACGGAGAAAGGGTTTTTTTGACGTGGCGTAGAGTCTCTTCGTGGAAGACGGCACCGATTATTCGACCTACTTACGCATGCATGACCTTTTAAGGCTGCAGATTCCTCTCAGCGAGGACGCTCTGACGAACTGCTCTTTATCGTGGTCCACCAGTCGTACGAACTGTGGTTCAAAATGATCACCCGAGACGACTGCGTCGCGTTGGACGCCGGTGACGAACTTGCGGGGGTGCGTGGCGAGTACATTCTCGATGAATCGCTGCTCTATCTGGACGGCAACTCGCTCGGACCAGTATCCACGTCCGTACAAAGACGAGTCCGCGAGACCATTGACCGGGAGTGGGCTGAGGAATTGGTGCGCGGCTGGGGCGAGGGCTGGATGGACGCGCCCACGCGAATGGGCGATCGGCTGGCCCCCCTGATTGGAGCGCGCGTCGGTGAAGTCGTCGTGGCCGACAGCTTGACCATCCTGCTCGCTAAAGTGATTGGCGGTGCGCTGGACCAGCGTCGAGATCGTCATATGGTGTTGACCGACGTCGCCAATTTCCATTCCGATATCTACATCGTTGAGGCGATGGCCTCGCGGGCGGGACGGTCCGTCACCGTCAGGGCCGTCGAACGCTCCACGCTCGAGCAAGAACTGAATGATGACGTGGCCCTAGTGATGCTTACCCACGTGGACTTTCGCACCGGTGAGATGCTTGATCTAAAGGGCATCACCAAAAAGGTGCACGACGTGGGCGCACTGATGCTGTGGGATTTCGCCCACTCCACCGGGGCGGTGCCGCTCGACGTTACGGAGGCCAACGTCGACTTTGCGGCCGGATGCGGTTACAAGTACCTGAACGGCGGTCCGGGTTCGCCGGGCTTCTTGTACGTACGCACTTCGTGGCAGGGAATACTGGAAAACCCTTTTCCCGGATGGCTGGGACACGCCCGGCCCTTCGATTTTGAACGGACCTACGAGCCCGCCCGGGGCATGCAGGCGTTCGTTACGTCGTCACCTTCCATCGTGGCGCTGGCCGCGCTCGACGGCGCCCTCGACGTTTGGGACCGGGTCACCGTGGCGCAAGTACGTAGGAAAAGCTTGGCCATGACGGACCTCTTCATGGCGCTGGTGGAGGAGCGCTTGCCCGGCGTTTTCGAAATCGTTACGCCTCGTGAGCACTCCATACGAGGCAGTCAGGTGGCGCTGCGTCACGCGCAGGCCTACGCCATTATTCGAGCCCTCATCGAACGCCAGGTGATCGGCGACTTTCGCGACCCCGACATCTGCCGGTTCGGGTTCACTCCGCTCTACCTCCGCTTTGTCGACGTCTTCGACGCGGTCGGGCATTTGGTCGAGGTCATGTCGACCGAGGCGTATCGCGATCGACGTTTTGCCGTGCGAAAACCAGTCACCTGAGCGTCGCGATTGTCACTGTGAGAAGACCACGGTGCGGTTGCCCACCAGGGCCACTCGATCTTCACTGACGAGTTGCACGGCCCGCGAAAGAACGTTTCGTTCAATATCACGTCCGAGCGCCACGAGTTCGCTCGGTTGGCGGGCGTGCGAGACGCGCACGACGTCTTGTTCAATTATGGGCCCCTCATCGAGTTCATCGGTGATGAAGTGTGCCGTGGCACCAATGAGCTTGACGCCGCGCTCGTAGGCCTGATGGTAGGGCTTGGCCCCTTTGAAACCGGGCAAAAAGGAGTGGTGGATGTTGACGACTCGTCCGTAGAGACCGGCGCAAAGTTCCGGTGATAGAACCTGCATGTAGCGAGCGAGCACCACGAAGTCAACCCGGTACCGCTCGATCAGCGTCGCGAGCTCCGCTTCGGAGGTAGCGCGCGTCGAGGGGCTCACCGGTATTTCGTGGAAGGGGACCTGGTAGCGGGTCGCCAGATCCTCACACTCGCCATGATTGCTCACTACGGCCACGATGTCGAGTGCCAGGCCGCCCCGTTCGCGGCGATAGAGCAGGTCAGCGAGACAGTGGTCAAACTTCGACACCATCACCAGCGCCCTGCGGTGCACCACTTCGGGTCGAACCCGCAGCGCGGGGGCGAAACGGGCCAACATCTCGGTGAGGGTACCGTCCACGTGATCGACGTCATCGATCACGGTTTCAAAGCGAGTGCGCATGCAGAACTGGTTGGTTACCGGATCGGTGAACTGGTCGTTCTCCAGGATGTTCCCGCCCATCTTTACGATGGCGGAACTGGTGGCAAGCACGATGCCGGGGCCATCAAGGCACTGCAAGGTAACGACGTAGGCGGGCACGCGTGCTCTTCTCTCTCGGGGCCATCGTAGAACGAAACAGATATTTCGACCGAGTCATCATCGTTAAAGTCCGAGCATTCTCGGAACAGTTCGCTGGCGTCGGCACCTTACGACTTGTAGGTGAAAAATCCCTGACCGGACTTTCGTCCGAGTAGTCCGGCCTGCGTCATGCGCGACAACAGCGGGGGCGGGGCGAGGTGAGGTTCTTTGAACTCGGCGTAGAGCGAGTCGGCGACGGCCAAGGTGGTGTCGAGTCCGATGAGATCAGTAAGGGCGAGCGGCCCGAGGGGATGGGCGCAGCCCACCACCATGCCGGTGTCAATGTCCTCGGCGCTGGCGAAGCCTGATTCGAGCATGCGGACGGCCGAGAGCAGATAAGGAATCAAGAGGGCGTTGACCACGAATCCGGCTCGGTCGGGCGACGTGATGACGCGCTTCTCCAGAGAATCGGTGGCGTATTCGTGTACCCGGGCGGTGGTTTCGGCGCTGGTGAGCAGCGACGAGATCACCTCGACCAATCGCAGCACCGGCACGGGGTTGAAGAAGTGCATGCCAATCACCTGTTCGGGCCGGCTGGTGGCGACGGCCAGTTTGATGATCGGGATGGAAGAGGTATTCGTCGCGAGAATGGCTTGACGGTCGGTAACGACAGCGTCCAATTTTTTGAAGACGGCGACCTTAGAGCCTTCGTCTTCGGCTACGGCTTCGATCACCATTTGTCGATTGGCCAGCCGTTCGAAGTCTTCACTGAAGGTCAGGTTGCCGCGAGCGGCGTTGGCCTCGTCGTCGGGCATTTTGCCGGCGCTGACGGCTCGGGACAGCGAGCGTTCGATCCGGGCCTGACCCGAGGCCAGAGACTCGGCGTCACGTTCGATCACGACCACGTCGGCGCCGGCTCGGGCCGCAATCTCAGCAATTCCCGAGCCCATGAGGCCGCACCCCACTACGCCAATACGATCCATCGTGACCTCCTCATTCGACCTCGTGCGTTTGTCGCGTAGAGAAAGTCTAGGTCTGCTCCGCGCCGCCCAGAATTGGCCGGGGCCGCCCTCGAATGGTGAGAGCAGAAGGTGATCGCCGTGTCGGCTGTCACTTCGAGTGTTCCGCACGATGAAGCGGCCAACTCGGAGTCGGATTTCGCTCGCTACGATGGAGCGAAACCACGCATCACTTTGCGGAAGGATTTGGTCGGAGCATGGACATAGTCAACGTCATTATTGAAATCCCCCGGGGTAGTCAAAACAAGTACGAGTACGACCACAAGAATCACACCATCAAGTTGGATCGACACTTGCTTGTTTCGATGGGCTATCCCGCGGAGTACGGCTTCGTGCCCGACACCCTGGGCGGAGATGGTGACCCTCTCGACATCCTGGTGCTGACCGAGTACCCCACCTTCCCGGGCTGCTTGATCGAAACGAAAATTCTGGGCATGTGCAACATGACCGACGAAAATGGCGAGGACGCCAAATTGATTGGCGTGCCGGATTACGACCCCAAGTGGAAGTCGGCAACCGACATCGGCGACGTTCCCAAGGACGTGCTGGACCGCATCGCCCATTTCTTCACGGTTTACAAGGACCTGGACGTCGGCAAGTGGATGAAAGTCGAAAACTGGGTGGGCCGGGACGAAGCACTGGCCGAACTGGAAGCTTCGAGAGTCCGCTTTCAGGGTTAGCGCAACGATTCGACGCGACGATCACAAGGGACTAAAGGCCCTCAGCGGACGTGGCAAAAACAGGCTTAACTCAGGTAAGGGCTGACAGCCTACGGTGAATCGAGGGGGCGTATGTCTACATATGCAAGTGCCTGGAAACAAAGCATCAACGATCCCACGGCATTCTGGGGAGAAGCCGCTCAGGCCATCACCTGGTACCGCGAACCCTCGGTCGTACTCGGCGACTTGTTGGCGCCCCTTTACCAGTGGTTCCCGGACGGCCAACTCAACACCTGTTACAACGCGCTCGACCGGCATGTCGAGAACGGCCGTGGTGATCAATTGGCGCTCATCTACGACAGTCCCGTCACCAACACCAAAGCGACCTACACGTACCAGCAACTGCTCGATGAAGTGGCGCTCTTCGCGGGAGTCCTTCGTGAATTGGGCGTCGAGAAGGGCGACCGCGTGGTCATCTACATGCCGATGATCCCCCAGGCCGTCATGGCGATGCTCGCCTGTGCGCGTCTCGGAGCCGTGCACTCGGTCGTATTCGGCGGCTTCGCCGCCCACGAACTCGCGATGCGCATCGACGATGCGCGGCCCAAGGTCGTTGTCTCGGCGTCGTGTGGCGTCGAGGTGAACCGGGTCATTGAGTACAAGATGCTGCTCGACGCCGCGCTCGACGAGGCCACCAACGCACCGAAGCACTGCGTCATCTTCCAGCGATCGCAGAGCGTCGCGAGCATGGTCGAGGGCCGTGACGTTGACTGGGCCGAGGCAATGTCGCGCGCGACGCCGGCACCATGCGTGAGCGCCGCCGCCACCGACCCTCTCTACATCCTCTACACGTCAGGCACGACTGGACGGCCCAAGGGAGTCGTGCGCGACAACGGCGGCCATGCCGTCGCGCTCGCCTGGAGCATGCCCAACATCTACGACACGCACCCCGGCGAGGTCTTCTGGGCGGCCTCGGATGTCGGGTGGGTCGTCGGACACTCCTACATTGTCTACGCGCCGCTGCTGGCGGGCTGCACGACGCTGCTCTACGAGGGCAAGCCGGTCGGCACCCCCGACGCCGGCGCCTACTGGCGCGTGATCTCCGAGTACGGCGTGAAGACTCTGTTCACTGCCCCCACGGGATTCCGCGCGATTAAGCGCGAGGACCCGGAGGGGAAATTACTCGCCGACTACGACCTGTCCTGTCTGCGTTATCTTTTCCTCGCGGGTGAGCGGCTCGACCCTGAGACCTACGCCTGGGCGAGCGAACAGCTCGGCATTCCCGTCATCGACCACTGGTGGCAGACCGAGACCGGCTGGCCAATCGCGGCGAACCACATGGGTTTAGAACCCTTGGAGGTGAAACCGGGCTCGCCGACGGTTCCCGTACCGGGCTTCGACGTGAGGATCTTCGACGAGGACGGCAAGCAGGCTCCTGCTGGCACGGAGGGCCTGATCATGATCCGCACACCCCTGCCCCCAGGTTGCATGGTAAGTGTCTGGGGCGACGACGACAAGTTCTTCGATACTTACCTGAGTCACACGCCCGGGTACTATCTCACCGGCGACGGCGGACACTTCGACGAGGATGGCTACCTCTTCGTCATGGGCCGGGTCGATGACGTGATCAACGTCGCCGGGCACCGAATGTCGACGGGCGAAATCGAAGAGATCCTCGCCGCACACCCCGACGTCGCCGAGTGCGCGGTCATCGGGGTGGCCGACCAGCTGAAGGGGCAGGTTCCGCGCGGTCTCGTCGTACTCAAGCACGGCGTGGATCGCGATCACGACGTCATCGCGGCCGAGCTCGTGCAACGAGTGCGCGATCAACTGGGGGCGGTCGCCAGCCTGCACCAGGTCGATATCATCGCCGCGCTTCCCAAGACGCGCTCGGGCAAGGTGCTGCGAAAATCGATGCGTTTCATCGCCGACGGCGTGGACGCCCCAGTGCCCTCGACCATCGAGAACCCGGCGACCCTCGAGGCGCTGCGACCGATCCTCAAATCCTCGTAGATTCTCGATTGCGAGCCACGGCGCGGAGAGGCGCTGAAGTTCGCCACTTGGTCCTTTTTCGAATAAGACTTGGCACGTACAACTCGAAGGAGGAGAGGTGGACTATGGCTTCTCGCGGCGAAAGGATCGGCACTCCGCGCACACTAGTGCGCCGCCCTTTCGTCGTCCCTGCGGTAGAGCCAAAGTCGAAGGTCCATCGGCGTCAGGCTAAGCGGAGGAACGATGGACCTCGATGCGGCGCCGGCGAAGATGTCGGTAGGTACGTGGTTACGTTGCGCCTTTTGGTTTGCCGGACGCCGCGAACGACCTAACGAATGAACGCCCGGTCCTCGGCCTTCACCATCGACTCGGCCAGCACTTCTAGCGCCATCAGCCAGTCGTCGCAATTGATGGAAAGGGCGTGTTCGCCTTCCAGCGATATCTGCCCGAAGAACAGGGCGTACCAGATGCGGGCAAAGGCCACCCCGGTCATGCCCGGTGACAAGAGATTTCTCTCGATGAGTGGCTGGACGTATTCCATGATCAGGTCGCTGGCCTCGCGCTTGGCGGCGGCGATGCCGGTCGAAGCGGTCGGATTGTGACCGGCGAACGACATGCTTTCTATTCGTAAGATGCGAGCATCAGTTCGAAGCGGTAACTGGGCGTCGGCGATCATGATCTTCAGCGCCGCGCGAAGGTCGTCGGTCGTTTCCACGCCTTTGAGCGGGGTGGTAAAGATTTCGGCGAGGCCGACCAGGACTTGGCGAAAACGGTAGACCACGGTGGCCGCGATGCGGTCTTCGCGGTCCTCAAAGTAGCTGTACAGCAGCGCTATAGAAATGTTGGCTTCCAATGCGACCCGTTTTACGCGAAACTGCGTCAGGCCATTGCGCTCGATTTCGAGAGCGGCCGCCTCTAGAATCTTGTCCCTCGTCATAACAGGACATTACTGCCCGCCGTCGACACCCGTAAAAACTAGAGTTCGGCCGCCCAATCGCGGCTGTTTAAGATTTCATCTACTCGATGTAGAAATCTGGCGGCGTAAGCGCCGTCGACGGCGCGGTGGTCGAAGGTGAGGGCCAGTAGGCCGACCGAGTGGACCACGATCGTCTCGACGCCGTCGACCTCGACGACCACCGGCTTACGACTCACGCCATCGGTGGAAAGTATCGCGACCTGAGGTTGGTTGATGATGGCGCCGGTGAGCAACGTGGCGAACGGGCCGGGATTGGAAATGGTGAACGTCCCGTCGGCCGTGTCGTCCACGGTGAGTTTCTTGTGGCGAGCGCCGTCAGCCAGCTGACGAATCTTTTGCGCCATGGTTCGTAGGTCGTAACCGTCGCCACCCCGTATGACAGGAACGATGAGTCCTTCGCCATCGAGGTCCACGGCGATGCCGAGATTCAGTTCGTGGTGAATGATCAGTTCGTCGTCGTTGACCGATGCGTTGAGACGGGGGAAATCTCGCAGCGCGCTCAGGGTCGCTACGGCGTTGAACGCAAGATAGGTGAGAGTGAATCCCTCAAGCTCTTTGAACGCCGCGCCCTCGCGACGGCGCACTTCTTCGACGTGTTCGTAGTCGACCTCCTTCACCATCAAGGTATGCGCCGAGGTGGCCTTCGAGCGGACCATGTGCTCCGCGGTGAGGCGGCGAATCTTCGTGAAAGGAACTACCTCGTCGCCGCTGAGACCGGTGGTCGCGAGCTGACTGGCGCTGAGGGCAGTTTCGACGTCGTTGCGAGTAATGCGTCCGTCACGACCGGTGCCGGTGATGGTCGAAGGATCGATGTCACCGTCGCTCAGCAATCGTCGAAGGACTGGCGACGTCGCCATCGACGTAGACGTATCGCTCGCCGGTGAATCTGCGCCGTTCGAGGCAACGAAGGCGAGCACGTCGTCGCGAGTGAGGCGGCCGTGGGGTCCGGTGCCGCTTAACTGCGAGGCTTCGAGGTTGTGTTCGGCCAGTAGTCGGCGCACGACGGGAGATAGCGGTGCGGACTGGGGCGACGGACTCTTGGGGACGGCCGGTGCGTTAGAGCGGGCGGGGACGGCGGCGCTCTGGGACGTCGGGGCTTCGGTTTTTGGCGGGGCCGGCGCACCGTCGGGGTCGCCGATGACGGCCAGCATCGTGCCGACGTCCACGGTCTCTCCTTCCTCAACATGGATTGCCGTGATCAAGCCGCTGGCTGGCGAAGGGATTTCGGAATCGACTTTGTCGGTGGAGACCTCGAAGAGTGGCTCACCCTTTATGACTGCATCGCCAACTTTCTTGAACCACTTGGTGACGGTGCCTTCGTTCACGGTCTCGCCGAGTTGCGGCATCGTGACGTTAGGCATCGCGTCCGCTACCTCGACGAAAACCGACCTGGTCCGTCATGCTCACTGGGGTGGCACGAGCAATCGTTGCGCTAGCCAGTCGGCGCTGAGCGGACGATGACGGTAGACCACGTTGGCGCAACCGTGGTTGCCATTTTCAAGCAGCACCAACTTGGTTTCGCCACTGGCTTCGTTGGCCAATCGTTCACCGTCCTGCCAGGGAAAGAGGCGGTCCCGCTTTCCCATGACGACCATGAGGGGGGTGGTTATCTTGGAGGCGAAACCCTCCAGCGTCAGGTCCCAGGCCCGCTTCTCCGCCTCCTCGGGCGACGAAGAAAATGATCGGACTTCGAAGGCGTGACGGGTCAGCGGGTTGAGGTCCTTCCAAGTAGCCCCGAGGTTGTACGGCCCGGCCAACGCCACGGTTCCCTTGAGGGGCAGGTCCGAACTGGCCATTCGTGCCGCGTAAAAGCCGCCGAGGCTGACCCCCCATACGCCGATGCGGTCGTTGTCGACCTGATCCATCGAGTGCAGATGAGTCAGCACCGCTTCGCCCACCTGATCCCATTCGGGTCGGATCGCCAAGGTCCATTCGGCTTCGCCCTGGCCCGGTCCGTCGAGCGCGAAGATGGCCATACCGCGGTCGAGGAAGGCCCGTTCGACGTCGCGGAACTCCTCTTT
>Ga0182024_10016021_pt1 | contig 14276 bp, 11 predicted proteins | sample P32metaG_FD_120480 | JGI IMG/M metagenome (GOLD analysis project Ga0182024, IMG submission 120480) | Permafrost microbial communities from Stordalen Mire, Sweden - P3-2 metaG (Illumina Assembly) | ecosystem: Environmental > Terrestrial > Soil > Wetlands > Permafrost | place: Sweden: Stordalen... | reverse complement strand
TGCGGCTTGACGTGAAACAGATTCATGCCTTCACGTTCAAGAAAGCCTTTCAGCGCGCCCACTTGATACACGATGCAATCGGTCAGCTCCTCGGGCCGCATCTTCATCTCGCGGCGGCCGAACCCCTGAAGATCGGGCAACGAGGGATGGGCGCCGACCCTGACGTTATGCTTTTTCGCCAGCCGCACGGTATGTGCCATCACTGTGGGGTCAGAGGCGTGAAAGCCGCAGGCCACGTTGGCGATCGTGATATGGGGCATCATGCCTTCATCGTCGCCTATTTTGTAAAGGCCGAAGCTCTCGCCCATATCGCAGTTAATCGCGAGCTTCGCGTTTGGTCGACCCGTGGCCATTGTCCTGACCTCCTCATGCAACGGCGTTGAGCCCTGACCATACCCGTCGGCCGCCGCGCACAGGGACATCCTAATCAATAAAACCGATCTTATGGAAGAGACGCATGCCGCGTCGATCGGAACACCGGAGTTGGTCGACGCGAAGATGCGCAAGCTTGCATTCCAGGATGAACGGGGTAGCCTGAATAAAGCGGATCGAAAACGCGGACGACGACAGCAGTCGTTGCTGGTTCGGGCGTTGGCGGCGGAGACACCATGCCAAGCAAAACTAGCGTTGCGGGAAAATCCAGGTCCCGGGTCGATCCGATCACCCTCTCGGTAATCCGCGGAATTCTCGAGACGACGCAGCGCGAGATGACGTTGTCGCTCGAAAAAACCGCGCGATCCAGCGTCTTTAATCTGGCGCATGATTATTCGACAGCCCTGTTCAATCATGTCCCGGAAATGATCCTGCAAGGGCAGGACATCCCAATCCATCTCGGTTCGCTGATTCCCGCCATGAAGTCGGTAGCGCGTTATTTCGGTGACGACATCCATGAAGGCGACTTGATCCTGCACAATGACCCGGCCTTCGGCGGCAGCCACGCGATCGACGTGTGCATGTACAGGCCCGTCTTCTACCAGGGGAGGTTGCGCTTCTGGACAGTGTGCAAAGGGCATTTGACCGATATCGGCGGCCCCGTACCCGCCGGCTACAATCCCAACGCGAAAGAAATTTATGCCGAGTGCCTGCGGATACCCCCGGTCAAGATTTGGGACAAGGGCAAGCCGCGCAATGACGTGATGAATCTCATCTTCACGAATATGCGCGCCCGCCGCGACCAGGAGGGCGATTTCAATGCCCTGATTGGCGCCTGCCAGGTCGGCGAACGCAATCTCCTGCGCATGATCGAGAAGTATGGACTAGCCCAAGTCGACGCCTGCATCGGCGAACTCCTGGACATGGCGGATCGCCACATGCGCAGTCTCATCAAGGCTGTGCCCGACGGCGTCTATGAGGGTACCGCCATCCTCGAGGATGCCGGTCATGGCTACGGCGACTTTGAGATCACGGCCACCGTGACGATCAAAAAAGACACCTGTCATATCTCCATCAAGAGCCCGCCGCAGATCCCTTATTTCATCAATTCCTACGAAGGGAACTCGCACTCGGGCGCCTATCTTGGGCTGATGATGTTCGCACAATTGCCGCCCCCTTATAACGAGGGACTTTATCGCTGCGTGTCGCTCGATTTCGGTCCCAAGGGAACGCTGTGCAACGCGGTCGAGCCGGCACCACACATGAACTGCACCACGACCCCGATGGAAACACTGACCGACGCGGTGCGCCTGGCGTTCGAGAAGGCGGTTCCGTCCAAGGTTTCGGCGTCCTGGGGTCATGCCAACGGTTTCAACATCTCGGGGTGGGACACGCGCACCAGCGAGGAGTATGTGACCATGGTGCTGGCAACCATCATTTCGGGGGCTGGCGCGACACCGCAGCAGGACGGATGGCACGCGTGCGGGCCTGAATGCTGTTTCGGCGCGCTTACATCGGGCGATGTCGAGCTTCTCGAATACTCCTACCCGATCGTCATTCATCGCTATTCGCTGATCGAAGATTCCGGCGGCGCGGGCAAATTCCGCGGCGGATCCGGAACGGCTTGGGAAGTGGAACCACTCGACCGCGAAATGACCTTCATCACCTTTGGCGAAGGCCGCCGCATTCCAGCGGTCGGAGCGGCCGGCGCGGTTTCAAAGATGGTCGATGCCAAGGTCGGCCGCATCGAGGTGAGGCGCGGGAAGAAGGCGGTGGAGACGATCCGCAAGAACGTGATCGAGAACCTGAAGCCCGGCGAGACGGTGACCAACCTCAATCCAGGCGGCGGCGGCTACGGCAACCCTTTCGAACGCCCGATCGACAAAATCGTGTGGGACGTGAAGAACGGATTGGTGTCGCTCAAGGGTGCGCGGGACGATTACGGCGTCGTTATCACGAGCGCAAAGACGCTCGATGTCGATGTGGCCGAGACAAATAAATTGCGCAGCGCGGCCATGGCCGGCGGCCACCAGACTGACGTCCGAGCATAACAATGCGCACAAAATATCGCCTTGGCATCGATGCCGGCGGCACGTTCACGGATCTGGTGCTGGCCGACCGATCCGGCGGCGTGCGCTTATACAAAGCGCTTTCGACTCCAGCCGATCCCACACGGGCGATCGAAGAAGGCATGAAACTGATTTCGGAGGATCTCGGCGAAAGCGCCTCTGAAATCGTATCGAATTCAGATCTGTGCATCAACGGCACCACCGTCGGCCTCAACGCTCTGATCCAGCACAAAGGCGGCAAGACCGGCTTGATCTGCACGTCCGGTCACGAGGATTCGCTCGAGATCCGGCTGGGCCACAAGGAAGACGGCTATCGTTACGATCCCGAGTATCCGGCGGCGGTCATGCTGGTGCCGCGCTATCTGCGTAAGGGCGTACGAGAGCGGGTGATTTCGAACGGCTCGATCAAGACCCCGATGCACGAAGAAGACGTTCGTGCCGCCTGCCGGCTCTTTATCGAGGAAGAAGTCGAGGCAGTCGCCATCTCGTTCGTGTGGTCGGTTCTCAATACCAGCCACGAGCGGCGCGCGGCGGAGATAGTTCGCGAGATGATGCCGGGCGTCGCCCTTACCGTTGGCGGCGACCTTTATCCCCAGGTGCGCGAATACACCCGCACCTCAACCGCGGTCGTGAACGCCTATCTCGCTCCGATCCTGAGCCGTTACGTCGCCGCGGTTGACGAGTATTTCGGGCGCCTGGGCGCCAAATATCCGGTCCGGTACTTTCAGTCGAATGGCGGATTGGGTCTTGGCAAGGCGATCTCCGAGCGATCGGTTTACGCGATCAATTCAGGGCCGGCCTCGGCGCCACAGGCAGGATTGTTCGTGGCCGCGCCGTTCAAAAAGAAGAACGTCATCACGATCGACATGGGAGGCACCTCCTTCGACATCACTCTGACCCGGAACGGCGTCACCAATATCAGCAAGAACATCGATATGCTGAGGTACAGAATCGGCATTCCGATGATTCAGGTCGAGACGCTCGGCGCCGGGGGCGGCTCGATCGGCTGGATCGACAGCATGGGGCTGCTGCAAGTCGGTCCCCAGAGCGCCGGCGCGCGGCCGGGGCCCGCGTGCTACGGGCAGGGCGGGACGCTCCCGACGGTGACAGACGCCAACCTCGTCCTGGGCTACCTCAATCCAAAAGGGCTGCTCGGCGGCCGGTTGCCGCTCGATCTGGAAAAGGCACGCAAGGCGATCAAGAGTCTTGCCGATCCGCTCGGCATTTCGATCGAGCGGGCCGCGTACGGCGTATACACGATCGTCAACAATAACATGATCAACGGCATCCGCCGTGTGTCCGTGGAGCGCGGCTACGATCCCCGCGACTTCGTGCTGGTCGGAGCCGGAGGCGCGACCGCCGCCCACATCACCTTTCTCGCCGGTGAGATGGGCATCGACACCGTCATCCTGCCCAAGCTCGCCTCGGGGCTTTGCGCGTTCGGCCAGATTATCTCCGACGTGAAGTACAACTACATGGCGACGAGCCCGCTGCGCCTCGAAGGCGCGGCCTACGCAAAGATCGACCGGCTATTCGACCAGATTGAAGCGCAAGGCGTGAAGCACCTTGTCGCCGACGGCTTTGCCAAATCCGCGATCCGGATCGAGCGTAGCCTCGACATGCGCTATGTCGGACAGGTGCACGAATGCACCGTCGAAATCGGCAACTTCGCGAACGATGCCAAAGCGCTCGAGAAGGTGAAAGCCGCCTTCCACAGGCGCCACGAGGAGCTTTATACGTACGCCGAACCGCACAATTCCGTCGAGGTGGTGAACATTGAAAGCACCCTCTACGGACACGTCGACAAACCGAAACCGCCGCGCGTGAAGAAGGGCGTGCCCGCCGCGAAGGCGATCATTGGGCGCCGCAAGGCGATTTTTGCAGCGAACGGGAAGTTGGTCGGTACGCCGGTCTATGACGGTTCAAAGCTTGGCGCCGGCGCTACCATCAAAGGGCCCGCCATCATCGAGGAAGTCACGACGACGATAGTCATCGAACCGAAATGGTCGGCGAGGCTCGATGTCAGTGGTTCCTACGTGATCAGCCGGAAATAAGCCCCGCCGTCGCCGACTTGGCCGCGACAACCATCCAAGCGCCGTCGGTCGCACTATCGGATTGCTTAGCTCAGGAAATCTTGCAAAACTCTCTTCGCAACCGCGACACTCGGGCGGCCGGCTGTTTTCCTGTTCGGTTCATCAAAGGGAGTCTTCAAATGAAATACGCAACTTTTTTAGCTGGGGCGGCGATAGTCGCCTCCGCGTTGATCGTAGGTGGCCCGGCGAAAGCCGACGCGAACTGGTGGCCAGCCAAATACTACAATCTCGATTCGGGCACTGCCAAAGTGGCGGAATACACGCCGCTGGAAAAGGCTTCGAAGCCCTGGAACATCTGCGTTTTGTTTCCGCATATGAAGGATACTTTCTGGGTGGCTGTCGATTACGGCGTAGTCGAGGAAGCCAAACGGATGGGCGTGAACCTGACGCTCTACCAGGCGGGCGGCTACGAAAACCTGCCGAAGCAGCTTTCGCAATTCGATGACTGCCTAGCCGGCAATTTCGATGCGATCGTGATCGGTCCCATCTCAGAAGCTGGCCTTGACAAGGAGTTCGCTAAAGGCGTCGCGTCGGGCAAGCCGATCATTAGCACGGTCAACCCGGTCGCGAAGTCGACCGTGACCTCGAAGATGACCGTCGATTTCGACACGATGGGCGAGCAAACAGGTAATTATCTGGTCGATTACCTCAAGGGCAAGAGCGCCAAGGTCGGCACGTTCCCGGGCCCGTCGGGTTCGGGATGGGCCGAGGCCTTCCTCGACGGGTTCAAGAAGGCGGTCAAGGGCAAGAGCAACGTCGCGATGCTCGACGACAAGTTTGGCGACTCGGGCGTCGCGGTCCAGCTCGGTCTGATCCAGAACGCCTTGCAGGCTTATCCGGACATGAGCGTGATCTGGGGCTGCGCTCCGGCTGCCGAAGCCGCCATCGGCGCGGTGGCACAGGCTGGAAAGAAGGACATGCTTATCATGTCGTCGTACGAGAACCAGGCGATGCTCGAAGCCTTGCAAAAAGGCGAAATCCTCGGCTTTGCCACCCAGTATCCGGTGTTGCAGGGCCGCATTGCGATCGACACGGCTGTACGCATTCTCGAAAAGAAAGAGTACGTGAAGAGCGCTAAAGCGATCCCTGACATGATCGCCAAGACCAATCTCGACAAGATCAATTTGAGTTTGGTGCTCGCTCCTGCGGACTTCAAGGCGGTTTATTCCGTGAAGGCGCCGTGATCGGAGCAACCCACGACTGATGGTTGCACAAATGACCACGGTCGAGGCTGATAACACTTTCGAGTCGCGGGCCGAACAAGGGGCCCGCGACGATCTACTTCTCGATCTCTCCAACGTTTCCAAGCGGTTTCCGGGAGTCGTCGCTCTGGATGGCGTCGACTTCGATCTCCGGCGCGGCGAAGTGCACGTCCTGTTTGGCGAAAACGGCGCCGGCAAGTCGACTTTGATCAACATCATCGCTGGCACATTTCCTCCCGACACCGGCAGCTTCAAGTATCAGGGGAAGGAGATCGTCCATCTCACCCCCCATGGCGCGCGGATCATCGGCATCAGTCCTGTGTTCCAGGAATTCAGCCTGGTGCCGGAACTGACAGTGGAACAAAATCTGTTTCTCGGGCGCGAACTGACCACCGGCGGATTTCTCAATCGCCCCGCCATGAGAACTCGCGCTCAGGCCATAATCCGTGAACTCAATTTCGATCTGGAGCCCGATCGCAAAATACAGGAATTGTCGCGCGCCCACCAGCAGATGGTGGAAATTGCGAAGGCGTTCCTCACCGACGTTCGTCTTCTGATACTCGACGAGCCCACCGCCTCCCTCACCGATTCGGAGGCAGCTAAACTCTTTGATCTGATCGCCAAGCTCAAAGCTTCCGGCGTTGGAATCATCTACGTATCGCACCGCATGCGGGAGATCAAACGGATCGCGGATCGCATCACGGTGTTGCGCGACGGGCACAAGATCGCAACCGTCACGGCGGGCGACGTCTCGGAAAATGAGCTGGTCGAACTGATGACCGGCCGCAAGATCGGCGTCCTGTTCCCCAAGATCGAGCACAAGCCCGGAGCGAAACTGCTGGAGGTTGAGCATGTCACGCTTGTCGACCGGTCGGTGAACGACGTCAGCTTCTATGCCCGCGCCGGCGAGATTACCGGCATCGCCGGTTTGGTCGGCTGCGGCAAGTCGGAAATCATCCGGGCCATCGTTGGGCTCGAGCCGATCTCGTCGGGCGCGATCCGCGTGCGCGGGGCGGAGGTTACCTCCCCTACTCCGGCGACGATGATGCAGCGTGGCGTTTGCTACTTTCCTTCTGACCGCGCAGCCGAAGGTCTGGCGTTGGCGCGTCCGGTGCGCGAGAATGTCTCAATGGCGGCGCTCGACCTGCCCGGTTTTTCGCGCCACCGGATGCTTCAGCGCCGAAGCGAGCGGCGCATCGTCCAGGCGATTGTCGAGAAATTGAGTCTGCGCCCGCCTTACATCGAGCGCGCGGTCGCGTCCTTTTCCGGTGGCAATCGGCAAAAGATCTTGTTGGCACGCGGGTTAACCCGCGACATTTCGGTGTTCCTGTTCGACGAACCCACCGTGGGCGTGGATGTTGGGGCCAAAGTCGAGATCCACGAGTTGATGAAGGCATTGCTCGCGACCGGTGTCGCAATCGTCCTGGTCTCGTCCGATCTGCCGGAGGTTCTGCATCTGTCTCACCGGCTCTATGTCATGCATCGGTCCCGGATGGCGGCAGAACTGGTTGGAGCCGACATCGACGAGCCGGCGGTGCTGTCGCATTTCTTCCGCGAGCGACAGACGGACGACATGGCTATGCACGCGCACAACTGATTGGGACGGCAATGGCTGGCAATTCGACCGCCGAGGACACCTCGCTGACTTCGGCCTTAAAGCGGATTGTCCGATCCTATAACGCGGCCGGATTTCTGCCGGTCCTGCTGACCGTGCTGCTTGTCGCGTTCGCGATCTTCATCCCGAACTTTCTGGCCGTACAAAATATCCTCAATGTCCTGCGCAGTTCATCCTATCTTGTAATCATCGCCGCAGGGCAAATGCTGGTCCTCATCGTCGGCGGCTTCGACTTGTCGCAGGGGGCAGTCGTCGCACTCACCAGCGTCGCCAGCGCGCTCGCCATGGCCGGCCTCAAGGACACTCTGGCGGGCCACCCCAACCTTATCATTCTGTTTGGTGTTCTGGCCGGATTAGGGTGCGGCGCCATCGTGGGCCTCGTCAACGGCGTCTGTGTTGCGTTTCTGCGCATTTCGCCGTTCATAGTGACATTGGGCACGATGTCGATCGCCACCGGATTTGCGCTGCTCCTGACGAGCGGAATTCCGGTATACGGAATGCCCAAGAGCTACGTCGAAGGTTTCGGCCGGGGCCTGTTGCTGCAACTGCCGACCGCATTCTACCTCGCCGCGGCCGTCGTCGCGGTCATGTGGGTGATGCAGAACTACACCCGTATGGGCCGCTACATCCTCGCCATCGGCGGCAACATCCAGGCCGCGACCGTGTCAGGAGTGCCGGCGAAGACCTACCTCATCCTCGCCTATGTGATCTGCTCGATGCTAGCTTCGATATCGGGGCTCGCGCTGACGGCGCAAATCGGATCGGGTCAGGCGGTTATCAACGCACAACTAACCCTTGAAAGCATCGCAGCGGCCGTGATCGCCGGTGTCAGCATAAAAGGCGGTGTCGGCAGGGTCGAGATGGTGGCATTGGGCGCGATTCTGCTTCTCACCCTGACCGACGCAATGGACCTCCTGAAAATTGATCCTCGAATTCAGGCGATTTTCCTCGGCATCATCGTCGTCCTTGCCGTGGCGCTCGACGAGCTTTCCCAGCGGAGGGCGGCGCTTGTCTGACACAAGCATTCCCGGAATGAGCCTCGCCTCCGGGCCAGCAGCAGCGCGGCACCGCAGCGCGTTGCGGTGGGGTTTTATCCTCCTGCTGCCTCTCCTGATCGTTGCCATGGAACTAGCGGTTTCGCTGATCGAACCGCGCGTCCTGTCGCTGCGCAACGTGGTCAACGTGCTGGTGCAGTCGAGTTATCTGCTCCTGTTCGCCTCGGCCCAGATGGTCGTCATCCTGACCGGCGGATTCGACCTTTCTCTCGGCATGGCCGTCTCCGTGATCAGCGTGGCCACGGCGCTTGCGACCACCGGTCTTGCGGCGGCCGGCGCGCCAATGTGGCTCGTTGTCGTGGCGGGAATAGTGGTCGGTCTTGGGGTCGGCTTGCTGGTCGGCGTGTTCAACGGATTGTTCGTGTCATGGCTCGGAATAAATCCGTTCGTCGTGACGCTTGGTAGTTTGGACATCTGTTACGGGTTGGCGACGACCATCTCCGGCGGCCGGCCGGTTTTCAACGTGCCCGATGCCTTCAGCCGCCTTCTCTATGACGGCACGTTCATACCGGGCATTCCGATACCGGTAATTCTAGCCATCGTCGTCGCCATTTTTCTCTATTTTCTGCTCGATCGCACGGTATTCGGCCGAGCGCTCTATCTGATTGGCAACAATCCGCGCGCGGCGAACCTCGCTGGTCTGCCCAGCAAACGTTACCTGTTTCTAGCCTATGTCACCTGCAGCTTACTGGCGGCCTTTGGGTCCCTTATGCTGACGGCGCGTACCGGTTCGGGCGAGCCCAATCTCGGCGGAAGCTTGATGCTCGAAAGCATTGCGGCCGCCGTCATCGGCGGTGTCAGCCTTCAGGGTGGAGTGGGCGGAATTATCCCTGCGGCGCTTGGTTCAATCTTCGTCACGGCGCTGTCCAACGCCATGGATTTACTCGAAGTCGGCGGCTACGTTCAGCAGATCCTTCTCGGCTGCGTCATCATCGCCGCGATATTCCTCGACCGCATTCGCGTAACGCGTTCCTAGATTTTCGGGGGCCTACCCGGCCTAGTCGCACGTTTGAGCCTAACGTTCCAACATCGGCAAGAGGAGAGGAAGATGAGCAAGGAGATGGCCACTCCGACCGTCCAGATCGACAACAATCACCTCCGGGTGACGGAGTGGCGCTTCGCACCCGGAGCCGCCACCGGATATCACCGACATGAGCATGACTACGTGGTCGTGCCCGCGCGCGACGGCGAACTAAAGCTGATCGGTCCGAAAGGCGAAGTTTCCCACGCGCAATTGCATCTGGGAAAATCCTATTTCCGCAATGCCGGCGTCGAGCACGATGTCATCAACTTCGGCGCTGGCGAAATGGTATTCATCGAAATCGAGCTCAAGGATACATCGATAGGTAAAACCATTTGACCGCCCGGGACCGGTCGCATTCGCCGCTGGACTACGTGCTGTTGCTGAGCGCGGCAGCGATCTATGGGTCGGTATTCACCGTCAACAAGATCGCTGCGATCGGCGGCGCGCCCGCCCTCGCATATGCCTTCTGGCAGTCCTTCGGCGCCGGATTGGTGCTTTGGGTCGTCCTCAGACTGCGCGGCGAGCGTCTCAGCGTGTCGCGTCAGCACCTGACTGGTTATATCGTCATCGGGGCGCTCATCGTCGGCATTCCGATTTCGCTTCTGACCTACATCGCACCCAAACTTCCCGCCGGGGTTATGACCCTAGTGCTCGCGCTGTCGCCACCCTTCACCTTCATGATCAGCGTACTGACGCGCGTCGAGCGTTTTCGTTGGCTCGGTCTGGTTGGATTGCTATTCGGATTCGCGGGCGTCGTGTTGGTCGTGGCGCCCGGCGCAACGCTTGGGGCGCCGCAAGCGTGGGCGTGGTTCCTGCTGGCCCTTGCCGCGCCGGTCATGTTCGCGGGATCGAACGTCGCCGCTGCGATTTTGCGCCCGCCGGCATCCTCATCGGTGGCGATGGGCGCTGGCGTGCTGTTTGGCTCGGCGCTTGTCCTCCTGCCGGTGATGCTCGCGGCCGGACAATTTTGGATCCCCGAACGGCTGGATGACGCAGCCATTGCAACGCTTCTCGCCATCGCCATCAACGCCGTCTTTCTCGTGCTGTTCTTCGAAATTATCCGACGGGCCGGCCCGGTCTTCTTCGCTCAATTCAACTACCTCGCGGTGCTTGCGGGCGTCGCTTGGGGCGCGATCGTTTTCCGTGAACGGCTTTCGATCTTCCTGGTTCTGGCGATGGCGCTGATGTTCGTCGGCGTGTTCCTTTCGGGATACCGACGTCCGCCTTCCCAAGCGCCCGAGGCCTAGATCGCCGACCAGCCGGCGTCGACCATCAAGGTCGCGCCGTGAATCGCCGAGGCGTCGTCAGATGCCAGAAACACCGCAGCGCCGGTCATCTCGTCGACCGACAGGAAATCGCGGCCGGTCGGCGTCATCGTCCGCATCAGGCTGATGTAGGCCTCGTTGCCCGGGCCGCGCAGGTGCGCGTTAAGTGGCGTAGCTACATTTCCCGGCGCCAGGGAATTGACGTTGATGTTCTCTTTGCCCAATTCGGCCGCCAACGCCTTGGTCAAGTTCTCAAGACCGCCTTTGGAAGCGCAATAGGCGGGGCAGTTTGGAAAAGCGCCGACTCCGGCGATCGAGGTGATGTTGATCACCTTGCCGCCGCCTTTTCTCAGGAACTCAGGCAGCACCGCCTTGACGCAGAAGAACGGCCCGCGAAGGTTGAGGTCGAGTTGCTCATCCCAAATTGCTTCCGTCGTCTGCGCTACCGGAACGGTCCGGAATACGCCTGCATTGTTGACAAGTATGTCGACAGTTCCGAAATGCCCGATCACCTCGCCGATCATGCGGTCGATCTCCGCGACTTTTGAACAATCGGCCTTAACCGCAAGCGCCTCGCCCCTGCTGGCGGCGATGTGCTTTACCACGGCTTGGGCGGCGGCATCGTTGTGATGATAGACCACCGCGACCCGCGCCCCTTCAGCAGCGTAGCGAACGGCAATCGCCTCGCCGATTCCTTGCGATCCGCCCGTGACGATCGCTACTTTGTCTGTAAGCTTCATCATAATGCTCCTGTGCGGAACGACCCCACTCAGTGTGCGGTGAATCGCTAAACTAACAACGCGAATTTTGGCAACTTCAGAGCGGCACCTTCAGAGGACGCCACGCTGCCGCAGCTCGGCATGGGTTTGGTCGAGCGTTGACGCCAGCCGATCGAATAGTTGGTCGATTTTCTCCGGCTCAATGATGAGGGGTGGGCATATCGCGAGTGCATCGCCTGCTGCGCGCACGATCAGGCCATTGTCCAAGGCCATTTCTGCTCCCAACGCACCGACCCCAAAGGCCGGGTCGAATGGCTTCTTCGATTGCTTGTCCTCGACAAGCTCAAGAGCTCCAATCAGTCCCATGCCTCGCGCTTCCCCGACCAGAGGATGGCTTCCCAATTGTCGTAGTCGCTCCTGAAAACCTGGCATCACATTGCGCACATGGTCCAGTGTTCGCCGCTCTTCATAGATTTTCAGGGTCTCTACCGCCACCGCGGCCGCAACGGGGTGCCCGGAATAGGTGAAGCCATGGGCGAATACGCCTATCTTCTCGCTCTGCCGCACCAGCGCATCATAGATAGCGCTGGAGATCACCGTGGCCGACATTGGCTGGTAGCCCGACGTGAGCTGCTTGGCCATGGTGACGATGTCGGGCCTGATTTCGAAATGCTCAAGACCGAACATCGTCCCAAGCCGCCCGAACCCGCAAATGACCTCGTCGGCGATGAACAACACGTCGTGCTTTTTGAGGATTGGCTGAATCTTGTCGAAGTAGGTTTGCGGCGGCACAAGTACGCCACCCGCTCCCATCACCGGCTCGGCGATGAAGGCGGCGACCGTATCCGGTCCTTCCCTCGCGATCAACGCGTCGAGTTCCTCGGCCAACCGGGATGCGAAGGCTTCTTCGCTTTCATCCGGGCGCGCGAAACGATAGTGATGCGGACACTCCGTATGCACGACGCCGGCAATGGGCAGGTCGAAGTCGCGATGATTGTTAGGCAGTCCGGTCAAGCTCGCGCTGGCGATCGTAACGCCGTGATAGGCCTTGGTGCGCGAGATTATCTTCTTTTTGTGCGGGCGGCCGAGGGCGTTGTTGTAGTACCAGACCATTTTGATCGCGGTATCGTTCGCTTCGGAGCCAGAATTATTGAAGAACACCTTGGACATGGTGTCGGGCAACAGATCGAGAATGCGTTCCGCCAGATCGATGGCAGGCCCATGCGATTTGGAGGCGAACGCGTGATAGTACGGTAGCGTCTCCATCTGACGCCGCGCCGCCTCGACCAGCCGCTGCTCGCTGAAACCAAGAGAGACGCACCAGAGACCGGCCAGACCTTCGAGGTATTCCTTGCCCTGGTCGTCGTACACATTCACGCCGCGCCCGTGCGTGATGATCAAAGGCCCCTTCGACTGGTGCGCCTTGAGATTCGTGTAGGGATGTAACAGGGTTGCTATATCGCGGCTTGCCGCCGAATTACCGTGAATTCTCAATTGCATCTCCGAGGTTTTCAGTGCCGCGGGCGGCAGCCCTTATCGTTGACGGTCGCACTCCGGCGGACAACGCGTACTCTTGATATCATACGTTAGGGGATGATGCGCGAGCGGTCATCGTGACGGGCGCTGCCTCGACGAAGGCGCTTGAACCGTGCAAGACAATCAAGGGCGAGTAAGGAACGGTGGCCATGCGCGTCGGTGTGCCGAAAGAAACCATGGATAATGAATACCGCGTCGGAATCGTACCATCGACGGTCCGCGAACTCACCGACAAGGGCCACCAGGTTCTTGTGGAAACCGGCGCGGGGTCGGGGGCAGGGTTTGCCCGACAGCGACTACAAAGCAGCCGGCGCCGAGATAGTCGCGAACGCCGATGCCGTCTTTGGAGGCGCCGAGTTAATCGTGAAGGTGAAGGAGCCCCTCGCGGCGGAGCGCAAGAAGCTGCGCCGCGATCAGATACTATTCGCATATCTGCATCTGGCTCCCGACCGCGAGCAGACTGAAGATCTGCTGAAGGCTGGCGTCACTGCGATCGCCTACGAGACGGTCACGGGCCCGCACGGTACATTACCGCTACTCACGCCCATGTCGGAGGTTGCCGGACGGATGGCGCCCCAGGTCGGCGCGCGCTGTCTGGAAAAAGAGAACGGCGGACGCGGCATCCTCCTCGCCGGCGTGCCAGGCGTTTCCCCGGCAAACGTCGTCATCCTCGGCGGCGGCGTCGCTGGAACAAATGCAGCTTTTATTGCGTCTGGCATGGGCGCCGATGTTGTGGTGTTAGATCGTAATCCCGAGGCGCTGCGCCGCATCGCTGCCCAATTCGGCGGTCGCGTGCGCACGCTTTTCTCCACGCGGGATGTGGTCGAGCTTCTTTGCCGGCGTGCGGATCTAGTCATCGCAACCGTTCTCGTGCCCGGCGGGATGGCGCCGAAATTGATCTCGAAACAAACCGTCAAGGCAATGAAGCCTGGTTCCGTGATCGTCGATGTTGCCATCGACCAGGGCGGCTGCGCCGAAACATCGCGGCCGACGACGCATTCCGATCCGACCTATGTCGTCGACGACGTCGTGCATTATTGCGTGGCCAACATGCCTGGGGCAGTCGCGCGCACCTCGACCTTTGCGTTGAGCAATGTGACCACGTCCTTCGTGCTGGCGCTTGCCGACAAGGGGTGGAGAACTGCACTGAGAGACGACGCAAATTTGCGAGACGGGCTCAATGTGCACCATGGCCGCATTACCTATCGCGCCGTGGCCGACGCGTCGGGGCTGCTCTACGAGCCGGCTGAGAACGCTCTAAGCATCTGACTGTTGGCCGCACTTTCGGCTTCCGCGAAGGTCTTAACGATCGGCAACCTCATCTCT
>Ga0182024_10016020_pt1 | contig 14276 bp, 13 predicted proteins | sample P32metaG_FD_120480 | JGI IMG/M metagenome (GOLD analysis project Ga0182024, IMG submission 120480) | Permafrost microbial communities from Stordalen Mire, Sweden - P3-2 metaG (Illumina Assembly) | ecosystem: Environmental > Terrestrial > Soil > Wetlands > Permafrost | place: Sweden: Stordalen... | reverse complement strand
GCCGTTCCTGGTCACGCGCTTGTCGGCGAGATCGACGGTGAAGTCGGCGGTGACGACGACCGGCTCGTCCGGCGCGCGGGAGGCCCGCCGGACGGCGGCCCGCAGCCGGGCGAGCAGCTCGTCCATCCCGAACGGCTTGGTGACGTAGTCATCGGCACCCGCGTCGAGAGCGGCCACCTTCTGGCTCTCCTGGCCCCAGGCCGACAGCACGATGATGGGCGTCGAGGTCCAGCCGCGGACTCCCCTGATGACGTCCGTGCCGTCCATATCCGGCAGGCCGAGGTCGAGTATCAGCACGTCCGGGCGGTCCCTGGCCATCGCGGCGAGGCCCGATGCGCCGTCAGCGGCGGTACTGACCTCGTACCTTCGCGCGGTCAGGTTGATTTGCAGCGCCCGCAGGATCGGCGCCTCGTCGTCGATCACCAGCACGCGGGTCACGACTCGGCTGCCACGGCAGAACTGGCGGACATGCTGGCGACGGGCAGCGTCACCCGCATCGTCAGGCCGCCGCCCTCGGTGTCGGTGGCGGCGACGGAGCCGCCCATCGTGTCAACGAAGCCCTTGACGACGGCCAGGCCGAGGCCTACGCCGGTGCCCGTGTTCCGGGCGGCGAGCCGCTCGAACGGCTCGAACATCCGCGGCTTCAGCTCGTCCGGCACGCCCCGGCCGTGGTCGACGACGTCAAGGACCACGCTCTGGCCCTCCTGCCTGGCGTACAGGCCCGGTGGCAGGCCCGGCGGTGAGTAGGCCAGCGCGTTGGCGAAGAGATTGGCCAGCACCCGCTCGAGCAGGCCCGGGTCGGTGCGCACAAGCGGCAGGCCGTCGGGCACCGCCAGCTGCACGTTCACGCCCGCATCGAGGCCGCGGAGCGCGACCGGCGCCACCTCGTCGATCGCCGTCGGCCGCAGGAACGGCTGCAGTGAGCCGGCCGACAGGCGGCTCATGTCGAGCAGGTTGCCGATCAGCGCGTCCAGCCGGTCCGCGGACTGCTCGATGGTCGCCAGCAGGGCTGCCTCGTCGGCAGCCGTCCACTGCACGTCCGTCTGGCGCAGCGTGCTGACGCTGGCCTTGATGGACGCCAGCGGGGTACGCAGGTCATGGCTGACGGCCGCGAGCAGCGCGGTGCGCATCCTGTTGCCCTCGGCCAGCGCCTCGGCCTGCGCCGCCTGGGTGCGGAGCCGGTCCCGGTCGAGCGCGGCCGCCGCCTGCGCGGCGAAGCCGTCCAGCATCCGCGGGCTCAGCGGCCTGGCCTGCCCGGTCACCAGGAGCGCCAGCCCCGGCCGCATTTCCACCCTGGTGACGGCGGCAGGCTCCGGCGCGGTCCCGCGCGCGGAGACCCTGACCCACTGGCCGCGGACTTCCTCGATCAGCTCGGCCCGGCCCTGCCAGGTGCTGGTGAGGTGCTCAAGGACAGCAGCCGGGGTGTCGGCGCCGCCGAGAACAGTCTGCGCGAGCGCAAGCAGCGACGCGGCATCCTCCCCGCTGCGCGCGGCCTGGATCGCCCGGCGCGCGGCGAGGTGCACCACGCTGCTGACGGTCACCGCCACGGTGACGAACAGCAGGAGCGCGAGCAGGCTGCGCGGCTCGGCGATCGTCAGCGTGTGCAGCGGCTTGGTGAAATACCAGTTGAGCAGCAGGCTGGCGGTCACCGCGCCGAGCACCGCCGGCCAGAACCCGCCGACCACGGCGATCGTGACCACGGCGACCAGGTAGATCAGCAGGTCATCGGCCAGGCCGAGATTCGGCCGGCCGGCCACCAGCGCGGCGGTCAGCAGCGGCAGCCCGGCGGCCAGCAGCACCCCGGCCAGCAGCCTCCTGGTGCCGATGACACCGGACATGCTCGGTAGCTGGCGGCCGGGCGTCTCGTGCCCCCGTGCCCAGCGGCGCTGGCCGGCCATCCGGCGGGCCCGCTGGCGCGGCGCGGGTTTCGCCGTGCTGTCCGCCGCGGTGCCGTCTGTGGTAGCGCTGCTCGCCGCCGCGCTCTTTTCCGCGGTGCCGTTGGCCGCCGTGCTGTTGGCCGCCGTGCTGTTGGCCGCCGTGCTGCTCGCCGCCGCGCTGCTCGGCGCCGCGCTCTTCTCCGCGATGCTCTTTTGCGCGGTGCCGTTCGCCGGAATGCCCTGCTCCGCTGCGCCCTGCGCTGGCACGCCTTGCTCGTTTCCCGGTACGCCGTTCCCCGTGATGCCCTGCGCTGGTATGCCCTGCCCTGGCGCGCTGGGGACCCGGGCGTCCGGCGGCGGCGCGGCGGATTCCCTGGCGGCAGGCTGCAGCGCGCCGGGCTGCCCGGCCGGGATGCCGGGATCAGCGGCGCCTGCGGGCCAGACATCGCCGGGAACGTCCACTATCCACAGTGTGTACGAAGAAGCGACGCGCCGCACTACCAGGCCGATGGCGGCTCCGGCCGCCGCGCACGCGCCCATCACCACGACTGCGTGCAAGGCCAGCGGCCCGGACGGCCGCAGCTGGCCGTACGGCGGGCGGGAGAAGCCGACGGAGGTGAGCCATCCGATTGCCGCAAGTAGCGGCGCGACGGTCGGCTCGGCGACCATGGAGCCGACCGCGACGACCACGGCGGCGAGCGCCAGCACGGCGCCGGCCTGCAGGCGGCCGTGCAGGGCCGCGGCGACCGCGCCGATCGTCAGCATCGCAGCGAAGCCGGCCGGCAGGGCGAACGGCGCCGCCAGCCCGCGGCGCCTCGGTGAGCTATTCATATCGGTGCCAGTTCACCGCTGATCGGGCCTGCCGCTGACGATCTTGACGCGATCTTAACGCCGCCCCGGCCCGTCTTGACGCGCCGTTAGCGCCGGCCCCGGTGCGCGTCCGCCGTGGTCAGTCAGGCTCGTAACGTGGTCCGCGAGGACGTGGCGCTGCGCAGAAGCTCCTGGTAGAGCGCCGCGGTATCGGGATGGGGCTCGCCGCCCGGAGCGATATCGGCGATCACCCCGAGGCAGTGGTTCCATGCCTCGCGCACGCCGGACAGGTTCCCGGCAACATGCTCGGCGCGCATCAGGGCGCGCCACAGCTGCTCGGCGGCGACGTCGCCGGCTAGCCCGGCGCGGGCGGCGCGGGCCGACGCGGACGGGTCCCCGGCGGCGAGCTCGAGCGAGGCAAGCATCTCGGCCGCATCGACGATCTGCGCCCGTACCGTCTCCACGAAGGCCAGGTCGAGCCACCAGTGGTAGCAGCCGGTGAACGGCTGCCCGCGGACCAGCGCAAGCGCATCCCGCAGTTCGCTGGCATCCCTGGCTGCCATGCCGTGCTCGGCGAGAGCGCTGAAGTCTGCCCAGTCGAACCGCGCCTCGGGGTGCAGCGAGTACTGGCCGCCGCCGAGATGGACGATCCATTCGCCGCCCGGGGCCGGCCCGAGCTGGCGGCGCGTGCGGGCGATGAGCTGGCGGAGCGAGTCACTCGGCTTCGGGTGGTCCGGATCGGCGCCGAGCAGGTAGCCGAGCTGGGGGTTAGACAGCCCGACTGTCCCGTTCAGCGCAAGCGCCAGGATGAGCTGGCTCTGCGCAGGCAGCAGCGCGCCGGCGGCGCCGTTGATGGTGAACGAGCCGAGGATCCCGATCCGCAGCATCCCCGCCTGCGCCGGGACGGCGGTCAGGTCCTGGCCGCCTGCGCCAGGCTCGGTGCCGTGCTCGCGGCCGGCCGCTGCGCCCGGCCCTGGCGCAGGATCGCCGGGCTGTCCGGGCCAGGGATCCCCGGATGGTCCGTCACTATCCGGCCCGGACACTGGATCAAGGAACGAGCTGGGCACCGGGTCGCTGTCCAGCTCGGATCCTGGATCCCCGCCCGGATCTTCCGCCCAGCCGGGAGAGCTCATCGCCGCGGTCCAGGCAGCGCCGTCATAGGGCGGGGAATCGGGGGCCACGTCACCGGGCTGCGCAGCCGTCTCGAACAGGCTGACGATCGACTCGTAGTCTTCGTCCGTGAGCGCCTGCGGCCTGACCTCGAGCTGCAGCGGGGAGATCTGCGAGATGATGCCGCCTGGCCGGTCCGGGTCGGAGGACAGCAGGAAGCTCGCGGGGGCGGGCGACCCGCCGGTGCCGCCGGGCACGATCGCCGCGATGCCCCCTGGCTCGCTGGTGATGTCGATCAGGAAGGACAGCTGCGCAGCCGTCGGCGGGATGCGGCTGACGAGCAGGTAAAGCGCCCAGTCCTCGTCGTCTGGCTCGGCAAGGCGGCGGTGGCGGACGTCGGCCGGGCCGCCGTCGCCAAGCCTGCGCTGCAGGGTGACGGCCTTGGCGGCCAGCAAGTCCAGTGCCTCATCGAGGTTGTCGCAGGTCGTCGCCCGGCCCTCGGTCACCTCAAGCTCGCTGTATCCGCAGATGATGAGGTCGTACCAGCCGGCCAGCTCGCTGGTGGCAAGCTCCGCTGCGGCCGTGGCCAGGACCCGGTTCACCAGCCGCGGCGGCCCGTCGACGGTGGTGACCCGCAGGTGCTCAAGGTCAACCAGCAGGTAACCGCCGCTGCCGTCCGCGATCCCCGCGGCGAGCAGGCCGGGCAGGAGATCACCGTGCTCGGCCGGGTACGCACTGGCCAGCGGCTCCGGGCCGGCTGGCAGCGGCAGGTGCCAGGCCATTCCCTGGCGCCCGCCCGGCACGCTGAACGGCGCCGGCGGCGGCTCGCTGCCCGGTGATGCCAGCAGCAGCTCCATCGCGGAACTGGTGAGATGAATGCCCGCGACGTCGGGAAGCTGCTGGCCCGACGCCGCCAGGCCGGCGCCGAGCTCGCCGAGCGCTGCCCGGAGCGCGGTAGCGGGCTGCGGCGGCCTGATCGCGTGCAGCCGCTGCTCGGCCTGCATCACCGGCGCGCTGGCCGGCATCGGTATCCGGCGCCCTGGCCGCCTGGACTGCCGCTGGCGATGACGCATCCGGGCGAGGGCGGTCATGACGCCGCCGGCCAGCATCCCGGCGGCGAACACCTCGACCGGCGGCAGTTCCTCCTGATGCGTCTGCGTTATCGGCGGCGGCACGGCGGCCACCCGGCTGGCAGGCGGGCTGTAGCCAGTCGGGTCGGTGCCATTCCCGAGGGATCCGGCCTGGCTGGCTGGCTGATGTGAATGACTGGCGCCCGGGCGCGAATGAGTAGCGCCTGGATGTGAATGGCTGGCCGCCGGATGTGAATGGCTGGCCGCCGGATGCGGATGGCTGAAGTGGGGATCCCTGGACGGATGAGAGGGATGGTGAGCGGGTTGCGGCGGCTGGGCCTGCTGCGCCGGGCTGGCAGCCGAGGGAAGCTGCAGCACCCAGCCGGGCCAGATCACGGCCGGGTCGCTGAAGATGTGGCCGTCGCCCATCGCGTGCCCGATGTTGAGCTTCACGATCTCGGGATAGAGGTCCCCCTCGCCGAGATAGCGCTGCGCTATCGTCCACAGGCATTCACCCGGACGGACGACCACCGCCTGATAGGAAGCCATGCTCATCACCTGCGGAACTGCCGGCGGACTGGCGGACTGATCTCCGGCGGCCTGCTCCCCGGCCGCAACGGCACCAAGGTCAGGGACGCCGGCATCGTGCGACCTGGCGCCCGGCCCCGGTCCCGCGGGCTGCACGGTCGCGGTCGCGGCGCTGGCAGCTGGCACCGGCCCGGCCGGCTGCACGGTCGCAGGACCGGTGCCGGCATCGGGGGCGCTGGCACCGGCGGCGCTGGCCGGAACCAGCTGCACCATGGCGAGCGTGCCCGCATCCGGCGACTGCGCCGGGAATGCGGGTGCCATGGCGACGGGGACAGCCGGGGCCGCGGCGAGCATCGCGGCAGCCGGGTTGCTGAACGTCATGGCGACCAGCGCGACCAGCTGGCCGGCCACATTCTGCAGGCCGCCGAGCCGCAGCCGCGGCGCCTGCCGCCCGCGTACCGCTGCCAGCGTCTCGGTGATCACCGCCAGGCTGAACAGCGCCCAGGCAACCCAGCTGACGTCGCGCACGACGCCGAAGAACAGCGATCCGCTATCCCGGCGGAGCAGCGCCGAGGTCACCTGATGCAGCGACGGGATCCGGTGCGGGACCGGGCTGCCGCCGAACCGGTACAGCACCACCGGCAGGCCGGCCACCAGCAAGACCAGCGTGACCAGGGCGGCCAGCCCGCGCACGGCGGCGGCCGCCCGGCGGCCGCTCATGCGCCCGGTCCCGTCACGCCGGTGACCAGTTCCGCGGTCGCGCCGCCGGTCGAGCGCATCGAGTCAATCCCGATGATCGACAGGACGCTAGTCGGCTCGGTAACGGTCACCGTGACCCGGATCGAGTCCCGTCCTTGCGCCGCCACGGTGCCGAGCAACCTGCCATGCGGCAGGTAGGCCGTTGCCGCGGCGGCCAGGTAGGCGCGCGCCGCGGCGATGGCCTGGCTCTGGTCAACAATGAGAGTCCCCGTCGAGTAGGCAGTGGACTGATTCACGATCCCTGCTCCCGCGCGGGCCGCCTCCTGCGCGACGGCGTCCGCATTCTCGGCATCCCGCAGCTTGGCGCCGCCATCGATGACGATTCCGGCCAGGGCGATGAGTGCTACCGACAGGGCAGCCAGCATCAGGGTGATCGAGCCCCGCTCGCGGTCGCTGCGCCCGGCTCGCGCTCGCTCGCCAGGGCCGCGCACGCGTGCGCGGGTCACCCGGCTTGCCCGGCTCATATGCGACTCCCGGTGATCAGGTTCATCGTGTGCTGTCCCGCCGCTCGATTGTGCCGCCCGGCCTGTGACGGTCCCTGTGACATTCACCGCGATGCTCCGTGCGGCGCGCATGGCGGCGTTCACCGGGCCCGGTAGGGATCGAGCGGCGAGGTAAAGGTCGCCGTCAGCGTCTTGCTCCCCGGCATGCCGGGGACGAACAGGTCAGACAGGGACACCCGGCAGGTCACGTGTGCCGTGACCTGTGCGGGCAGCCCCACCGGGACGCCGAAGCCGGCCACGTTGACTGTCACCACTGGCGCGCAGTCGATGGCATCCTGACCGAGCGCGGCACGCGCGCTGGCGAGCGCGGCGGTCTGGGCCGCGGCCGGGGTGCGGGAGATCGAGGCCTGCCGGGCGGCGTCGCGGGCGGCGGCGTCCACGGATCCTTGCGCGATCGATGTCCGCCCGGCGGCGATCAGCAGCCCGAGCAGGAAGAGGATCACCGGGGCCAGGATCACTAACTCAAGGGCCGCGTTGCCGCGATCGCGGCCCGGCCAGCCGGATCTCATGGTGCGCTCCTGCGTTGTCACGGCGTCGTGAACTGCTCGACCGGTGCCCTGGCGACCTGCGTGACCCTGATGACGATGCCGGGCACCAGGGACGGCGCCTGGCCGGTCACCGTGACCTCGACGGTGAACTTGCTGCTGCCCGCCGACGAGGCTGCGGGCCCGAGCAGGTAGCCGGAAGCCGATGAGCGGGCGAACGCGAGGGCGGTGCTCGGCCCCGTGCCCAGCGGGGCATTGAGCACCCGCGCGGCATCAGCGCCCTGGCGGGCGGCGGCGAGCGCCGACTGGCGCGCCAGGTACCACAGCGACGTCTGCACGATGACCATCACGGCAGCCAGGAAGACCGGCACGATAATCACGTAGCTCAGGGTCAGCGCGCCACGGTCACCACGGCCCCGTTTCCGGCATCGGATAGCGTTCATGGCTTACGGGATCTTCGCCTCGTATTTCTTGACAGCGCTGGTGAAGACGGCGCCGGCCGTGATGGCCGCGAGCACCAGGATCCCGGCGATCACGATCCATTCCAGCGTGATCGCGCCTGACTCGGGCTGCCCGTCTAGCGCAGCGCGAGTGCGGGCACGTGCCCGCAGCAGCAGGTATTTGACCGCGGTCCACAACGGGTCGTGCATGGGGCCTCCTCAGTCCGGGCGGGACTATCCCGCTCCCAGGGTGCGGTAGACAACGGGGAAGATCATGAGCAGCAGGAAGCCGGCGCCAAGCAGCGCGATCGGGATCACCATCGTGGTGCTGCGCGAGCCGGCCATGGCGCGGTCGGCAGCCAGCGCCTGGGCGCGCATGGACGCGGCGCGGGCGGTCAGCGTCTCGATGATCCGCGCGCCTTCCTGCCCGGCAACGCCGGCGATGTCGGCCAGGTCGGTCAGCTCGGCCACGCCGGTCTGGCTGGCCAGCGCGGCCAAGCCGGTCCACGGGGCGCTGCCGGCCTTGCGTGCCTCGTCGAGCGCGGCCGCGATCCGCTCGAATGCCCAGCCACCGCCGATTCCGGCCGCGGCCTCCAGCGCCTCGGTGGGCGCCGCGCCAGCGCCCCGTTCGAGCGCCACCAGGTCGAGATAGCTGGTGAGCGCGTGCCGGAAGTCGGCCCGTTTCTCTGCCGCGTTGACCCTCGTCACCAGGTCCGGGGCGAAGAACATGGCCGCGCCGAAGGCCAGCGAGGCGGCGGCCGGGAGCGCCCACGGCAAGCGGCCGCCGGCCAGCGTGAGCAGCCCGGCCAGGACCGGCACCACGGCGAGGCCGATCGCGCCGCAGGCGACCTTGCTGGCCAGCCACGACTCGCGGTCCTGGCCGAGCATCGCCAGGTCCTGGCTCGGCACCGGCAGCCAGGGCGCCGCCGCGCTGAGCCGCCGGGCAGCCTGCCGGGACATTGACGCATCGCCCGCCACGCCGGTGCCCGTCTCGAGCCTCGCCAGCGCGGCGTCCAGCCGAGGGACCGCGGGCAGGAGCTCACGCGCGATCAGGAAGAAGCCAAGGCCGGCCAGCACGCCGGCGGCAATGAGCCACAGATTCACCGCAGCCTCCCGGTGACCGGCTGACCCGCCGGGATGGCCGCGGGCGGGACTGCTGCCGCTGGGGGGTCAAGGAACCGGCTGGCCGCCGGGATGCTGCCCAGCCGGTGCAGCCAGGCGAGCCCGGCGGCGTACAGGCTGGCCACCACGGCGAGCACGACCTGCCCTGGCACGGTCCCGAAGGGCGCGGAGTAAGCGTGATTGAGTACCGCGAAGACAGTGAAGGCGCATACGAAGACCGTGATCCACCTGACGGTGGTCCGGTGCTGTGCCCGTTCCGCCTCGATCTCCCTGCGGCCGGCGACATCGCGGCCGAGCATCTCGGCAAGGGCGCTGAGCACGGCGTGAGCGCCCCCGCCGCGGCGGCTGGTCGCGATGATGAGCGCCGCGGCGATGCGGTCCCCGGCCGGGTCGTCGATCTCGGCGGCGAAGGCCCGCAGCGCCGTCTCGGTGCCGGTCCGGGCAGAAAGCCGGCGGGCGAGCGCGCCGACCGGCCCGGCGATGGCGGCGGGCGCGGAGCGGGCACTTGCCTCCAGCGCATCTTCCAGTGCCCGGCTGGCGGTGAGCATGTCGGCCAGCCGGCGGGCCCATTGCTCCAGCGCTTCCAGCGTCGCCGTCCGGCGCCGCTGATCCCTGCTGGAGGTGAGCTTCGGCAGGAAGATCACGGCTGCCGCGGCAGCGATGGCGCCCACCGGCCAGCGCGTGATCGCCAGCGCTGCCAGGAATGCCGCCAGGGCGAGCAGCCACCGCCGCGCCGAGATCCCGGGAAGGACGGAGCGCAGCGTGCGCGGTCCTGGCGGCGTTCCCGGCGGCGGGGCGCGCCTGGTGAGCTCGCTGACGAGGAGCACGAGCCCGGCGGCGATAAGAGCACCGCCGCAGGCAACGAGGATGGTCATCGCCAGCCCTCCGCCCTGGCCATGGCGCGCTGCCGGTCGAGCATGGCAGCCTGGAAGCCGACTGCCTCGAGCCGTGCCAGCATCCGCGGTGACGGCGTGTGGGCGGCGACGGCCAGGCCGGCCGGCCCGCTGGGCAGGAACAGCCGGTTGACAGCCGGCCGGTCGGTGTCGCCCGGCGGCATGACCTCGAGTATCTCGGACACGTACCGCAGCGTCCGCTTGCCGTCGTAGCGCTTGCGCACGTGCACGATCAGGTCAACGGCCATCCCGACGAGCACGTGAATCGCGCGCTCGGCAAGGGCCAGCCCGCCGCGCAGGCTGAGGATCAGGATGCGGTCGAATGCCTCACCCGGCGAATTGGCGTGCAGCGTGCACATCGAGCCGTCCTGGCCCGAGTTCATCGCCTCCAGCATCGGCATGATCTCCGACCGGCGGACCTCGCCGACCAGGATGCGCTGCGGATTGTGCCGGAGCGCGTGCGCCACCAGGTCATGCAGGGTAATGGCGCCGACGCCTTCGGAGTTCGGCTCCCTGGCCTCGAACGCGATCACGTCCGGGTGGCCGGGCATGTCGTGCAGGAAAAGCTCGTACTCTGACTCGAGGGTGGCAACCCGCTCACCAGGCGGGATCTCGGCGGCCAGCGCGCGCAGCAGCGTGGTCTTCCCGGCGTTCACGCCGCCGGTGACGACGATGTTGCACCGGCTCCTGACCGCCGCGGCCAGGAACCCGGCTACCGGCGGATCGACGGTGCCGAGCTGAATCAGCTTCGCGAGGGTGACATCGAGATACCCGTGCCGGCGTAGCGATACGCATGGCCGCGGCGTCACCGACATGGTGGCGGTCATCCTGGCACCGCCGGTGAGCGCGACGTTCACGAGCGGCGCGCCGGCCGAGAAGTCCCGTGCGGTCTGGCCGCCGCGGGCCGCCCAGGTGCGGATCATGTCGACCAGGGCCTCGTCGCTGGCGGCGACGGGCGGCGCCATCACCCGCTCCCCGGTGGCGTAGGTCACCCAAACCTGGTCGCACCCGTTGATGTCGATGTTCTCCACGGCCGGGTCCCGCAGGTAGCTGGCCAGCGGCCCGAGGCCGTACCGCTGGTCGTAGACGGCCTGCGCCAGGGCCTCCCGGTCCGCGGGCGACGGAACCGGCGCGCCCGCCCTGACCCGCCGTTCCGCCCAGACCCGGGCGGCGTCCCTGATCAGCGGCAAGATCGTCTCCGGCGGCGCGCCGTCCTCGAGCCGGCTGGCGACCATGGCATGGATCTCGGCAACACCCTGCTGCAGGCGCGGGTCCGCGGGCCCGCCGCCGGCTCTCCTGGGCTGCGTGGCTAGGGCCGGCGCCGGCCCGAGCGCAGGGTCCGGCGCGGCTGCGGGTGCCTGCCACGGCCAGTCCCCCTGCCCCGCCGCGACCGGCCAGCGCAACTCGGTCATGGCGCCGGCCCCAGGCCGGTCATCTGGCCGGGCGCGGCCAGGCCAGGGGTTGCGAGGGCGGGCGGCATGATGGCGGGGTCCTGCGCGGCGCTGGCGGCCAGGCCGCGCAGTGCCCGCCCGGTGACCGCCGCGGCCCGCAGCAGCGGCCGCGCGGTCAGCCCGCGCCGGCCGCCGGCGCCATCCGAGAGCACGCTGGCGGTCTTGCGGTCGTAAGGCAGCGTGCCGGTGACCGGCACGCCGAGGGCCTTGGAAACCTCACGGGGAGAATGGATCCCCTCCCCTGCCAGCAGCAGCGTGACGCGCTGCAGGCCGCCGAGGAGCTGGCCGAGCATTTCGATCCGCGGCCGCGCCCTGGCCACCTGCCGCAGCGACGGGCGCATGACCAGGACCACGGCGCTCGCGGCCGTCAGCACCGGCAGCGGCCCTTCACCCGCGTCCAGGCGTCCGCAGTCGGCGATCACGTCCGCCGGGAGTGAGGAGAAGGCGGCGGCCAGCGCGGGCCATGCCAGGGCGAGTCCGGCCCCTTGCCGCGGGTCGGAGATCCCGGCCAGCAGCGTCCGCTGGTGGGCGTCGTCCAGCTCGATCAGCTGCGGCCACAGCCCCCGGGCGGCGGCATCCGCGCCGCGGCCCGCGTCGAACGCCAGGTTGAGCAGGCCGCGGGTGGCCGGTATGTGGCCGGCGAAGAGCCCGGCCAGGATGTCGCCGCCGCTGGGATCGCATTCGGCGAGGATGACCTGGGACGGCCAGCCGAGCGCCAGCGCGAGCGCCGAGGTCGTCACGCCGGGTGATCCGCCCGCCGACACGAGCGCGAACAACGCCATCATGGACTCCGCTGAGTGACGATAAGCGCGATCTGGCCGGTCGACGCCTGCTCCGCGAGCCCGATCGCGCCCGAGTCCGGCACCAGCAGGTCGACGACATCGAAGCCGTCCTCGTCAGGGACGGTGCTGACCTTCTCGACCACGCCGGAGACCGGCTGGCTCAGCACCGGTGCGGTCCCGGCTGTTCCCGCCTGCCCTTGCGCCCCGGGGGTGGCGATCGCCAGTACCTGGTCACCGGGGAACAGCCCGCTGGCCGGCAGGGTGGACGGCCGGACCGGGACGGGGACGAGCCGCTGGCCCGGTCCGGGGGGCTGCGCTGTCGTCAGCTCAGATGCGGCCAGCAGCGTTCCCGGCTCCAGCGACGTGGCAGCGACGTGGCCGATCACCTGCTGCAGCTGGCGGCCGGGGATGAGCTGGATGCCCGGGCCGGCGGCCACGGTCGTCGTCGCCAAGTCGGCGGCGGTGATCACCGCGCCGGCCGGCACGGCGGTGGTCACCAGCACGACCGGGACCTGGTGATTCGCCCGCTGGTAGAGGCCGGCGCTGACCAGGACCCCGGCTCCGACCAGGGCGACTGCCAGCGCGATCATCGCGGGGCGGCGCCGGCGCGGCAGGCCGCGCAGCTGGCCGAGCGGGAGCGCCGCGCCGCTGCCATTGGGCGGCAGCTCCGGCTCGGGATGGTTGGCGGTGCCGAAGCCGGGGATCGGCTGGCCTGTGCTCACCGGCCGCCTCCTGTCACCAGGGCCTGCCCCTCGCCGATGCGGACACCGAAGGTGCTGGTCTCCTGCAGCGGCGGGTTCACCGTGCCGCCCGCACCGCCCGATCCTGTCCACGTCGCGGTCCAGGTCACGGTCACGGACGCCTGGTAAGCATGCCCCGGCTGCAGCGCCGATGACTGGGTATAGGTGTAGGAGCAGTCGGTGTGCTGCGCGCTCGCCGGAAGCCGCGGATCGTACGCGGTCCCCGGCCCGGTGCACGTTGTGTCAGGAAGCCCGCCGCCAGGCGAGATCGTCATCTGGCCGGGCACCGCGGTCACCTTGGCCCACACCGGGCCAACCGAGACTTCCGCGCTGACCGGGTGCCACTGGCTGGCCGGCAGCCAGATCCACTCGGGCAGCCCGACGAGCCCGTCGTGCCCGGGCGGCGGCGCGGTGACCGGCGCGGGGAGCGGCACGGACAAGTCCGCCAGCGCCCATTGCAGCAGCTCCTGGGGCGTCACGCCGGGATTCGCGGTGGTAGACCCGGTGGGCACCAGGACGATGCCGGTCTGCTCGGTGACCTGGCAGACGAGCCACATCCACTTGTCGCCCTTCGGCGCCGGATAAGGGTCAGGGTAACCAGCCGGGAGGGGGAAGAGCTTGCAGCTATCGCCTCCGCCGCCGCCCCCGCCGCCGCCTCCTCCACCGCCGCCGCCCGGGCCGCCCGGCCCGCCGCCGCCGTTGCCGCAGACCACCACCCAGCCGGTGGGAGTCCGGACGACGCGGCAGCCAGGCGGCGGGCCGCCGGCCGAGGCAGGCGGCACTGCCTGGAGGATCATCACGGCCGCGATCGAAACGGCCAGTGCCAGGAGCTTTACGAATCGCATGACGCCACCACCGGGACGATGTTGCTGACAAGCCACCTGCCGCCGCGCCGGACGAGGCTGGCGTAATAGTTGGCCCGCGCGTTGCCGAAACTGTGCGGGAGGACGGCGCCTGTGCGCGCGTTCTTGAGGCCGGCATGGCTGAGGTCCACGCAGTCGTGCACGGTCGCCCGGCTTTGCCGCACCGTGACACTCAAGATGTGCAGGACCGGGCTCCCGTCGACGACGGAATGGGTGTCCCAGTCCTGCCTGAGCGCGGCGATCAGGTCGGGAATGGCCGCGGCCGGGACGTAACGGGCCAGGATCTGGCGCGCCAGGCCCGCGTTGCCCGCGTTCACCGCGTTGTCGCTGGCCTGCCAGTAGCCGGCATAGGCAGCCATGACCTGCTCGCGCGGGCTGAGCCGGTCAGCTAGCTGGGCCGGCGACCTCAGGGCGACTGCCTTGGGCGGCAGCGGCACGCTGGCCTGGCTCGCGCAGCCTGCGGCTGCCAGCGCGAGCGCCGGCGCGGCGACGGCCAGGGCCAGCCGCTGCGCGCGGCACGCACTGGCGCTCGCGCGGCGGCCGGCCGGCCGTTCGCAGCGCGGGCGTAACGCCAACGTGCCGCGGCCGGCCGGCGGCCGTCCCGCGCGGATAAAGTTAGACATCTACCGGGATGCTCCCGCTCTTGACGATTCGCGACGTCTGACCGCGTGACAGCATGCCCCAGACCCGGCATCGAGCACAAGACCATCGGTTGCGAATTGTGACTTGATCATTACAATCCTCCGGTTAGCGGAGAGTGCCGGGAGGCGTTGCCGGCGAACGGCCGGACCTGCCTTTCTGGCAGCCGGACCTGCCTTTCTGACGGCCGGACCTGCCTTTCTG
>Ga0182024_10016019_pt1 | contig 14276 bp, 16 predicted proteins | sample P32metaG_FD_120480 | JGI IMG/M metagenome (GOLD analysis project Ga0182024, IMG submission 120480) | Permafrost microbial communities from Stordalen Mire, Sweden - P3-2 metaG (Illumina Assembly) | ecosystem: Environmental > Terrestrial > Soil > Wetlands > Permafrost | place: Sweden: Stordalen... | reverse complement strand
TCTTGCGAAGTCATGAGAGTCTAATAGTCAAGTATGGACGATTTTCTGGCTGCGTTGCCGAAGGCCGAGCTGCACCTGCACCTGGAAGGTTCAATTGAGCCCGAAACGCTGCACGAGCTAGACCCGGCAACCGCCGTCGAAGAGTTTCGCGCGCTCTACCGCTACGCCAATTTCGACGCGTTCCTGAAGGCGTTCGGCGCCATTGGTAAACGGCTGCGCACGCCGGACGATTATGCGCTGATCGCGAGGCGGCTGCTGGAACGGCTGGAAGAGCAGAACGTCCGGTATGCCGAAATCATCATTGCCGCGGGCGTGGTGTTGTGGAAGGGCCAGGAATTTGGCCCAATCTTCGACGCTGTTCGCGAGGCCGCGCGCGAATCCACCGTGGAAGTGCAGTGGATCTTGGACGCAGTGCGGCAGTTCGGCGCGGAGCATGTGCGCAGCGTCGCCGAACTGGCGGCCGAGCGCGTCGGTCGAGGCGTGGTGGCATTCGGCATCGGTGGCAGTGAAGAGCGCGGCCCGGCGGAGTGGTTCGGGGACGCCTTCGCGTTCGCGAAAGCCGCCGGACTGCGGCTGACGGCGCACGCGGGCGAGAGCATGGGGCCGGAATCGGTCTGGGCGGCGCTCGCTATTGGCGCTGAGCGGATCGGCCATGGAATCGCAGCGGCGCGCGATCCGGAATTGATGCGGCATTTGCGCGACCGCGATATTCCGTTGGAAATCTGCATCACCAGTAATTTGGTGACCGGCGTGGTGGCGCGCATGGAAGATCATCCGGTGCGGCGGCTCTACGACGCCGGTGTGCCGATCACGCTGAATACCGACGATCCGGCCATGTTCGGCTGCACGTTGACGGAGGAGTACCGGCTGGCGGCGAAGCGGTTCGGATTTAGCGAAGACGAGCTGCGGGGGATTGCGGAGAATGGGTTTCGTTACGCGTTCCGCGGTGAAGCGGCTCGAAGAGATCCAAGAAAACAGTAGCAGCTTGACTCGCTCTGACAATCGGATAACCTGAAGGTATGGCAGGAAAGACAGGCGCAACGATGAGGGATCCGATCAGCCGCGTTGGCCAGCGGCGCCAGGTGGTGATTCCCCGCCAGATTTTCGACAACCTTCGCATGCGCGTGAGAGATTTCGTGGCGTTCACTAAACATGGCAGCGGCGTGTTGGTGCAGCCCAGGCCGGCAGTCGATCCCGACGATATGCTCACGCCGGCCGAGGCGAAACGATTGCGCCAAAGTCTCAAACAGACACGCCAAGGAAAGACGCGGCCGTGGGCCGGCATTAAACGTGAATTGGGTCTGTAAGTTCAGCGCCAATGCTGAGCAGGATCTTCACGGCCTCCCGAAAGCTATTCAAAAACGCGTGGCCCGCGTCCTGGCGCAGATGGCATCCGACCCGTTCCAGGGCAACGTAAGGGCCGCGTATCCTTGTGCCGTTTTGTAGCTCGATCAGGTCGTCGTCTCCTGTATCGTGAAGCCGCTGGCGGCTGAGATCGCCTGGAGGGTGCCGGCGTGCGGATTTCGTCGGGGGTTGTTGGCATAATGGCTTTCGGGAAGGTTGGCCCGGCTCTGGGCTGGGCCGGCTGTGCGCCGCACGGCTGCGGGACGTCGCGCGGCGTCTTGCTATTTGTGGTGGTGTTCGAGCTCGTGGATTACGAGTTTGGTTTCGAGGCGCTCGATTGCTGCCTCGATGCGCGCGAAGCCTGTCGCCATTTCGGTGCGGAGAACGTGTTTGCTCTCTCCGATTTCGGCGCGCAGCGTTTCTTTTGCTTCTGTGATTCGGCTATTGCTATAGAGCAACATCGAGAGCGGCAGCACGATGGCTATCGCTAGTGTGAGTAATTGGGCGTCCGACATTGGTCGCCGGTTTCCTTTTGCGTGGCAATCGCTGATTTGAGTTTAGCTGAAACCACTACGGCGGTGTAGTGGTTTCAGCGGTTGCGGCGGCTTTGGCGCCCGCCCCTCCAGGGTGCGGAGTGGAGGGCGTATTCCGGGCGAATCGGCGATTATCGGCTTCTCTTCGTTGTGGACCATACCCGAAAGACGGTTATCATTCAGCAGATCTCTCTGCGCTCCGGCAAGACCTACCGCTAAAGAGCCAGTGAACGTAACCCACGATGCCGCGCGTTATACCCGCGTCGGATGTCACTCCCGCCCCGCGTACAATTCCTCAATCTGCTCCTTGAAATTCTCCATGGCCCGCGTGCGCCGCACTTTCATGGTCGCGGTCAGCTCGCCTTGCTCAATGGAAAACTCGCGCGGCAGCACGCGATACTTGCGGATCTGCTCGAACGGCGCCAACAGCTTGTTGACGCGCGCCACCGCCTTGTGAATCTCCGCCAGCAATGGCGGCGCCTGCGTCACCTCCGCCTCGGGACGCCCCTTCCATTCGTCCATGCCTTTCAGAGTCTGCGCCGCGGGGATGTTGACGGTGAATAGCGCGGTCACGAAAGGCAGCCGGTCGCCGATCAGCAGGACGTGGCTGATGAGCGGCTCCATCTTAAACAGGCTCTCCACGCGCGAAGGGTAAACTTTTTTGCCGGTGGATGAGACAATCAGCTCCTTCTTGCGGCCGGTGATGAAGATGTAGCCCTCTTCGTCGATACGGCCCAGATCGCCGGTCTGCAGCCAGCCGTCGCGCAGAACGTCCATCGTGGTTTCGGGGTCGTTGAGATACTCGGTGAACAGACAAGGGCTTTTGACTGCAATCTCGCCGTCTTCGGCTAGCCGGACCTCCACGCCCGGAAGCGGCTTGCCGATGCTGCCCGGCTTCGGGCGATCGAGCGGATTGAGCGACACCACGCCGCCCTCGGTCAAGCCATAACCCTCGATAAGCGGCATGCCGATGGCTTCGTAGAATTCGGCGAGATCTTTGCCCAGGGGCGCGGCGCCGGACGCGGCTACGCGAAGCCGGCCGCCGAAACGGTTGCGCACCTTGCGGAACATGAGACGGTCCGCCAGCGCCAACGGCAGACGAATGCGCGCGGGAACGGGTTTGCCCCGCCTTCGATAACGCGCGGCGGCGAGACCCAGCGCCAAAGCGCCATAGAAGGCTTTCCGCGCGGCGGCGGGCCGCTTGCGAAGCTCCGTGCAGATGGTGGAGTAGATGCGCTCCCACATGCGCGGCGGCGCCAGAAAAATGGTGGGGCGTACCTTACGAATATCCTGCGGCAGCTTCATCAGGCTTTCAAAAAATGTGACGGGCATGCCCCAGCGGAGCGGGAACAGCTCAATCACCACGCGCTGCGCAATGTGCGCCGAGGGCAGGAATGCGACGGTGGAATCCTCGGGGCCAAGCGGCAGCACGGCCGGGCCCATATCGAGATTGGCCACAATGGCGCCATGCGTCACCAACGCCATCTTGGGCTCGCCGGTGGCGCCGGAAGTGAGATAGAGAATTGCGGGATCGGCGGGCGTAACCTGCGCCCGCAGCGTGGCATGGAGTTGCGGATTGTCCGCCATCGCCTTACGCCCAAGTTCGCGCAGGCCGGCCAGCGAAAGCGCGCCCTCGGCTTCGCCGGTGAGCAGAATCCAGTGGCGAACCGCGGCGTTGCGCAGCGTCTCAAATGTCTTCGCGTCTTCGACGAAAACCGCCTGTGCGGATACCGATTCGATGGTGCGGATCAAATCCGCTGGCGGATAACTGGGATAGAGCGCCGCGGCGATAGAGCCGTTTGCCAGCGTGCCAAGGTCGGCGAGATAGAATTCGAGGCGCGTTTCGGAATCGAGAGCCACCACGTCGCCCTTGACGATGCCGAGCGCGCGCAGACCCATGGAAATCTCGTCGGCCGCCTGCTTGTAGTCGTTCCAGGAATAGGTGAGGTACCCGTCTTTGCCGTGTCCGGCGGGCTGGCGCAGCGCAGGCGCGGCGCCGTGCAGACGTGCGGTTTCTTCAAGAACCTGATACAAGGTTCGGGCGCTCACTCCATGCACTTTAGCATGTGGTTCTTTAACGCCGCGTTCGGCAGGCGCCGGCTACTTGCCGCGGTCGAGGTCGAGCAGCGCCTGGGCCATGTGATTGACGGCGTGTTCTTCCTCGCGGCGATTCTCATCGTTGCGCTGCAGCGGAGCCAGCACGGGAGAAAGTTCCAGGTGAATCAACTCGTGGACCACGGTGAATTCCATGTCCTGGAGCATGGCCTCGAACGGAAGCGTGTAATCGGCGGGGTCGAGAACATGGATAATGGCGGTCTTCTTTTCCGAATCCCAATGGATATTGCCCAGCGTCTTGGGCTTCAACTCGGTAGCGCGCGCTACCGCGATCGTGACGTTCCAGTCTTGCAGGTTCAGGCGTTTCTGCCACACCCACAGCTTCTCGGCGGAGAAGCTCTCGGCCAGCAAAGTGCGCTGGTGCGCCGCGACCGAGGGCGGAGAAACGTTCTGTGCCGAAGAGGACAATGTCAAGGAAAGAACGAGTCCCAAAAGAGAAAGGGATCGATGGACCAGGGAAAAGGCGCCCAACATGGGATAAATAATACCAAATTTCATCGCTGGCCGTTCTTTTCTTCACTTTGAGGGTAGGATGGCGGCGTCCGCTCGATGGCGGCCTGGACGAGATGTAGCAAGGCTTGCCGGGCCAATTCCGGTATGCCGGGGTTGGGATGACGCAGCAGTGAAATCAGAGTCCTGACCCATCGCAGTTCCGCCGGCTCAATTCCGATCATCGACACTGGTTTCGACACCGCTTGCCTCCAAAACTCTCTTCGACGGAAGCGGGCATTTTTCGAGAAGGCAAAACCGCTCAAGATCCCGCCCCCCGGGGCGATAAGAGAATTGTGAGCGCGTTCCTAAGACATGCCGAAGAAATTTTCGCGGCGGCCCGTTCGGCCGGCCCGGAAGATTGCGACATGGCGATTCTGGTGAATCGCGATGGAGGAATCCACATGATGGCGGGCGCGGATTGGGAACTGGAACCGATGCGCCTGCACTACGGCGCCGCCGCGGCCTATCGCGTGAACCGCAAGGGCGGACATGTGAGGCTGGAAGCCCGGCGCGCCAATGAGAGCTGCATGCTGGCGGTAGACCAGCCGGTGCGCGCTGTGCGCCACGGCCTGGCCGATTTTCCGCAATACCTCATGTTGCGATAATCCAGGCCGATAAGGAGAGTGAGATCAGATTATGCCTCGCAACGCACACAATGCCTACCTCGAAAGCCGGATACTCTCCGCGGACCCCGTGGAACTGACTTGCCTGCTGTATCAAGGGGCAATCTCCGAGGTGCGGGAAGCCCGGCGCCATCTGCAGGAGAAAGACATTCGGGCGCGATCCAACTCCATTACGAAGGTCCACGATATTCTGTCGGAACTGACCACGGTACTGGACCACGAGCGCGGCGGGGAGATCGCCACAAATCTGGCGCGGCTCTACGATTACATGATGCGCCGCATCACCGAAGCGAATTTCAAGCAAATCGACGAGCCCCTGGCGGAGACGTTAGGGTTGTTGACAACCTTGAAGGAAGGCTGGGACGGCGTGCGGCAACAACAGATCAGACCCGCGGCGCCCGTGGGGAGTGCGTGGGCACAGGCGGCAACGCAGGATGCGTTGGGCAAATCGCAGGCCTGGAGCCTTTAGGGATCGAATAGCTTATCGGATCGTGGCGCACGCGCGCGCCGCGCGCCGATTGTTGGGGGCAGTTGGCAAACTGCGGCCTGCATCTGTGTGGGGCAGGTTGGCAAACTGCGGCCGATTGTTAATCGGCCTTCCGGCATCGATCATAATGCCGGAGAACCCCTGCGTCCGTTTGCGGCGATGCCCGCTCTGTACTCCTATCAATTCCCCTCATCGCGCGCCGCGACGATTCTGCGGGGCAGGTTGACAACTGTTGGCAACCTGCGTCCGTTTGCGGCGATGCCGTTCTGTGGGGCAGCCAATCCTGGCTGCAGCCGGCTTTCAGCCGGCTAGCTCGAACCGCCGCCCTGGTTTCTGCCGCAAAAGACGCTCCCGCCAGGGACCGTCTGTCGCTCGTGTGAACGTCCCGTCCCGATACCAGACCGCAATTCATCGCCTGGTCCGTATGCATTCGTCTGCACCACGCGTGTGCGCTTCGACCACGCTTCCGTCGGCATAGATCACCCGTCCCAAACGAATTGCAGCCGGGCCATGGTGCGACCAAGCTTCCGAATCGTATTAGCCACAGGTTTCTGGAATTGCGAGGCGGGCGCGAGTGTGCGCCCATGTTCCTCGCCCGACTTTCAGCCGGTAAGCTCAGGCTACGTTTTGCTCTCGCGCTGTAACCCCGCCGAGATCATAGTGGACAGCCCCAAGCCGCCCTTTTGCGCGATCATTCCGGCCAATTGCTGCTCGGCGAAGCCGGTCGCGGCGCTGGAGGAATCGTCGGTCGATCCTAGCCAGCCGCCGCCTTGATGCACGCTGCCGAGTATCTGCGCGAGCAATAAGCCTTCGAACTGCTGCGCCGCGTCGTGGATCTTTGCGGGGCTGTCCGTCTGTTTGAGATTACCGTCCGCGAGAAGCCGCGGGTCGGCTTGCGCGAGCGAAATTCCGTCCATTTAGAGCACCTCGATTTCCGCTTCGAGCGCGCCCGCGGCGCGAAGACTTTGCAGTATGGCGATGACATCGCGCGGCGTCGAGCCGATGGCTGCTAGAGCGCGCACCAGCTCTTCCACTGTCGCTCCCTCTTTCAACACTATGTTGCGCGATTTTTCTTCCGTGGCAGCCACTTTGTCCTGCTGCACCACTTGAGTGGTCCCTTGCGATTGCGGCATCGGCTGAGAAACGGCGGACACGGTTTGCACCTCGACGTTGAGGGAGCCGTGCATGATGGCGACGGGTGAAATCCGGACTTCCTTGCCCAGCACGATGGTGCCCGTGCGCTCGTTGATAATGACGCGCGCGGGACGGTCGGGATCCACCGAAAGCGTTTCCAATTCGGCGATGAACTCCGTTGTGCGGGTGGCGTATTCGGCTGGGATGTTCACGCTCACCAGTCCCGAATTCTCAGCGTGCGCGGCCGGCTTGGCCTCGCTGCCGAACCTCTTGTTGACGGCTTGCACAATGCGCGCCGCCGTAGTGAAATCGGGTTCGCGCAATTGCAGCCGCGCCACCGATTTGGGCTCGACGGACGGAGCGGGACGTTCCACCGTAGCGGCATTTGGCGCGCGGCCCACGGTCGGATGATTCACCGTTTGACTGGCGCCGCCACGGCCGGCGGCAAAGCCTCCGGTCACTACCGCGCCTTGAGCCACGGCATACACTTGGCTATCGGCGCCGCGCAGAGAAGTCAGAATCAGGATTCCGCCTTGCAGATTGGAGGCGTCGCCAATCGCGGCCACCGTCACATCAATGCGCGTGCCGGGCTGCGCGAACGGAGGCAGCGTCGCGGTAACCATCACCGCCGCAGTATTCTTGACCAGGAGAGATGTGGGCGAAACGGCTACGCCCATGCGCTCCAATAAGTTGGTGAGACTTTGGTTCGAGAAGACGGTTGTCTGCTTATCGCCCGTGCCCGCCAGGCCAACCACCAGGCCGTAACCGATGAGCTGGTTCTGGCGAACGCCCTCGATATCCACAATGTCTTTCAGCCGGGCGGCGGACGCCAGCAGCGGTATCAGGATGAGAGCGAGCAGTGAGGAGCGCATGGCATTAAAAAGGTAGAATCCCCAGCAGGAAGCGATAGAGAACGTTAGGCCGGCGGATAGCATCGCCCACCACGCCTTTTCCGTTCACCCGCAATTCGAGCTGGGCGAGACGTGTCGATGATACGCTGTTGGTGAAATCGATATCGGTTGGGCGGACCACGCCGCGCACGGTGATGATCTGGTGCTCGGAGTTGATCAGGATGTCCTTCGAAGCTTCTACCACCAGGCCGCCGTTGGGCAGTACGGCCGCGACGCGGGCCGTGAGGATAGTGGACAACGAAGTAGTACGCGTGGTGCTTCCCTGTCCGGCGAGTTCGGTGTCTCCAGTGACGTTGGCAAGGTTCGCCAGCGGCCCCTTCGGGTTTCTGATTCCGAGCAGACTGGTGATGGAATTCGCCGTGCTCGACTTGCGGCTGCTGGTCGTGGCCCCAGAGGTTACGGCCGAAGCCTGCTCGGCCACAACGATGGTGAGCATGTCGTCGGTTTGGCTGGCGCGCAAGTCGCGCGCGGCGTCGGCCAATCGCGAGCCGGCAATCCAGATGGAGCCGGGAGTGGTGGCGAGAGCGTCGGCCCTCCGGGCTTCGGCTTCGGCGATGTAACGGTCGAGCGGCGTAGCCGGCGGCGGCGCCTTCTTCTTATCGTTGGCGGCTTTCAATACGCCGCCGCACGCGGCCAGCAACAGCAATGAACACAGAATTAGTTTCATGGATTTTCCTTAGTGGCGGAGCCATCTACGAACACACGGCCTTTTCCCCGCACCTTCGCGACAAATCGCTTGCCGGAGTCGGGGTTGCGCACGAAAATCGAATCGCCCACCGAGCCGGAGGCCTCCGCGCGCCCTTCAAGCGTCAGATGCGCCCCTCCCTCTTGCACTTCCACTTCGACGACCTCGCCCTGGCGCACATCTTTGGGGGTTTCGAGGGTCTCAGGGCGAATGGGCGCGCCGGCACGGACGGGCACGCGCGAAGTTTTTCCAGTTACCTCGGCCGCGGATGTAAGAATCGCTTGCGTGGACGGAAACTCTTCGCGCGTCTCCACAGCGACGTCCTCCGGTTCAATTGGCCGCCCCGTCGCGATGTCTCGCTTTGCGACCACCCGCGAAACTTGCGTAGTTACCGTCACCTTGGCCCAAATTGTGAAGTCGCGATGGGGTGCATAACGTACCGCCCCGAACCAGATCGCGCCCGCCGCCGAGTTGGCGCGCAGACCGGTGCGCCGGAATATGATTTCCCCTTGCGGCGCGGCTTGCCGGCTGAAATCGAGAACCGCGATCTTAGCGCCGGGCATCTCTTTTTGCATGGCGGCGAGCAGAGTATCGGGCTCGAGCGCCGCCACCGGCCGCCTCACGCAGATATCGTCCTCAGGCGCCGCGGGCAGATTAAATTGCGCGGCAATTCTTCGCAATTCGGGCACATGGAACACGCGATCGAGACCCGGTTCCGGCGCGAAGGAGAGCACGGTATCGGGCGGCGCCGAATCGAGACCCTCAAACGCAGGAGCCAGGTCCGCGGTTGTGACTCGCTCGGCGCCCGCGTGCAGGGCGAGGCAGCCGGCTATTGCGAAGGAAGCCAGGAAGATCATTTGATGAGGGCGTTGGCCTGTTGATACATTTGATCGGCGGCCTGCACTACTTTGGAATTCGATTCGTAGCCGCGCTGCGCCTGAATCAGATTGATGAACTCGTTGACGATGGATACGTTCGACTGCTCGGTATAGCCCTGGAGCAGCGAGCCGAGTCCTTCCGCGCCGCCGGGCGCTCCGACGGTGGCGTCACCCGACGCATCGGTGGTCGAATAGAGATTGTTTCCCAAGCCGTTCAAACCCGCGGGGTTGGCAAAATTCGCTAGCTGGATCTGTCCGGCCGTTTGCGCCGCGGTCTGATTGGGCAAGGTGTAACTCACGGTGCCGTCGCTCGCGATGGTGATCTGCTGCGCGGCGGCCGGGATGGTGACCTGGGGGGTGAGGGGATAACCCTGCGGAGTTACCACGTTGCCGGTCTTGTCGAGTTGGAACTGGCCGGCGCGCGAGTATGCCAGGGTCCCGTTGGGCATCTGTATTTGAAAGAAGCCGTTACCTTGGATCACCAGATCGAGCGGGTTATCGGTTTCGGTGAAGGAGCCCTGCGTAAAGATAATTTCGTTCGATGCGGCGCGGGTGCCGAGCCCGAGTTGGAGCCCGGTCGGTACCACCGTCTGTTGCCCCGAGGCAGTGCCCGGTTGCAACATGCTCTGGTACATTAAATCCTGAAACTGCGCGCGGCGCGACTTGAAGCCCACAGTGTTCGCATTCGCCAGATTGTTGGCGATGTTATCGATATTCGTTTCTTGCGCCGACATTCCGCTGGCGGCGCTATAAAGAGCTCGAATCATAAATATCTCCTCTTACTGACCTACTCTGGCGACTTGCTCGATAGCCTGCTTATCCATGTCCGTTCCCAATGCCGCGGCCTTTTGCAGCATCTCGAATTGTCGCATGATGCCGATCAATCTCACGGCCGATTCCGCCGTTCCGCTATTGGAAGCTTCGAGTTTTCCCTGTTCCACCGTCGTCCCTTGGGGCAACGTTGCTTGTCCCGCCGGGTCGGCCGCGCGGAAGTAATTGCTTCCTTGTTTCGAAAGCCCCGCGCCGCTGGTGAAATCGGCGATCTGCAATTGGCCGATGGTTTTGCCGTCTTGAGTCACCGTTCCATCGCTGGAGATCTCTATCGGCTGAGTTCCCGGAAGCTTTATGGCAGTTCCGCCCGTTCCGCTCACGGGGTAGCCCTCGGCGCTGATCAGCCTGCCGTCGGCTGCCAGGCGGAAATTACCGTTTCGCGTGAAGAGCGGCCCGGTTGGCCCTTGCACGGCGAAGAATCCTTTGCCGGATAACGCCACGTCGAGCGCGTTGCCGGTGGGTTGCAGCAAGCCTTGCGAGAGATCGGTATACGGCCGCTGGATTAGAGGCATCGTCGTACCGCTGTCGCTTTCCGCGTCGGCCGCCGTGTACAAGGTATAGAATTCGCGGTCGGCCTTGTAGCCGCCGGTCGAGGCGTTGGCGATGTTATTGGCGAGCAGGTCGAGCGATTCCATGCGAGAGCGCATGCCGCTGGCTGCCATTGCCGTGAGAGGATCCATTGCGCAATCGGTAAAGCACGGCGGGGGCCAAGCCGGATAACTAATGTAAGTCGCTCAAACTGCGCGCTGCGGCGCCGATAAGAAGGACGAAGAAGGATGCTTGCGCGGCAATTTTCTGGCGCACATTCGGGGTCGCGGCAAATTGCCGTCGCGCCCAGCCGCACTAAGCCGTTGAAAACAAGTTGCGCGGAAATGGGCGCAGAGTTGCATATTATCCGTGCGTGATCGCCCTTGTGTCCCATACCGCTTCCGCAACTTCGCCACTCGGTTTGTTGGCGGCTGTGACGCCGGCGGACCAGGCAACCACCGCGCGGCCGGGCTTTCACTCCGTGCTCAAGACATTGACGGATGCGAGCGATAGCGCAAGCTTAGTGGCCGCCCGAAGTCTAGCGACCGCGCCAAATGCCGCTATGGGATCGCGTTCGCATTCCACGCCGCAAGCGGCCGTGCCGGCTGCGCCGCGGCAGACCATTCCACCCCCGGTCGCACTGAAGCTCTTTCCCGCAGGCGACGCAGCGGATAAGGGCGCCGCAGCGGATAAGAACGACACAGAAGATTCGGAACCTCTCACCACGTTGCCAGCCGCGGACGCGACCGCAGTTTTAGCCGCGCCGCAGGTCCCAACCAGTCCGCATGTTCATTCCATGCCGGTGGCGGCGAACGGCGCGAACGACGCGAACGACGCGAGCGGCCGTTCCAAAGGTAAATCCACTAAGAAGGATTCAGCGGGCAATGCGCCCGTTGCGGCCGTTCCGGTTCCTCTGCCGCAGACCGCCCCGCCCCCGATCAGGCTGAATATTTTCGCCGTGGGCGATACTCCCCAGAACAACGGAGAAGAAGATTCGGAAGCGCCGTCCGCCGCCGATCGGAAGCCCGCGCCCATGAGAATTGCGGAGGCATCGGCGCAGCCGCGAGCTGCGCTGTGGGGTGAGCCGCGAATCGAGGCTGAAGAGCCCAGCGCCGCGAATCCGCCCGCGCCGCAGAGTGCGATGGAGGCCCGGCCCGATCCCGATGCCCCTCTGGCGGTTTCCGCGAGCGCCGCGGACGGTAGCCTGAGCAAGATAGATCCGGCGTTCGAATTGCGTCTGCAACCGGCGCCGCCACCCGTCTCAAATAACCCCGACGCTCCGCGTTTGACGAAAGATAATGCGCCTGCGCCGGCGGAGCCGCCCGCTGCCGCTGCCGCCCCCCAGGCTACGGCGAGCGTGGCGCAAGCTGCGCCGGCAAGCTCCAGGCACGACGACAGCTCGCGCCATCCGTCTCAGGAACGGCCGCAAGAATCGCCATCCGCCGCGCAGCGTACGGACACCAGCGCCGAGTTGGCGCAAACCAAATTCGACGTCAATGCGATTGCGCCGCCGGTCGCTTCCATAACCTCTTCGGCGCATGCCGCCAGCCGTTCGGAAGCGCCCGCAGGCGCGGAATCTGCCCCCGAGCCGTCCACGCCACAGCCCGCGGCGGCGTCCACGGCGCACGATATCAAGCTTGAGCTGAACGGCGGCGGCCAACGAGTGGAAGTGCGCCTGACCGAGCGCGACGGAGACATTCACGTCGCCGTCCGAACCCCCGATGCGCGTCTTTCGGACGCGCTGCGGGAAGATCTGCCCGCGCTAACGGCCAAACTGGAACAATCCGGATTGCGCGCCGATGCGTGGCAGCCCGGCTCCGCGGCCGGCGAACGGCGCGCGGTGGAAGCCGAAACGGGAAGCGCCTCGCGGGATTCGCAGGAACACTCCGGCCAAAACTCGCAACAGAAGCAGGACAACCCGCAACAACAGCAGCAGAGAAACCTCACGAACGCACCTAATCGTAAATCAGACCGAAAGGATTTCGCATGGCTCCTTCAGAATTATCGCTAAGCCGCGTGGTTCACAATCCACACGCGCCTTTGAAAACCACCACTCCCGTAACTTCACCGGCAACACCGGTTTCGAGCGCTCCGGCCAGTACCGCTCCGAGCTTCAGCGCCGTGTTCGCTTCGATCGCCGCGGCTGCCGCGGCGGCGGGCTCTACCGTCGCCAGTATCGCCCCACCACCGGGCGCCTCGACGACGCCCGCGGCCGCTACGGCAACCCCGGCGGCTAACTCCACAGCCCCAGCGGACGCAGCCAACGATCCCGCCGGACCGCTCTTCGGCGCGAACCCCTGGCTCACCGACCCTACCGGCAACGGTCCGGGTCCGGTGACGCACTACAATCCCGTGTACTTTGCCACTGCGCAAACCGCGCAGACCGTGGCGCAGATGGTGGGCGGAACGGTGGTGTCGATGCAAGTACTCACCTCGGCGCCGGGAAGTCCGTTCCAGCAGGATGAGCCCAACCTGATGGTGCAACTGCCCAACGGCGGGCTAATCAATCCGGGTCTGGTGGCCGATATCTACACGCACGGCTGGAACCAGGCCTTCGTCGCTCAACAGGTCGCCAATGAAGTCGCCGGCGCGGTTCCGCTAAACAGCACAAACTCTTAAAGGAGATTTTTCATGTCGCCAATTCCACCTTCCAGTTCGACCACCGCCGCGTCCGCGGGCGCATCGGTGAGCGCCACTTCGGCCAGCACCGACCAAAACATGTTCCTGCAGCTTCTGGTGGCGCAGCTCAAGAATCAGGACCCGACGCAGCCCATGGACAGCACCACGTTCGTGACGCAGCTCGCCCAGTTCCAACAACTCGAATCGACTAACAATATGGCCACGTCCGTCAGCGGCATCCAATCGGATACCAATCAGCTCGTGACCGACTTCAGTTCCGGCGGCAGTACGGGCACAGCCGGCGCCGGTTCCACAACGCAATCGTAGAAAAGGAGGACTATGTTCAACGTATTTTCAACCGCGCTTTCCGCGCTCAACGCTACTTCCACGGCGATCGACGTGGTGGGCAACAACTTGGCCAATATGGATACGACCGGTTTCAAGGGCAGCGATATGGCGTTTAGCGACTTGATCTCTCAATCCATCGGCAGCGGCGGAGGAACCCAGGTCGGTTTCGGAACCGCCCAGCCGCTCACCATCCAGGACTTCTCGCAGGGCGCAATTCAGTCCGAATCGAGCGGTCTCGATGGAGCGGTTCAGGGCAGCGGGTTTTTCATCGCCCAGAACGCCAATGGCAACACGATGTATACGCGCGATGGCACGTTTCAGGTGGATAATTCCGGCAATCTCACCACTGCGACCGGCGAAGATGTACAAGGCTGGACGGCTATCGATGCCAGCGGAAACATCGACACCAGCGGTCCCATCGGGAATATCGCGCTCACTTCGGGCGCGCTTAAGCCACCCACCGCTACCACGGATTTGTCGGTTTCTCTCAACCTGAACTCCGCCTCGGCCGCCAATGCCACCTCTGCATTTTCCACGCCGGTGACGGTTTACGACAGCCTCGGTACGTCGCACGTTCTGACGGTCGATTTTCAAAACACCGGCGCCAACACCTGGAGCTATCAAGTGACTCTGCCTGGCGCCGAAGTCACGGCGGGCACGGCGGGAACGCCTTTCGACATTCCGAACGCCAGCGGCACGCTGACTTTCGACAACACGGGCCAGTTGACAACCCCGGCCCCCGGCGCCC
>Ga0182024_10016018_pt1 | contig 14276 bp, 14 predicted proteins | sample P32metaG_FD_120480 | JGI IMG/M metagenome (GOLD analysis project Ga0182024, IMG submission 120480) | Permafrost microbial communities from Stordalen Mire, Sweden - P3-2 metaG (Illumina Assembly) | ecosystem: Environmental > Terrestrial > Soil > Wetlands > Permafrost | place: Sweden: Stordalen... | reverse complement strand
TAGCGCGGCGGCTTGCGGCATCAGCGGGAATTCTTTGGCTAGGATTTCACTGCGGCGGACGTCGGTGTACGTCGTCAATGCGCCTAGCGTGACGTGGTCCGGCGTTACGTCGATGAAGCGGAGCTCGGGAAGTTCGCGAATGCTTATCCAAGTTTTGTGCGCTAGCTTTCCGGCTTCGAATAACACCATGACGTCGGTGCCTCCGGCTATGGGCCGGTAGCCTTCGGTCAACATTTGCAGGGCGTGCTGCAGGTCGCGTGGGGCTACCAGTTCATACGATGGGACATGCGATCTCATTCGCGCACCGCGTGAATTACGGCTTCGAAAATTCGCATGTAGCCGGTGCAGCGGCATAGATTTCCGGCTAAGCCTTCTTTTATTTGTTCGAGCGTCGGGTTCGGATATCGATCGAGAAGCGTCATCGCTGCGAGAATCATGCCGGGGGTGCAGATGCCGCATTGGGCTCCTCCGTATTCGAGGAATGCCTGCTGGACGGCGTTGAGTTTATCGCCGTTCGCGACGCCTTCGATAGTGGTGATCGACGCGCCTTCGACTTGCAGCAGAGGGATCAGGCAGGAGTTCACCAGCTCGGCGTCGATGAGCACGGAGCATGCGCCGCATTCGCCTTCGCCGCAGCCTTCTTTGACTCCGGTCAGGCGGAGGTCTTCGCGGAGGACGTCGAGGAGGCGGGACATGGGTGGGGCGTCGATGTTGTGATCGACGCCGTTGACCCTAATTTGCATCGCTGTAGCGCCTGTCCGCATGCTTACGCATGGCGGTTCTGCGTCAGAGGGCAAGAAGGCCCTCCATCACTAACTCGGGGACTAGAGGGATCTTGTTGAAGGCCACGCCTGTCGCGTGTTCGATGGCGTTTAAGATCGCGGGGGCGACTCCGTCCATTGGCAATTCACCGATTCCCTTTGCGCCGGAGGGGCCGTAGGCGTAGGGATTTTCGGCGAAAAATACGCGGATGGGAGGGAGGTCGGCCGAGGTCGGCATGATGTAGTTGGTCATCTGGCCGTTCGCCATGCGGCCGTTTTTCCAGGCGACTCGTTCATAAAGAGCGAAGCCGATGGCCTGCGCGACGCCGCCTTCAATTTGCCCCATGGCGAGGATGGGATGGATCACTTTTCCGATCTCCTGCATGGCGACGAAATCGTCGACTCGAACTTCGTAGGTGACTGGATCCACCGTCACCATCGCTACGTAGACGGCCCAGGCGTAGGCTCCGTAGGCGTCGCCCTGATAGGTTTCGTCGTTCCAAAAAACGTTGGGCGGAGGTTTGTATTCGCCCGAGGCGCGGAGGGGGCCGACGTTTTCGACGTATTCGGCTGCGCCGGTTGCGAATTCTTCCGAGGTATAGGTTTGGGCGAGGAGGCCGCTTGAAATCAGAGTTTGCCTCAAGCCGATGCAGGCTGCTTCTACCAGTTTTCCAACCACCATTACGGTACGCGACGCTACTGTCGGTCCGCTGTTGGGAACGGTCGATGTGTCGGGTTGCGCCAGCTCGATAAGCGAATAATCGATTTGCAAAGCGTCGGCGGCGATTTGCGAAAAGATGGTGTTGGTTCCCTGGCCAATTTCTGTGGACGCGGCGAGGATTCGCACTTTCCCTTCGATAGTGGCTTCGACGGTCACCACACTCGAAAGCGCTACTTCGCCCGAGCCGGTGAAGCCTGCGCCGTGCATGAAGGTGGCGAAGCCGATGCCTCGCTTCACGGTGCTGGTTGGATTGGCGCGATCGAAGGTTTCACGATGATGGTGGAAGTGCGAAAGCTCCAGCGTGCGGAAGAGGAGATCTTCGAAGTCGACGTTCTCGCGAATCACCTGGCCGGTGGCGGTCGACTGCCCTTCGTGGAGAAAATTGCGGCGGCGGAATTCTTCCGGGGAAAGATTTAGCACGGCGGCGACTTTGTTCATTTGGCGTTCCAGCGCGAAGATGCTTTGGGGCGCGCCGAATCCTCGAAACGCGCCGTGCGGCGGATAGGTGGTCGCGAAGGCACGGCTGCGGATGCGCACGTTGGGGCAGGAATAGGGGCCGGCGGCGTGAATCGTGCCTCGCGAGAGGACTACCGCGGAGAGGGTCGCGTAGGCTCCTCCATCGATATCGAAATCGATTTCCATGGCTACTAATTTGCCGTCGTGCGTCACTCCGGTTCGATGGCGGGTGCGCGAGGGATGACGTTTGGTGGTGGCCGTCATATCTTCAGCGCGATCGTAAATCAGCTTGACGGGCTTGCCGGATTTCCATGCTAACAACGCGGCGTGGCCGGCGATCATCGACGGATATTCTTCCTTGCCGCCGAAGCCTCCGCCGGTTTCCATTTGGATGATTCGAATTTTTTCGGGCGGAAGATTGAAGAGCGGGATGAGAGCTTTGTGGACGTAATAGGGGCACTGCATCGAACCCCACACGGTAACGCCCTCGGGATTCGCGACGGCGATCATACCGTTATTTTCGATGTAGAGCTGTTCCTGGGCGCCGGTTTCGTACTCGCCTTCGACGATGAGGTCGGCTTGGGCGAATCCTTGATCGACGTCGCCTTTGTTCATCAGATACGACTTGAAAATATTGTCCTCGCCCCAGATGACTTGCGTTTTGGCGAGCGAGTCTGCCAGGGAATCGACGCAGGGGAGAGGGTCGACTTCGATGCGGACGCGGCGCCGGGCTTCTTCAATTAGATAACGGTCGGGGTGCGCCAGGAGGACTACGGCTTCCTCGCCATGCGCGGTGATTTCGTTGGCCAGGAAGGGCTGATCGTTGAGGATCAGGGCGACGTAGTTCTTGCCGGGAATGTCCTTCGCGGTCACGATTGTGAATTCGTCCCAGGGGACGCCGGGGTCGAAGGAGATGTTGCGAATTATTCCGCGGCGCGAGGGGTTGCGGACGGTCGCGCCGTAGAGCATGTTGGGGAATCGGAGATCGTCTACGTACTGCGCCTGGCCCGTGACTTTGCGCGCGCCTTCCTTGCGGGGGACGGATTTTCCGATCAGCGGCGGTGGTTTGGTATCTATGTTGATATCGTACACGGACTAGATATCGTACACGGACGGCGGCAACGTTATTTTTTTTCGACCAGGTCCGCGGTTACGCCGCCCATCTCTTCGACGTGCAGATGAATCGCCTTGCGGTCTTCGGCTTGCGATTCGGGGATTTCGAAGCGGGCGCCAACCATGCGGTCGAGGCGTTGATGAGGCTCGATGCGATCCTTGATTCCTAGGACGTCGTTGAACTTCGGGCCGAGGATCGGGTTGTACTTGAAGACGTTCTCGATATCGGACTTCGATACGGTCATGCCGTCGAGCGTCGGACCAGTTGCCGGTTCGAGCGTCAAGGTGGCGCCCTTCATGACGAAGGGAACGTCGGAGGGGTCGGTCACTCGAAAATCGACGATCGCCAGCGACGCGACGGGTGAGAGAGGCATCACGCGGACCTTTAAGATGGTTCCGTTCAGTTCGAGGTGATTGCCTTTCGTGCCGATCAGCAGGAACCCGATGGCGATGCCGACTATGGCGAGGCCGACGATCAGGCACAGCCAGAACTGTTTACTCACTCAATCTCCGAGCAACTTTCCGTAGGCTTCGAAACTGCCAACGTTATCACAAACAGCCTTGATCGCGGCGGTCAGTGGAATCGCGAGGACGAGTCCGATGCCGCCCCACAACATGCCCCAGAACATCAGGGCGAGGGTCACGACCAAGGGGTTCAGATGCACGCGCGCGCCGACGAATTTCGGGTAGAGGAGATTCAGGGCGAACAGATGCAGCAGGGCTACGCTGGCGGTAAGAAACAGATACAATTGCGGGCCCGTGGACATAGGCAGGGCGGCGATCAGCGGAGGCATCAATGCCAGAGGGAGGCCAATATAGGGGATCAGGCTGAGGAATCCGCTGACGGGCCCGGCGACCAGCCAGTAGGGCAGTTTTACACTGGCGAAAAGGATCGAGCTGGCGATACTTAAAAAAACGCCGAGGAGAAAATTTCCGACCACGTAGGCGCGGACCATCTCGGCTACGCTGGCGAGGGCTCGACCGGCGATATGACGATCCGCTCCTTCGAACAGGTAGAGCACGCGGGTGCGCAAATGGTCGCCCCAGCTCAACTGGAAGTAGACCAGGAAGGGGACGAAGCTCGCCATGAGCAGGACGTTGTAAAACGACGTCAGATAGATGTAGACGTAATTGACCAGCGGAGTCGGCTCGGGACGGACGCGGACTTCCTGGACGGTGGGCGGCGGCGCCGGTACTGGGGTTTTCTTCTTGTTATTATTGACGCGCGCCGCGGCGTCGCGCTCCGCCTGTTGCTCCTCTTGAAAACGCTTCGGCATGAGGGAGCGATACATGCTCTTTTCGATGTTGTCCATGCGGCCGGTGGCGCCGTCGACCAGTGCGTTGATGCGTTCGCCGTAGGCCGGCAAATCGTTCAGCATCGCCAGACTTTCGGTGTAAATCCCGAGGCCGGCCAGGTAGAGAAACATCAAACCGAGGCTGCAGACCACGAAGCTCGCGAGTCCGCGCGGCATTTTTAGTTTCATGAAAAAAAGCACGGCGGGGTCGAGCAGGAAGGAAATGATCGCGGCAATGATGACGGTGATGAAAAATATCCGGCCGAAGTATAACAATGCCACTACAACCCCGAGCGCGAGGATCCCGACGCCTCGGGAAGCGGGTCGACGCACGCTCGAAACTGCTGGAGTCAGCAAAATTTAACCCTTTCTATAACTATAATTGGACAGACGCGTGACGGACCAGGAAAATACAGGGAAAGGGCGGATTCTTGCCCTCGATTTGGGCAAAAAACGCATTGGATTGGCATTAAGCGACCCTCTGGGCATCACCGCGCAGGGTCTTCCGACGCTCGAACGGACCAATATCCGGCAGGATATGGCCGCCCTTGCACACCTCATTTCGGAGCGGGAGGTAACGCTTTTGTTGATGGGGAATCCTCTACATATGAGCGGCGACGCAGGCCGGCAGGCGGCATATGTCCACGAGTTCGCGGAGAGGCTGGCGGGGCACACCGGCATCCCTCTGAAATATTGGGACGAGCGGCTGACTACGGTGGAGGCGCATCGGGTGCTGCGGTCGAGCGGGATCGGAATCGAGAAGAGGGCTCGGGCGATCGACAAGCTGTCGGCGGTCATTTTGCTCGAAAGTTATCTGGATTCGGGGGCGGAATGGTGAAATCCATGGCAACTTCACACAGACTAAAGTCTGTGCCACCTGAACAACAAATGGTGGCGCAGGCTTCAGCCTGTGAAAGGGACGTGTGCTCATGAGAAAAATCGTCCGCCTGGTGCTGATCGTCTTCACTGCCGGCTTGCTCGCGGGCATCGCGGCAGTGTGGCTTTTGGGGCAGCCCTACCAGGCTGCGCCGGGCGAGACGTTTGTGCGTATCGAGCACGGCTCCGGCAGCGCTTCGATTGCGAGAACGCTAAAGAAGGCGGGCGTGGTGCGTTACGAATGGCAGGTCTGGATGGCGCGGCTTTTGAATCCATCGGCCATGCTGCAGGCGGGCGAGTATCGGTTTGCCCAACCGGCGAGCGCGCTCGCGGTTTTCGACCGTATTCGCCGCGGGGACATTTATTATTTCGAATTCACGGTGCCGGAGGGCAGCAACCGGTTCGATATCGCGCGGCTGATTGCGAATCACGGAACCGTGTCCGCGGACGATTTCTTGAAGGCCTCGAGCGATCCTGCTTCGGTTCGCGACCTCGCGCCCGACGCGCCCTCGCTTGAAGGATTTCTGTTTCCGTCGACCTATCGCCTGTCGCATTCGACCACGGCCATCGATCTGTGCCGCATGATGACCACGGAGTTTCGCCGCCAGTGGAAGAAGCTCGATCCGGCACACTCCGCCGAAGTGCTAAAAACCGCCACGCTCGCCTCACTGGTCGAAAAAGAGACCGGCGTGGCTGAAGAGCGCAAGATCGTCGCGGGCGTTTTCACGAACCGCATCGACAAGGGAATGCGGCTCGATTGCGACCCGACCACGATCTACGCCGCGCTGCTCGATAACCGATACGCAGGCGTGATTCACAAATCCGATCTTATAAATCAGAACCCGTACAACACGTATCAGAATGCGGGCCTGCCGCCAGGCCCCATTGCCAATCCTGGAGCCGCGTCGCTGGAGGCGTCGCTCCATCCCGCCGCGACGGATTACTTGTTCTTCGTGGCCAAGGCCGACGGGGGCGGCCACGTGTTTTCAGCAACCCGCGCCGCGCACGAAAAGGCGGTGATGGCCTACCGTCATGCAAGGCACAAAGCGGGCTAAACTGGCCGACTTGATCGACCAGCAGAAGCCTTCCATCATCGGTCAGCGAGAGTTTGAACGATTGGCGGAAGAGCTGCGCCCTATTTCGGAGAGCTATCTGAGAAAGCTGCTGCGGGATTCGGGCGTGCCTCTCGCGCCGATGGTGGACGGAGTCCGGCAATCGAATCTGGGTGCGCTGGAATTGAGTCTGCTGGCGCTGCTCGCCGAATACGAATCGGGAGATGCGGCGCATCGGAAGGCAGTGCGAAGGCTGGTGATCACGGCCAAGGAGCACGCCCGGTGGACGAGTAAACAAGAGCATGTGTTGTGGTTAACGATGTGGCTCGAAAACCCGCCTCTATTTCCGGCATGGGCGCGGCTGCGGAAAGAGTCTGTCGCCGATGAGCGTTCCATGCTCGATGATCAATCGGAAGGATGACCTTGCTGAAACCGCTCCCTGTGGTCGCGGCTCGTTATCGGCGCTCCGTACAATCGATGGCAGCGATCATTTGCTCATGTTAAGGAAGCAGCTCCACCGCTTGCACTTTGATTATTTCGCCGTCCGTGGTCCCGGTGACCTTCACTTTTAAATCTTTCTCTTTCGAGCTTTTCTTGAGCATCGAGAGCGTACGCGCATTGCCGCTTTCATCGAACTTGAGAAATTTGCCGTCGGCTTGAACCAGCCCAAATCCGCTCTTGGCGCAATCGAGCGCGCAGGAACGCGTGTGCCCGGCCAAGTCCTTCCCCTTGCACATCACATCGACCACGGTGCCCGAAAAAGTCTCCGCCGAGGCGAGGCCGGCAGCCAAAAGGCTCATTGAGAAAAGACGTAGTTTCATGTTAGTTATTATGAACCCAAACGAGCCGCCGGCCTGCCCCAGCCTCCACCGCCCGGACTTTCGATGCGCAGTACCTCACCTGCTTTGATATCGAAACGGGTTTTCGCTTTGAGTGGAATCGCCCGGCCGCCGCGCAGCAGCGTGTTCCTCCCAGGCTTCCCTGCCGAGCCGCCGGCGAGTCCGTAGGGACCGCGCTCGCGCCGATCGGAAAGGATCGTCACCTCGGCGTCGGCTAGAAAACGGAATTCGCGCACGATGGCATCGCCTCCGCGATGTTTGCCCGCGCCTCCGGAGCCTTTGCGGATGCGATAGCTTTCGATGCGCAGCGGATACTGATGCTCAAAAGCCTCGACGGGCGTGTTCCAACTGTTAGTCATGTGCGTGTGCGTCGCGCTGTATCCGTCGCCGCGCGGCGATGCGCCCATGCCGCCGGCGATCGTTTCGTAATACGCGAAGGGCGCGCCGTCGACCTCTCCGCCGAAGCTCAGGTTGTTCATGGTGCCGGAGCTCGCCGCGGGAATGCGATCGGGCGCGGCCTTCGCCATCGCGCCGAGCACGGTGTCGGTGATGCGCTGCGACGTCTCGACATTTCCCGCGGCCATGGCGGATGGAGCGCGTGCCGCAACCACGGTGCCTTCAGGCGCGATTACTCGAATCGGGCGCAGGATACCCGCCGTGTAGGGGATCTCTTCCTCGACCAGACAGCGGAAAACGTACATCGTCGCGGCGAGAGCGACCGCGTAGTTGGCGTTGACGGGACCGGCGGCCTGCGGAGCGGAGCCGGTGAAATCGACGGTGGCGGAGTCGGCGTCGATCGTGATTGCGACGCGAATCCATACCGGACGCGCCGTGATGCCGTCGCTATCGAGGCAGTCTTCAAATCGATATGTACCCGGGCGGAGCTTCGCAATGGCCGCTCGCATCATGCGCTCGCTGTAATCCTGAAGCGACCGCATATTTGATGCGACGCGCGGCGCGCCGTATTTCGCGACGAGCTCATGCAGGCGAACTTCGCCGCGTCGGATGGACATAAGCTGCGCGCGCAAGTCGCCTTCGCGCTCCTCCGGTGTGCGAACGTTCGCAAGAATCATCTGGAGCAGCTCGCGATCGATCAAGCCCGCGCGCTGAATCAGAATCGGAGGCAGGCGCAGGCCTTCCTGATAAATCTCGCGGGCGAGAGGCATGGAGCCGGGGCTCATGCCGCCGACATCGGCGTGATGCGCGCGGTTGGCGAGATAAAACGCCGGCTGTTTTGAATGTCTTATGAAAACCGGGGCGACCGCCGTTATATCCGGCAAGTGCGTGCCTCCGCGAAATGGATCGTTGACCAGCGCGACGTCGCCGGGACCGAGGTCGAACGTATCCATCACAGCGCGGACCGACAGAGGCATTGCACCCAGATGGACGGGCATATGGTCGCCCATCGCAACCGTTTCGCCATGCGCATCGTAGACCGCGCAGGAGTAATCGCGGCGCTCCTTGATATTCGCCGAGTACGACGTTTTGCGCAGCACGACGCCCATTTCCTCGGCGATCGACACCATCAGGTGACGGAACAACTCAAGCTCGATCGCGTTCATTTGCAGTCTCCGATGCGGATGAGGAAGCGTGCGACCGTTTGCTTCTTTCCATTCACGATGTGTTCGATAAGATATGTCGGCGAACCGGACGCTGTGGTTACCTTCCAACTCGCATTAGCGGTCTCGGCAGCCAGATGCAAAGGCTTCGTGCTTTTCTGTTTGATCTCCCAGTTTTCGCCGCCGGTTTTAGTGGTGTACAACTCCTGATTCGTGGCTTTGCCGACCGAATCGTCGAAGATAAGTTGGCCGCTGTCGGATGAATCGAACCAGAAGTGCGCGATGGAGCCGAAATGGCTCTCCTCGAAAAGAGGCCTCTGGCGCCAGGATTTCCCGCCGTCGTTGGTGATCATGAAAAACGGATCCTTCGGCAGGGACTCCACGCGCTGGCCGCTCAGCCAGCCATGATCGCCGATGAACTGAAACTGTTCGAACGCCGCGGAGCGCAGACGCGGAATGGATTCGCTCCAGGTCGCGCCGCCATCGTCGGTGGAAAGCACAACGCCAAAGAGCGTCGTGGTTTCGGTGTGGATGTCACCCGCGACGAAGACATGCGATCCGAAAGAATCGACCGCGGAGACTTCGAAAAATACGGGGCAGGGCCGTTCTTCAGAGCAGGTGAGGCCGAAAGAATCGACGTCCTCCGGAGGGCAGGTGTAGTCGACATGCACGGGCGGTTGCGCGAGAAGGGGGACGAGAAAGACCGACAGGAGGCAGGGCTTCACGAAATTCCCACTGTACAATAGAATCAAATGCCCGGGCCGCCCATTCCCGCGTCGTTTGAAAGTCTCGGCCGTCGTCCGTTCTCATTTTACCCGCCGATCGTAAATGTGGAACACAACGAGTGGATTCTGCGCCGCGCCAACTGGACCGATTTTCAGGTGATCAACACGAAGACGAAAGACGAGCTGTGCGTGCCGCGCCGGTTTGTGGGCGAGGGCGCATTGGTCGAAGAGCCGGTAATGATCGTCGGCTTGGTGAAAGAGCTTGAGTATCGTGAGGGAGTCGTGCTGCCGCACGTCCGCCGGGTGATCGAGATGCCGCGCGCAGTGAATGCGAAGGGGTCTGGGCGCTCGATAGGACCGCCGCGAACTGCACCGGTGGTGGGGATTCGCATCGAGCCCCACCCCAGATCACGGGTGTGGCGATTGATGGTCGCGGCTGCCGCAGCGGCGGTTCTCATTTGCGTGGCCGTAGTGATTCTGGTCCAATCCGTGGTGCTTCCCCAAAAGCACGCGGTCTCCAAGAGGAAGTGAAAAAGCGCATCGGAGTGCTTGCGGGGGCGTTCAATCCCGTGACGCGCGCGCATCTGGCTCTCGCCGAGGCTGCGGCAAGAATCGTCGATGAAGTAGTTTGCGTCGTACCACGCGTTTATCCGCACAAACATTTTCATGGCGCGGCGCTGGAGGACCGGATCGAGATGCTGAGGCTCGCGGGCGGAAGGTATCGTGTCGAGATCGCGGAGGGCGGCCTGTTCGTCGATATCGCTCGCGAATTGCGGCGACCGAACACCGAGATCTGCTTCATCTGCGGGAGGGATGCGGCGGAGCGCGTCATCGATTGGGATTATGGCGACGCCGGTGCGATTGAGAAAATCCTGACGGAGTTTTCGCTTCTCGTCGCGGAGCGCGGAGGAACTTACGAAGCTCCCGCGCACCTGCGGCATCGGGTGCATCGGCTGGAACTCGACGAGGATTTCAATGACGTATCATCGACCGAAGTGCGGCGCCGGATCGCGGTGGGCGAGCCTTGGGAGCACCTAGTGCCTGACGCGATTGCGGCTCACGTGCGAAAAATCTACGCCGCCTGAGCGGCGACGTCGCGCTCGCCTTGCGCGACGTTCACTTTGAGCAGGACCAGTAAACCGGCGACGAAGAAGAAGAGCAACGATAGGATCGCCAACCGGAAGCTCTTCGTGAATTGCATCGCCAGACCGAACACGATGGGACAGATCCAACTCGTGCCCTTATCTGTAATCTCGTAGACTCCGAAATACGCCGCTTCGCGCCCCTTCGGTACAAGCTGCGCGAAAAGCGATCGGCTCAGCGCTTGGCTGCCGCCGAGTACCAGCGCGACCACCGCCGCCATTACGAAAAATTGAACCGTCGTCGTTACCCAGAAAATATACACGACAACAGCGATCCAAATCACAAGACTGGCCGCGACCGCCCGTTTGGCACTGGTCTTCGATGCGACCCAATTGAATCCCATGGCGCCGAAAAAGGCGACGAACTGCACCATCAGAATCGCCAGCGTCATCTGCGCTTGCGGGATTTTCAGTTCGTCACTTCCGAACTGCGATGCGAGCGCAATTACGGTCTGGATCGCGTCGTTATAGAGGAGAAAGGCGATCAGGAAAACGGCGGCTTGCGGATAATGCCCCAGCGACTTGAGCGAGCTCGCGAGCTGTTGGACCGTGGTCGCAAGAGCGCTCTGCCCGCGATCAAGCCGATGCGCCGGCCCGCGATTGTGCAGCGTCCGCAAAGTGGGAATCGTAAAGATCGCCCACCACGCTCCCGCCGATGACAGACTGATGCGAACAGCCATCCCTTCGGTGATCCCAATTTTTCCCGCTCCCATGAACAAGGCAAGATTCAGCGCGAGCAGGACGCCTCCGCCGATGTATCCGTACGCGTAGCCCTTCGAGGACACAGTATCGCGATCTTCGGGAGGCGCTATTTCCGGTAGAAAAGAATTGTAAATCACCTCCGCCGCGCCGAACGCGACGTTCGCGATAAGGAACAACAGCCCGCCAAACAAATAGTCGGAGCCCTTCAGGAAGAACATCCCCATCGTGGATATCGCGCCAAGATACGCCGTCGCACCCAGAACCTCTTTCTTACGCCGCCCGAAATCCGCCTCCGCGCCGACCAGGGGAAGAAAAAGAACCTGCAGGATTACCGACAAGCTGACGGCGTAGCTCCAGAAACTCCGCGCGTAAATCGGGATGCCGAGAGGATGCACGTACCCGCTAGCGTCAGCCGCATTACCGGCGAGCGCCGTAAGATACGGCCCGAGAAACAAAGTGATGACGGTGGTATAGAACGCCGAGTTCGCGAAGTCGTACATGCACCAGCCGACCTGTTCGCGCTTGCTATACTCCGTCATTTCTTGACCGTCTCCGCCGCCATCGCCTGCAACTTCACGTAGTCTTTCTTGCCATTCCCGAGTAAAGGAACTTTGTCGAGATGAATCACGCGCCGCGGGATCGCGAACTCCGGCAATCCGTTCTCATGCGCGGCGGCGAGCAATCGCTCGCGCTTCAAATCCGGATCGTCCGTAAACAGTACGATCGATTCCCCGCGCGCCTCTTCCTTCACCGCAGCCGACGCATGCGTCCGTTTCGGCGATGCCGCGACGGCGATTCGCTCCACTACTTCGAGCGAGACCATTTCCCCCGCGACCTTCGCGAATCTCTTCAAACGTCCCTGAATCGTGATGTGGCGCCGCGCATTCATCGTCACGATATCGCCCGTGTCGTACCACCCTTCGCCGAATTGCGATTTCGGAGGCTGCAAGACACCGGGCGCACCCGCCAGAAAATATCCCATCATCACGTTCGGTCCGCGCACATGCAACTCGCCGCCATTTTCGATTCCCTCGACCGGTGCGAGCTGGCATTCGATCCCCGGCAGAGGCTCGCCCACCGACCCAGGCTCGCAGGAAAACGGCGTGTTCACGGAAATAATCGGCGAGCACTCGGTCGCGCCGTACCCTTCCAGAATCCTGATGCCGACCTTCTCGAAGTAAAATCGCCGTACCTCTTCACTCAATTTTTCCGCTCCCGAAACCACATACCGTATTTTGAAAAAATCGTACGGATGCGCGAATCTAGCGTAATTTCCCAGGAAAGTGCTAGTCGCGAACAGGACCGTGCAGTCGCGATCGTACAGAATCTCCGGGATCACCCGATAGTGCAGAGGCGATGGATACAAAAAGATTCGCGACCCACAAACCATCGGCAGCATCAGCCCCGCAACCAACCCGAAGGAGTGGAACAGCGGCAGCGCGTTCAAAAATTTGTCGTGGTACGAAATTTCGATCACCGCCCGCGATTGCGCGCAGTTCGCCAGTATCGACGCGTGGCTCAGCGCGACGCCCTTCGGCTTGCCCTCCGACCCGGACGTGAACAGCACCACCGCCATGTCCTCGGGTTTCGATCGTTTCATCGCCGCCTTCGGAAATCGCAACGCGAACAAGACCAGCCACAGCTTATCGACAATTCCGAAATGCTTCCGCAAATCCTCGAGATACATGACGCGAGCCGCGGTGAAGTTTTCCATCATCGCGGTGAGCTTCGCCTTCTCGATAAACGCGCGCGATGCGAAAATCGTTTTGATCTCCGCGATGCGGCAGGCGTTCTCCAAACCTTCGCGACCGGACGTATAGTTGAGCATCGCGGGAACGCGGCGCATCGCCATCATGCCGATGATCATCGCGGCCGTGGGAGTCGCAGTGGGCATCAGGACGCCGACGCGCTCCCCTTGTTTGGTCCACTTCGATGTCAGGCGGCCAAGTGCGAGCGTCATTTTCAAAACATCGCCGAACGTTTCTTCCTTGCCGCGAATATCCTCTATAAACGGGCGCTTCTTCCCAAACTGTTTCACCGTCGAGAGCAGCGCATCGGGAATCGTCGTCTCCTTGCGCGAATCGAACTCGGCGATCTGCATGATGCGCCGCAGCTCCTCGCTCGCCAATCTGCGCCGGTCTCTCGCGCGCGGAGCCTCCGGCATCGGAAGGGGCAGAGGCGAGTGCATTGTCAGCGTGATTTTCGGGAACCATTGCCGCGGAAAATCGAGAGGCATGCGCGAGAAATGCGAACGCACCGGCCCGTCAATGTGGATCGGCAGAACCTGCGCGCCGGATTTAGCGGCCGCGAACGCCGGTCCGTCGTACACCTTCATCCGGCTGCCGGTGACCGTGATGCGCCCTTCCGGAAAGATCACCACGGGCGCGCCGGATTCGAGCAGCCCAATCACGCTCTTCATTGCCAGCGGACTGGCGGAATCGATAACCAGATAATCAATGAACGAGAGCAGAATTTTGAAATTCCACTTTGACGCGATCTGCGAATGTACCAGATAGGTAGGAGCGAACGGCAGAAACGCGCCGAGCAGCAATCCATCGATGAACGACTGGTGATTCGAAACGATCAGCGTCTTTCCGACGGGCTTGACATAGCCCCGCAGCTCCGCGCGAAACAGCAGACGGAGGATGAAGCGAATGATGATACGTGCGACGGGAATCATGGTTTGATCGGGCGTTAGATTGCCGGATCATTGTATCCCAATGAGTATGTCCATGACGCGATCTACATCTTTTCGAGTTGATCCAGAAGCTCGACCATGCGCGGCGCCGCCTCGCGCTTCCCGCCGAATCGAAACTCGACATAAGCGGAGGTCAGGTCGTCCACCAGCGGAGACAATGCCGTCGCCGGCAACACGCGCGCGAATTCGTTGGGAGTGAGCCACGGCGGCTTTTGGATTCCGCGCCGTTCGAGCAGCACGAGCATCCGCTGATAGAGCAGCGTGGCGTCGGATGCTTCGCCTTCCCCGCGCTTTAACCGCCGCACGCGGATCGCTCCCCGCAGCCACCGCGACGCCC